>Ga0184633_10000146_pt1 | contig 22047 bp, 21 predicted proteins | sample PLM31_170_b1_FD_133156 | JGI IMG/M metagenome (GOLD analysis project Ga0184633, IMG submission 133156) | Groundwater sediment microbial communities from an aquifer in East River, Colorado, USA - PLM3-1_170_b1 | ecosystem: Environmental > Terrestrial > Soil > Riparian zone | place: USA: East...
GACCGCGAGCAGCAGCGCGGTGAGGCCAAGGAAGCAGACCAGGGCGATCACGACTCCGGTCGCGAGCGAGTAGCCGATGCGGCCGCCCACCGCCTTCCAGCCGGGATGCCCGATGTACACCGCGGGCGGGAACGGGCTGCCGAGGACCGACCCGACCACCGCGCCGATCCCGTCGGCGAGCAGGATCTTGCGCAGGTTGTAGTTGTCGCCGGCAGCGGCCGCGCTCTCGACGTTGTTCATCGCCTCGGTGAAGTTGTAGATGCCGAGCGGGATCGCCGTGGCGAGGAGCGGCGCGACGTTGGCGAGGCCGGAGAAGACCTCGGCCGAGGGCAGCGGCAGGTGCAGGCCGAACTGCGCGAACGAGTCGGCGACCGCCTTCGCCTTCATGTAGTCGCTCCAGCCGAACGCGGTCGCGGCCCACCCGATGACCACTCCGACGATCACCGCGACCAGCCCGCCGGGCAGCCCGCCGGGCAGCCGCACGTTCGCCGTCCAGCTGATCAGCACGATCGCGAACGCGACGAACGCGATCCACGGCACCTCCCACATCTGGAACGCCGGCCGCAGCGAGATGAACGCGATCGAGATGCCGGCGAGCGTGCCGAGCATCGCCGCGCGCGGCGTGTGGGCGCGGATCCACGGCCCGACGAAGGCGCCGAGGAGCACGATCACGCCGATGATGAAGCACCACGCGAGCCCCGCCTGCCAGGCGAGCTTCGCGTCCTTCGTCGTCAGGTACACCGGCAGCATGATCACGAACACGACGATGAACATGTGCGGCACGCTCGGGCCGTAGGGCATCGCCGTGACGTCCGTGCGCCCCTCCTTCTTCGCGAGCTGGCGCGCGAGGTAGGCGTAGTAGAGGTTCCCGATCGGCAGCGCGATTCCGAGCGCCGGCAGGATCCGCCCGAACACGATCTCCTCCGGCAGGTTGACCACCCCGAGGCACAGCCCCGTGAGCACGATCACGTTGAGGACGACGTTGGTGAAGAGCCCGAAGAAGCCGTTCCAGTCCCCCGGCACCCACCACTTCACCTGAGCCGCGGTCGCGTTCATGTTTTCCCCCTTGAAGTTCGTTGTTAGCTCTTCGCCAGCGCCGCGAGGAAGCGCTGGGAGTCGCTCACCCAGCCGAAGATCCCGCCCTGCGCCTTGATCATGTCGAGCGCCGCGACCTGGAACGCCGGAAAATACGACCCGACGCAGTCCTCGAGCACCAGGCAGTCGTAGCCGCGGTCGTTCGCCTCGCGCACCGTCGTGTTCACGCAGACCTCGGTCGTCACCCCGCAGACGACGAGCTGCCGGATCCCCTTGTTGTGGAGCATGGAGTCGAGGTCGGTCGCGTAGAACGCGCCCTTGCCCGGCTTGTCGACCACCGGCTCGCCGGCGGCGGGCTTCAGCTCGTCGATGATGTCGTGGCCGTACTCGCCGCGCACCAGGATGCGGCCCATGGGGCCCTTGTCGCCGATCCCGGTCTCGAGCCGGCCGCGGAGCTTCTTGTTCTCGGGGAGGTCGGAGAGGTCCGGGCGGTGGCCTTCGCGCGTGTGGATGACGAGCAGGCCGCGCTTGCGTGCGGCGTCGAGCACCCGCCTGGTGGGGGCGATCGCCTTGCGCAGCAGCGACACGTCGTTGCCGAGCGCCTCGCCGAACCCGCCGGGATCGACGAAGTCACGCTGCATGTCGATGATCACGAGCGCCGCCCCGCGCGGGTCGAGCTCGAACTCGTAGGGTTCCGCTTGAACGGCCGCCATCGACGCCTCCCCTAGGCTGCCGCATACGATACGCCGCTGCCGCGTCGCGGCAAAGCGCTATGTGCGGGAGGAAGAGCTCGCCCCTCGGCGGTGCGCGCCGCCCTTTTCGAGTGCGGCCCGCTGGTCAGCGCCCTACTTGGAGCGCGCTGCGAAACCGCGGCAAGTACTCGAGTCCCGCGATCGCGCGCGAGCCGTACCACGACGTCATCTCGCCGTCGATCAGCGCGACCGCCCGGCCGCGGAGCTCCGGCAGCGCGCGGAGCGCATCGACATCGCGCGTACGGAACGGGAAGGGCTCGCTCGACGCGAGCACGACGCCGACGCCGGCGAGCGTCGTCTCGTCTAGCGCGATTTCCGGGTAGCGATCGGCAGCGGTCTCGGGCACGGTCAACCAATTCACGAGCCCGAGCGTGCGCGAGATGTAGGTATCGCGCGAGACGGTCATCCACGGCTTGCGCCAGATCAGATAGATCACGCCCTCCGGCGCGAAGCCGTCGGCGGCGCGTTCGCAGGCGGCGTACGCTCGCTCGAACCGCTCACCGAGCCGCTTCGCCTCCGCCTCGCGACCGAACACACCGCCGATCAGCCGGTACAGCGGCAGGTTGTCCAGCGGGCCGAGCGGGTGCGTCACGATCACGTGCGGCACGAAGCGCGCGATCTCCTCGACGGCCTCCCGGCGGTTCTCGTCGATGTTGACGATGACGTGGGTCGGCTCGAGCCGGCGGAGCCGCGCGAGGTCGATGTCCTTGGTTCCGCCGACTTTCGGGACGCGCTTCAGCGGCGCTCGCGGATGAACGCAGAAGCCGGTGCGGCCGACGAGGCTTGCCGCGAGCCCGAGGTCCCAGACGAGCTCGGTGATGCTCGGCACGAGCGAGACGATCCGCGCGTCGCTCCCCGCCGGCGCGTGGCGCCGCCCGACGGCGTCAACGAGGTCCATTCAAAGGGGCAGCTTCCGGGGCTTCCGTGGCGGGCGCGCCGCGAGCGCGTCGTAGAGCCCGTTCGGCAGCTGCCGCATGAAGCAGCCGACGATTGCCATCTGCCAGGGGATGACGGCGAACGAGCGCTTGGCGGCGATCGTCCGCGCGATTCGCCGGGCGGCCTCGTCCGCCGGCAGCAGAAACGGCATCGAATAGGGATTCGCGCGGGTCATCGGCGTGTCGATGTACCCCGGGCAGATCGTGACGACCGACACGCCCGAGCCGTGGAGCTCGACGCGCAGGCTTTCGAGCCAGGCGATCGCCGCCGCTTTCGAGGCCGAGTACGCGCCGGCGCCAGGGAGGCCGCGAAAGCCGGCGATGCTCGCGATGCCGGCGAGGATGCCGTTCGCCCGGCTCCGCATGGGCGCCACGAACGGCGTCAGCGTTGCCGCCAGCCCGACGACGTTGGTGGCGAGCACGCGCTCGAGGACCGGCAGGTCCTCGTCCTCGGCGCCCAGGGTGCCGACCGATACGCCGGCATTGGCGATGACGATCTCGGGGACGCCATGGCGCCCCAGGAAGTCCTCGGCGGCCGCGCGGAGGGCGCCGAGGTCGGCGACGTCGGCAGGGTAGATCGCGGTCGGGGTCGGAAGCCGGGCAGCGACTGCGCGTAGCGCGTCGGCACGCCGCGCGACGAGCCCTAGCGTTGCGCCCTCGCGAGCGTAGTGGGCGGCGAGCGCGGCACCGAGGCCGCTGGAAGCGCCGGTGATGAAAACGCACCTCGGCATGAGGTGCAGGAGATCACTTCTTCGGCGCGGTGGAGGCGAATGACTTCCGCGACTGCTCGATCAGGGAATCGACGACGTGGAGCATTCTCTGCTCCCCCTTGGCCATGTCCGCAGTCACGAGGTAGCGGCCGTTCACCATCAGTACCGGCACGCTCTCGATCTTCGAAGCCTCGGTCAGCTCGAGCGCGCGCTTGAGCCGGCTTTCGACCGCAAACGATTTGAACGCCGCGTTGAACTTGCCGACGTCGACCTTCTGCCGCTCGAGCCAGTCCAGGAGCTGCCGCTGATTCGGGATCTTGAGGCCGTCCTTGTGGATCGCGTCGAACAACGGCCGGTGCAGCCGGTCGAGCTCGCCGATCGACTCGAGCGTGTAGTAGACCCGCGCCGACAGCGCCCACTGCTGGTTGAACATCGCCGGGACGCGCCGGAACTCGACGTCTTTGGGCAGCTTCTTCAGCCACGCCTCGATGTAGGGCTCGAGCGAGTAGCAGTGCGGGCATTCGTACCAGAAGAACTCGACGACCTCGACCTTGCCTTTGGCGTCGGTCGCGAGCGGCTGGGTGAGCTCCAGGAACGGCGCGATTTGCTGCTGGGCCGCGCCGGGGGCCGGCCCGAGGGCCGCTCCGGCAAGCGCGAGTGCGGCGAGAACACGACGGATCATGAGGGTTCCTTGCAGGGTCAATTCTTGATTCGGACCAGGGAGGCGTCCACTCCGTTCTGCGCGAGCGTCGCGCGGACGCGATTTATTTCCTCCAGCTGGTTGTACGGGCCGAGCCGGACCCGATACCAGGTGCCCCGGTCCGGGAGGCTCGCCGGCTCGACGCTCGCCACGAGCCCGATCAACGCGAGCCGGGCCTTCAGGTTGTCCGCGTCGGCCGGGTTCTGGAACGCGCCCGCCTGGACGAAGTAGAGGTCCGCGGAAGCGCCGGCCTTCTCGCCGGCCTTCGCGGCCGCCTTCAGGTCCCGCTCGGTGACCGGCTCTTCCTGCCCGGGGAGGATCTTGTAGAAGTCGAACCGCGGGCGCTCCGGCTGCCCGCTCTTCGCCTCCGCGGTCCGCGCGTGCTCGGCGAGGTTGCGGTCGGCCTGCGGCGCGGAGGTTTTCGCCTTGTCGGCGGCCCGGTTGACGAACGGCACCGGCGCGTTCGTCATGTAGATCGCGACGCCGGAGGCGACCGCGAGCCCGAGCACGAGCCCGATGAAGATTCCGATCAGCGTTCCGCCGGCGGGCCTGCGCACGACGCCCCGCGGGCGGGGCTTGTAGTCCCTCACATTCGCTCCGGTGCGCTCACCCCGAGCAGCCGCAGGCCGTTGGCGATCACCTGGCGCACGGCTGCCGAGAGCGCGAGCCGCGCGCACCTCGACGCCTGTTCGGGGACGAGCACATGCACGGCATTATAGTAACTGTGGAACTCGCCGGCCAACTCGCGCAGGTAGAACGCGACCTGATGCGGCGCGAGCTCGTCGGCCGCCGCGGCGAGCACGTCGGGGAGCTCGCCGAGCCGGCCGGCGAGCGCGAGCTCCCGCGGCTCGGCGAGCGGGGCGAGATCGGCGTGCGCAAGGTCGGCCGCGTCGGGGAACTGGCGCCGCCACTGATCGAGCATGCTCGAGACGCGCGCGTGCGCGTACTGCACGTAGTAGACCGGGTTCTCCTCCGACTGCGACTTCGCGAGATCGATGTCGAAGGCGAACTCGGTGTCGCTCCGGCGCGAGACGAGGAAGAAGCGCACCGCGTCGCGCCCGACCTCGTCGATCAGCTCGCGCACCGTGACGTAGCTGCCGGCGCGCTTGGAGATCCTCACCTCCTCGCCGCCTTTCATCACCGTCACCATCTTGTGCAGCACGTAGTCGGGATAGCCTTGCGGAACCCCGAGGTCGAGCGCCTGCAGCCCGGCGCGCACGCGCACGACCGTGCTGTGGTGGTCCATGCCCTGCACGTTGATCGCCTTGCCGAAGCCCCGCTCCCACTTGGTGACGTGGTACGCGACGTCGGGCACGAAGTAGGTGTAGCCGCCGTCGGACTTCCGCATGACGCGGTCCTTGTCGTCCCCGAAGTCGGTCGTGCGGAGCCAGAGCGCGCCGTCCTGCTCGTAGGTCTTGCCCGAGGCGGCGAGGCGCTTCACGGTGCCCTCGACGCGGCCGTCGGTGTAGAGCGAGCTCTCGAGGTAGTAGTTGTCGAACTTCACGCCGAGCGCGCGCAGGTCCTCGTCCTGCTCCTTGCGGAGCGCCGCGACCGCGAACCGGCGGATCGCGTCGATGTCGCCGAGGTCGTGGCCCACCTCGTCCAGATACGCGCGGGCGAGCTCACGGATGTACTCGCCGTGATAGCCGTCCTCGGGAAACGAGTGGGGCTCGCCGAGGAGCTCCTGCGCCCGCGCGCGCACCGAGATCGCGAGGTTCTCGATCTGCTGCCCGGCGTCGTTGTAGTAGAACTCGCGCGTCACCTGCCAGCCCTGCCACTCGAGCAGGCTCGCGATCGCGTCGCCGAGCACGGCCTGGCGGCCGTGGCCGACGTGCAGCGGCCCGGTGGGGTTCGCCGAGACGAACTCCACCATCGCCTTGCGCGCCTCGCCGCGATCCGAACGGCCGTAGGCGTCGCCCGCCTCGAGGATCGTGCGCACCACCCGCAGCTTGGCCGCGGGCGTCACGCGGAAGTTGATGAAGCCGGCGCCGGCGATCTCGGGCGGGGCGATCCAGTCCGAGTGCGGAAGCGCCGCGACGAGGTCGGCTGCGATCTTGCGCGGCGGCGCTTTCCGCGCCCGCGCGAGCTGCATCGCCAGATTGGTCGCGTAGTCGCCGTGCGCCGGATCGCGCGGCCGTTCGAGCGTGATCAACGCCGGGGACTCGCCCGGGGCGACGGTGGCGACCGCGCGGGTGAGGAGGCCGGTGAGGTGGGCGCGGACTTCGGACATGAAAGGGACGCACCCGGCCGGCGGCCGGGGAAGTTCCCCCAGCGTCCCGCCTCCGGTGCGGCGGAAAGGCGGCGGATTATACTGGGCTTGCCCTGCAGGGTGAGCACGGGGTTTCACCGAACCCGACTGCTCGGGTTCGGTGCCGTGCGAACCGGCACGCCTTGCAAGGCGTGCCGTGGATCGAGCCCTGGAGACCCCTCTCGCGCCCCGCGCCTCGAGGGCGCGATCGGAGCTGCCAGCAGCTCAGGCGGACGCGGTCGCGGGCATCGCGCCGGCCGTCGCCGCCTGCGCCGCCGGCTTCGCGGGCGCGACGGCCACCGGTTTCGCGGCGCCGAGCGTGGCGATGTCGCCGGTGAGCTCGCCGCCGTCCTCGACGACGATCTTCCCGTAGCGGATCTTGCCGGTGACCTTGCCGCCCGGGTGGATGGTGAGCTGCTTGCGCACCGTCAGCTCGCCCTCGAAGCGGCCCCGGATCTCGGCCAGGTCGACGCCGATGGTCCCGTGGAGCGCGCCGCTCTCGGCGATCTGGACGAGGCGCGCGTCCATCGACGCCTCGACGCGGCCCTCGACCACCAGCGTGTCGCAGTCGGTGATCTCAGCGCCTTTTAGCTTGATGTCCGGCCCGACGATCAGCTTGCTTCCCTTCCCCTCCTCGGGCTTCGCCTTGGGAGGCTCGGGGTCCGCACGCGGCGGCTCGGCGCGAACCTCGGTTGCCGCGGCTGTGGTCGGCTCGAGGGGGCGCGCGTCGCGGCGATAGCGGTCGTTCGGGTTGAACAGCCCCGGTTTGTTGAGCATAGCTCCTCCTGGTGCGGGTCGAAACGTCACATGCAGCAAGGCACGTGCCACGCACGTTTTCCCGGGCTGGAGTGGTGTTTTTGTCGCCAGGGGGCGACAGGGGGGCGAGACCGTTTGCCAAGCCGCTGTTTCGCGGGCAAACTGCCTGTCGCTGCGACACGACAGCCCGCGCCTCGTTCGGCACCTGCGATGCCCCCCCCGAACATCACCGTGCGCTTCGCGACGCTCGCCGACGTCGGCGAGATCGCCGCAATGTCGCGCGAGCTGATCGAGACCGGTCTCGGCTGGACGTGGACGCAGGCGCGCGTCGCCCGGAATATCGCCTCCACGAGCACGGTCACGCTGGCCGCGTGCGAGGCCGAGCGCCTGGTCGCGTTCGCGATCATGTACTTCGGCGACGACCACGCGCACCTCAGCCTGCTCGCGGTGCGGCGTCCGTGGCAGCGCGTCGGGATCGGGCGGCATCTCGTCGCGTGGCTGGAGGAGTCGGGGCTCGTCGCCGGCATCGGGACGATCCGCCTCGAGCTCCGCGCGTCCAATCGCGGCGCGCGGCGCTTCTACGAGCGGCTCGGGTTCCAGGAGGTCGCGCGGGTGCCGGAGTACTACGGCGGCGTCGAGACCGCGGTGCGCATGGCGCGCGACATCCGGCGGGGTCTGGCCGGCCCGGTGCCGAACATCCGCGAGCTGCTTCGCCGCTGAGCTCGCCCCCGGCAACGGCGGCGCGCCTCGTCGCCGACATCGCCGAGCGCGGCTGGAGCAGCCGCCCGGACTGGCTTCCCGTGCCGCTCGTTGCCGCGCTCGCAGAAGAAGCGCGTGCGCTCCGGGCGGCGGGCGCGTTCCGCGCCGCCGGCGTCGGCACCGGCCGCAGGCAGGCGCCGGAGCTCCGCGGCGATCAGATCCTCTGGCTCGACCCCGCCGCCCCGAGCGCTGCGCAGCGTGCCGTCCTCGACGGGCTCGAGGCGCTCCGGCTCGAGCTCAATCGCGAGTGCCTCCTCGGGCTGTTCGAGCTGGAGGCGCATTTCGCCGCGTATGCGCCGGGCGCCGGCTACCCGACGCACGTCGATCGTTTTCGCGACGACGACTCCCGGGTGCTGTCGATCGCGCTCTATCTCAACGCGGACTGGCGGGTCGAGGACGGCGGAGCGCTTCGGCTCTACCTCGAGGCCGCCGGGCGCGAGCCGTACGCGGACATCGCGCCGGTCGGCGGGACGCTCGTCGCGTTCCTCTCGGAGCGATTCCCCCACGAGGTGCGGCCGGCGCGGCGCGAGCGCCTGAGCCTGACCGGCTGGTTCCGCCGGCGGGGGACGAGAGCGCAAGGCTGAAGGATCAAAGGCAGGGACCGGGGTTTACCGGTCGCCGATTCGCGAATACCCTCTGGTTTCCCTCTCATCCCCAGGAGCACCCATGGGCAAAGGCGACAAGCGCACCCGCCGCGGCAAGCTCTTCCGCGGCTCGCATGGCAAGTCCCGGTCGAAGAAGACCAACAAGCCGGTCAAGAAGCCGTTCTAGCGCCTGACCGTCCACACGTGGATGAGGTGCCGCTCGCCGTTCACGAACATCTGCTCGGTGTGGTCGGGCGGCCAGTCGCCGATGCCGTACTCGTGCGAGACGATGCGCGCGCCCGGCTTCAGCTCCGCGCGGAACCTGGGCGCGAGCTTGCGGTTGATCCAGGGCAGGAGATAGAGCGTGACGACCGTCGCCTCGCGCAGGTCGATCGCGAACAGGTCCTCGATCCGGAACGTCACGCGGTCGGTGACGCCCGCCTGCTCCGCGTAGCGCCGGGCGTCGCGCACCCACACCGGGTTGATCTCGACGCCGACGCCGCGCGCGCCGTAGCGGTGCGCCGCCGTGATGACGACCCGTCCGTCGCCCGAGCCGAGGTCGAAGACGACGTCGTCCTTCGAGACCCTCGCGAGCTCCAGCATGCGCTCGACCACGGGCATGGGGGTCGGCACGAACGGGGCGTCGGGCGCCTTCGCTTGCGCTGACGCGCACAAAGCAAGAGCGGTCACAGAGAGCACAGAGACCACAGAGACCACAGAGAACGGCCTAATCATGTCTTTCTCTCTGTGGTCTCTGTGATCTCTGTGACCGTCTTTCTAGAACTCAATAGGGTCGACATCGAGGTGCCAGCGTACATCGCCGGCGCGCAGGCCGTAAAGCGTCAGCGACCATTCGCCGAGGAACGCCTGCAGCGCGCGCCGCGACCGTGCCTGCGCAAGCACCTGCGCGCGGCTGCGCCCGGCGAGCCGCGCGAGGCTCATCGGCACCGGGTCGAAGAGTGAGACCGCCTCGCCGCGCTCGGGCGCGGCCGCGAGCGCGCGCTCGAGAAAGGCGACCGCGCGCGGCATGGTGTCGCTTTCAGCGCGCAGCACCGCTTCGTGTACGAACGGCGGGAACCCGGCGTCGCGCCGCTCCGCGAGCTGCGTCTCCGCGAACGGCGCGAACTGGTGGCGCACGAGCGCCTGATAGAGCGGATGCTGCGGAAAGCGGGTCTGGATCAGCACCTCGCCCGGCGCCTGCGCCCGGCCGGCGCGGCCCCCGACCTGGTAGAGCTGCGAGAAGAGCCGTTCCGGCGCGCGGTAGTCGGCGGCGACGAGCGCGGCGTCGGCGTTGACCACGCCCACCAGCGTCACGGCCGGAAAGTCGTGGCCCTTGGTGAGGATCTGGGTGCCGAGCAGGATCTGGGCGTCGCCGGCGGCGATCGCCCCGCGCATCGCCGCCCAGCGCCCCTTCGCGCGCGTCGAGTCGCTGTCGATCCGCAGCACGCGAGCGCGCGGAAACCGCGCCGCCAGCGTCTCCTCGAGACGCTGCGTGCCGCGCCCGAAGGCGGTGAGATCGACGTTCCCGCAGGTCGGGCAGTGGCGCGGGATCGGCTCCTCGCGCCCGCAGTGGTGGCAGCGCAGGCGCCGGTCCGCGGTGTGCAGGACGAGGTGCGCCGCGCAGCGCGGGCACCCGCTCATCCAGCCGCAGGCCCCGCACACGAGCACCGGGGCATACCCGCGGCGGTTCAGGAACACGAGCGACTGCTCGCCGCGGTCGAGCCGCGACTGGATCGCGTCGGCGAGCGCGGCCGACAGCCCGTCGATCGCGCGATCGACCCCCGTGTCGACGAGCCGCACTTCGGGCAGGCGGCTGCCGGGACGCGCGCGCTCGGACATCTCGAGCAGGCGGTAGCGTCCGGACCGGGCGTGGGCCCAGCTCTCGAGCGAGGGCGTCGCCGAGCCCAGGACCACCGGCACGTTCGCGACGTGCGCCCGGTAGACCGCGAGGTCGCGCGCCGAGTACCGCACGCCGTCCTGCTGCTTGAATGAGGCGTCGTGCTCCTCGTCCACGACCACCAGCCCGAGGTTCGGCAGCGGCGCGAACACGGCGAGGCGGGTGCCGAGCACGACGTCGGCGTCGCCCGCCTGCGCCGCGAGCCAGCGCTCCGCACGCTCGTTCGCCGCGAGCGCGCTCGTGAGCGTGACGACGCGCGCGCCGGGGAAGCGCCGCTCGAGCGCATCGGCGAGCTGCGGCGTGAGGTTGATCTCCGGCACGAGGAGGAGCGCCTGGCGCCCGCGGCCGAGCGCCTGCGCGACGCAGTACAGGTACACCTCGGTCTTGCCGCTGCCGGTGACGCCAGCGAGCAGGAACGGCTCGTAACGGTCGAGCGCACGCGTGATCGCAGCCACGGCCCAGGCTTGTTCGGGTGTGAGCGCATACTCTTCGAGGAACTGGGCGGCGGCGCGGGGCGGCGCGACCGCGATCACCAGCCCGTCGCGCACGAGCGCACGCAACGCCGGCCCGGGGGCGAGCGCTGCCGCCGGGGCAGGACCTCCCGCGAGCAGCTCGAGGATCGCGCGCCTGGCGTGCGCGCGTGGTCGAAGCGTCTCGAGCGCGGCGCGACCCGCCTCCGTGATGGCGTACGCCGCCGGGGGCAGGCGAAGCGGGCGTGGACCGCGCAGCCGCGGCGGCAGCGCCGCGTGGATCACCTCGCCCAAGGGCCGCTGGTAGTACTCGGCGGCAAAGCGCGCGAGGGCCAGCCACTCCCGGGTGAGCGGGGGCATGTCGTCGAGGATCGGGCCGGCGGCGCGCAGCTTCCCGGCCGGCACGTCGGTCGCGGCGGCCACCTCGACGATCACGCCGGCGAGCGAGCGGTTGCCAAACGGCACGGCGACGCGGCGGCCGATGTCTCCCTCCGATGCTTCCTCGGCGGCGTAGTCGAAGAGCTTCGGGAGCGGCACGTCGAGCGCGACGCGCAGGATCTTCATCGCGGTGAGCGAGTGCACCGCAGCGAGGGCTAAGCCATGGGCCGAACGGGGGCGCCTAAGCGCCTTATTGCCAATGGCATTTCCGGGTTGTCCCCCGCTGCTGTGGATAAACTTGTGAGTAAGGGTGTTAAATTTCTGTAACCATCTTTCCCGAAAGGGAAAATTCCCGCGGCGACCGCTCGGAGGGCACCGACTTTCCCAATCGGTTCAAGGTGTTGCGCGCGCCCTCCTAGGGAACGGACCTGAAACCCAGCATTCATGCGGCGGACACGGTCTTGTGCATAAGTCAAGCGCCTCGCGCCGGTGCAATCCCCCTCGTGAAGTAGTTCACGCCCCGGGGGGCGCCGGGCCCCGCACCCGGGTCCGACTCGCCCGGTGAACGGCCTCGACGAGCGCCGCGACGTGCTCCGGAGGCGTCGCCGGCACGATCCCGTGACCGAGGTTGAAGACGTGGCCCGGACCCCCGCCGAAGTCGGCCAACGTCCGTTCCGCCTCGCGGCGCACGACCGCCGAATCGGTCAGCAGCACGAGCGGGTCGAGATTTCCCTGCAGCGCGACGCGCTCGCCGACGCGTCGGCGCGCGTCCGCCAGGCTCACCGTCCAGTCGACGCCGACGGCGTCGCACCCGCAGGCCGCGATGCTCTCGAGCCACGGTCCGCCGCCCTTGGTGAACACGATGCTCGGGACGCGCTCGCCCGCGGCCTCGCGCGCGAGCGACTCGATCACGCGGCGGATGTAGGCGAGCGAGAACTCGAGGTACGCGGCGTGGGCGAGCGTACCGCCCCAGGTGTCGAAGAGCATCACGGCTTGCGCGCCGGCCTCGATCTGCGCGTTCAGGTAGTCGGCGACCGCGCGGGCGTTCACCTCGAGGAGGCGGTGCAGCAGGTCCGGCCGGCGGTAGAGCATGGTCTTCACGGTGCCGAAATCGGCGGATGAACCGCCCTCGATCATGTAGCAGGCCAGGGTGAACGGGCTGCCGGCGAAGCCGATGAGCGGCACGCGCCCGCGCAGCGCGCGCCGGATCTGGCGCACCGCATCGAGCACGTAGCGAAGCTCGGCCTCGGGTCGCGGCGGCACGAGCCGGCCGACCGCCGCCTCGTCGCGCACCGGCCGCGCGAAGCGCGGCCCCTCTCCCTCGGCGAACGAGAGCCCGAGGCCCATCGCGTCCGGGATCGTGAGGATGTCGGAAAAGAGGATCGCCGCGTCGAGCGGAAAGCGCTCGAGCGGCTGCAACGTGACCTCGGTGGCGAGCGCCGGCGTCTTGCACAGGGTGAGGAAGTCGCCCGCCCGCGCGCGCGTGGCGTTGTACTCGGGCAGGTACCGCCCGGCCTGGCGCATGAGCCAGACCGGCGTGTAGGGCGTCGGCTGCCTGAGGAGCGCCCTGATCAGCGTGTCGTTCTCGAGCTTCGCCATCGTGCTAGAAGAGCCAGTGTCTCACGTGGAGTGTCTCAGCCGGTGAGCCTCCACCCGATGTGCCATCGGCCGATCGGCGGCTACGCTCGTCCCTTCATCAGCTTCGCAACGATGAACTGCCACTCCGCGGGCGTCACCGGGGTGATCGAGAGCCGGTTCCCCGGGCGGAGCGTGCGCATGTTCGCGAGCGCCTGGTGCGCGCGGAGCTCCGCGAGCGGGACGAACGGGGTCTTCTTGAGGAACTTGACGTCCACATTCATCCAGCGCGGCGCGGCGCGCGTCGACTTGGGATCGTGATACGGGCTCCGCGAATCGAACTGGGACGCGTCCGGATAGGCGTGGCTCGCGATCGTCGCAAGGCCGGCGATCCCCGGCTCCGGGCAGCTCGAGTGGTAGAAGAACGCGCGATCGCCGATGCGCATCTCGTCGCGCATGAAGTTGCGCGCCCGGTAGTTGCGCACGCCCGACCACGGGCTCGCCCGGTTCCGCGCCGCGGCGAGGTCGTCGATCGAGAACTCGTCCGGCTCGGATTTCATCAGCCAATAGCGCAACGCCGAGACTCGCTCTCGTTCGTCAAACTTTGGGGGATATACAAGGGGTACTCCCCTTGTTCGTACGAAAACTGCCCTTCACGGCAGGCAGGCTCTGCCTGCCTGCCGTGAAGGGCGTCCCCCGCAAATGCCGTTCGGGCCGGTGGATCTTGAACCTCGCGGTTCAAGGCGGTCGCGTTCCGGTCACATCAGGTACGTCCGACGATGGGACGCGCACAACAGTGACGCTCGAGTCCGCAACCTGCAAACATCTTGGTTCAAGAATGCAGCAGGCCCTGACGCACACCACAGGGGACATTGAACTTGCGGCGTTCCCGGGGCATCCGGGAGGGCGAGCCCGCGTGCCGCTCGCGGCCCGGGAGAAACAGCGCTGCTAGAGGAGCTTTTCCTGGGGCGCGAGCGCTTGCTCGAGCGTCGCCTGCATCACGGCCATTCTACGCTTGACCTCCGCCATGTCAAAGCCGTCGGGGCTCGCGGATGCGGACGATGCCCGCGGCCCGCGCGCCTCGAGCAGCTCGTGCGCGATGTTCAGCGCGGCCATGACGGCGATGCGCTCGGCGCTGCCCACCCGCCCGCTCGACTTGATCTCGTTCATCTTCTGGTCGAGATAGGCGACGGCGCGCAGCAGCGCCTCCCGCTCCTCGTCCGCGCAGGTGACCTTGTAGGTCTTGCCCATGATCGAGACGTCGAGGGCCTTGTTCTTGTCGGTCATTCGGGGATTTGCCTGAGCAGTCCTTCGAGCCGTTCCCTCGCGCCGACGATTTTCTCGGCGAGCCGCTTGTTCTCGGTCTGGAGCTGCGCGACGCGCTGGCGCAGGCCGCTATTCTCCACGCGTAGCCGCTGGCACAATTCCACGGCCTGCCGGATGCGATCCTCCAACCCCGTCAACTCTAGGTCCATCGGCGCACTATAGTTTGGAAAATCGAGCCCGGTCAAGGATTAAGGGGATTATGTCAATGTACTTTCGTGAAGCCCGACACACCCCATCGGCTTGATCTGTCGGGCAAATGCGCAGGCGAACTTCGCGTCCGCCAACCCCCCTTTCGCCCCGGGCGTGCGGGACTTGCCGGCACGACACGCCCCGCACGGTGAGGTGATCGACCACTCCGGCAACCGCGCTCGCACCCCGGTTTCGGGCCTGACGCATCCCCGCTAGAATCCTCCCGCTCGTTCGTGGTGCCCGGCGGGATTTTCCTTCCGCCGGCTGAAACGGGAAACTGGTGTCGGGCGACGCCCGGAAGCCAGTGCTGCCCCCGCAACGGTAGGCAAGCGAGCTCACGTCCCCCCGCCACTGTGGCCCTCGCGCCACGGGAAGGCGACGTGAGCGACCGAGCGGCTTTCGCCGCCCGGTCGGCTTGCGAGCCCGGAGACCGGCCGCGAGCGAAGGTTCGGAGCGCTGCGGCGGGCGGTGTTTGAGGCTGGTTCTCTCCCCTTCGCACGCTCCTTTCGCCGCGTTGCACCGGCGTGCGGGGACGCTCGCCGGGAGGGAGGAGCCGTCATGACCAAGTTTCCGCCGCGGGCCGCCGCGGCGCTCGCGTTCCTGCTTTGCCCAACGGTCGCCGCCGCGCAAGGCATTGACGACGCGGTCGTGGTGACCGCGACGCGCTTTCCCGAGCGCGTGCTCGGGGTGCCGGTCGGCGTGCGGCTGATCACCGCCGACGACATCGCGCGCAGCGCCGCGCGCACGCTGCCCGAGATCCTCGGCCAGCTCGGCCGGCTGCACATCCGCAACAGCAGCGGCTCGCCGGACCAGCAGCTCGATCTGCGCGGGTTCGGGATCACCGGCGACCAGAACACGCTCGTGCTCGTCGACGGGGTGCGCATCTCGGCGCTCGACCTCGCGGCGCCGCAGCTCTCCGCCATCCCGCTGAACGCGATCGAGCGCATCGAGATCCTCCCGGGCGGCGGCGCGGTGCAGTACGGTTCAGGCGCGACGGGCGGCACGATCAACGTCATCACGCGGTCCCCGCAGCCGAAGACGGTGAGCGGCGCGATTTTCGGCGGCTACGGGACCTTCGCGACCACCGACCTCCGCGCGAGCGTCAACGCCGCGGGCGAGCGTCTCGGGCTCGCCCTGTACGGAACCGCGTACGACACCGATAATTACCGCAACAACAACCAGTACCGGCAACGCAACGTGGCCGGCGATCTGCGCTACAACTTCGATCGCGGATCGCTGGGCGTGAAGTTCGGCGTCAACGATCAGGACCTGCGCCTGCCGGGCGCGCTGACCGAGGCGCAGATCGCGGCCGACCCGCGCCAGGCGGCGACGCCGAACAACTACTCGACGAGCGAAGGCGGCTTCGTCGCGTTCAACGGGACTCAGACGTTGGGCAGCGTCGATCTCGCGGCCGACCTGGCGTACCGGGATTCGACCGCCGACGCGTTCTTCGACGACGTCTTCTTCCCGTTCTTCATCCGGGCGAAGACGACCACCCTCCAGTTCTCGCCGCGGGTGCGTTGGCAGGTCGAGTCGGGCGGCGTGCGGAGCCAGATCATCGGCGGGTTCGACTGGTTCGACGCCGAGTTCACGCGCCGGTTCGCCCCGAACGAAGCCGGGCTCGCCGCGCCCGACGGCCAGACGGAGGCGACCCAGCGATCCGCCGCCGGCTACCTGCAGTGGCTTGCGCACTTCGGCGAGCGCTGGATGCTGAACGTCGGCGGTCGGGTCGCGTCCGTCAGCAGCGAGCTCAGCACGGTGATCCCCGGGCCGACCATGACCCAATCGCAGGATCGCACGCTCACGGCGTTCGAGGTCGCGCTTCGCTACGGGATCACCCGCGAGCTCGCCGTCGCCGGGCGCGTCGGCACGAGCTACCGGATCCCGACCGTCGACGAGAACGGCTTCACGCTCACCGGCAACCTGCTCGAGCCGCAGACCGCCAGGCAGGGCGACCTGGCGATCGAGCTCCGGACGGGAACCGTGACCGCGCGGGCCGGCTATTACCTGATCAAGCTGAAGAACGAGATCTACTTCATGCCGCTGATCCCGCCGTTCGGCTTCAACACCAATCTGCCGCCCACCGAACGCAAGGGCTGGGAGTTCGCGGTGCGCTGGCTGCCGACGCCCACGCTCGAGCTCGCCGGCAGCCTCAACCTGCAGCAGGCGAAGTTCCTCGAAGGCACGTTCGGTGGCGTCAACGTTGCCAGCAACACCATCCCCCTCGTGCCGGACATCCTCGCGACGCTTCGCGCCTCCTGGGAGTTCCTGCCGCGGACGCGGCTTTCGGCGAGCTACACCTACGTGGGCAAGCAGCGCTACGACAACGACCAGGCGAGCACCTATCCGCAGGAGATGCCGACCTACGGGCTCGTCGATCTCAAGCTGACCTACGACGTCGGCAACTTCAGCCTCGCGGCGAGCGTGGCGAACCTGTTCGACGAGGCGTACTACAGCTACGGCATCGTAAACACTTTCGCCTGCACGACCTTCTGCGCGTATCCCCAGGCGGGCCGGACGTTCTTCGTGAGCGCCGAGTACAAGTTCCGCTAGCCGGAGGCGGCCGGGGATCTGCTATCGTCGGCGCGGTGAAGGCCCACGCGGCTCTGCTGGTCTGCGCGCTCGCCGTCCCGTGGCCGGCCGCGGCGGAAGTCAGGCTCCGCGACGACCGCGGCGTCGAGGTGACGCTGGCGCAGCCGGCGGCGCGCATCGTCACGCTCGCGCCGTACCTCACCGAGCTCGCGTTCGCCGCGGGGGCCGGCGCGAAGCTCGTGGGCGTGTCCGCGTTCAGCGACTTCCCGCCGGAGGCGAAGGCGCTGCCGCGGGTGAGCGACAGCGCCCACGTCAATTTCGAGGAGTTCGCGCGGCTCGAGCCCGACCTCGTGCTCGCCTGGCGGAGCGGCAACCGCGCGCGGGACATCGCGCAGCTCGAGGCGCGGGGGCTGCGCGTCTTCGTCACCGAGGCGGGCGGGCTCGAGGACGTGCCGCGAATCGTGCGCACGATCGGCAGGCTCGCCGGAACCGCGCGCCAGGCCGAAGCGAGCGCCGCGGCGATCGAGGCGCGTTTCGCGAGCCTGCGGGCGCGCTACGCGAAGGCGCGCGAGATCCGGGTGTTCTACGAGATCTGGCACGAGCCGCTCATGACGGTCAACGGGCGGCACTACGTCTCGGCGATGCTCGCGCTCTGCGGAGGCCGGAACGTGTTCGCGTCCGCCGGGCCGCTCACTCCGGTGATCTCCCGCGAGCAGCTCCTCGCCGCCGATCCGGACGTCATTCTCCTGAGCGTCGTGCCGTCGCAGGCGGACGCGCGGCTGGCGGTATGGCGGCGGTGGGAGACGCTGCGGGCGGTGAAGCGGGGCGCGCTGTATGTGATCGACCCGGCGCTCGCGAGCCGCATGGGCGCGCGGGTCGTGGACGGCGCGGAGGCGATCTGCGCCGCGCTGGACCAGGCGCGGTGAGGCGCCGGGCGGGCGCGCTTATAATCGCGGCGCCCATGCTTCCGGAAAACATCTCCAGCCTGCGGCTGTACCTGCGCCTGCTCGGCTATGTGAAGCCGTACTGGCGCGTCTTCGCGGCCTCGATCGTCGCGATGGCGGTCGTGTCGGCGACCGAGCCGGCGTTTCCGGCGCTGCTGAAGCCGCTCCTCGACGGCACGTTCGTCGAGAAGGACCACCGCCTGATGAGCTGGCTGCCGCTCCTGATCGTCGCGCTGTTCGTGATCCGCGGCGTGGCGTCGTTCATCTCGGGCTACTGCATCAACTGGGTCGCGCAGAAGCTCGTCGTCGACCTGCGCGACGCGATGTTCGGCGCGCTCGTCCGGCTCCCGACCGGCTACTACGACTCGACCACGACCGGCAGCATCGTCTCCCGGTTCACCTACAGCGTCACCCAGGTCACCGGCGCCGCGACCTACGCGGTGAACGTGATCGTCAAGGACACGCTCGCGGTCATCGGGCTGCTCGGCTGGCTCCTGTACCTCAACTGGCAGCTGACCGCGCTCGTGGTGATCGTGGGGCCGCCGATCGCGCTCATCATCCGCTACTTCTCGACCCGGCTGCGGACGATGAATCGCGCCGACCAGATCGCGATGGGCGACCTGAACCACGTCCTCGAGGAGTCGATCGGTTGCCATCGCGTCGTCAAGGTGTTCGGCGGCCAGGGCTACGAGTCGGGGCGGTTCGCGGCGGCGGCGAACAAGATCCGCCGCTTCCAGATGAAGATCGCGGTCGCCGCCACGGCGACCGTGCCGGTGACGCAGGTGATCGCGTCGATCGCCCTCGCCGGGGTCGTCTACTTCGTCGCGGCGCAGGCGGCGAACGACCAGACCACCGTCGGCGCCTTCGTCTCCTACATCGTGGGCCTGAGCATGCTGCTCGCGCCCCTGAAGCGCCTCACCAACGTGAACGAGGTGATGCAGCGCGGGCTCGCCGCGGCGGAGATGGTGTTCGGCCTGATCGACCAGCGGCCCGAGCCCGACCGCGGCACGGTGGAGCTCGGCCGCGCCCGCGGCGAGGTCGAGTACCAGCGCGTGAGCCTCGTCTATCCGGGCGCGTCGCAGCCGGCGCTGCACGAGGTCTCGCTGCGGGTCGCGGCGGGCGAGACGGTGGCGCTCGTCGGGGCGTCGGGCAGCGGCAAGACGACGCTCGTCAACCTCCTGCCGCGGTTCTACGAGCCGACCGCGGGCCGGATCCTGATCGACGGGATCGACACGGGCCAGGTCAAGCTGGCGGGCCTGCGCGAGAACATCGCGCTCGTGAGCCAGGAGATCGTGCTGTTCAACGACACGGTGGCGGCGAACATCGGCTACGGCCGGCTCGGGAATCATTCGGAGGCGGACATCGTGGCCGCCGCGGAAGCCGCGCACGCGATGGCGTTCATCCGCGAGCTGCCGGAAGGGCTCGGCACGCCGATCGGCGAGGACGGCGTGCGCCTGTCGGGCGGGCAGCGCCAGCGCCTCGCGATCGCCCGCGCGTTCCTCAAGGACGCGCCGATCCTGATCCTCGACGAGGCGACGAGCGCGCTCGACAGCGAGTCGGAGCGGCACATCCAGGAGGCGCTCGAGGTGCTGATGCGCGGCCGCACGACGTTCGTCATCGCGCACCGGCTGTCGACGATCGAGAGCGCCGAGCGGATCGTCGTCCTCGACGAGGGCCGGATCGCCGAGGTGGGGCGGCACGCGGAACTCCTCGCCCGCGACGGCATCTACGCGCGGCTGTACCGCATCCAGTACTCGCGCGAAGAGGCCGTCGCGGCCTGAAGCCCGCGCGGCGCGATCGGGCGTGACGCTCGCCGGCTTCCAGCAGCGCAGCGAGGACCTGGCGCGCGTCTTCGCGGTCGCGCTCGGCATTTCGCTCCCGTTCTCGGTCGCGGCCGACGGCATCCTTCTCGCGCTCGTCCTCGCGTGCTGGCTCGCGAGCGACCGTTACCGGAAGCGCTTCGCACGGTTGCGGCACAATCCGGTCGCCCTGATGACGCTCGGGTTCGTCGCGCTGCTTGCGCTCGGGCTCGCGTACGGAGAGCAACCCCGCGACGACGCCCTGCGCTACTTCGGCAAGTACGCCGATCTCGCGGTCCTCGGGGTGTTCGTGACGCTCTTCGGCGACGCGACCTGGCGCCGGCGCGCGGTCCTCGCCCTCGCGGCGGCGCTCGCGGTCCTCGTCTGGCTGTCCTATCTGGTCAAGCTCGGGGTCGTGCCACCCGTTCCCTGGCTCCGCGGGAGACCGGACTATCCGGCCGTGGCCCTGAACGCTCTGACCCACGGGATCGTGGCCCTGGACTCGCTGACGCACGGGATCCTGGTCGCGTTCGGAGCGTTTCTCTTCGCCGTCCTCGGGCTTCACGCGCCGCGCGGTCCGGTCCGCACGATCTGGTTCGCGCTCGCCGTCGCGGCGGTCGCGAACGTGCTGTTCATCGTGCCTGGACGCACCGGATATGTCGTGCTGGCGGCGCTCGCGCTCTATCTCGGCTACGTGTGGCGCCGCCTGGCCGGGCTCGCGCTGGTTGCGCTCGCCGGGGCGGCCCTCGTCGGGGTAGGGTTCGCCGCTTCGTCGACGCTGCAGAGCCGCTTGATCGAGACGGCGCGAGAGGCTCGCGAATGGCAGCCCGGCGTGCCGGCGCAGACGTCAGTCGGCTACCGCCTCGAGTTCTACTACAACACCCTCGGGATGATCGAGGATCGTCCGCTCGTCGGCGCTGGTACCGGCGGCTTCCCGAGCGCCTACAAGCGGGAGGTCGCCGGTACCGCCATGGCCCCCGCGGGGCACCCGCATAACGAATACCTGCACCTGATGGCGCAGCTTGGCGTCGCCGGGCTCGTCGCGCTGCTGGCGCTGTTTTGGGTCCCCTGGCGGCTCGCGCCCCGCCTGCCGCTGCCGCACGAGCGGGTGCTCGCGCGGGGGCTCGTGCTGACGATCGCGGTGGGCTGCGTGTTCAACTCGCTGCTGCTGGATCACACCGAGGGACTGTTCTTCGCCTGGGGGCTCGGCGTCCTGTTCGGGGGACTGAGCCTTGCCCGCGGCGACTACCGCTTCTCCGCGACGTAGAGCGCCGAATTCTCGTGGATGCCCGCGCGCCGGCACCGCTCGCGGCCGAAGTGATCCACGCCCAGCTGCAGCACGTTGAATCCTGCCTCCTCCAGGCGTCTCACGAAGTCGCGCCGGCCGTACAACCGCAGATGATCGTCCTGGCCGTAGTGCCTCCACCGGGCCGCGGGGTCGACGATCGACCGGTCCTCATGGGTTTCCTCGACCCCGACGACGAGCGGGACCATGACGATGCCGAAGCCGCCGGGCTTGAGCACGCGGAACAGCTCGCGCATCGCGCGCCGGTCGTCGGGCACGTGCTCGAGCACGTGCGAGCAGATAAACATGTCGATGGCGGCATCGCCGTAGATCGTCATGTTCGAGAGATCGACGCGGTCGTCCACCCCGGCACGGTAGAGGTCGGCGGTGCGATAGGACAGCCAGGAAAGCGCTCTCAGACGCCGGGACAGGCTGGGCGAGGCGGCGAAGTCCACCAGCGTGTACCGTCGGCTCTTGTCCATGGACCGGAAGCGGTCGTCCAGATACAGCGCATACAGTCGCTCGCGATCCGAGGCGTCGCAAGCGGGGCAGGTATGATTGGGCACGTTGAAAGTCTCGAACGAGTCGAGCGGATGGGCGAATCCGTGCTCCTGCAGCTTGCGGACGAAGGATTTCCAGATCGGCTTGAAGCGCCGCAGCCCGGTGCCGCAGACCGGGCACGTGTAAGTGCTGCCCACGTAACGCGGCAGCGCGAGCCAGCGCTGCGCGGCCTTCGAGTCCTGCTTGAAGGCGGCGTAGGCGGGAGTGCTCTTGAGGCGCTTGACGATCTGGCGCATGTTCCCAGCTTAGCCTACCCGCAGCGGGGGAGGCCGGGATTAGAATCCGGCTCCACTTCTTCCGCGCGGATGAGATTGTCTACCGTCGTCATCGCCAGGCCCGCGCTTCGGCGAAACCCCCCGCCGCCCGGCGACCCGCAGCGATGAAGGCCGCCGTCATCGTCACGACCTACAACCGCCCGGACGCCCTCGCGCTCGTGCTCGAGGGGTTTCTCGCGCAAAGCACGCTCGACTTCTCGCTCCTCGTCGCGGACGACGGCTCGACCGGCGAGACGCGGCGGGTGGTTGAGGCGTACGCCGCGCGCGCGCCGTTCGCGCTCCGGCACGTCTGGCACGAGGACCGCGGCTTTCGCGCGGCCGCGATCCGCAACCGCGC
>Ga0184633_10000147_pt1 | contig 22040 bp, 23 predicted proteins | sample PLM31_170_b1_FD_133156 | JGI IMG/M metagenome (GOLD analysis project Ga0184633, IMG submission 133156) | Groundwater sediment microbial communities from an aquifer in East River, Colorado, USA - PLM3-1_170_b1 | ecosystem: Environmental > Terrestrial > Soil > Riparian zone | place: USA: East...
GAAGTAACACGTAGAGAGGCGAACCGGCCCCGAGCATCGGGATCGAGGGCCGTTTGAATCATCGGGCGGGCAGGGTCTCATCGATCCTGTCCGCCCGCTTGTTTGCGCCCCGCGCGGCGCTAATGCCGGTACATCCGTATCTTGGGCGGTGGCGCGGCGCGATAGGGAGTCCTGACGAAAGCAAAGATCCTGTCGCGCGCCGCGATCGTGTTGTGCTGCAGATGAACGCCGAAGAGTCCCCAATACCGGAACGTGGAATCCGTGTCGTCGAAGTATGAGTTCGCCCTTGCGGAGTCGGTGTGGGCGTACCCGCTGTACCAGCTGGGGAACACGATCAGATATTTGGGGCGGTAGGTGGTGAGCATCTCCGGGAGGGGCTTCAGGGGCGAGATCAGCCCTGCCACGTCGACGATGTAGCGATCGCTGAAGAAGCCGATCGCGCCGATGTCGTTGGTGGCCAGAGTGTCCGAAGGGGCGGTCATCGCTTGCAGTCTCTCGCCGAGAAATCGGTGCATGCCGTTGATGTTCTGTACATTCCACCCGTGCACGTCCGCCATACGGATGCCACTTCCGGCCAGCGGCAGGAGCAGGAGTCCCGAAGCCGCGATCAGCGCGGACGACCTCCACTTCGATGGGACTCCGTTTCGGAACCGGTCCAACCCCACGCCGGCGAGAAGCACGACCACAGGCACGAGCGGGAGCACATAACGGAATTGTGGTCCCGGGCTTGCAGAAATCAGCCCGAACGCGATCGGAAAGAGCGCAGGCAGAGCCGACAGCACGGGGCAGCGCCTCCACGCCAGGAGGCCCCCGGCAAGCGCAAGGCCAGGCAGGAGCGGCGAGCCCAGCGCGGTGAAGCCCGGCTTCAATGGGATTCCCCAAGGTCCCATCAGCTGCAGGAGAAATCCCAGGAGCTGACCCGCAGGCTGATCGGCGAGATGCGCTTTGACCGAAACAGTGGCCGGCAGCGGCGATTGCCCCACAATTAGATTGAATGCGAGGTAGGGGAGCAGGATGCCCAGGGACACGACGAGCCGCCGCACGACGCCGCGCCCCAGGAGCGCGATTCCCATGGCCATGAGCAGGAGCCCATCCGGTCGGATCCACACACCCAAGGACCACACGGCAGCCGCGAGGGTGGACCGGCCCTGAAGGGCCCACAGAAAACCGAGCATGACCGTTAGGATGTAGATAGAAATTTCCATTCCGGAGAGCGCGGCCCATACAAGTGGAGGGAACACCGCCGTCACGGTCGCGGTAAGGGTGGCGATCGCGAGGCTCCTTGGAACCAGCAGAAGGGACACCCGAAACGCCACGATGATCGTGACAACGTGGGCCGCGATCCCCAGCGATTTCGATATCCAGACCGAGGATCCGAATATCGCGTACATCCCTGCGAGGAGGAGGGTGAACAATGGGCTGGTCGAGCCGCCGGTCAGCTCGCCCGGGTTGAAGGAGAACCCCTCCCCTCTCGCAAGATTTCGGGCGATGGTGGCGTGGATCCATGAATCATCCAGCGAGTACCCCCACGGTCCCGCGTGTTGATGTTCCTTGGTGAGGAAAAGCAGGACCGTCGCCAGCCCGACCATCACGGGTAGCGTGGAGCAAAGAACACGGACATCCCGCCGCGCTAACACGCTCGCTCTCGCCTCACCCCTGCGTGCATGGCCGACCGATCAGGGGATGAGGCCGGTCTTGGTGAATTCGGGGAATCCTCCCTGCCAGATCCCCCAGATGGCGAACAGCGCGACCGAAACAATGGCCGCAACCGTGAAGAAGGACCGCGCGGGGGCGGCCTGTCCGCCGGAACGGCGGGACCGCGCGAATCCCCAGGCGGCGAACGCCATGGAGCTTGGGAGAGCGAGCGGGACCGTCTGGCCCTCCACCGCTGTCGCGAAGTAGATGAACCCGTAGGCGATCGCCCCGATTCCCAGGGTTGTCCATGCCGCGGCGCCCAGTGCGCCGCCGGCGGCGGGTCCCGACCCGACACCCGTGGACGCAACGCTTGAGCTACCCCGGCTCTCGAGCCGGAGCAGCGATACCGCGAATCCGACGCGCGCGGCGTCCACCATATAATGACTGGCGGTCTCATCCCAGAAGTAGGCCAGGAGCCACGGATCGCGGCCGCCGGTCGCCTCGAGCATGTCGTGGATCGAGTTCGCCGCGAGGTGGACGCCGGTCCCGAGCGCATACGTGACGGTGGCGAGTAAAAAGAGGAGCGTCGCGCCCCCGGCCGGTCCTCCGGGCCGCGAGGCGGCATGCCTGCGCCCGAACCCCGACGCGACCCAAAGGTAGAGCGCGAGCACGGCATAGGCGCCCACGGTGGTGATCCAGTCCCCTACAGTGACGCCGAGGGGGCCGAGCGGCGACTTGATGTACACGCTCCCGAGATCCGCGGCGGCGGCGGCAAGGCCCAGCGCTGCGAGCCGCGTCGGCAGCGACGCTCCCGCTCCCGTGGGTTCACCGCGTGGCCCGTCGCCACCCAAAGGCGCTCCCTCCTCGCCGGTCAGGGACCGAGCGTCTCGGCGACCCAGCCGGGTCCCTCGCGCCGGTAGAGCGTGCGGACGTGGAGGCGGTTCTCACGCCCCTCCCAGAATTCGAGGCATTCCGGGACGACCCGAAATCCGGACCAGAAGGGCGGCCGCGGCACGTCCTCGCCCTCGAACTTCCGCTCCATGGCGGCGTAGCGCGCTTCGAGATCGGATCGGCCGCCGGCGAGCGGCTCGCTCTGAGGAGACGCCCACGCGGCGACCTGTGACCCGCGTGGGCGCGTCACCCAATAGGCGTCCGCCTCGGCGTCCGTGATCGGCGACGCCAAACCATCGATGCGGATCTGCCGTGTCAGAGGGGGCCAGTAGAAATTGAGCGAGACGGGCACGTTCTGCTTCGCCCCGCCGCCCAGGTCGCGGCCCTTTCGGCTCTGGAGATTCGTGTAGAAGACGAAACCGTTCTCGTCGAAGTTCCTCACGAGCACCACGCGGACCGAGGGACGGCCGTCCGGGCCGACCGTGGCGAGCGCCGCCGCCGCCGGCTCGGGCAGACCGACGTGGCGGGCCGACTCGTACCACGCTCGGAACAGCGCGATGGGATCGTGGATCGTGCTCACGGAGCGGTTCATCGTACACCAGACGTGCGCGGGTCGCGATAGAAAGGGCCGTCCTCCGCCGGCGCTCCCATCCATTCTCTCCCCGCCTGTGCTATCGTTTTCTCGTCCATGAACCAGCTACCGCTTTGGGGCGGCTCGACCGCCCGGCGCTCCTCCATCAAGCTTCTCTCCAAGTCGCGCGTTACGGCGGGGCTTCAGTGCCCGAAGCGGCTCTATTTGGAATGTTACGAGTCGGAGAAGCGGGATCCGATCGACCCCGGCCGGCAGGCGCTCTTCGACGCCGGAAGGCAGGTGGGGGAGGTGGCCCGCGGACGGTTCCCCGGGGGCGTCCGGATGGAGGAGGATCCGCTCCTCCACGACAAGGCGTCGCGCGACACCGCCGCGGCGATGGCCAATCCGGCTACTCGGGCCGTCTACGAGGCCGCGTTCACGTTCGGGGACATCCGGGTCCGGGTGGACATCCTCGCGCGTGATGGAAGCGCGTGGGATCTCATCGAGGTCAAGTCGAGCACCGGGTTCAAGGAGGAATACCTCGCGGACATCGCCGTCCAGGCGCACGTCGTGCGGGGGAGCGGCGTGGCGCTCAACCGGGCATGCCTGCTCCACGTGAACAACCAATATACGTGGCGCGGCGGCCCCTACGATCTGGACTCGCTCTTCGCGATCCAGGACCTGACCGAGGCGGCTTGGGCCGCGGTCCCCTCTCTGCTCGAGAAGATCGAGGAGATGCGCGAGCCCCTATGGGCAACCGAGCCCCCTCCCGTGCCCGTGGGACCGCACTGCGAGAAGCCGTACCGCTGCCCCTTCTTCGATCACTGTCACGCCGACGGGCCCGAGCACCCCATCACCGACCTTCCACGCCTCACTCCCAAGCTATACCGCACGTTCGCCGAAGCCTCGATCGAAGAGATTGGGGAAATTCCAGAGGACTTCGACGGCCTCAGCGAGCTGCAGCGCCGGGTCCGCGACTGTGTCGTGCGGGGAGAGCCCTTCACGCATCCCGCGCTCGTGCCGGCGCTCCAAGCGATCCGGCATCCGATCCACTTTCTGGATTTCGAGACCTGTAACCCCGCGCTCCCGATCATCCCAGGTACGCGGCCCTTTCAGCAGATGCCGTTCCAATATTCCGACCACGTCCTCGAGGAGGACGGGACGCTCCATCATCGAGGCTACCTGCACCCCGACCGGAGCGATCCGCGCCCCAGGCTAGCCGAGGAATTGATCGAGGCGATCGACGGTGAAGGCTCGATCGTCGTCTATTCCGGGTTCGAGGCCCGCGTGATCCGCTCGCTGGCGGAGGCCATCCCCAAGCTCCACGACCGGCTCCTGCCGCTGGTGGAGCATCGGATGGTCGACCTGCATCACCTGATCCACGAGCATTATTACCATCCGAAATTCCGCGGCTCGTTTTCCATCAAGGGAGTCCTTCCCGTGCTCGTCGAGGGGCTGGATTACCGCGACCTCACGATCAAGGAGGGAAGCCAGGCTGCCGGCGCGTTCATGGACATGACGAATCCGGCCACGCCGGCCGCGAAGCGGGACGCGCTACGCGAAGGACTGCTCGCCTATTGTCATCGCGACACCGAGGCGATGGTACGGCTGTTCCAAACGCTAAAGGAGGTTACGTGAAGGTGCGGCGCGCGATGGCCCTGCTCGTGCTGATCGGTCTGGCTTCGGCTTCGTCGGCGTCCGCGAAGTCGCGCCCGGCCTACCGCCCGGGGAAGACATGGTCCTGGACCTTCGCGACCGACACGCTCGGCCAGGCCCCGACGAACACGTCGGTGTTCGGCGGTACATGGGTCGTGCTCGCTGATTCCTCGGCGGCTCCGGCGCCCTCGCCGGCGGTTTCCGCGCCTGCCGCGGCGACGCCGGCTCCCACCGATTCAGCCGTCGCCACGCCTGCGCCCTCCGATTCAGCCGCGGCGGTGCGGCCCGACTCGGCCGTCGCCACGCCGGCTCCCTCCGATTCTGCCGCGGCGCCGCGGCCCGACTCGGCCGTCGTCACGGCGGCGCCCGTTCCGGCGGCGCCGCCCCTCCCGCGGTTCCTTCGACAGAGCGAGGGAGACGACGGGCAGCGATTCCACTCCATCGAGTTCAAGAAGCCCGTCCTCGAGGACATGAAGGCATCCGTCCGCTTCCGGATCGTCTCGGCCGAACTGGATCCATCCGCCGGGATCCTGTTCCAATTGGATCCCAAGGGGAAGAACGGCTATCTCGTGCGGGTGCGGGGAGAGGAACAGGATATCGTCGCGCACTACCTGCTGGGCGGGAAGCGACGGGATCTCAAGTTCGTGAAGATCGCGCCGCTTGAGACCGGCACGTGGCACACGATCGCCGTCTCCCGGAAGGGGAGCCTGCTCACCGCGAGCTACGACGGTGTGGAGTTGATTCAGTTGAGGGACGAGCGCTTTTCGAAGGGGAGCGTGGGGCTCTGGACCGAGGACGACACGGTCGCGGACTTCTCCGACCTGAAACTCACGACGCAGTAGGAGGGGGGAGCCTCTGGCGCCGCCACACCCAAGCCGGCGCTGCGGGTCGAGTGGGGCGCGCCGTCACGGTCAGGCCTGAGTCGGGTGCCGGTGAGAACCGCGAGCTCACACCCAAGCCGCCGTACGCGCCCCGTCGTCCTTGACGCGGGCACTGCCGACCGGCCCTCCATGGCCGGGTGGCGCACCTCATAATCTACCGCTTAGATGCCGACCACGGCCGACAAGATACTCGATTCCCGTCGCAAGCGCTATCTCCTTTCGCGGCCGCCACCTGTCGGCCAGCGGCGCAATCGCGCGGCTATCTCCGGGCCGTCGCGGCGGCTCGGACGGAGACCTCGTTTAGAAACGCCGCGGCTGCCCGCGCTCCCCCGAGGAAGCACCAGACCGGGAAGTTCTCGTTGGGCGCGTGCAGGTTATCTGTGGGGAGCCCGAACCCCATGAGCGCGCACGGCGCCCCGGTCACCTCGACCAAGGGGGCGACGATCGGGATCGACCCGCCCATGCCGATCGCGACCGCAGGCTTTCCAAACGCGGCTTCGAGCGCCTTGAGCCCTGCCTGCACGTAGGGGTTGTCGAGCGGCGCGCGGAACGGGAGGCCGGCGCCGAACCGGCGGAACTCGACCGTCGCCATGTCTCCCACCAGCTCGCGGACGTAGCGCTCGAATCTCTCGTAGATCTGACCGGGGTTCTGGTCGTGCACCAGGCGCATGCTGATCTTGGCTCGCGCTTTGGCGCCGATCACGGTCTTGAACCCCTCGCCGGTGTAGCCGCCCTCGATGCCGTTCACTTGGAGGGTCGGCCGCACGGCGCCTGATTCGATGCTCGTGAACCCCACTTCGTGGAAGAGGCGCTTCGCGCCCAGGCCCTTGAGGATCACCTCCTGGTTCCACGGCCTCGCGTTGATCGCCTTTCGCTCCTCGGGCCCCGGAGTCTCGACCTCGTCGTAAAAACCGGGCACGAGCACCCGCCCGGTCTTGAAGTCCTTCAAGTTCTGGATCACCCACCGCATCACATCGATCGGCTCGTAGAGCATCCCGCCCCACTCGCCGGAATGCTTGTCCCCGGAGAGGCCGACGAGCGTCACCTCGACCGCCGCGATCCCTCGGAGCGACAGGGTGATCGCGGGATGGTCGGCGTCGGGGAAGCTGGAGTCGGACACCACGATGACGTCACACCGGAGCTTCTCCCTGTGCTTCGGCAGCTCGGCTGCCATCGCCTCGCCGTCGAACTCCTCGTCGCTCTCGATGATGAACTTCACGTTCACGGGGAGGCCGCCGCCTCCATGGAGCGCTGCCTCCACGCCGCAGATCTGCGCGTAGTGCTGTCCCTTGTTGTCGTCCGCCCCGCGCGCCCAGATCTTCCCGTCGTGGATGCGGGGCATGAACGGCGGAGACTCCCAAAGCTCCAGGGGATCCACCGGCTGCACGTCGACGTGGCCGTAGATGAGCACGGTGGGGAAGTCACGATTCACGATCCGCTCCGCGAAGAGGCCCGCGTGCGCGCGGGTCGGCCAGACTTCCGTCCGGAAACCCAACGATTCGAGTTTCTGCTTGTCGAATTCGAGCGCCGCCGCGACGTCGGCGTTTCGGTCCGCGTGGGCGCTGATGCTGGGGATCTTCAAGAACTGCACCAGCTCATCGACCATGCGCCGCTCGTTTTCTTTGAGATAGCCGAATGCCGCTTCGAGGTTCATGGGGGCTCCAGGGTGGCGATCTGCAACGCGAATCGCGAAGTGCACATCTATCGTAGCCCGCCCCGGCGATTGGGACAATTCCCTGTAGCGCGTGGGGCAATTCACCCAGAAGCGGCCGGCGCGCAACGCGCGGGCTCAGCGTGCGGTGACCCGCGAACTCTCCAATCGCTTACCTGCACTTCTCTTTACTTCGAGCGTGGTCACCTCGGAAACCACGGCCCGAAACTTGCGAACCCCCGGAATGACCATAGTGGCGGAACCCGCGGCGGGGACCACGAGGCCACGAGGTCCAGTGGGTAGCCCCCCCGGGAGAGACCGAGCGAGTGTCTCGGACCGTGGCAGGGCAAACGCAGTACACCGGTTTTACGGAGGGTTTCCCAATGCTGCAGATCGCGAAGAGCTTCATCCATGACGAGCGTGGCGAGGATCTCATTGAGTACGGCCTTCTGGCGGCGTTCGTGGCTGCCATTGCGGTCGCTGTGATCATCGCGGACCCGATCGGCTTGGCGGCCGCGGTCGAGGGTGCGTATCAGGACGCGACTGACGCCCTCAACGGGATGTAGTCCCAAAACGACACGAATGCACATGACACACTGGATGGCCGGCGGCGCGGTAGTCCTGTGCTGTATGGCAACGTGGTGGGACCTGCGGCATCGCAGGATTCCCAATGGCCTGACCATCCCGGCCCTCGTAGTCGCGCTGTGCTTGCACGGCGCGCTCGGGGCCGGGAAGGGCCTTCTCCTCTCCGCGGCGGGCGCGCTGGCGGCCGGAGCCCTGGTGCTCCCGGGCTACCTGCTGCGCTTCACCGGCGGCGGAGACGTGAAGCTCCTTCTCGCGGTCGGCGCCTTTCTCGCGTTCCCGGACGCGCTCCTCGCCGGGTTGGTGTCCCTGGTCCTGGGCGGCGTCCTAGGGCTCGCATCGGCGCTCTCGTTGGGGCGCCTCGGTCACGTCCTGTCCCACTCGTTCGGTCTCGCCCGCTGGGCCGCCCATCGCGCCAAGGGAGTGCCGCTCGCCCGCCCCACGGGTTCCGGCCTCCGGGTGCCGTTCGGCGTAGCGGTCGCCTTGGCCACCGTCCTAATCGTTCTCGTACCGACACTTGGAGGATTTCAATGACCCCCGTGCTCACGCCGAAAGTTGGCGCTGGTTCGGCGGACCGCCCTAATTTTCCGCCGGGGGTCGCGCTGGTTGAGTTCGCGTTTGTCCTGCCGATATTGCTGGTGCTGGCGATGGGGATGCTCGACTTCGGACGCGCTTTTCACACCAAGAGCTTGCTCGACCAGGCTGCCCGCGAGGGGGCCCGCGTCGCCGTCATCACGTCCCCAGATCCGGACATCGTTATTGATCGCGTGAACGCCGTTCTCGCATCGGGCGGGATCACACCCACCTCCGTCACCGTGGTGGGACCCGACGCATCGCACTTGGTCACGGTGACGGTTTCAGCATCGTTCACGTTCATCACCCCGGGTGTCTTCGCCCTGGTGGGCGGCAACTACGGGAACACGATCCCGATGTCCGGTCAGACTGTGATGCGGTTCGAAGGCAGCTAACTCGTAGGGAGGGCAACGACACATGTCTCGTTCCAAGACCATTCTCGCGCTGGCCGTGGCGCTGGGTTTCCTGGCGGCCCTGGCAGGCTATGCCGGCCTCAAGGCCACCGCGGCCCAGGTCGCGCAGAACTCATCCAAGAATCTCGTGCCCGTCGTCGTCGCGGCGACCGATCTCACGTTCGGCACCAAGCTCGACCGGGCGCAGCTGCGCGTGGCGCGCTATCCCAAGGATAGCGTTCCCTCGGGCGCCTTCTCCGACGTCGACTCGGTTGCGGGTCAGACGACCAAGATCTTCCTGGCAGGCCGGGAGCCGATCACCGCGACCAAGCTCTCTTCCCGCGGCGGCGGTCTCTCGATGCTGGTCCGCCACGGATTCCGGGCGACGAGCCTCGAGGTCAATATGGTCTCGGGCGTGAGCGGCTTCGTCCTCCCCGGCGACCGCATCGACGTGCTCGCGACCGTGGACGGCCGCGGCGCGAACGAGCAGGCGGTGACGAGGACGATTCTCCAAAACGCCGAGGTGCTTGCCTCGGGTCAGAAGACCACGCAGCAGGACAACAAGCCGATCACCGTGCAGGCCGTGACGATTCTCGTCGATCCGTACGGCGCCGAGAAGCTCGCGCTCGCGCTCCACGAAGGCAAGCTCCACCTCGTGCTCCGCAACCCGGAGGACGGGGACACCCTGCGCGTCGCGTCATTGAACACCGATCAGATGCTCAATGGAAATGCCTCGGCCCCTGCCGCTTCCAGGAAGAGCTCGGCCAAGGCGACCAAGTCGGCGGCGCAGCCCGCCCCCGCGCGGACGGCCCCGGTACGCCCGTCGAAGCCGACGGTTCGCATCATCAGGGAAGCCAAGGTCACGGATCAACCAGCACCCAAAGACACGCTCTAGTACACCCGAACAGCAAGGAGCAGGAAGATGGTTCGCTCAAACATGAAGCGGAAGGGAAGGGCGGGGATGCCCACGGCGCTTGTCGCCATCCTGGTACTCGGACTCGTGCCCCACTTCCTCTCGGGCAAGACCGCAGAAGCGGCGGGGTCGGCGTTCCCGCTTAAAGTAATGGTGGGCCAGTCGCTGGTCCTCGAGATGCCGCGCGAGGTGACCACCGTCTCGATCGCCGACGCCAAGATCGCTGACGCGGCCGTCGGATCGCTGAAGTCGGTCGTCGTGAACGGCAAGGCGGCCGGCGTGACCTCCCTCGTCGTGTGGGAGGAGGGAGGCACGTACACCCTCTATCAGGTTGTCTGCTCGGACGCCGGCGTCCGCCAGCAGGTGCTCCTCAAGTGCAAGGTCGCGGAAGTGAACCAGTCGAAGGCCAAGGAGCTGGGGATGGATTGGACCGCGTTCGTCCGTTCGGCCCAGCATCTGGACGGGGCGCTGGCCGGCGGCCTTTTCGCGAGCAAGGTTGAAACGCCCGCGGACCCGCTGCTCCTCGGACCGAACACCGACGGCTTCCTGGCCTATCGCAAGACGGACGGCAACTTTCAGTTCCTCACCACGCTCCAGATCTTGGAGGAGAACGGCGCCGCGCGTGTGCTCGCGAGCCCGAACCTCGTGGCCCTGAGCGGCGACAGCGCTTCGTTCCTCGCCGGCGGCGAGTTCCCGGTCCCGATCGCCCAGAGCGCCAATGCCAACAGCTTCGCCTTCACGATCGAGTGGAAGGAGTACGGCGTGAAGCTGGACTTCGTTCCAACCGTGCTCGATAGCCAGCGGATCCGCCTGTACGTCGCGCCCGAGGTGAGCTCGCCCGACTACAACCGGGCGGTCGTGCTGGCCGGAACCGTGATCCCAGCGCTTCTCACGCGCCGGATCGAGACGACGGTCGAGATGAAGCCCGGAGAGGTGCTCGTCATCGGCGGCGTGAAGCAGACGGAAGAGATCAAGAACACGCGGAAGGTCCCGATCCTGGGCGACATTCCGCTCCTCAACATCTTCTTCAAGCACAAGAGCAGCAGCCTCATCGAGCGGGATCTCGTGATCGTGGTGTCGGCCGAGTTGGTGGGTCAGCTGGCGACCACCTGGCCGTCGCCTCTTCCGGGCGAGCCCGGCTACGATGCTCCGAAGACGCAGAGCGCCGCGCCGGCGCCGAAGGGCGGTAAGTAAGTCGTGACCAAACCGAATCGTCCAGAGCGGCACGACGACGGTGTCGTCATTCTCTACGTCGCCGTATTCCTCCTCGTGTCGCTCTGGTTCGTCTCTCTCGCGATCGACGTGGGCAAGGTGATGGCCGCGCGGACCGAGCTTCAGGCCGCGGCCGACGCCGCGGCCCTGGCGGGCGCCTCGGCGATCGATCCCCTGACCGGGGATGTCATCCCGGACGAAGCCCGGACCCGGGCGGCCTCGACCGCCGCGAGCAACCGGGCCTACGAGGGCATTCAGACGCCCGTCACCATCGACCCGGCTGCCGACGTGGACTTTCCCGCGCCGAACCAGGTTCGCGTGCGGGTCCACCGGACGGAAGCGACCGGCAATGCGGTCCTCCTCCACTTCGCTCAGACGTTGGGACTGCCTCGAATCGACGTCACCGCCGACGCGACCGCGGAGGCGGAAATTCTCGACGAGGTCTGCGAGCGCCTGGCGCCCTTCGCACCCCAGGACCCGCCCGACGGGATCGGATTCTTCACCGACTGCGACAGCGTCTACTACCTGAAGGTGGGAGCGCAGAACTCGAGCAGCGGGAATTTCCAGCTCCTGGACCTCCCGGAATGCAATGAGGACGAGTTCAGCGGCGGCGGTGGCGCCGCGATCCGCGAGTACACGCTGAATGGCTATGGCTGCTGCGTCGGGATCGGAGACGAGTTCGTCCTCACCGAGCCCGGCAACAAGGTGGGTCCGCTGCGCGACGCGCTCATCGAGCGGTGGGACAGGGATACCGACCAGACCAGCCACTGTCATCAGGACTACACCGGAAACGGCAGCCGGATCTTCGTCACTCCCATCATCCAAACCTTCGACGTGAACGGAAAGAAGCTCGTCAAGATCGTCAATTTCGCGGCGTTCTTCATGTCGGAGCGGCCGCAAGGGAGCATGTCCCAGCAGGGCGTTCCCGGCCAGTTCATCAAGTACATCGCTCCCGGCAACGCGGGCAACAATCCGCCGACGAACACGGGCATCTACGGCATCCACCTGGTCGAATAGAGGAGACGCTCCGATGTCACTTGACGGAAACGGCAGGGCCGGGACGGGGAACGGCCAGGGGAACGCGGGTCAGGCGGGGCCCTCGCCCGATCGAGCGACGATCCTCCTGATCGTGGAAGAGGAGCAGAACCGCCGAGGGATCCGGGCGGCGCTCCAGGGTCTTCCGGGCGTCGAGGTCGTGGGCGAGCGCTTCGAGCTTCGGAGCGGGCTTCTGCTCGCGCGCCAGCGCCATCCGCGCATCGTGCTCCTCGACCTACCGGACTCCTACGAGGAGGCGCTCAACGCCGCCGGACAGTTCAAGCAGGACATGCCGGACGTGGCGCTCTTCCTGACGTCGAACAACCTGGACCCGCAGCTCCTCCTCCGGGCGATCCGGGCCGGCGCCCAGGAGGTCTTGAAGAAGCCGCTCGATCGGGCGCTACTTCAAGATGCGGTCGAGCGCGTCTCGCGGAGCGGCGCCGCCCGCTCCGTTACGGGTGCCCGAGCGCGCTCGATCATTACTTTGTTCAGCACCAAGGGCGGGGTCGGCACGACGACGGTCGCCTCCAACCTCGCGGTGGCGCTGAAGGCGCACCTCGGCGTCAACACGGTGGCGCTCGCCGATTTCGACGCGCAGTCGAGCGGCGCCGCCCACGTGCTCGGCCTCAAGGCCGAGCGCTCGATCGCCGATCTGCTGCGTGCCCCGCGGCTCGATTCGGCGGCGGTGCACATGAACCTGCTGCGCCATTCGAGCGGCCTGGCCGTCCTCGCCCAGCCCGAGGACCTGGCCCAGCTCGAGCCGATCACGCCCGCGCAGGCGGGCGAAGTCGTGGACGCGCTCTCCGCGGCCCACGACGTGGTCGTCGTGGACGCGTCGCACGCGTTCGACGAGGTCTCGCTGGAGATCCTCGACCGGAGCACGTCCATCGCGCTCCTGGTCGAGTTGAGCATCCCCTCGATCCGGGCCGCGAGGCGCGCGCTCGAGGTTTTCGACCGGCTTCACTTCACCGACATTCCCGGGCGCGTCAAGCTGATCGTCAATCGATACAGCGGCGCGCGCGGGTTCATCACCCTGGACCAGCTCTTCGAGGCGGTCCAGGTCCGTGCGTTCCACACGATCCAGAACGACTACCGGCGCGTCTTCGCATCCGTGAACGCGGGCCGGGCCCTCTGTCTCGACGACCCGGATGCGCCGGCGGCCAAGGACATCATCTCCCTCGCCGCCAAGCTGGTCGGTAAGGACGTGCCCGTGACCCCGGCGGAAGAGACCATTCGCCGGGGACTATTCGGAAGGAAGGTGCTTCGATGAGCCTCAGAGATCGTTTCCGTCGCCCTACGAGCGGCCTGCAAATGAACACCTCGCAAGCCACAGAAGCGGAGCCCACGAACGGCCACGGAAACGGCCAGCTCGACGAGTACCAGGAGCTGAAGCGGAGGCTGCACCGCGACCTGATCGGAAAGCTCAACATGGCGCTGCTCGAAGGTCTCGACGAGAACGCCCGGCGCGATCAGGTCGAGTCGGTCGCGAGGCGACTGCTCGCCGAGGCGGAAGTCAGCCTCACGCGCTCCGACGAGGAGCGGCTGATCCAGGAGCTGCTCCACGACACCTTCGATCTCGGGCCGATCACGCCCTACATTCTGGACGAGGAAATTTCGGACATTCTGGTGAACACGCACCGCCAGGTCTACGTGGAGCGGCTGGGCCGCCTCGAGCTGACGGGCGCGCAGTTCCGGGATGACGCCCATCTGCGGCTCATCATCGACCGGATCATCTCCCGCGTGGGGCGCCGAATCGACGAGTCGAGCCCGCTGGTGGACGCCCGCCTGCCGGACGGATCCCGCGTCAACGCCATCATCCCACCGGCCGCGCTGGACGGGCCGATTCTTTCGATCCGCCGCTTCCGGCGCCGCGCGTTGTCGATCGACAACCTGCTCGAGCTGGGGACGATGACGGAACCGATGGCGCGTCTGCTTCGCGGCATCATCCGGGCGCGGATCAACGCGTTGATCACGGGCGGCACCGGCTCCGGCAAGACGACGCTTCTCAACATTCTCTCGCGTTACATCCCGGACGGGGAGCGCATCGTCACGATCGAGGACTCCGCCGAGCTCCAGCTCCAGCAGCCGCACGTGGTGCGGCTCGAGACGCGGCCCCCGAACATCGAAGGCCGGGGAATCATCACCCAGCGAGACCTGGTCCGGAACGCGCTTCGCATGCGGCCCGATCGAATCGTGGTCGGCGAGGTCCGCGGCGACGAGGTGCTGGACATGCTCCAGGCCATGAACACCGGCCACGACGGGTCGCTCACCACGCTGCACGCGAACAGCTGCAGGGACGCGTTGCACCGGATGGAGAACCTGGTCCTGATGGCGGGTCACGCGCTCCCCGACAAGGCCATCCGCGAGCAGATTGCGTCGGCCATCGAGCTGGTCGTCCACGTCTCGCGCATCTCCGACGGTAGCCGCAAAGTGATGAGCATCCAGGAAATCGTCGGCATGGAGGGCCCGGTCGTGACCATGCAGGAAATCTTCCGGTTCGTGAGGACCGGAGCGAAGCCTGACGGGACGATCCTGGGCCACTACGAGGCGACGGGCGTCGTGCCGCACTTCGTGGAACGCGTCCAGCTCGCGGGCACGGATCTCTCGGGCATCTTCGAGCGGGGGGCCACCCGATGATCTTCGCGCTCGTATCGATCCTCGTTTTCGCCGCGACCGCGGCGCTCGTGGCGGCGATTCTCATGCGCCGTCGCGAGACCGAGTCGGACGAGCTTAAGAAGCGGGTCGGCACCGGCCGAGGCAGCGCGGGAGGCGACGCCGCCGTGATGGTGGAGCGCGACACCCGGATGAGCTCGCTCCCGATCCTCGACTCGGCCCTCCGAAAGCTCGCCGTCGCTCGCCGGGTCGAGCTGCTTCTGTACCGAGCCGGCACAGGCATGAGGGTGGGGACCTTTCTGCTCGTCATCGCTGCGTGCGGCATGGCGTCCTATCTTGTCGCGTACATCGTGTTCGCGAAGTCCCTCCACGCGGTCGTCTTCATGGCCATCGGCGGATTCCTACCGGTACTCCTGATGCTGCAGAAGAAGAACGCCCGCATGCGGGCGTTCGCGGAGGAGTTTCCGGACACGCTCGACCTGCTGGTGAGCGCGCTCCGGGCCGGCATCTCGTTCTCCGGCGCCCTGCAGATCGTGGCGGATGAATCGCCGGAGCCGGTCCGATCGGAGTTCGCCATCGTGGTCGAAGAGCAGGCGCTGGGGCTCGACCTTCGCGAGGCGCTCACGAACATGGCGAATCGCGTCGATTCCCTGGACCTCAAGTTCTTCGTGACGGCCGTCATCCTCCAACGGGACACGGGCGGCAATCTGACGGAAGTGCTGGAGAACACGGGTCGCCTGATCCGGGACCGCTTCCGGATCCTGGGCGACATCATGACGTTCACGGCCCAGGGCCGTCTCACCGGCCTGATCTTGACCTGCCTGCCCCTCGGGCTCGGGATCTTCATGGCGATGGTCGCGCCGGATTACTTCCACAAGATGTGGGATCACCCGAACGGCAGGGCGATTCTCGGATTCGCGGCCCTGATGCAGGTCCTCGGATCGCTCGCGATCCGGAAAATCGTCGACATCAAGGTGTGAGGCCATGTTCCTAATCTCGACATTCCTACTCGCTGCGGCACTCGGTGTCGGACTCCTTGCGGTCTACCAGATTCTCGTCCGCGACCGCGATCCGGTTACCTCGCGGCTTCGCGACCTCCGGAGCCGGGCGCTCGCGGCCCGGCCGGTTCTCGAATCCGAAACCCCGTCCCCGCTCTCCTCGCTTTTGGCGTTACTCGGCGGATTTCTCCCGACGGGGGAGGACAAAGAGGCCCTCCAGTCGGGCCTCGTTCGCGCCGGCATCCGCGGCCAGGGCGCGGGGCTCGTCTTCATCGGCTCAAAGGTTGTGCTGGCCGTTGTCTGCGGCGTGGGCTGGATCGTGCTCAATTTCGCCCTCGCCCGGCCGATCGGGTCGATCGTCCTCCAGGGAGTTATCGCCGCGGCCGTGGGCTTCTACCTGCCGACCGCGTGGCTCTGGTATCGAGGTGAAACGCGGCGCTCCAGGATTCAGACCGCGCTCCCGGACGCGCTCGACCTGATGGTGGTCTGCGTGGAGGCAGGGCTTGGCCTCACGGCGGCGATCGAACGGGTCGGCCGGGAGATCGCGATCGCGAGCCCGGCGCTGAGCGACGAATTCCTGCTCGTCAACCAGGAGATCCGCACGGGCCTGAGCCGTTCCGACGCGCTCCGCCGGCTGGCCCGCCGCACCGGGGTCGAGGACCTCTACGCGCTCTCCGCGATGCTGATCCAGGCGGACAAGCTGGGCACCAGCATCGCGCAGTCCCTCCGCTCGCACGCCGAGTCGATGCGCACCAAGCGTCGCCAGCGGGCGGAGCAACAGGCGAGAAAGGCGGGAATCAAGCTCGCCTTCCCGCTCGTGTTCCTGATCTTCCCTGCGCTCCTGATCGTGATCTTGGGCCCTGCTGCGGTCCAGCTGATGGAAGCGATCGCGGTGCAGAACGCGCACTAGGAGAAACCCCAGGAGGAGGTGAGCCGTCCATGATCATCAAGATCGTGCTGTGGGTCGCGGTGGTGGCATTTGGACTCATGTACCTGTCCCGGCGCTCCCAGAACCGCCGCGGGAAGGCGCAGCGGTAGCCCGACCCCGACACTTGGCTGCCCGAGGGCGGATCGCGCAAACGATCCGCCCTCAATCATTTCCACCCGGCGTCCCCCGGCCGGGCCCTCGCTTCGGAATAGTCCTGGCGACGAGAGCGTAGTACAGTCGGCGCCCGATGAGCCCCCCGCGGCCTGACTGGTCCGGTCACACCGACGACGAGCTGGTCCGGTTCGTCCGTGGCGGCGAGACCGACGCGTTCGCGGAGCTGGTACGCCGCACGCGGCGGCCAGCCTACCGTCTGGCGCGCCGCATCATGAGGAATCACGAGGACGCGGACGACGTCGTCCAGGAAAGTTACGTGAAGGCCTACCGCGCCCTCGACCGGTTCGTTCCGGGGAAGGCGATGGGGCCATGGCTCCTCACGATCGTCGCCCGCACGGCCCTTTCCGCGATCCGGAAAGGGAAGCGGCGCGCGGCCGCCTCACTCGACGACCCTGGCCCCGACGGCGTCGTCCCGCTTGCCGAAAGGATCGCCGACCCCTCGACCGACCCCGAGGGGCTCGATCGGCGGCTCGAGGTGGAGCGCGCGTTCGCGGGCCTTTCCGAGGAGCACCGCGCGATTCTTGCCCTCCGCGTCGACGGAGATCTCACGTACGCGTCGATCGCCGAGGCGCTCGGGGTGCCGGTGGGAACCGTGATGTCGAGGCTTGCGCGAGCGCGGGAAGCGTTGGTGGAACGAATGAACGAATCGAGAAAGGTCAGCCCCAATGAGCCCTGATCCGCCACATCCCGCAGCCGAGGAACTGTTCGCCTACCGGGACGGCGAGCTCACCGCGGATCGTCGCGTGGTGGTCGAGGCGCACGTCACGGGCTGCCGGGTCTGCCGCGAGCGGATCGACCAGGTTTCGGGCCTGGAGTCGGAGCTGCGCGCTCGCCCCGACGACGTCGACGAACGGTACTACCAGCGCTTGGAAGAGGCCGTTCTCAAGCGGGTCGCCGGCGAGGATCGCGCGCCTCGCTACGAGCGCCGCAGAGCGGAGACGGGCGGCGCGGTCGAGGAGGAGAAGCGCGGGGCGCCCCGCCTGCCGTGGGCGGGCGTTCTATCCACGGCGTCCGCGGCCGCCGCCGTGATCGTCGTGGTGGTGGTCCTGGTTCGCCAGGGACCGGTCTGGCGCGCGGCTCCGCGGCCCGTGTTGCTCGAAAAATCGGCTCCTGACGCGGGCGTCCGAGCGCGAGCCGACTCGGCTGTGGGCTCGACTCGGGGAATTGGTGGGGTGGCCGCTCCCGCGCCGGCGTCTCCCCCTGCGCGCGAACGGCTCGCTCAGCTCGAGCCCCAGCCGAGCGCGGAAGGGAAGGATCAGGCGAAGGTGGACGCGCTGAAGCTGGGTGCGATCAAGCAGGAGCGCGACGAGCAGGAGATCGGCTCCGTCGTGGCGCCCGCCGAGGAGGTCGCGGCGAATCGGGCAGTCGCTCCGCTCGCGGCGAAATCCGCTCCGGCCGCCCCATCCGGCGCGAAGGACTTGGCAGATGCCCCCCGCGCGAAGGCCGGGTCGGCGCCCCCTGCGGCCCTCATGGCGTCACAGGCGCCCGGAACCGACGGCTACGGGTCGATCGTGGCGCGCTTTGGACTGCCCCCAACATGGGCGGAGGGGAGCGTCTCGAACGAATCGCTCCTCCGCGCGGAATCCGACTTGAGGTACCTCTATCGAACCGGCGGAGCGGGCGCGGACTCGGCCCGCGTGCGTCTCTACCTAGCCGAGGCGACGCGCCTGCGCGCGGGAGCGGCCCCCGATTCCGCTGCCTACGACGAGATCATCCATCACTACCGCCGCGCGATCCGCCTTGCGGGTGGCGACGCGCAGACTGCGCGCGCCGCGGCGCAGCGGCTGGGAGAGTTCCTGCAGCAGGTCACGCCCTCCCCGTAGAGGCGGCTGGGCAGGGTTCGCCAGCCTACCGCCCGGCCGCCGACTCGAGCACCGCCCTGCGGAGTCGTCCTCGCGCTGGCAGCGGACGGTGCCCTCGGCTTCGTCCCCCGCCGGCTGCAATCCCAGGTTAGCCGGCATTCTTCAAAGAGCCGCGACCCGCTGGATGACCCAGAACGCTGCCAGGCTGCCGATGGCGTAGGGCAGCACGCGCCAGGCCCACACAGGCTGTGGGACGGCGACGCGGTGTGTAATTCTCCGCGCGACGGCGGCGGCGGTGAACACGGACCCAATGAAGAGCAGTTGCCCAACTTCGACACCCACATTGAAACAGAACAGCGAGAGCGGGATGTCATGCTGCGGTAGGCCGGTCTGCGACAACGCACCGGCGAACCCGAACCCGTGCAGCAGGCCAAACGTGAACGCGACCACCCACGGAGCTCTCTCGGTCAGACCCGGCCGGCCTTGGCGACTGTGCACTATTTCCGCTGCAACGAATACAACGCTCAACGCGATGACTGCCTCGACCGGCGCAGGTGGCACCTGGACAAAGCCAAGCGCTGCGAGACTGAGCGTGATGCTGTGCGCGACGGTGAAGGCGGTCACCGTCTTGAGCAGCCTCCACGAGCCCCGCGTGATGATCAACAACGCGAGAACGAACAGCAGATGGTCAACTCCACCCAGGATGTGTTCGACGCCCAGCGACACGTAGGCACGAGCCACTTGTGTCCTGCGTGGCGTGGCTTCGACCACGAACGATGGCGATGATGGCGTGAGCCTGGCGAGCTGCGTGCTGCCGTCAAGCCGCTCCACGCGCACGAGTACGTCGATCGCGGTCGCACTCAGGCCGGCGATGTGGATCGTGCCGCCGGTCAGCCCGCCGGCGCGTTTCACCGTCCAACGCTCGATGAACGCGCCATTGACGAAGACCCCGCGCGGCTCGGACAGGTTGGTGCTGCCCTCCGGCAATCGCGCGTAGACACCCAGCCGCATCTCATCGCCGAGTCCCGGGACTTTCCAGAGCACGTTGTAGGTGTCCGGGCCGGTCTGACGCAATTCTAGGTACGCGGGGCGCACCTCGTGCGCGCGGGCGCCAGGCGCGAAGGCAAGGAGGAACACAAGCGGAAGAAGCGTACGTTTCATCGCCGCGCCCCCGCATGGGCTTGCTTCCCGCCCGCTGCCCGCGGCGTCTCGATGATCACCGTATACCGCCGCAGGAGCGTCTGATAGAACTGGGCGTCCGCCTCGAGCCGTCGGGCGTTCGCCCACTCGCGGCGCACCGCCTCGCGCACGTCCTCAAGCGGAGGCAGGCGGCCCTCCGTGCGCTCGGTGAGAAAAACAACATGCACCCCGTAGCCCGACTCAACGGGTCCCTGCCATTGACCGGGCGCGAGACTGTCCAGTGCCGCAGCAAACTGCTCCCCAAACATGTTCCCCACGTCGCGGATCGAAGCGTTGTCAAACTCGTGCTCCAGGAGGAACGGATCGCCGAGGGAGGCGAGGCTCGCCTTAGCGCCGGCCTGTTTCAGGCCCGCAAGCAAGCGGCCTGCGTCGCGCGGCAGATTCTCGCCGTGGCGCTCCGGATTGAGGTACACCTGCCGAAACGAGAATCGCCGTTCCGTGGCGAACGTGGCGGCATGGGCGTTCAGATAGGCCTGCAGTTCTTCATGGCTCGGCTCCTCCGGCACGGCGAGGTCCTCGGAGACGAATTCCATCTTCTGTCGCAACCGGCGGCGGATGATGAGGTCGTCCTTGTCCAGGCCCAGCGCCAGCGCCTCGCGGTAAAAGACTTCCTCCCGCACCCGGTCCCGGATCAAGCCCTCCAACTCCTCGCTGGTGGGCGGCCGTTGCCACGTGAGAGTGAAGCCCTCCACCATGGACGCGATTTGTCCTTGCGTGACGACAATCTTTCCCGGCTCGCCGCCGGTGACCTTGGACACGTAGCTGTAGGCTACGAAGATCGCGGCCCCCAGCAGGAGGAAATGCACCAGCGGCTCTTTAAGGATTCGTTTCATGAGATTTGAACAGGAGCGAACGGAGGAAATGGAGGGCAGATTTCTCTGTCATCCAGCGTCTTTGATGATCCGCTTCGCGATCCAAGACGACAGTCCCGCGCGCCCCAGAGATTCCGCTGCGCTCGCCCCACCGAAGCCGCGGGGGGCGACTATCACGTTGTAATCGTGAGAGTCGTTCAATTGTTCGCCTCGTCAGAGATCTTTCGATTCGGATGCCATACCCACATCACCACGCTGACGCCGAGAAGCATCGGAATATCGCCCCACATGTGCGCATGCTCGTTCGGGTAGATAAAGGCCTGAATTACCATCAGCGACCCGTGCAATACGTTGGCGAGAATTCCCCAGTCGAACAGCGACGCCGCGGCCTTCGGATCTTTCGCACCGTGAACCAGCAGGATCGCCCAAGCCATGTAAAGTACCACGACCATGTATACGTATGGGTGAGCGCCATCATACGGTGACGGGGGATGTGCAGGGCCAAGAATGGGAAATCCGGGCGGCAGTGCCCCCCAGAAGAATCCGGGAGCATAGGCGAGGAACGCCACTGGCCCTCCGACGATCGTCCCCCAACCAATGAGTTTCATGACCCGGGCGGACGCCCGCAGGTGTTTGTTCAGTTCTTTCATGTTTACAATTCCTTTAATACTTGAGCAGGAGGAATGCTTTCCTGCTGAATCACTTCGCCGGCGTATACCAGATGGGCGAGGTGTAGGCGCGGTCGGTGACCGTCATCGGAACGTAGGCGGGCATCTTGATACCGAAACGCTTCTGGTCGTGGGCGGTCCAGCGTGGCGTCGGGATTTGAATCACGCGCACGTAGTAAAACGCGCGTTGCTTCGCATCGAACTCCGGATCCTTCCAATACGCCGACAGGAACGGGTCGCCGATGGTGTTCTCGTAGGTCGCGTTGGGCACGTCCACCGTGTTGCCCACGGAGGTGTTGCAGCGGGCGTCGGTGCCTATTTTGCGGCCGTCAGACACGGCGAGGTCGTAGATGCGCTCGTGCACTTCACCCTTCGCATCGAGCCAGCCTTTGATCATCTGGACGCGGTCGAGATTCCCGCCGTCGGGATCGCGCATGGCCCGCACCATGAAGGTCGGCGCTTTGCCGGCGGGAGCGGCCTTGAGATCACCGCCCATCGGCACGCCGCGCCTGTAGCCTTGCGCAGCGAAGTCCGGCGCTTCGACTTCATCCGCATGGAAGTCCCATCCCGCGAAGACCCGCACGGTGATGCGCGGCCCGGTCGAGCCATAGACCTCCTTGCGCTGCATGGCGTCGAAGATCGCCGCGCGGGTGTTCTCGCGCGCCCAGACGCCGGCGATGCCTGCGGCCTGGATGTTCCAACCCGATACCGCCCGTGTCTTGTCGGCATAGAAGAGGCCGAAGGCTTCGTTCCACCGCTCGGGACTCGGCTCCGAAGTGGGCATTTTGCCGAAGAAGTTGTCTTCATCGAAGGAGGACATGCCGGTGTGGGTGTCGGTCGAGCCGATCATGCC
>Ga0184633_10000148_pt1 | contig 21797 bp, 19 predicted proteins | sample PLM31_170_b1_FD_133156 | JGI IMG/M metagenome (GOLD analysis project Ga0184633, IMG submission 133156) | Groundwater sediment microbial communities from an aquifer in East River, Colorado, USA - PLM3-1_170_b1 | ecosystem: Environmental > Terrestrial > Soil > Riparian zone | place: USA: East...
ACGCAGGTTCCATTCCGGCCCACTCCCGGCAAGCCCGTCTTCTGCCGGGATTGTTTCCAGAAGCGCGGGACCAAAGCCCCGTCCCGCCGGAGCCCGGCCTATCTCGAACCGTAACTGACCGGTCAACTCTCTGCCCCTGGCGCGCTCTCGGTCAGAAGCACCTCCTTCCGGGCCCCGCGGCCGTCCCTGATGCCAGGTAGGCGCGTCGATGGACCGCCCCCAAAACGATCGGTGCCTCGGGCGCAGTTAGTCTCGGATTCCCTCCCAAATGATCAGGATCAGCCCGAGGAGAGCCACGAAGATGCCGAGGGCAATGCCGCCCGCGAGAGCGGGGCTGAGGACCTTGCCCGAAAAGAACATGACTCCAAGGCCCAGGGCGAGGGCGCCGAAGCCGACTTTCATCCCGCGGGTGAAGACCCTGTCGTCTCGCTCGTTCACGTGTCCACCTGAACGAGAAATCTACCACGAAATTCGTGATCATGACAACGTGGACGCGCATTCCGGGATGGGAAAAGGACTTGACTGTTCGTGTGGGCGGAGGGTACCATCTGAACCGGGCGTAATTACGATGATCAAGAGTGACCGCTGGATCAAACAGATGGCGCTGGAGAAGGGGATGATCACCCCGTTCGCGGAGCGGCAGGTCCGGACTGGCACCATCTCCTACGGGGTCTCGTCATACGGCTATGACGTCCGCATCGCCGATGAGTTCAAGATCTTTACGAACATCAATACAACCATCGTGGACCCCAAGGCCTTCGACCCGCGTTCGTTCGTGGATTTCAAGGGGGAGATCTGTGTTATCCCGCCGAATTCCTTCGCGCTGGGGCGCTCGGTGGAGTATTTTAAGATTCCAAGGAATGTGATGACCATCACGGTGGGGAAATCGACGTATGCGCGCTGCGGGATCATCACCAATGTGACACCCTTCGAGCCCGAGTGGGAAGGGTTCGTCACTCTGGAGATTTCGAATACGACTCCCCTCCCGGCGAAGATCTACGCCAACGAGGGGATCGCACAGGTCCTCTTTTTCGAGTCCGATGAGACCTGCATGGTCTCCTACGCCGACCGCCAGGGAAAGTACCAGGGGCAACTGGGGATCGTGCTGCCGCGGGTCTAACCCGCTGAGGGGTGGTGAATACGAGATGGCCGACCAGAAGAAGAAAGTCGAACGACCCAAGGGACCTCCCGAAGAGGAGGGAGGCGGTTCGAATCCGGAGGTCGCGAAGAAGGGGAAAAAGATCAAGGAAGATCTGGACAAGCTCCTGGACGAAATTGACGAGATCCTCGAAGAGAACGCGGAGGAGTTCGTGAAGAGTTACGTCCAGCGGGGAGGGGAGTAAGGTGCCGATCTACGAGTACCGCTGCTCGGGTTGCGGCACCGAGTTCGAAAAACTCGTCTTGCCGGGCACCGTAGTTGAGTGCCCGACCTGTCAGGGCCACAACCTGACCCGCCAAGTCTCGGTGTTTGGCTTGAAGTCCGGCCTGGATCTCGTCTCTTCCGCAGGGGGTGGGGGGTGCGGGTGCCGCGCCGGGGGGTGCGGGTGCGCGGGGTGATCCTGGGCCTCTGGGCCTGTGGCGCCTCCAAAGAGTGAGCGAGTGTCCCGTGGTGAAGATCTACAAAGTGCCGCACATCAAGTGTGAGGGCTGCGCCTCGACTATCGAGAGGGCCTTGGCGGGGCTGTCAGGCCTCACGGCCACCCAGGTGTCACTCCCGGCCAGGGAGGTGAGGGTCGAATTTGACCCGGCGCGTCTGAACGAGCGCGAGATTGGCCGGGTGCTGACCGCCGCCGGTTTTCCTCCCGCGGCCTGAAAGGTTACGACTCCAGCCGCAAAGAATCGTCCGTGAAGCGTAGAGTCGCCATGGGCCTCTCCGCGACTATCCTGATGACGCTCGTCATGGCCTTGGGGCGGTTCTTGTGGGATGCGAGGGTGGACGGACGAGGCAATTTGTAAGACGATGTCCCGAATTGATATCCCGCAATCCTTGACCCTGAAGCGGGGCGAACCGGGAACGCTGTCAGGGTGACCGTCAAGTAAGTCGGGACCGACGATGGACCTCCACCAGCTCCAGATCTTCGCCAAGATTGTTGAGCTTCGAAGCTTCTCCCGAGCGGCCGAGGCCCTGCATCTCACCCAACCCACGGTGAGCGAGCACGTTCGTCTGCTGGAGGACGAGATCGGGGGGCGTCTCTTCGACCGTTTGGGTCGTGAGACCGTCCCGACCAAGGCGGGCGAGTTGCTCTACGGTTATGCGTTGCGCCTCTTGGCGTTACAGGAAGATGCGCGGCGCTCCCTGGATCAGTTCCTCGGCAAGATGTCCGGAGCGCTCTGCGTTGGGGCGAGCACGATCCCGGGGGAATATGTCCTTCCCCCTCTCATGGGAAAGTTCAAGGAGAAGTATCCGGAGATCTCCATCTCTCTCTTGATCCAGGACACGCAGCGGATCCTGGACCTCCTCCTGGAAGGCAAGGTCGAACTGGGGGTCGTGGGGGCGCGGATCGAGCACCGGGCTCTGGAGTACACGGAGCTCATGCCGGATGAGTTAGTTCTCGTCGTGCCGGCGAGCCACCCGTGGCACGGCCGAAAGACCGTGACCCTGACGGAACTCGCCCAGGAGCCCTTGATCATCCGGGAGCGGGGCTCCGGCTCGCGTTACGCCCTGGAGCGTGCCCTTGCCGACGCGGGGGTGGAGTGGGAGGCCCTCCGGATTATCGGCGAGATGGGGTCCACCCAGGCCATCAAACAGGCCGTGAAGTCCGGCATGGGTCTCAGCATCATTTCGAAGCGGGCGGTGGAGGAAGAGTGTCACCATAACCTGCTCTGGTGCGTCCGGCTCAAGGGACTCCGGGTCTCCCGTCACTTCTATCTTGTCATTCATCGGGACCGCACTCGCTCCCCTCTGTGTGAGGCGTTTCTGGACTTCCTGAAGTCCTCCGCCTAGCCCATAGGCGGAACCTTTCGATCGCTTCCTCTCCTATCAAGCCTTCCGATTTGTCTTCGCTGGAATCCTCGCGGACAATGGCATCGTCCAACCAAGAGTTCCTATCTCGCGACATAAGGAGCCGCCATGCGAGCATTGCTGACGCTGTTGCTGGTCGTGCTGGCCATTCCGGCGTGGGGCTATGAGCCCTCGGTCCTCAGGGTCTCGGCGATTCCCGATGAGAACCCCAACGAGCTTCTCCGGATCTACAGCCCCTTTGCCGACTACCTGGCGAAGGAGCTCAAGCTCAAGGTCCAATTCACCCCCGTGGTGGACTACGCGGCGACCGTGGAAGGGCTTGCGGCCAAGAAGCTCGATCTGGTCTGGTTTGGGGGGTTCACGTCCGTCCAGGCCGTGAGGCGGACGGAGGGTAACGCGAAGCGTCTCGTGCTTCGCCAGGAAGATGCCGAGTTCAAATCGGTGTTCATCACCCGGCCGGAGACGGGGATCAGGGCCCTCAAGGACCTCCGGGGGAAGACCTTCTCCTTCGGGAGCACGGGCTCGACCTCGGGCCATCTGATGCCGCGTTCCTTCCTCCTCAAGGATGGCGTCAATCCGGAGCGCGATATGAAGCAGGTCGCATACTCCGGCGCTCACGATGCCACGGCCCTCTGGGTCGAATCGGGAAAGGTGGACGCGGGGGCCCTGAACTTTCTCGTCTGGGACAAGCTCGTCCAGACCAAGAAGATAGATACCTCCAAGGTCGTGGTCTTCTGGACGACGCCTCCGTACGTGGACTATGTGTGGACGGTCCACGGCGATCTGGACAAGGGACTCCAGGAAAGAATCAGCTCGGCGTTTCTTAAGCTCGACTACTCGAACCCGGAACATCGTCGGCTTCTTGACCTGCACCGCACGAAGAAGTACATCCGGGCCCACGACGAGGACTGGAAGGGAATCGAGGAAGCTGCGATCGCATCAGGGCTCTTGAAGTAGGGATGGCACCCACCTACGAGCTGAAGGACCTCCGGAAGGTCTTCGACGACGGTTCAGTCGCGGTTGACGGCATCTCGCTGACAATCGAGCCTGGGGAGCATGTGGCCTTCATCGGCCCGAGTGGGGCGGGGAAGACCACGCTCTTTCGGATCCTCAACCTCACCCTCCGTCCCACGGCCGGGACGATGCGCCTCGGCGGCGTCGACGTCTCCGGGCTCGGGGAATCTGAGCTACAGAAGGCCCGCCGGCGCATCGGGACAATCTACCAGCAGGGGAACCTGGTCGGGCGTCTTCGGGTGGTCCACAACGTCCTCGCGGGAAATCTGGGTCGCTGGTCCACGACCAAGGCGCTTGTGTCGCTCATTTCGCCTCAGGGCGTGGATGTAGCCCGCCGGGCCCTCGGCAGGGTCGGAATCTCCGAGAAGCTTTACGCGCGTACCGATGAGCTTTCGGGTGGCCAGCAGCAGCGGGTTGCCATCGCCCGCGTCCTGGTACAGGACCCCGACATCATCCTGGCCGACGAGCCGGTCTCTTCGGTGGACCCCTCGCTGGCCGCCAGCATTGTTGCGCTCCTCCGAGACCTCTCAGCGGAGTCGAGAAAAACGCTCTTATTGAACCTCCACAGCGTCGACCTGGCCCTGGCCTCGTTTCCCCGCATCGTGGGCATCCAGGAGGGTCGCATCCTGTTCGACCTCTCTCCTGAAAAGGTGACGCCCGAGATGCTCCGGGCCCTCTACGCCGGGGATGACGAGGCCGTCGACATCGAGCGACTCAATGAGATCCTCTCGGTCAGCGGGCTTTGCCGACCGATTCGGAAGTAAGTCGGCGTTTCCCTATCTCTTCGGTTTCTTTTTCGTCATCTCGTTCATCTTGTCACTTCGCTTGGCCCAAGTGGACCCTCGCCTCCTCGTCGAGCCGGCCGCACTGGCAAATCTCGGCCGGTTCGTGCGCGGGATGTTTCCCCCGGAACTGTCCCCGTCCTTTCTCCAGGTGGTCGGTCCCGCCATCCTCGAGACGATCCAGATCTCGGTCATGGGGACGGTGGTGGCCTGCCTCCTTGCAATCCCGCTCGGGCTCCTGGCCACGAGTTCCCTGACGTGGAGCGGGATCCTTCACGAGCGCGCGGGACGCTTTTATCAGGGTCTCTGGTTCGGTCCCTACGCCCTGTCGAGGGCACTGCTCTCCCTTTTCCGATCGATCCCCGAACTGGTTTGGGCCCTTCTGTTCGTCCGCGCCGTGGGCCTCGGGCCATTCGCGGGTGTCCTGGCGTTGGGGATCTCGTACGGGGGGATGCTGGGGAAGGTCTATTCGGAGATCCTCGAGGGCGCGAACCCGCGCCCGCTCGAGGCCCTCCATTCCGGCGGGGCGGGGAGGCTCGGCATCGTCCTCTACGGCCTCCTTCCCCAGGCGCTCCCGAGCCTCCTTTCCTACACCCTTTACCGCTGGGAGTGCGCCATTCGGGCCTCCGCCCTGCTGGGCTTTGTCGGGGCAGGTGGACTCGGGCTGCAGATCGAGTTGTCGATGCGCATGTTTCAGTTCAACGAGATCCTGACTTTGCTCGGGGCGCTATTTCTCCTCGTGGCGGGGGTCGACTTCGTGAGTGGCCGGATTCGGGCATCCCTGGTGCGGTGATCGTGACGAAAACCTCTGGCGATCACTCGATCCTGGCCTCGCCGAGACGCCTGCTCTTCCCCTGGCTCGTCACCGGCGGATTCGTGGCCCTGGTCGTCTGGAGTGGGCTCGGGATCCAAGTGGATATGGGCGCTCTCGTGGGTGGCGAGGGGCGACATCAGATGGCGGTCTACGTGAAGAAGCTCTTCCCACCCGACCTGTCCGCCCCGATGCTCCGGGAGGCGCTTGTTGGCGCGATCGAGACCTTTGCGATCTCGTTCGTGGGAAGTCTGCTGGCGGTCCTGATTGCACTCCCCCTCTCGGTCCTGACCACCCGGACCATCCTCTACCGGGGGATCCTCTACGCGGGGCGGCGGCTGGGGTCGGGGGAGAAGGGGTTCCGCGTCGGGGTCTACGCGTCTGCCAAAGCGGTCCTGAACGTCCTCCGCACCATCCCCGAGATCGTCTGGGCACTGATCTTCGTTTTCCTGGTAGGACTGGGACCGTTCCCCGGGACTCTGGCCCTTGGCGTTCACACCGGCGGCGTCCTCGGGAAGCTCTTCGGTGAGGTGCTCGAGGACGTCGACCCACGGCCACTCGAGACCCTCCGGGCGACCGGGGCGAGCCGGCTGCAGATCCTCTTCTACGGGATCCTGCCCCAGGCCCTGCCCCAGTGGACGTCCTACGCCCTCTACCGGTGGGAGGTCAATATTCGCGCTGCCGCCGTCCTGGGCTTCGTAGGGGCGGGGGGGCTTGGCCAGCGGATCTACATCTCTCTGAGCCTTTTCCTGGAGCATCAGCTTCTGACGCTGATCATCGCCGTCTACATCATGGTGACGCTGGTGGACGGGCTGAGCGCTTGGCTACGCCGGCGACTTGTCTAGCAGGGTGTTGAAAAACACCCCGCTAGTCAGTTGGACCGGCACTAACGCGCCTGGCTCAGGCGTCGGCTGCGTTAGAAGATCTACTTCTTCTGGTCCCGCTCGCGCCTCAGGAATTCCAGGAGTCGCTCGGTCAGCTCGGGCGGGATCTCCTCGACGGTGAGTTGGCGTGAGACTTGGATCGTGCTCCGGTAAGTGTTCAGAAAGGCAAGGCAGGGCGAGCAGCCATCAAGGTGAGCCTTGAGGGCTGCGGCTCGAGACTGGGGCAGCTCTGCCTCCAGATAATCCATCAGCAGATCAATAACTTCCTGGCAACGGATCATCGCACTCACTCTACCATGCGCCCGCCGGTCCGGCAATCCGGCACATTCCCCGCCGACAGCGGCTTTGCTGCCAAGCTCACGGGAGCTTCCAGACCGGTGTGGGGTGGAGAGCAGAGCTTGGACCCATGGGGAGATCTTGTGTCTGGCGTATAATATGTGCAAATGTGATCGAGAGCGTTTGCGTCGTTCCGATCACGAATCATCGGCCGATGTCATAATCTCGTTTCAACAAGTTTGACAGGTTTGTGACAACTGGCGCGGGTTTCATACATTAAAATCCCGCGCGAAACATCGGGGAAGGAGAACCAGCGTGGACTACGACCTTCTGGTCATCGGAGCGGGAACGGCGGGCAGCTTCGCCGCGCGCACGGCCATCGGCCTTGGCGGTCGAACGGCGATCGTGGAACAGGATGGGTTTGCCGGGACCTGCCTTGCCAGCGGATGAATTCCCAAAAAGGTGCTGGTCAGCACCGTAGAGCTGGCCTGGCGGGCGCGGCGTGGGGCAGAGTTGGGTTTGGCCGGCGCGGCCGGTGTGGGGCTGGATTGGGGCGAGGTGATCGCGAGAAAAAACCATATCGTTTCGAGCTGGTCAAAGGGGAAGGATAAAGCGCTCGAACGTCAAGGCATGGCGGTCCTCCGCGGTCGCGCGACCTTTCGGGGACCCCACGAGTTACAAGTTGGGGATCAGATCGTTACCGCGGAGAAGATCGTGATTGCGACGGGCTCCTCCCCGGCTCGAGCTCCCATTGAAGGGATTGAACACGCCGTGACCAGTGAGGAGCTGTTGAACCGTACGATTCTGCCAGAGCGGATGGTCGTCATCGGCGGGGGGGCGATCGGCATGGAACTTGGTTTCGCGTTCGGGCGAGCCGGGACCCAGGTCACCGTCCTGCAATCTGGCCCACACGTGCTCCCGCTCATTGACGAGGAGCTGCGAACAGCTCTGGTCGAGATCGCTCGCGATGCGGGGCTCGACCTCCGAACGAACGTGAAGGTGAGGCGGATCACGAGCGACCGCGCTGTCGAAGCGGAAATTGCTGGGGCCACCCACCAGTTCAGCGGGGACGTGGTGCTTGCCGCGACTGGTCGCCCCGCCAACACCGAAGGGCTTGGGCTTGGGTCCCTCGGGATCCACACGGAGCGCGGGGCGGTTCCAGTGAACGAGTACCTGCAATCGCCAACCGCGCCTCATATCTATGCGGCGGGAGATGTGACCGGCCGACACCAGCACACCCCGGTAGCGTGGTACGAGGGGAAAATGGCGGCCGAGAACGCGCTCAAGGGGAACCATCGCGGAGTGGATTTCAGCTTGCTCCCGACTTCAATCTTCACGATCCCGGCAGTCGCGCAGGTGGGACTCACGGAGGCGGAGGCCCGGAAGCAGGGGTTCACCTTCGGGGTGAGCCGATCTCCGTTCGAAGACAACACGACGGCGGCGATTCGAGGCGCAACCGAGGGTCTGGTCAAGGTGGTGTATGACGAACCGACTGGCCGGGTGCTCGGAGTGCACATCCTTGGCGCAGGGGCTGAAGACCTGATTCACATTGCGGCCGTGGCCATGCGGGGCGGACTCAAGCGCCAGGACCTGGCCGAGATGCACTACGTCTTCCCCACGCTGGGGGGAGCCGTGTTCGATGCCATGTGGGACTGATCCGGGAGGGACGGGGCCGGCATGAGTGAAGGAACCCAACTCGACCGACTCTGCATCAACACGATCCGCATGCTTGCTGCCGATGCGGTCCAGCAGGCGAAGTCCGGTCATCCGGGAATGCCCATGGGAGCGGCCGCCATGGCCTACGCACTCTGGACCCGCTTCCTGAAGCACAATCCGATGAATCCGAAGTGGCCGGACCGAGACCGCTTCATCCTGTCACCGGGCCACGGCTCGATGCTCCTCTATAGCCTGCTCCACCTCACAGGCTACGACCTGCCGCTGGAAGAACTGAAGCGGTTCCGCCAATGGGAATCGAAGACCCCAGGACACCCGGAGTACGGACATACGCCGGGGGTGGAGGTGACGACCGGGCCTTTGGGCCAGGGCTTTGCCAATGGGGTGGGGATGGCGATCGCCGAGCGATTCCTGGCGTGTGCCTTTAACCGGGCCGGGCACGAGATCGTGGACCATTATACATACGCCATCGTGAGCGACGGCGATCTGATGGAGGGCGTGTCGTCGGAGGCGGCCTCGCTTGCGGGGACGCTGAGACTGGGTAAACTCATCTATCTATACGATGACAATGAAGTCTCGATCGAAGGGAGCACCGACATCGCGTTCACCGAATCGGTCGGGCGACGCTTCGAGGCCTACGGCTGGCACGTCCAGCATGTCGACGGAAACGACCTCGCTGGCGTGGAGGCGACAATCCGGTCTGCTCAGGCCGAAAAGGAAAGGCCGTCCCTGATCGTCGCGCGCACTCATATCGGCTTCGGGAGCCCAGGACGCCAGGACACCTCAAAGGCTCACGGGGAGCCTCTGGGAGAGGAGGAGCTCCGGGCAACAAGGAAGGCCCTGGGCTGGCCGGCAGAGCCGTCCTTCTTTGTTCCGGCCGAGGCCTTGGCCCGCTTTCGTCAGGCGGTTTCGAGCGGAGCTGAGGCGGAAGCGGAGTGGGAGCGTCGAATCAAGGCCTATGCCCGCGCCTTCCCAGAGGAAGCGAAACAGTTGATGGGGATGATGAGCGGCGAGCTTCGTCCCGGATGGGATTCGGATATTCCTCAGTTCATGCCATCCGGAGACCCGATGGCCACGCGGGCAGCATCGGGTCGGGTCCTGAATGGCCTCGCGGCCAAGGTCCCGGGAGTGGTGGGCGGGTCGGCTGATCTGGCGCCATCCACCAGCACCTACCTCAAGGGGTACGGGGATCTTGGGGTCGCGCAGTGGTGTGCCCGCAACATGCATTTCGGCGTGCGGGAACACGCGATGGGTGCCATCGCCAACGGCATGGCGCTCCATGGAGGACTGATCCCGTATACGGCGACCTTTCTGGCCTTTTCTGACTACATGCGACCTCCGATCCGCCTGGCGGCCCTGATGGGGATTCGCGCGATCTTCATTTTTACTCACGACTCGATCGGAATGGGTGAGGATGGCCCAACGCACCAGCCTGTCGAGCAGCTCGTCTCACTGAGAGCCATTCCCGGTCTCGTCACCCTGAGGCCCTCGGACGCCACGGAGACGGTAGAGGCGTGGCGGATTGCGATCCGGCGTGAAGGGCCGACCGTCCTCGTCTTGGGGCGCCAGAATGTTCCAGTCTTTGATCGTGCCGCGCTTGCCCCAGCGAGAGGGGTGAGGCGGGGGGCGTACATCCTGGCCGACGCCGATGGACGCCCCGATGTCATTCTGATCGCCACGGGCTCAGAAGTCCACGTGGCCGTTGAGGCCCGGAGGCTACTGGGCCAGCAGGGAATCGGGGCGCGGGTCGTCAGCATGCCGTCCTGGGAGCTGTTCGAGCAAGAGTCTCAGGCGTATCGTGAGGAGGTGCTTCCGCCGAGTATTAAAGCCAGGGTGTCGATCGAGGCCGGGAGTCCTCTCGGTTGGCGGACCTACGTCGGTGATCAGGGGGTCATCATCGGGCTGGAGAGATTTGGGGCCTCGGCGCCAGGGCCCGTCCTCTTCGAAAAGTTCGGATTCACGCCGGAACGGGTCGCGGCGGCCGCGGCATCACTGCTTCAGATTCAAACAGGGCGAGGCCGTGACAGCTAATCCCACCACGAACCTCAAGAAGCTGGGACGGACCGTCGGGTACGACAACATCCGGCGTGGGCAACGGGACATTCTGAAGCCCGGTCTGCTTGGGCGGCAAGGGGATGTACTGCGCGAGTTCGAAGGAGTGGTGGAGGAGGCGCTCTCTGAGCTTGAGAAACGCCGGGCCGCTGCCAAGATCTGGGCGAAGGAGGCAGACCTCTGGAGCACTGACGCGCATCACCGGGCGATCGTCGGGCGGAGTCTGGGATGGCTCACCGTGGCCGAGATGATGCGTGAGCAGTCTGAGGAACTCGGGGGCTTTGCGGACGAAGTCAAACGGGCCGGCTTCAGTGGCGCGCTCCTCCTTGGCATGGGAGGCTCGAGCCTCTGCGCCGATGTGCTCCGCCTGACCTTCGGCGCGGCTTCCGGATTTCCGCTCCTGCACGTCCTCGACACGACGGATCCCGCGACCATCGCCCGCGTCGAGGGCGGGCTCGATCTTTCGAGAACGCTGGTCATCGTCGCCAGTAAGTCGGGCACAACACCCGAGATCGTCGCGCTGCACCGCTATTTCTTCGAGAAAGTAGAAAGGGTGAAGGGGGCGAGCGCCGGCGGACAGTTTGTGGCGATCACCGATCCAGGGACCCCACTCGAGGCCCTGGCTCGAGCCCAGGGCTTCCGTCGGATCTTTCTGAATCCTACCGACATCGGCGGCCGATACTCGGCGCTTTCGTATTTCGGCCTGGTCCCCGCCGCCCTCATCGGACTGGACGTCCCGAAGCTTCTGGACCGGGCTGAGCAAATGGCCCACTCGTGCGTGGCCTGCGTGCCGACGCGGGAGAATCCCGGGCTCTGGCTTGGCGCTGTCATGGGGGCCCTCGCCCGATCCGGAAGGGACAAGGTGACCTTCGTCTGCTCTCCGGAGGTCTCCTCCTTCGGCACCTGGGTGGAGCAGCTTATCGCCGAGAGCACCGGGAAGGACGGGATCGGTATCGTACCTGTCGAGGGAGAGGCCGTCGGAACGCCGGGGCGCTATGGCGGAGACCGTCTTTTCATCTACCTCAGGCTCGATGGGACGCGCGATGTCAGGCTTGACAGGAAGGTCAAAACGCTGGAGCGGGCTGGCCACCCCGTGATACCCCTTCGCCTGGAGGATCTCTACGATCTGGGATCGGAGTTTTTCCGCTGGGAGTTCGCGACTGCCGTCGCAGGCGCGGTCATCGGCGTCAATCCTTTCGATCAGCCGAACGTGCAGGAGAGCAAGGATAACACGAAGCGGCTTCTGAATGATTACAAGGCGACCGGGACGCTGCCCGAGGGCGAGCCGATTTTCTCCGGGGGCGACATCCGGCTCTACGGCGACGAAGGGACCGCGTCGGCCCTGAAAGGGCGGAGACGCCTCTCCACGGCGCTCAGGGCGCACCTCTCTCGGATCCGCGAGGGTGATTATGTGGCGCTCACTGCCTATCTGGAGCGCAGCGCGGCGACCGAACAGGCCCTGGAGGGGATCAGGGCCTGGATCCGGGATCGGTTCAAAGTGGCGACGACACTGGGATACGGTCCGCGCTTTCTCCACTCCACCGGCCAGCTGCATAAGGGTGGGGGAGACAACGGCGTATTCCTCCAGTTGACGGCGGAGGACCGGTTGGACCTGCCGATCCCGGAGGAGCCGTACACGTTCGGAATTGTGAAGCGAGCCCAGGCCCTCGGCGACCTCGGGTCGCTCCAGGCGCGGGGACGGCGGGTGCTGCGCGTCCACTTCACGCGTGACGTGAACGATGGGTTGACAAGGATCCGGCAGGCGCTCGGAAAAATCGCCGGCAAGGAGTGAGCCATGGAACTGGGGATGATCGGCCTGGGACGGATGGGCGGCAACATGGTCTTCCGCCTGCTCAAAGGGGGCCATCGTCTGGTGGTCTATGATCGTGACCCCGAGGCCGTGAAGCGACACGTCGAGGCGGGCGCCACGGGAGCAGCGTCGTTTGCCGATCTGGCGAAAAGGCTCGAAGTGCCGCGCGCGATCTGGATGATGGTGCCTGCGGGCGCGCCGGTCGAGGACGCGATCAATGCCCTCGTCCCTCATCTCGCCTCGGGGGATATTCTCGTCGATGGCGGGAATTCGAACTTCAAGGATTCAATGCGCCGGGCAGAGGCCCTCTCCGGCAGGGGCATTTACTACCTGGACGCCGGGACGAGCGGCGGGATCTGGGGACTTACCGTCGGCTACTGCCTCATGGTCGGGGGGGACCGCGCGGCGTTCGACCGGGTCGAGCCACTCCTGAGAACGCTGGCCCCGGAGGATGGCTACCTCTATACGGGCCGAAGCGGCAGCGGCCACTTCGTGAAGATGGTCCACAATGGGATCGAGTACGGGATGATGCAGGCCTATGCCGAGGGGTTCGAGATCCTCAACGCCTCCGGGTTTAGCCTGGACCTGGCCCGGATCGCCGGGCTCTGGAACCACGGCAGTGTGGTGCGTTCCTGGCTCCTCGAGCTGGCCCAGGCCGCGTTGGAGAAGGATTCGAAGCTCAGTGGGATCGAAGGATATGTGGAGGATTCGGGGGAGGGGCGCTGGACCGTCGCCCAGGCCATTGACACCGACGTGCCGGCTCCGGTGCTCACCCTTTCGCTCATGGAACGCTTCCGCTCCCGGCAAAAAGAGTCGTTCGGGAACAAGCTCCTCGCCGCGCTTCGCAACGAGTTTGGCGGGCACGCCGTCCGGAAGAAATAGGGACGGGCGATGGAGACAAGAGTCAGAGGGAAAGTCTCCCTCCCGAGCGAAGCGCCGTCCGATTCAGTCCCGGACGCCTGCACGGTTGTGATCTTCGGCGCCTCCGGCGACCTGACGGCGCGGAAGTTGATCCCGGCCCTCTACGCGCTTGGCACGCAGGGGTTGCTGCCTCGCAACTTTTCCATTGTCGGGGTAGCCAGGCGGGATTTGGGGCAGGACGGCTTTCGCCGAGAGATGCGGAAGGCGGTCGAGCAGTTTTCCCGACTCGGGCCGATTCGCTCCGAGGTGTGGGACCCGCTGGCCGAGGCTATCCACTATCTTGCGGCCTCGTTCGATGATCCGGAGGGCTACGTCAAGCTCCGGGATCTCCTCGCCCGCATCGATCAGACCGTCGGCACCAGCGGGGATCGTCTCTTCTATCTCGCGACTCCGCCGACCGCGTACGCCGGGATTGCGCGGTTGCTCGGTGAGGCGGGCCTCGCTTCTCCGGGTGGGAAAGGGTGGACAAGGATCATCATTGAGAAGCCGTTCGGCCGGGATCTCGAGAGCGCTCGGGGTTTGAACCGTCAGGTGTTGGAGGTGTTTCGTGAAGACCAGGTCTACCGAATCGACCATTACCTGGGCAAGGAGACTGTTCAGAACATCCTGGCATTCCGCTTCGGCAACAGCATCTTCGAGCCTCTGTGGGACCGCCGCTATGTTGACCACGTGCAGATCACCGTGGCGGAGGACCTGGGCGTCGCCGGGAGGGGCGGCTACTACGACTCGAGTGGCGCCCTCCGGGACATGGTGCAGAATCACCTGCTCCAGCTCCTGTCCCTGGTCGCGATGGAACCCCCCGCCTCCTTCCAAGCGGAGGCGATCCGGGACGAAAAGGTCAAGCTCCTTCACGCGCTCAGGCCGACCCCGAGAGAGACTGTGGCTGAGCGGACATTCCGTGGGCAGTACACGAAGGGGATCGTCGGCGAGCGGACCGTGGTCGGCTACAGGGAGGAGGCGGGGGTGCGCCCCGAGTCCACGACTGAGACGTATGTGGCCCTCAAGCTCACAATCGAAAACTGGCGATGGGCCGGGGTGCCGTTCTACCTCCGCACCGGAAAGGCGTTGCCTAAGCGGATCACCGAGGTCACGATCCAGTTCCGCGAGCCCCCGCTCCTCCTCTTCGAGCATGGCGCGCATGCCGGTCACCAGGGGCCGGATGATCTGGAACCGAATCGGCTCTCTCTCAGAATCCAGCCCGACGAGGGGATTGCCCTCAGGATCGGCCTCAAACCTCCAGGGGAACGGATCAGCCTCGTGCCGGTCCTGATGGACTTCAGCTATCGGGAGGGCTTCGGGGGGGAATCCCCTGAGGCATACGAGCGGCTGCTCCTCGATTGCATGCGGGGCGACTCGACCCTCTTCATCCGAGGAGACGAGGTGGAGGCGGCCTGGGTGCCGGTGACTTCGATCTTGGATGGGTGGCAGGGATTGGACGTGAAGGCGCTGGAATCCTATCCGGCCGGGACCTGGGGCCCTCAGAGCGCGGAAGACTTCATCAGGCGGGACGGCAGACAGTGGGCCCGATTCTGATCGTTTCGGAGTGAGGAGTGGAAGGAGCGACCCGACGGGCATCGGAAGTGGTCGTGGCGGCGGATCCCGTCGGGCTGGCTCACGCGGCTGCGGAACGGTTCGCCGACATCGCGGAGGAGGCCGTGGCCCGGGACGGACGATTCGCCGTCGCTCTCGCCGGCGGCTCCACCCCGAAAGGACTCTACTCTGTTTTGGCGACTGAGCCCTACCGTTCTCGCGTTCCGTGGCGGGAAGCCCTCGTCTTCTGGGGAGACGAGCGATGCGTTCCCCCGGACCACGCCGACAGCAATTATCTGACAGCAACCGACACCCTCCTTCGACATGTCCCGATTCCGACCGCGCAGATCCATCGAATGCGAGGAGAGGATCCCGATCCGGCTCGGGCGGCCGCCGATTACGAGCGGCTGCTCCGGTTGACATTCCAACGGGAGTCGCGGGCACTTCCGCGCTTCGACTTGGTCCTTCTTGGCATGGGGGCTGACGGTCACACGGTATCACTCTTTCCCGGTTCTCCCGCCCTCCGAGAGTCCGCACGTCTGGTCGTCGCCCCGTACGTGGCGCGATTGCAGACACACAGGCTCACCCTGACTCTCCCCGTCCTCAACGGGGCTCGATCCATCTTCTTTCTCGTCAGCGGCGAAGAAAAGGCTCGAATGCTCAAGACTGTCGTGGAGGCCGTCGGGAGGAGCCATGAGATCCCGTCACAGATGATCTTCCCAAGCCGCGGAACGATCACTTGGTTTGTGGATTCGGCTGCGGCGCACCTCCTCGCTCGCCGGGAGGCGAGCCTCCCGTGATCCTGGCTGGCGACGTCGGGGGGACGAAGACGCTGCTCGCCCTTTTCGACGATTCGCCCGGGGGCCTGGCAACTGTCCGCGAGGAGACGTACCCGAGCCGCGACTTTCGGTCCCTCGAGGATGTGTTCGGCAAATTCCTGATCCGGCAGCCGCCGCTTGCTCTTCGCGCGGCGTGTTTCGCCGTGGCCGGGCCGGTGATCGACGGAAGGATCAAGACCGTCAACCTCCCCTGGGAGGTTGATGAAAGAAGTCTTGCCGGCACTCTCCGCACCCGCGTCAAGCTCCTGAACGACCTTGAGGGGGCGGCCCACGGTCTCCCCTCGCTTCAAACGGAAGAGTTGGAGGTGCTACAATCGGGGGTCAAGCGTGGGGGGAATATGGCTTTGATCGCCGCCGGGACCGGTCTCGGCGAGGCCATCGTGGTTCGGGAAGGCGAGAGGTACCATGTGGTCGGCACCGAGGGGGGCCACGCCGATTTCGCCCCTCGAACCGATTTGGAAGCCGCGCTGCTCGGCTATTTGAGAAAGGAGTATGGTCACGTGAGCTACGAGCGAATTCTGTCCGGGCCGGGGCTTCTCAACATCTATCGCTTTCTTCGAGAGTCCCGTTATGCCACGGAACCGGACTGGTTGCGGGAGCGCCTGGCCACGGGTGACCCGAGCGCGGCCATCTCGGAGATCGCCCTCAAGGCTGGTCATCCGCTCTGCGAAAAGGCGCTCGACCTCTTCGTGTCCATCTATGGGGCCGAGGCAGGAAATCTGGCGCTGAAGTCCCTCGCCTTCGGGGGGGTCTTCGTTGGTGGAGGAATTGCCCCGAAGATTCTTTCAAGGCTCCGTGATGGCTCGTTCGTGAACGCGTTCGTGGACAAGGGCCGTCTGGCCGATCTCATGCGATCGATCGAGGTGCACGTTGTGCTGAATCCCCGTCTCGCCCTGATCGGTGCGGCCTGCGTCGCGAGAACGCTCTCGCCCTGAATCAGGAGGGATGTGATGGCGTATGAGCCGTTGAAGGGGCAAAAGGCCTTGGTGACGGGCGCCAGCTCGGGGATCGGCGCCGGGGTGGCCCGGGCCCTCGGAACGGCCGGCGCGGCCGTCGTGGTCAACTATGGCACGAACGCTCAGGCCGCAGGGCAGGTGGTGGATGAGATCAAGGGGACGGGCGCTCAGGCGATGGCCGTCGGGGCGGATGTGTCTAAAGAGGACGAAGTCCGCGCGATGTTCCAGGAAGTGTGCTCGGCCTGGGGGACCATCGACATCCTCGTGAACAACGCGGGGCTCCAGCGTGACGCTCCGTTCACGGAGATGACGCTGGAGCAGTGGAACGGCGTCCTCAGTGTGAATCTGAGCGGGATGTTTCTCTGCGCCAGAGAGGCGGCGCGCGAGATGATCCGTCGAGGCATCCGGCCCGAGATCTCCAGGGCCGCAGGGAAGATCATCTGCATCTCCTCGGTGCACGAGGTGATCCCGTGGGCGGGTCACGTGAATTACGCGGCGTCCAAAGGCGGCGTGAAGCTCCTGATGCAGTCCCTGGCCCAGGAGCTGGCCCCACATCGGATCCGGGTCAACTCCATCGCCCCCGGCGCCATCCAGACCCCGATTAACCGCGCGGCGTGGGAAACCCCGGAGGCGTTGGCGAAGTTACTGAAGCTGATCCCGTACGGGCGGATTGGCGTTCCCGAGGACATCGGCAGGGCGGCGGTGTGGCTTGCGTCCGACGACTCCGACTACGTCCACGGGCAGAGCCTGTTCGTTGATGGGGGGATGACATTGTATCCCGAGTTCGCCCGCGGCGGCTAGCAGGCTGATGAAAAAGGCCCATCTGCGGCGAAGGCCTTTCTCGGAGGGGGCCTCGACGGCCCCCTTCCGAACCTCCCCCAAGATTGCGCCGGCAAAGCCGGCGCTCGACTCGCCGCCTTGCATCTGGACCTTTTTGATCAGCCTCCGCTCGGAACGGTGTTTTTCGGCACCCTGGTAGGCGGCAGATGACCGAGGAAGCGAAGCGGCTCGGGGAGGCCCGTGTGCGGACCGCCCACTGGAAGCGATGGGGCCCCTATCTCTCTGAACGCCAGTGGGGGACCGTCCGGGAGGATTATTCCCCGCACGGAACCGCCTGGGACTACTTTCCCCACGACCACGCCCGTTCGCGCGCGTACCGGTGGGGGGAGGACGGTCTCTTCGGGATCTCTGACAACCATCAACGGCTCTGTTTTGCGCTAGCGCTCTGGAACGAGAAGGACGCGATCTTGAAGGAGCGGCTGTTCGGGCTGACCGGTCCCCAGGGCAATCACGGCGAGGACGTCAAAGAGTACTATTTCTATCTCGACTCCGCCCCGACGCATTCCTACATGAAGGCACTCTACAAGTACCCCCAGGCGGAATTTCCCTACGCCCTCCTGGTGGACGAGAATGCACGGCGGGGCCAGGATACTCCAGAGTTTGAACTTCTGGACACGGGCGTCTTCGACGGGGACCGGTACTTCGATCTCTTTGTCGAATACGCCAAGGCCTCGCCCGACGACATCCTGATTCGCGTCACTGCGGTCAATCGGGGTCCGGATCCGGCTCCCCTTCACGTCCTTCCGACGGTGTGGTTCCGGAATACCTGGGCCTGGGACCAGGGAGTCGAGCGTCCCCGGCTCAGCGCGCCGAACGGCGCGGCCTCGATCGTCATTGAGCACCCGGGACTGGGCCGCGCGTACCGGCTCTACTACGAGGGCGAGCCGGGGCTTCTATTCACCGAGAACGAGACGAACCTCCGACGACTCTATGGAGTCGAGAACGCTCATCTCTTCGTCAAAGATGCCTTTCACAGCTATCTGATCCACGGGGAGAAGGGGGCGGCGAATCCCGCGCTCGAGGGGACCAAGGCCGCCTTGGACTACCGCCTCGACTTGGCCCCCGGTCAGAGCACGGTCATGCGTCTCCGCCTGAGTGACCAAGAGCCTGCGGGGGATCCTCTAGGTTCGTCCTTTGACCGGATCTTCGAGCAGCGGAGGGGGGAGGCCGATGACTTCTATGCCACCGTGATTCCCACAAAGCTGAGCGACGACGGGAAGCTGGTGATGAGGCAGGCCCTGGCGGGGATGTTCTGGTCGAAGCAGTGGTACCACTATGACGTCCGACGGTGGTTGGAAGGGGATCCGTCACAACCGCCGCCTCCCCCTGAGCGCAAGCGAGGCCGGAACCGGGAATGGACGCATCTCTACAATGAGGACGTCATCTCGATGCCCGACAAGTGGGAGTATCCCTGGTATGCCGCCTGGGACCTGGCCTTCCATACCGTCTCACTCGCCCTCGCCGATCCGGATCTTGCGAAGGAGCAGCTTGTCTTGTTCCTGCGCGAGTGGTATACGCACCCGAACGGCCAGATCCCCGCCTACGAGTGGGCGTTGGGGGACGTCAACCCTCCGGTCCACGCATGGGCGGCGTGGCGCGTATACAAGATCGAACGGCGGCTTCGAGGGACGGCCGATTACGAATTCCTGGAGCGAGTCTTCCACAAGCTCCTCCTCAATTTCACCTGGTGGGTCAACCGGAAGGACCCGGAAGGCAAGAACGTCTTTCAGGGCGGGTTCCTCGGCCTCGACAACATCGGGATCTTCGACCGGAGCGCGCCCCTGCCCACCGGCGGGGTCATCGAGCAGTCTGACGGCACGGCGTGGGTCGGGATGTTCTGTCTCAACATGCTTGCGATCGCGCTTGAGCTGGCCAGCCAAAACCCCGCTTACGACGACGTGGCCTCGAAGTTCTTCGAGCACTTCATGTATATTGCCCATGCCATCAACAACATCGCCGGGGAGGGGATTGAGCTGTGGAACCAAGAGGACGGGTTCTTCTACGATGTCCTCCACATGCCGGACGGGGCGGCCTTTCCGCTCAAGGTGCGCTCGATGGTAGGGCTCATCCCGCTCTTCGCGGTCGAGACCCTCGAGCCGGAGATCATCGCACGCCTGCCCAGATTTTCCCGGCGGATGCACTGGTTCTTGAGTAATCGGCCGGACCTCTGTAACCAGGTGATACGGCAGGAGACCCCGACGGGTGAGAAGCGGCGGCTCCTCTCTCTGGTCAACGAAGTCCGCCTGGCCAGCGTGCTTCGCTACATGCTGGACGAAAACGAATTTCTTTCCCCCTACGGGGTCCGCGCCCTATCCCGGTATCACCAGGACCACCCGTATGTCCTGACGGTGAACGGGCACGAGCACCGGGTGGACTATGAGCCCGCCGAGTCTACGACGGGGCTGTTCGGGGGGAATTCCAACTGGCGCGGGCCGATCTGGTTCCCGGTCAACTACCTGTTGATCGAATCACTCCAGAAGTTTGACCATTTCTACCACCACCGATTCCAGGTCGAGTTTCCCACGGGATCGGGCCGGCTGCTGACCCTCTGGGACGTGGCGGCGGAGCTGTCTCGCCGTTTGACCCGTATCTTTCTTCGAGGCCCTGATGGCCGTCGGCCCGTCCACGGGCCGGGAGAAAAGTTCCAGAGGGACCCGCAGTGGCGGGACCTGATCCTCTTTCACGAATACTTCCACGGCGACACCGGCGCGGGGATCGGGGCCAGCCATCAAACCGGCTGGACCGGGCTCGTCGCCAAACTCCTGCAGCAGAGCGGGGAATAGCAGGAAGGTTCCGTGCCGAGCTCGCCGATCCGGAACTGGCCGGAGTGCCTGATGGAAGCGGCCGGGCTCGCGCTCTTCATGCTCTCAGCCTGCGCCTTCACGACCCTGATCGAGTATCCGACTTCTCCTCTTCGCCAAGCCATCACGGAGCCCTTCACGCGACGCGCCCTGATGGGTGTGGCGATGGGTCTCACGGCGGTCGGGATCATCTACTCTCCATGGGGTCAGCGATCTGGTGCCCATCTCAATCCATCAGTCACGCTGACCTTTTGGCGACTCGGGAAGGTGCAGTCCTGGGACGCGATCTTCTATATCGTTGCCCAATTCGGGGGCGGGCTTGGTGGGGTCCTGCTGGCCCGGGAGGCGCTTGGAAACTTGATCTCGGACCCGTCGGTCAATTACGCGGTCACGGTGCCCGGTGTGGGCGGGGCGGTTGGGGCGTTCCTGGCTGAAGCGCTGATCTCGTGCGGCCTGATGGGCGTTGTCCTCATTGCGTCGAATACCCCAAGGCTGGCTCGGCTCACGGGCTTCTTTGCAGGGGCGCTCATTGCAATCTACATCGCGCTTGAGGCGCCGCTCTCGGGGATGAGTATGAACCCGGCGCGCACATTCGCCTCGGCCGTCCCCTCCGGGAATTGGACGGCTGACCCTGAGACCTCGGCGCTGGACGTGAACTGTAAGGCTCACGACGTTGATAACGTCTATGTGGTGGATGGGAGCTTTTTCGTGTCGAGCACGGCGGTGAACCCGGCCTTCACCATCATGGCCAATGCACTCAGGGTGGCCGACCACCTGGCGGCCCGTCTCAAATGATCCACTGGGGCCGAGAGCTCTCTGGAGTTCTCCCCATCGCGGAATCCGGGGAGTGGCTCTGCACAAACGGCATCGGTGGGTTTGCCTCGGGGACAATCGCGGGTCTGCTGACCCGGCGCTACCACGGCCTCCTCGTCGCCGCCTTGAATCCGCCGCTCGGGCGGACGCTGCTGGTCGCCAAGCTGGATGAGAGCGTCGAGTACGACGGCGCGAGGTCTCCGCTGTTCACGAACCGCTGGGCGGACGGCACAGTGGATCCGCACGGCTACCGGGCCATCGAGCGGTTCCGACTGGACGGGACGACCCCTGTCTGGACCTATGTCTGCCTCGACGCGCTCATCGAAAAGCGCATGTGGATGGAGCAAGGGGCAAATACCACCTACGTGCAGTATCGACTCCTTAGGGCGAGAGGCCCGGCATCGCTTGAGATTAAGGGGCTGGTCAATTATCGGGACTACCACGCGACCACCGGGGAGGCGGGCTGGCAGATGACGGTGGAGCCGGTCCCGAACGGACTCCGCGTGATCGCCTTCGAGGGGGCCCGTCCTTTCCTGCTCCTCGCTTCCAGCGGAGAGGCCGAATCAACACACACCTGGTACCGCGGCTTTGACCTGGCCCGCGAGCGGGAGCGCGGGCTTCCCTCCAATGAAGATCACCTGCACGTCGGAACCTTCCGCGCGACCCTGACACCTGGCTCCGCGCTGACTCTGATCCTTTCCTGTGAGAGCGCGCCACAACTTGACGGGGAAGCCGCCTGGCTCAGGCGCGAGAGGCATGAAGAAGAGCTTGTTGCGCGCTGGCGTCAGGCTCAACCCGGGCCGGCGCAAGCGCCGCCATGGATCGAGCATCT
>Ga0184633_10000149_pt1 | contig 21774 bp, 20 predicted proteins | sample PLM31_170_b1_FD_133156 | JGI IMG/M metagenome (GOLD analysis project Ga0184633, IMG submission 133156) | Groundwater sediment microbial communities from an aquifer in East River, Colorado, USA - PLM3-1_170_b1 | ecosystem: Environmental > Terrestrial > Soil > Riparian zone | place: USA: East...
GGCCGAGCTCCTGTAGCGCTCGTCCCTGACCATGGCCGCCATCCCCCCCAGCGGTAAGACCCTCCCGGCCCCCTTCGCGGCAGCCTACCTCCATGTGATGGTCGACCTTCTCGGTCCGAATGGCGTCGATGCGGTGCTGCGCCTCGCCGGTCTCGAGACGTGGATCGGACGGCCGCCTGCCGTTCCCGACGCGACGCCGGCCGACTTCGCCGATATCTCCAGCCTTCTCGGCGCGCTGGACGAGACGCTTGGAAGCCGCGGCGGTCGCGGACTCGAAAGACGTATGGGCGCCAAGGCGTTTCAAGAGGTCCTGCAATCTGCCGGAGCCCTGGCGGCGATGACCGACCCTGCCTTCCAGGCGTTTCCGCTCGAACGCCGGCTGCGCAGCGGGATGCACGCCTTGGGCCGGACCTTGGATCAGATGATCTCCGCCGGCGTCTCAAGCCGTGAGGAACCGGGCGAAGTCGTTTTTCGTTTCGAGGCTTGCCCCTCGTGCTGGGGTCGCACTTCCGAGGGCCCGGTCTGCGCTGCGACGATCGGGCTGCTGGCGGCGGCTGCCGCCTGGATGGCTCCCGAAGCCGAGACGACGATCGAGGAGACCGCCTGCCGGGCGCAAGGTTCCTCCACCTGCGATTTCAGCATCCGATGGGAGGCCGCGGCCTGATCGGCTGCGGCCCCGCCCCTTCGGCCTCTACCGGCCGCCACGCCCTTCGGCTCACCCGAAGGGGTGAGGGCGGGCGCCCAGGGCGCACACCCCGCTGCCCGTGAGCGAGAGACCCTCCACCATCGTCGTCGTACCAACCTACAACGAAGCGGAGAATCTTCCTCGGCTAGCCGAGCAACTTTGGGCGCTTCCCGGCGACCCGCTTCATCTCCTTGTCGTCGACGACGGCTCGCCCGATGGAACCGGACAAGTTGCTGAGGAGCTGGCGCGCACCAGGCCTGGCCGCATCTCGGTGCTTCATCGGCCCGGCAAACTCGGGCTCGGCCCGGCCTACCTGGCCGGATTCACCGAAGCGCTGCGCCGCAATCCCTCGGCGGTCCTTCAGATGGACGCGGACTTCTCCCATGCGCCGGCGGAGCTCCCGGGATTCCTTGCGGCGTTGCAGGAGGCGGATGCCGTCTTCGGGTCGAGGTACATCCCCGGCGGACGGCTGGACGAACGTTGGGGCCTGGGTCGGGCGGCACTCTCCCGATTCGGCAACTTCTATGCCCGCGCCATCCTGCGCCTTCCCATCCGCGACGTCACCGGCGGGTTCCGCGCCTGGCGGGCCGAGGCTCTACTCGGTCTGCCGCTGGACCGAATCCGCTCGAACGGGTATGTTTTTCAGGTCGAAATGGCTTACGTCGCGCACCGCCTCGGCTATTCGATCGTCGAACGCCCGATCACTTTCATCGACCGCCGCTACGGGGAGTCGAAGATGTCTTTCCGCATTCAGGTGGAAGCGGCGCTTCGCGTATGGCAGGTGCTGTTGGCGCATCGAGGATTGCGCCGTCCCGCGGATCGCGGCTGACTCGCAAACCGCACGAACGATTCTGCAGTAGAGACTCGCCGCAGGGACATCCAATACCATGGCCCTGCCGGGGATCCCCCTAGGGGATGCGCAGCGCGATCGCGCTTCGCATGCCGTAGGGCACTTCAGTCCAGGCCCAGCTGGAGCTGCTGGCCTTCGCGCTTCGCCCTCTGCCCTCTTCAGGGCACACCCAGGGTGCGGGGCAGGCGTGCTTCGCCCCTACGCCTCTAGATTTGTCTCATCGCCCTACGCCTCTAGATTTGTCTCATCGCCCCTACGCCTCAGGATTTATCTCATCGCCCTTACGCCTCTAGACTTGCCTTGGCCCACACCTCGGCAATCCGTTCCCAATCCTCAAGCGAAATGTGCTCAGCGCGCGCCGCCGGAGAGATCCCGACTTCCGTCAACCGGCGCTCGACTTCCGGTGGTGAAATCTGCAGGCCCGCGGCCAGGGAGTTCCGCAATTTCTTGCGAGGCTGCGCGAAGCCGGCGCGTGCCACCCGGAAGACCGCCTGCGCCCGCTCCGGGGTCATGCGAGGCGGAACTCGCACGTCGATCCGCAGGACGGCCGACTCGACGCGCGGCGCCGGGTAAAACGAGGTCGCGGGAATCCGCGCCGCCAGACGCGGCTCGCCGTAGGCCTGCACGCCCAAGGCAAGGAGATTCATGTCACCCGGCCCGGCCATGACGCGCTCAGCAACTTCGCGTTGGACCGTAAGCACCAGACGCCGCGGCGCCGAATCGGACTCCAACAGTCGGCGGATCAGATGGGACGTGATTTGGTAAGGGATATTGGCGACGACCTTGAACGCCTGGTGAGCGAGGATGCGGCCCAGGTCGAGGCGCAGGATGTCGGCGATGAGAATCTCGACGTGCGGCTCGTGTCCCACGGTTTCGCGTAGGACCGGCTCCAGCCTGCGATCGTATTCGACGGCGACGACGCGGCCCGCCAGTTTCGCCAACCGCTGAGTCAAGGTCCCCAACCCGGCGCCGACCTCAAGGATCACATCGGTTGGCTCAATCTCGGCGGCGGCGACTACACGTTCCAGAGCTTCCGGGTCGATCAGGAAATTCTGGCCGAGCCGTTTCTCCGGCCGAAGGCGATGCCGCCGCAGCAAAGCATCTACCGAAGATCGGCTGGCCAGGTCGGGCAGTGGGTCGTTCGTCTCAGCCACCACGGCGACGGGAAGCGACAGACGGGTTCCGCCTTCGGCGACGGAGCGGCCGCGAGCAGGCCCTGTGGCTCTCGATGGAAAGCGGAATGGTTGGCCGTGGGGAGGCCCCGTTTCCTTCGATGGAGAAGGGAATCGTGGGCTGCGGGGTCACGGGCAGGAGGGCTGGTCGGGTTCCGTCGGCCATGATCCCGCCAGGAAAGACTGGATCAAGTCCTTCAGGCGTTCACTGTCCGCCCGAAGGATGAAGGAACCTTCCGCGTTCCGAGCCGGCTGCATCAGGTCGTCCGGCAGGCTGGCGAAGCGCAAGTTCGTCGGATCGATCATCGGTGCGACACAGGCCAACTGTGCCAATTGCGCCGGGCTCAAATCGGTCAACACCGATCCTTGGAAGGCTGTCACGATCTTCGGCAAGTTGACCAGGCCCTGCGGGCTGAGCAGCTTGTCCTTGAGCGCGCATAGTACCTGCGTCTGCCGGTCGTCGCGGCGGAAGCCGCTGTCGATCTTGCGAATCCGCGAGAAGCGCAGCGCCGTTTCGCCGTTCATATGGTGTTGGCCGGCGTCGAAGTAACCCATGTCCTCGGTCTTCTCATCGACCGGCCGACCATCGACAGGTTGGTCGAGATCAAGGTCGATGCCTCCAACGGCGTCCACCAGGCGGACGAACGTTTGCATGTTGACCGCCCCGTAGTGATCGGGGCGAAGGCCGTAATTCAGATCGAGCGTGCGCGCCAGCAGTCCGGGCCCGGCGCCCGGTCCATCGTAGTAACCCATCCCGGGGTTGCCGTAGAGATAGGCCTGATTGAGCTTGCCATGGGTGATGCCGTAGTGGTCGGAGATCTCGGGGATCTCGACCCACAGGTCGCGCGGGATCGTCAGGACCGAGAGGGCCGGAACACGAAAATCGACCCTCGCCACACGGATGGCGTCGGCCAGCCCATACAGATAGTTGTCTTGTCGATTGTCGGCGCCGATACCCAGCAGGACCATCGTCGCCGGCCCACCACACAAGGGTTTCTGCGTCGGCGACGCCGGCGAGTTCGCCGCATCCGCTCCAGGCGCCAAGACGACCGCAGGGATGTTGAGTGCGGAGGTCGAGGTCGGCAGTTCGAGGGCTGGTCCCAAGGGGCGTGCAAGGCGATTCGACACAGCCGAAGCAGAGACGACGACGGCGACCAGCGCTGCGGCCGCGATTCCAAGAATGATGATCGGTCGGACGCGACGTGGTGAGCTCATCGAAGGAGAACCGTGGGGGAAAAGCCGGCGAATTGTATCACGCCGGTCGCGCCGATCGGTTTGACCCCATCGGTGGCTGAGGGTATCATCCGCCATCAGACCCTCGCGCCTACATCTGATTCCCCGACCGCATTCTGTGACCACCCGATCCGACGACACAGCGACTGCCCAGCGCGCAACGCTCTCTCGCCGTCCATGGCGTGGCTCGCTGGAGATCGTCGGCTCGCTCCTGCTGTTGATGATCCTTGCGGGGCCCATCCGGCAAGGGAGCGGTGGAGGGCGAGCAGGGACGCCGGTGCTCCTCCTCGTGGTCGTGCTCTTTGCTGCGTTGCTGGCCTATTCGCTTCACCGCGGGCTGAGGCATCTGACCGCCAGCCGCGCCCCACGGCTGTACCGAATCGCCGTGGGTCTCGCCTTTGCGGGGAGCGTGGCAGCCTTCCTCCTGGTCATGCCTTCCACCTCGCCGATCGGCATCGGGTTCGTCCTGATCACTGGATGGGGCGCCTTCCTCGGAGGGCTGGCGGCCTCCATTCGCGATGATGGGCTGTGGGAAGACAACCACCCCCCGCCGCGGGAAGTCCTCAGCCAAGTCTTGGAGGCGCATGTCGCTCGCCTTCCAACCATGGCCCCGATTTCGCACGGCAAGCGAGCCCTCGACGTCGCCGGCTCCGCTTTCGCCGTTCTCATCTCCAGTCCTTTGGCGGCCTGCTTGTGCCTTCTGCTCTGGCTCGAGGATCCCGGGCCGCTTTTCTTCGTCAAGAACTCGGTCGGCCGCGCCGGGAGGAACTTCCGCCAATGGAAGATCCGGACCATGGTCCGCGGCGCCGAGGCCGAGAGTGGGCCGGTGTGGGCCGAGAAAGAGGATCAGCGAGTTCTGCGGACCGGGCTCGTCCTGCGCAAAACTGCCCTCGATGAACTGCCGCAGCTCATCAACATTCTTGTCGGCCAGATGAGCCTGGTCGGACCCCGCCCCCAGCGCACGGTGCTGGTCGCGGAATACCTGACGCGATGGCCGGAGTATGCAGACCGCCACCTTCTCCCGCCTGGTCTGGCGGGGTTGGCACAGGTCGTCGGGCACTACTACCTGACCCCCCGCCAAAAGCTGCGCTTCGACCGGTTGTACATCGGTCACGCCGGGCTGGGATTCGACCTGAAACTGATTCTGATCGCGTTCTCCGTGGTCTTTTGGTTTCGCTGGCAACCCGGCTGGAACGGGCGTCTGCCGCGCTCGTGGTTACACGGGCGGAGCCGATCGAAGATTCGGCACGCCCGTTGACTCGCCAATCTGACAGGGCTACGATGGCTGCCTGGCGCCAGGGGGATTCACTTCGTAGAGCCAGGCCGGCTAGACTCTTCATGCAAAGCCGATCACATCCCGCGAGATCTCTCGTTCGGCTCCGCCGGCCGAAGGAGGAAAGGATGATCCGCGACGTCCATTCTTACTCATCGTCTTCTCAGGGGAGGATTCGCCACCTCTCCATCCAACTGAGGCCTGATCTGGAGGCGACGAAGGTTCACTTTCGCGCCCGCTATATCATGGACCGGCCCGTGCACCGAAGACTCTACCTGGACGACCGACGTACCAACCCATCACACGCCAGATTGATCGAACAGGCGCTATCCGAGGCCGGTGCTCGAGCGACCTAGCTGGTGGCGCGGGATGCCCGCGCCGAGCGTGCCTCGCGTCGCGACGTTTGCACCCACCGGAGCCAGGTTGCCCACAGCACCAGCGAGAGGATCAGAGCGCTCAACGCCTGGCCGGCGATCGTCCCATAGACCCCCCAATGGAGAATAGCCCAAACGCCGACAGTGGCCATCGCGGTCAGGGCGGCCATGCCGGCGATGAAGATCGGCCGCGTCTTCTCCAGCGCCTTCAACGCCGACTGGATCGGCCAGAACGAATACCACAGCGCGTAGAAGACCGCCATCAATCGCATCCCCGAGGCGTAGGCAACGTAGGTCTCGCCGTAGAGCAAGCGAAGAATCGGTTCGGCGAAGGCGACGGCAACCACCAGCACCAACGCCACCGGCGGGCCCGTCACCAGAAACATCTGCCGCACCATGTGCACAACGCCGGCCGCCCCGGCCATGTGTCGGCGGTCGGCCAGGCGAGGCGTGAAGTAGGTGTCCATCGCCCTCAACAGCGAATGAATCGGCGCGACCACGTTCTGAAGGGCGCGGTAGGCGCCTGTGGCGGCGAAACTGACAAGGCCGGCGGTCAGCACCGGGTAGACCTCCACCGCAGTCCAACTGGCGGCCGTGCCGCCCAGCACCCACCGCCCGAAACGCCAGTTCTTGCGCCAAGTCGCAGGGAGATCAACGCCGCGGCGAATCCACAGGTGTCGGGTTTGGATCAGGCCGAGCGAGAGGGCCGCGCCTGAGCTCCACCCAATGGCATAGAGACCGACGGTGCCGGAGTCGGCGCCGGCGGCCAGGAGCCAGGCCAGCAGCGCCAGTTGAACGACACTTGAAACGAGGGTGCTGAGAACCGCCAAACGTACCTGATCCAGGGTGTAGAAAACGCGCCGGACGAATTCCTGCGGTTGGGCCAACAACAGCGGGCACCACAGCGCGAAAAGCGTGGGTCCAGCGACGTCGTTGCCGGTCTGAATCAGAATCCAACCGAAGCTCGCGCAAGCCAAGGCTTCCGCGGAGGCCAGGCCCAGTTGTAGACCGGCCGACGCGCTGAGGTAGCCACGACGCCCTTCCACTTCGAGCGATGGGGTCAGCGAAGTCATGGGTTGGACGACCAGGCCCTCTTGAAAGGCCCGGGCCAGACGAAGCAGGATGAAGCCGACGCCGTACGCGCCGAACTGAGTCGGCGAGAGGGCGCGGGCCAGCATAATCGACGTGACGAAGTTCGTGAGGCTGATCAGCGCCTGGTCAAGGCCGGAGAGGTAACCTTGCCGCGCAACGTCTCCGAAGAGCAGGCGAGTCGCTCGCCGCCACGGGCCTTGCCGCCCGGCTCGAGGCGAGCCGGAGGAGGGTTCAAGGCTCCTCGACGTATCCGGGATGCCGGTTACTCCAGAACCCACATGATCAAGGACTCCGGCGGCACCGGAGTGAGGAAGTACACCGTCACCCAGTTATGCCAGGAGACATAGTCGCTGTCGATGTAACCGAGATCGATCCAATTGCGTCCCGGAATGCCGCCTCCCGTGTCGGAGATCTTGGCCGCTCCATAACCTGGGACATACACGTATTGACCACGCATCGCCCGATACCAGCGGACGATGAAGGCGGCATTCCCCTGTTCGAGCTCCTCACCGTTGGCCATGGTGGTGCTGCAGTAGTTAGGGACGCCCAGCCGGCAGGGGGAATAGGACGTGGCGTACATCGGGACGGCGCGCCAGTACTCGACGGGTCCGCTGGGCGTGTCGAGAGTCCGGATGACGATCTTGGTACCGTACCCCATCACCCGATCGCGCGACTCGCTCGCCACCCACTCCGCTTCTTCGGCGCGCTGCGTTTCCTCGCCCTCTTCGTACCGTACCCGCGTCCGCCGGGCCACCACGCCGGGCTCGCCTGCGTCGACCAGTTGCTGGTGATCGATCTCGATTTCGGCAGCGGGCGCCCAGCGCGTTTCGAAAGGCAACACGTCCTGGTCGATATCGGCCGTTTCCGTGACACGGACGACCCGCACGGCGCCGGCCTCGGGCACGGGGGATTCGATCCCAGGCACGGAATAGTCCATGCCCACCAGCGGGACGCCGGCGTGGGACAGCGCGTCACCCACCGACTCGCCCGCCGCCCAGGACGACACGCTGCGACCGTCGACCTCCACCGCTACCGGCTGCGCCGGGTGATAACGGATGCCGGTGGCCCCTCCCAGCGACGACCCGGCCGACGGAAACATCGAGTCGGCGGCACGTACCTGGATCCCGGACTCCCAGAGCGCTTCTCCGAGCGTCGGGGCCGCCGAGCGAAGCTGCTCCTTCGCTCCGCCCTCTTCGAGGGTCAAGGCGAAACCCCGCTCGATGCGAATCCGCCCCGGCGCGCCCGGGAGGTCGTCGGCCGCGGATAGGGGAAGCCCATCCGCCCAGACCCGATCGCCTGGGTAGAGTCGAACCCCGGCGTCGCCCAAGACGTTCTCAGGACGCAGGGCTGCCGTCACGTAGACCCTCTCTGCGCCGTCAACATCGATCCGGACGGGCCGGGCCCGGTTGACTTCGATTCGCCCTCCGTCGGGCAAGGGCGAATCCGGTGAGGGCACGCTCACGTCCGCCGGGCGCAGGCGCACGCCCGTATCGCGCAATGCGGCGGCGACGGTCCGTCCGTGGGTGGCGATGGTACGAGGGCTCCCATCCAGGATGATGGTCACCTCCCGGCGCGTGGCCAACGCCAGGCTCGTCAGACCGACGACGGCGATCAGGCTTGCCGCCAGTCGCATGCTGCGTTCAGGATTCGCATGAAGGAAATCGAACAAGCGCCGCACGGCGGGGCAGTATACCAGACGACCCCACGAGCGGATCCACAATGAATCAAAGCGACACCGCGGGCGCGGTGTCGGAGGCGGTGTCTGTTTGATGACAGCCGAATGGAACCGGCTGGCTCACCGGGGGGAATTCCCCCTACACCCCCCTTTCACCCGCCGCGCCTCGAGCCAGAGCGGAATGGACGATTTCAAGTCTTCTCTTGGCGGCACATTCCTTGACGATTCGTGTCGGAATTCCAACCCTACTCGCTGCCGAGCATCCTACTTCCGCTTGAAGATGACGAGTTTGTAGCCGTCGGGATCGCGGATGACGAATTCACGGTTGCCCCACGGCCAATCTTTCGGCTTGCTGGACGGCTCGAGCCCCTTGGTGGTCAGGCTCTTGTACGCTTCATCGACGTCGTCGACTCTGAGATAGAGAAACTGCCCGGCACCCTTGCTTGCTGACTTCGCCTCCTCCTCGAATCCCGGCTTGTCTTCTTTGTCGATTTGTAGGAAATCAATCCAAAACCAGTTGATGTATCCGGTCGCATGAGTAGGCTTGTTCTTCTTGAAAGTGAAACCAAGGGACTCGTAGAATTTTACAGTTTTAGGAACGTCTTTCATATAACAGACGATCCCTGCAGCGCTCTTTAGTTTCATCGTTGAGAACCCTCATTCCCTCGTACATCCATTGCTCTTTGACATCACGTCCGTTGACGGCTTTGGCGGCGAGAATTCCCATGCGATGGCCACCTGAACTCAAAACGACTTGCATCTTCCTCAGAAAACGGCTGGCCAGCCAACGGCTTCCTTGCCTCACTGGCGGAGAGGGTGGGATTTGAACCCACGGAGCCTTTCGGCTCACGCGCTCTCCAGGCGCGCGCGTTAGACCAGACTACGCTACCTCTCCGAGGGGATGGCGGGTTCCGCCCGCCGGCGCGGATTATAGCATGCGAGGTCGCGTGCGTTCCCGCGCCGGCCTGGGCTTTGATTCCGTTGGCCGTCGGCGGTCCAACCTTTATGAGAAGGTGCAGCCAAAGAGCCCTTTCCACTTGCCTCTTCGAGCCCTGATGCGCTTTCTACAGGAGAAGGTTTGTCTCGTGGCTATCCCAAATGGATCACCCACAACCGGCCATCGGCCGCCGATCGATAGACGATGCGATCGCCCGTAGGAGAAGCCGCCCAATCGTTCGAGGCGATGCCTCCCGGGAACGCATCCTCATCGAGGAGGACAGTCGTCTTCCCGGTGCCGAGGTCCAGCTCTAGGAGAGTCAACCCTTTCCGATCGACGGCGTAGGGAACGAAAAGGAACTGCCCCTCCCTTCCCCAGCGATAGGAGGCCAAGCCGGGGAGAGACTGTACGCCATCTCCCGATGTATGGACGATCCACACCCCGTTTCGCGACGGGTCGTCTTCGAACGCCAGATAGAACGCGACCCACTCGCCAAGAGGTGATAAGACGGCTGAGCGCGGCCGTTCCCCCGGCGCGAGAAGCAAGGTCGGGCTTCCGTCCAACGGTACACGCCACACCCCGCCCTGCCCGCCCTCCGTGAGTCGTCCGCTTACGACGAGCGCCTTGCCGTCTCCAGCCCAACCGATCAGATCGCCGCCGATCACTGTCAGGATCCTGCCGGGAATCCCATCTTGGATATTCGAAACCCAGACGGAGCGCCGACGCAAGTCTACGTTCACGGGCTCCGTGCTTCCCTCGGTCCAAGCGACTTGTTGTACGTCAGGCGAGACGCGGAGGTTCCGAGCCGCGGCCGGAAGGTCCAGCGTCGAAGCGGACGAGTCCAAGGGTGACGAGGGAACACCCGAGAGGGACAACGATGCCAGTGAAATCTCCCCTCCATCCGGGGATAGGGCATAGACCCCGAGTGGTTCCTCCCCTGGCGGATCGTCGACGAATAGGATCTGGCTCCCGTCCGCCGACCACCATGTCCGCGCGCAGCATCCGGCTTCGGTCAGCGGAAAGCTCGAGGGCGTTGGGACCGGCGTCGGTTCCAACGGTGCCAGCGGGGTCGGCGTCACCGAGATGGCCGCCGCCGGTGTCAGCACCGCGGTCGCGGGGATGCACCCCGCCAACGCCAGGACGACCGCAGACAGCGCCAGGCCCCGAGACTCAAGGCTGTGAGGGCCAGGGATCGTCATAGTCGTTGAGCAGGTCGCCGCCGAACAACACATCGGGTTGGTCGCCGAGACGTTGCCAGCGGCGGGGATCAGCCAAGTCCTGTTCAAACCCCAGCGGATTTCCTCCAACCAGAGCGATCCGATCCCAATCGGCGTCGATCAGCGGAATCGGGTTGAAGGCGCGCCGGTGGGAGGGCGCCTCGCGAATCTCGAGGTGCAGGTGCGGGCGAGAGGTGCAGCTCAAATCCGGATCGCCCGTTTTAGCGATGGGCTGTCCCCGTCGAATCTCCTCGCCGAGATCGAATTGCGGCCGTTCCAGGAGATGTCCGTAGAAGGAGGCGTAGCCGTTGGGGTGATCGATCATTAAGTTGTGGGGCCCGGCACCGTGGGCCGCCTGGTCGATCCCCACCACCACGCCCTCGCCGACGGCTACGACCTCCGTCCCACAAGATGCGGCGAGGTCCACGCCGAAGTGCAAACCCTGGCCTGCCCCGTAGAGCGAGCGACGCTCGCGGTAGGCGAAGACCGTGTTCCCGTACGGCTGGGTGAGCAACCAGGAATCAGGGCCCGGGAGGGACGCGAACGGGAGCCCGAAAGGAGGCTTCGGCTGCGAGGGCTGTGCCGGTCCATTCGATGCCGCAAGGATCAAAACGGAGGCGGCACCCAGGACCGCGCGCAGGAGGTACGTTCTTGCGCCGTTCATCCTTCCGCCGCCGGAAGAAAGGCGACCCGGCCCGTGCTGCCGGAAGGAAAAAGGTCGTCGAAGATTTCCGGGGCAAAACGGCCGACCATCTCCGAGGTAAGGGCGTTGCGCCGACAGATGTCGGCGAAGAAATCGGCGCTCGGCCGCTTGGTGCGCGTTTGAGTCGCAGGATCGAGTTCCCACAGCCCGAAGCGCTGTGTCCACCCGCGTTCCCACTCGAAGTTGTCGACCAAGGTCCAATGGTAATAGCCTTCGATCTGCCAGTTGAAGTTCGCCGCACGCCAAAGCTGGCGCACGTGTGACGCCAGGTAACGGGGCCGCAGCTTGTCTTCCGCATCTTCGACCCCGTTTTCGGTGATTCGGATCGGCAGACGAAATCGTCGAGCCCAGACCAGCGCGCGCCAGAAACCTTCCGGCGAATTGGCGATGAAACCTGTCGGGCTGAGGTCGGAGTTGCGGGGGTACCCGCTGCGGCCGAACAGCTCACGCGGCCGGCGCGGATCGAAGGCCACCGCCTCGGTCGTGTAGTAGTTCAGGCCGAAGAAATCCTGGGTGCGAGCGGCCTGCGGGATGTGCCTCCGCCGGCCCGGCAGGCCCAGCCAACCATCATTGACGGCGCGCGGAACGGCCTCATTGAAGATGCGGTGTCGCATTCCGGCGATCGTCCTCTCCAGCGGATTCCAGCGATGCCGGGCGGTGATGCCGCGGTAGTGATGGCTCAAACCGACCTTGGCGGTGGCCTGGAGGCGGTGGATCACCGCGTACCCTCGGGCGTGGGCCAGGACGAGATGCTGGAGTACGTCGAGCGCATGCGCCAGGTCTGTCTCCCCCGGAGGAAAGGCTCCGACGGTGTAGGCGGCATAGGCGTAGACGTTGGGTTCATTGATGGTGATCCACTCGTCGGCCAGATCCTGCAGGCTCCCGACCGCCGTTTCGACATACCGCTCAAAGAGGCTCGGCGCTTCCGGGTTCATCCAGCCGCCGCGCTCGGCAAACCAGTTCGGATTGGTGAAGTGATGCAGCGTCACCAGCGGACGAAGGCCGCGGCGGCGCGCCCCTTCGAGGATGTCGCGGTACATCTGCAGGGCCGCCGAATCGACTCGGCCGGGGGCGGGCTCGATCCGGCTCCACTCCAGCGAAAGTCGATGCGCGTTCTGGCCGGACTCGGCCGCGCGGTCGAGATCCTCCGCCCAGCGTCCGGCCCACCACTCGCAGGCTTGTCCGGATCGATGCCCTTCGGCGATGTGGCCCGGCTCCTGCTCCCAAGCCCAGAAGTCGTTGTCGCGGTTTTCGCCCTCGACCTGGTGCGCCGCCGTCGCCGTCCCCCACAGGAAGCCGGGCGGGAACGAAAACACCGCCCGGATCATTCGCTGTCTCCTGCCGTCTCGGCTTTGAGCAGGGCCTGAGCCATCAGCGATCGAGCCCCCGTTCGACGAAAGCCCACTTCATAGGCCTCGGCTTGCGCCGCCGCGTCCATCTCGTCGATGCGGTACAGGGCGATGCGCCGTTCGGAGAGAAGCTGGCCGGACATGGCCGCCAGCACCGAGCGGGCAAAGCCTCGCGTCCGGGCCTCGGCGTCCGTGTCGACATAGACCTCGGCGTAGCGAGGCCCGCGCCAGTTGGCGCCGGCCGCGGCATGCGATCCGGAAGCAGAATTGATCTCGAAGCGGACTCCTCCGATCGGTGATTCGGCGGCGACCACCATCACGTTGAGGACCGGTTGGAAGGAGGAGGTGTGGAGGCGGTAGACGTCGCTGACCCGGCCGTCGGACAGGTCGACCCATCCGTCAACCCAAGGCTCCTGTTCGAGAGGCAACATCAAGAGGACCGGTTGCCGCGGTCGGAGCGATTGGCTCAGCAAATTCACCAACCCGAGCGGATGCGCGGCGAAGGGAAGGGCCAGGCGGCGAAACAGGTCGAGCCCGGTCTGCGCCAGCGCCAGAAACCCGCGGGGTGTTCCATTGCCGGCGTACTCGACATACAGCTCGACGCGTTCGGCCGGGTGGTCAAGCGCGTAGTAAGCCGCGGCAGCGTCGGCTGGAGAGTGGAGATTCAACAGGGGAGCAAGTTGCCCCCGCTCCTCTGTCGGAAGTCGGCGGACGTCTGGCATCCAAGGGCCCGACTGCCAATTCTACCGGAGGGAGCCACGTGGCCTAACCGAGCAGGCCGGCGGTGGTATAGTCGGCGGTCGCCGTGAGCCTTTGCCGATCGCGCTGCGCGCCCAACCTGCTGGCGCTAATCCTTTTGACGTGCTTGTTGGCCTCGTGCCGCAGCCAGGCCACGTCGGCCAGGGCCCTCGCCGTGGCCCCTGAGTTCGAATCATTCTGGAGGCGCGGCGGTGGCCTGGCGACGTTCGGACCGCCGATCTCGGCGCCTCGCCGCGAGGGGGGCCGCCTACATCAGACGTTTCTCGCCGTCGAGATGATTCAGGAAAAGGCGGGCGCGCGCAGCGCGGTCCGATTGGCGCCGTTGGGCTGGGACCTCGGCCTGGCCGAGCCCCCTGTGCCGCCGATCGACGGCCAGTCCTCGGCTTACTTCATCGAGACCGGCCACAGCCTCTATGCCGGGTTTGCCAGCATCTATTCGGGGCTCGGAGGGAAGGCTGTCGTCGGAGCCCCCCTCACTGAGGTCGCCTTCCGCGACGGGCAGATCGTCCAGTACTTTGAGAACGCCGGGCTTTATCGCCCGGAGAACGCCAGCCCGGCGGACAGCCGGTTGGTCGCCCTTGGGCTGGGGGCGCGCCCTCCGGCCGACTCTTTCGGCCTCGAACCGGAGGCATTCGTTCTTCCCGGAGTCGTTCGGCAGCGGCCTTTCGGGGCGTTCCTCGAGGCCTACGGAGGCGAGGCGCTTTTCGGACAGCCGCTCACCGCGCCCTACCTGACAGAGGACGGTGCTCTCCAACAGGTTTACGAAAGGGCTGTGGTTTTCTCTCCGGATGGTTCGATCCGCCGCGCCGCCTTCCGCCCTTTGGGCTCCGACCTCGGCCCAGCGACTTCACCAGCGTCCGAGTCCGGCGAGCCGGGAGGAACCTATTTCGAGCAGACAGGACACAACGTGCTGTGGGCCTTCGCCGATTTCTACCGTGCCAGAGGTGGGGAGAAGGTGCTCGGTCTGCCTTTGGAAGAAGCCATCCTGCAGCCCGATCGATTCACGCAGCGCTTCGAGAATGGTGTCCTGGAGTATCGTTACGACCTGCCGCCTTCCCTGGCAGTCCAGTTGGCTCCGCTTGGACGGCCCTACCTCGCCAAGCATCCTCTCCCGACCGCGCAGCCTGAGGTCGTAGGTGTCCCGGTCTCGGCCGCTGGGACGGCGCGTGCCGAAACCCTTCAGATCGAGGGTTCGCTGGCCGAGGTCGTGCTAAGACCTGGGCGAGAACAAACCATCGTCGTCCGTGTCTCGAAGCGGAACGGAGATGCCGTGGAAGGCGCCGCTGTCTTGCTGCGGTGGATCGGGGGTCAAAGCGAGCGCCAGGAGCGTCTGCCGGCGACGGACAAGAAGGGCCGAACGGAGTGGCGCTGGACGGACGCCGACCCAGCCTCGGGGGAGATCATCAACGTGCTCCTCCAGGCGACGGCCGATGATGCCAGCGGAACCGCCTTGCTGCAGTACACATTCGGATTTCCGGCGATACCCTGAGCCGATCGGCTCAGCCGGACTCGTCTGCCAGGGCGTAACTCTCGGCTGAGACCTCGACGCGGGCAATCGGCGGCCCAAGGCTGAAGACTCGCATGGCGAAGGGCCGCGCTTCGCCGGGCTGCATGGTCGGATCGGCCTCCCAGACCGCGTAACCGATAACACGGTTGGCATCGTCCAACGCCGTGGCCAGGATCAGGGTCCGGTTTGGCACTTTCGCATCCGGCGGCAACGCGATCGTCCCCTCGGTGATCCACGAAAGACCGCCCTCTTGAAGGCGATCGGTAATGCGGACGATCGTCGGCGTCCGATACCGATCCTCCACGTCGTTAGCCGGGATTACGCTCAGTACCAGGGCGTGCGCTTCGCTTCCCGCGGTCTCAGGGAAGGCGGCCGCCATGGGCATGATCTGGCCGCCACGGAGCAGGTTGAGCGGCGGGAACACCTGCATCGAGTGGAGGATACCGCCCGAGGCCCCCTCCAGCCGGATTTCGACGACCAGGTTCTCCAGGTCATGCGTCGACGGATTTCGGACCGCGGTCAGGCACCACAGCCCGACGGAAGGGCGCCGATAGCACGAGGGAGGCTGCAGCTCCAGGGGAATCGGAGTCGAGGTCGGGATGAGGGCGACGATCGGTTCGCCCCCCGGTCCCGGAATCAGGAGCTCGTGGCCGATACTCAACACCGTGGGATTCAGTCCCGGATTGAGCGCCAGCAGCGCATCGAGACTCACGCCGTACAGAGCGGCGATCTGGAGGAGAGTCTCATTCTTCTCGACAACGTGCTTGAACGGTGTGGGCGAAGGGCCGAGTTCGCTCGTTGCCGCGACGGTCGGCTCGGGGGTGGCGGGCACGCGAGTCGCGGTCGATGTGCGCCAGGGCGCCAGGGTTTCCGTCGCACCTTGCACGAAGAAGGAAGACAGCGGCACGCAAGCCGTGGCCGCCCACGTTGTGAGCGCGACCCCGGCGACGATCGACGACAGGCGGCGCATCTCGCGGCATTGTACCAAACGGTCCATAGCGTTGTCGCTCACCGGCCCCTATGCTAGACTCCGCAGCCGGGGTGCCATGAGTCTCGCCTCTCAATCCTCCCTCACCGAAGCCATCGCCGCGGCCCGCGCCGGTGATCGGGCGCGCGCCCGCGAACTGCTATCGAAGCTATTGCGCGCCGATTCGGCCAATCCCGAGTATTGGATATGGATGAGTTCGGTCGTCGAGAGCGACCGGGAGAAGGTCTACTGCCTGGAGTCGGCCCTCAAACTCGACCCGTCGAACCGATCGGCGTTGCGCGGCCTGGTGATTCTCGGCGCTCGCAGCCCGGAAGAGGACGAACTGGCCTCGGCGATCAAGATCGCCCGCCGACAGACCGCTTCGGCGGTGGTGGCCCGGCCGGCCGCGCCCTCGGGCGGATTCCGGTTCCCTTGGCGCCTGGTCGCCTTGATCATTCTCGGACTCTTCGGCGTGGCCGCCCTCCTGCAACTCCTTCTCCTCGTTTCGGGACCGGCGACGACGATCCTGGCTCCCGTCCTCGGTCCGGTGAGGACCCAGACGCAGACGCCGGCCCCGGCGACGATCACGCCGACGGTGACCCTGACGCCCATTCCAATTGAGACGCGCATCATGCGCACGCCCGTCCCCACGGAACTCGCCGAGACGCCGCTGGCCTTCCTGGTCGAATCCACCTCGACCCCTACGACGATGCTCGGAGTGACTCCCCGGCCGGAATATGAGGCCTATGCCAATGGACTCGCCGCGCTGCAGCGGGGCGACTACATCGAGGCTGCCGACTCGATGCGCGAGGTGGTCGAAGCCGAACCGGACGCGGCCGATGCGTGGTATTTCCTGGGCGAAGCCAACCGCGCACTCGACCGTCCAGGGGCAGCCGTCGAGGCTTACGATCAGGCCGTCCTCTCGCACCCCGAGTTTGCTCCGGCGTACCTCGGCCGAGCTCGCACGATCCAGGGCCTGCGACCCAACACCCTGGCCGAGGACTACGCGCGGGCGATCGAGGCCGATCCGCTTCTGGCCGCGGCCTACCTGGAGACCGCCGCCTTCTATAACAGCCGCCGTCAATGGGAAAACGCCGACGAACTGCTGGGCCAGGCGATCGAGGCCGGCGCCACCGAACCGGAGTTGTACATCCGGCGGGCCGAAGCGCAGTTGAACCACACAGCCTATTCCGACGGGCTCGAAAACGCCATCGAAGGGAGCGCCAACGACCCGACGAGCTTGCTGGGCTACCTCATCCTGGGCCGCGCCTATGTGGAGAACGAGCTCTACAACGCGGCGCTGTGGCCCCTGCAGACCTACTTGCTTTACGAACCGGACGATCCCGTGGGTCTGGCCACCCTCGCTCGCGCCCATCTGGGGGTCGGCCAATACGACAGCGCCTTCGAGTCCGCCAATCATGCTCTCGCTCTGAACGACCGCTTAACGCAGGCCTATGTCGTTCGAGGCCACGTCCAGAACTTCCGAGGCGAATACGACCTGGCCCTGAAGGACTTCAGCGACGCCCTGCGGTTGGGGAGATCGAGCTGGGATATCCAATACGGGGTCGCTCGTTCCTACTACGGCAAACGGGAGATGTCGGCCGCCTTCGAGGCCGCCAACAACGCGCTGGCCAATGCCATCGAAGTTGAGGACCCTATCAGCCGCGATCGCAAGAAGGGCGAATCCTATGCGCTGCTGGGAATGATCTTCGAGGACTTCACTCCTCCGGCGATAGACGATGCCTTGCGCCAATGGCAGCTACTCGTCTCGCTCGAGCACGCCAATCCAGAGACGATCGCGCTCGCCCAAGTCCATATCCTGGAGCTCACCGGAAGAGGCCCGACCCGCACCGCCACGGTCAGCCCCACGTCGAGCCTGACTCCGGGCCCGACAGCCACCCGCACGCCGACTCCCTCCCTCACGCCGACTCCCTGATTCGCAGCCACCACCCCCGTTCCCAGCGGCCAGGGTCCGTGATGCACGCTGAGCGAATCGGAAGTCACATCTTGAAACAAGGAGCTGCCCGAGTCGACAGGAGCGTTCAACCTGGAGCGGAGATGATAGAGTCGGATGAAGGCGTGTCTCCGGCTTGATCCTAATCACGCGCCGCTGGAAACGCGGTAACCGATGGCGTAGGAAGGTCCCGCGGGGTCTCGCCTTCGCGGCAGTCCTCTTCCTTTCAGGCTGCGCGCCCGTGTCCTCCGCCAGCGATACTTCGCCGACGATGGCGCCGACCCAACGAGAACGGGCCTCGCCAACCGCTCCAAGGATAACGACGCCGCATCCGTTTCCGACGCCCCCTGCGACATCTTCCCCAACGACGGCTCTCACGCCACCTTCGGGATTCACCACCGATCAACTTCGCCCCGGCGTCGAACCCCAGAGCTACCTGACCGACGCTTGCGAATACTTGCGACGGCGATGGGATCCGGAGGGCAGCCCTCCGGGGACGGTCGTGTTGCCGATCATGTACCATTCGATCCGCGAACCGGCGCGCATGCTCGATGACAACGTCACCGTGAGCACCGACTATTTCCAGGCGACCGTCGACGACGCCCGCGCCCTCGGATTCGAAACGGTAACAACTGAAGAGCTCATCGGATTCCTGACCGAGAACGCCCGTATCCCGCCACGGTCGATGATGCTCATCGTCGATGACCGTCGCCCCGGGGTCGTCGCGGAATACATCCTTCCAGTCGCGGAGCAGTTCGACTGGACGGTCACCCTCGGCTGGATCATTGGCGACACCGGTGCAGACTTGTGGTCATTCATGGAGAATCTGGCAGAGGGCGGCCGGCTCGACGTCCAATCGCACGGTCTCCGCCACCACTACATCGTGGCGGGGATGCCGGAGGACGAGATTCGTGAGGAGATCGCGGGCTCGATCCCGATCCTGGAGCAACACTTCGGAGCCCGCCCGCTGGCCTTCGTATGGCCGGGCGGGAACTTCACATCGCAAAGCGTTCAGATCGCCCGGGAGGAGGGCTACCGGCTTGGCTTCACGGCCTTCTCGCGCGGCCCCCTGCTCTTCAACTGGATCCCGCTGGGGGAGGCGGAGCGTGCCATCGGCGACCCGCTGATGGTTTTGCCCCGGGCGTGGAGCCCATCGGCCATCGTCAACCTGGAGCAGGCCGCCCGGGTCGGCGACGAAGCTGCCCGCCAGGGACAGGACGACCGCGCGGCCGAAGCCGAGTGGTACTCATCGAATTGCGGCGCCGAGCTGCCTTCATCGTGAGGGCCCAGCCTTCCCCCGTCTGCCTGCGCGACGAGGACCTATGCCCCAGGGTCCCGGGATTCCTTGACTGGCCGCGTCACCCCTCGACACAACGGGTGGTTCGAAGTAAGATACGGGTCCGCCCTGCCGCCGAAAGAGGGTCCAGGAGGATCGGTTGGCCAACACCAAGTCTGCCAAGAAACGGATACGACAGAACAGCCGGCGCCGCCTCCGTAATGCGCGCGTTCGGACTCGGGCGCGCTCGAGCGTGCGCAGTGCTCGGCGAGCCGTCGACAGCGGCCAGGCCACATCGCCGGACGCCGTTCATGCGGCCATTCAAGAGCTGGACCGCGCCGCCTCCAGCGGCGTGATCCATCCAAACAATGCCGCCCGACGCAAGAGCCGGTTGCAGCGGTCGCTAAGCAAGTCTAAAGCCGGCGGGCGATAGCCACAACCCCTCACGTGTTCCCGGACCACGACCCTCGAACCCGATGGTCGTGGTCCTTCTGCTTAAGCACCACATGCTATAATCCGCCGCTTCCCGGGGCCGGTCATGTTCGAAACCGAACTTCACTCGATCGAGACGCAGCTCCAGCAGGCGCTGGAGTCCGCTGGGGCGCCACCACCCGGCCCGATCGGCTTTACCCCCCTTCCCTACGCCGGCCAATGGGGACTCGGAAGCCCGGTTTGCTTCCAGGCCGCCGCGGCCGAGGGTCGCAACGGAAAGCGTGGCGCCGTCCCCGCGCGTGCTTTCGAGTTGGCAGCGCTCGTCGCCCCCGCCCTGCGGCCGCCCCCCGGGGTCGGTCGGATCGAGGCCGATCGAGGCTACGTCAACCTGTACTTCGAGACACCTGTCTTTGCCCGCCGCGTGGTCGAGGCCGTAGCCCAGGCCGGAGACGACTACGGACGAGCCCCGGCCCAACCCGAACGGGTGATGATCGAGTACGCCCAACCGAACACGCATCACTCCTTCCACATCGGCCACGCCCGCAACGCGCTCTTGGGCGAATCGCTCGCCCGCATCATGGAATTTGCCGGATTTCCGACGGTGCGGGCATCCTATCCCGGCGACGTCGGGCTCGGCGTACTGACCTGTGTCTGGGCGTACGAACGCTTCCACCTGGATCAGGAACCGGAGGGCATCTTCGCCCGCGGGCGTTGGCTGGCGGAGATCTACTCCGAAGCCTCTCGCCTGGTGACAGCGCAGCCCGATGAAACCGACGAGCAGCGGCTGCGGCGGGAGGACTTCGACGCCCAGCGGCGAGAAATGCTGCGCGCCTGGGACGCGGGCGACCCGCACGTTCGCCAGCTGTGGGAAAAGACACGCCGTTGGAGTCTCGACGAGCTGGAAGCCATCCTCGAACTCCTCGGGACGCATATTGATGTCTTCTTCTTTGAGAGCGAGGCCGATGCGCCGGCCAAGGACATCGTCGAGGAGCTGATCCGTGACGGAATCGCCGAGGATGAACGACCCGACGGGCCGGTGATCGTCCGCATCGATGAGAAGCTGGGGCTCAAGAAGGAACGCTATCGCACCGCGGTGCTGCTCCGCAGCGACGGCACGACGCTCTACCTGGCCAAGGACCTGGCTCTTGCCCGGCAGAAGTTCGAGCGCTATCACATCGACCGCTCGACTTACGTCGTCGACGTTCGCCAAAGCCTTCACTTCCAACAGGCTTTCAAGATCCTCGAGCTGTGGGGATTCCCCCAGGCGGCCAAGTGCTTTCATCTGGCCTACGGGTTCGTCACCTTGCCGGAAGGCGCCATGTCTTCTCGGAGGGGGAACGTCGTTTTCTTCAAGGATGTCTATGATGAAGCCATACGGCGAGTGCAGGCCGTCATTGCCGAGAAGAATCCCGATATGCCCGAGGACCTCCGTCCGGAGGTCGCAGCGCAGGTCGGCCTAGGCGCCTTGGCCTACGCGCTCCTTTCGGTCGACAACACCAAGGACATCGTCTTTGACTACGAGACCGCGTTGAGCTTCGACGGGCAGACCGGCCCCTACCTCCAGAACGCCGCTGTCCGCGCCGGGAGCATCTTGCGCAAAGCCGGCGAGCCGCCGCCCGGGCCGCGTTTCGACCACGAGCTCAGCCCGCATGAGGTCGGTCTGATCGATCTTGTGGCTCGCTTCCCGACCGTCGTGCAACTGGCGGCGGCCGACTATCGACCGCTGATCCTGGCGAACTATGCCTACGACCTGGCACGGCAGTTTCACGCCTTCTACCACAGCGATCCGGTGCTGCAGGCGGGCAGCGAGAACGCACGGACCAGCCGTTTGCATCTGACTCGGGCCGTCCGGCAATCCTTGCGGAACGCTCTGCATCTCCTGACGATCACGACGCCCGAGCAGATGTAAGGGGCCGACAGACCGCCAATCCTGCGAGGAGGGGCAACGCACTATGTCGCGAAAGAACGTTCTGATCATGGGTGCCGCCGGGAGAGACTTTCACAACTTCAACGTCGTCTTCCGGGAAAATCCCGATGCTCAGGTGGTCGCCTTCACGGCCACGCAAATACCGAACATCGAAGGTCGGGTGTACCCACCGGAGCTGTCTGGAAAACACTACCCTCACGGCATCCCGATCCACCCCGAGGCCGATTTGCTACGGCTGATCCCCGAGCTCAAGGTCGACCAGGTCGTATTCGCCTACAGCGACATCTCTCATACCTACGTCATGCACAAAGCGTCGGAGGTGCTGGCGGCCGGCGCCGACTTCTGCATCCTCGGCCCGCAGGCCACGCAAATCGCCTCCAGCAAACCCGTGA
>Ga0184633_10000150_pt1 | contig 21761 bp, 22 predicted proteins | sample PLM31_170_b1_FD_133156 | JGI IMG/M metagenome (GOLD analysis project Ga0184633, IMG submission 133156) | Groundwater sediment microbial communities from an aquifer in East River, Colorado, USA - PLM3-1_170_b1 | ecosystem: Environmental > Terrestrial > Soil > Riparian zone | place: USA: East...
AATATAAAGAGACAAATATTTAGACACATAAATTACAAAATATGCAAACGTTTCAATTATCGATGCGTTGATACATTTGTTCATGATACCACGCCAATATTCGTGTTAAAATAATAATATTTTCCGAGACTAGGTTCAGAGGAACTTATTTTGCCATTGCAGAGTATAGAAATTACGAACACAGTATGGGTGATGATACTAATCTGCCTATCGTCATAAATTCGTTAATTTTTTATGCATACGTCTGTAAATCATAAACATGATGAAAGTCACCATAAAAGTTGGCATAAATGGTTATAACGTTGAATTAGTCACTACGTCCGTTTATAATGGATAAAATGTGCAAAAATGAAATCTAGATACAAAAAAACATTGCCTTTCAGAGCATGGTTCTATTTTAGAATGGGGTGGTCAACTTATTTTGCTTTTATTTTTGCTGCAGTGAACACATTAGTAGTGACTTATTATTTGGCAATTGAAAGAATACCAGAATTAAAATATATTTTTTCTTCGTTTTCAATTTATGCAATGGTAATGATTGTAATAGGAATACCGTTGTTAGTTTTGTTTGGATATGCTCATTTCAAAAAAAGCCAAGCTTATAGTTCCGAAGCAGACATTGGTGTAGAAAGTAATCCATATTATTTCAAACTGCCTCCAGGACATCAAAGAGATGTATTAGTACCACTACAATTATTGCTTTCACAGATGATCCTAAAGATCGCAACAAATGAAAAATTAACAGGAGAGGAAATTGACAAGTTAAAAGAAATTCAGAAAAAATTAGATATTCTCATAAAAGGAGGCTCACTTGAAAAGTAAAATTTATTCAATTTCTTTAGTGAATAATTCTCAAGTATTTGTAAAATCACAGTTAGTCATATTGTTTCTATTATGCTAAATATAATGATTATTAATGATTAAAAGATGCTGTTACATTTCATTTGTACAAATATGAAAAACTATATGTGATAAAATTATCATATTAATTTCAAGATGTTGGATTTATGGAAACCTATTTTGCCATTGTAACATGTAGAAATTCAGAGGATAACATAGAAGATGCACTTAATTCGTTAAAGAATCAAACATTAAAACCTGATTATGTGATAGTAATAGATGATGGATCAAAGGATAAAACACCTGAGATATTAGAAAGGATACGAAATAGTTGGAGCAGGCTATATGTAATAACAAATCCTGACTTGGGATACAATATTGGACGAGTCGCAAGTAACTGGAATAAAGCAATCAAATTTGCTGAAGAATTGAAACTAACAAAAATGGATTATCATATGATTACCACAGATGATACGATATATGAAGAACGGTATGCTGAGAAAATGGTAAAAATGTTGGATACTGATCCTAAAATTGCAATTGCTTCTGGCAATTATGACAAGAATATCTACATCACACCTCATGGTGCAGGCAGATTTGTCAGAAATTCTTTTTTTAATACTTATCTTCATTTTTATCCAGAAAAAATGGGTTATGAGTCACTTGTCTTGCATATAGCTAATCGACACGGTTATACATACAAGATGTTCAATGATGCACGATTTAGACATACTAGAGAACTAGGAAAAGCTCATCATTTTTATGAATTTGGTGCGAGTATGCGTACTTTAGGATATCATCCTTTATTTGTAATGGGTAGATTCTTTTTGTATTTTGTTAAGGGAAAACCAATAGGTAGAAAGGGAGCAATTTACATGCTTTATCATTATCTAAATTATACACCAAAAGATGAGGGTTATGACAGCATGTATGATAATGAAATTAGAGGATTCATCAGAGACATCCAGCGCCGCAGAATAAAGGACATATTGAAAGGAAAAATTACCAAACATTGAATTTTAGATAATTTTAGAATGGTAGTTTAATTCTGTGATATCCATTCTTTAGAGTTTTTGTGTTTTTTTCATGGTTTTACCGATAAACAATCTATACCAAATTTCTAATGAGAGAATTCCTAACATTTTGCTGATGTAGCGGACATTTAATCCTAAATTATCTTGTAGTAATCTTTTATGTATTGTGTTTAACCATTCTTCTTTAATGATCTTATTTTTTACTATTTCAGAATCTGTATTCACATAAGTATTAACAATTTCTTTGGCATTCTTTCTCCATAATGAACACAAATCAATGGTAAATCCTTTTTTAATGGGTTGAATTTTTTTAAAACCTTTTTGTCTTTTGAGAATTGAATATAATGGGATTTTACCACTGATTTTTTTAGGATCATATTTTATATTCCACGGTATATGAGTTGCAAATTTTATCATTTTTTTGGTAAGAAAGATCGACCTAATATCCAACCCTAAATATTTCCCAAATGCATTATTAGTAGGAATCCAATCATGAAGTAGTTTTCCATTAAAATCAGCAAGAAAAACTTGATCTAGTGGCTCAAGGTTATTATTAAAATAAGGTTTTAGAAGTGCGTATATTTTCTCCCATGTGAATTTTATTTTGGAGCCAAACATCTTGTGTTGATCGGGAACCCAGTCACGTTCATGGCATGAAAGATATAGTTTTGTTTTATTCTTCCAATCTGTATTTTTTGGTAAATTTGAAAGAAATTTTTTGTATCTAAAAGTATAACCCCCAAACAATTCATCACCACCGTCACCAGAGTAAAAGATACTTGATTGTTTCCTAGCTTCAGCCATTGGATAGTATTGATATAAATTCCATCTTGGTTCTTTTACGATGTAAATTAATTGTGGTAATTCACTTAGGATGTCATCTTTTATTATGTTATGAAAATTACCATCGTAAATTCTGGAAATCTCCTTGGCTCTTTGAATCTCATCATCTTCATCCCCAAAACCCATGCTAAAACATTCGATCCTGATATCTGGAAGCACTGACCGTATCATTGCTAACGTGAGTCCAGAATCAATTCCACCACTAAGAGACAATGAAATATTATTAGCTCTCAATTTTTTTTTCATTGTTAATAGATCATCTTTTACAATATCGTTTATTTTCGATTCAATGTCATCAATCTTAGTTGGAGTAAAATCTTTGTAAGATAACGGTTTCATCAAGGAAATCTTTTCAGGATCATACCTTAGCGTAAGAATTTTTGAAATTGAATTGTAATCAATTTTTGGTTGTGCCGTATTCAAAAAAAATTATTTTGATTATAAAAGTGATGGCATTAACAAACATTTCTTGCAGGATAGAAAATTAATAGATGAAGTGACTTGATTTACATTAAAACCTGAGATGCTTCGTGGAACATTTGGCTTTTTGCACAGCCTGCAGCAAGTTCGTCTCCTGATCCTCGTCTCATTATTCCTCGATACAATCCATCTTCTAGTTTTTCCCCTACTCTTTGTTCCCATTCTTCTACCGTAGTAGAGTATTTCTTTTGGATTCTGTCTCGGTACCATTCAGGTATCACATTAAACGCACAGAATGGAATTATTCTGAGATCCGGTGTTACATAGTGAATATCACATCTTTGTAATCTTTCTAGGTCTTCGTTGTATTTGTCTTGGAAGTGCATCATGCCAAGGAATAATCCTTTGACATGCCATGAGCCAACAGAGTCAAATGATCTCTTCATCAAGATGTTTCCAAACATCTTTGCCAAATCAAGACCAGCTGGCTGTTTCTTCTTATCAACAAAGCTTGAAAGCTTTCGTACAACTTCAAGCATTGTAAAGTATTTGTTCTTGCCAGAACGGATTTCTTCTGCCTTATCTTCGAAAAGTTCTAACATTCCTTGAATGTCTGCAAATCTGGTCAGCGGTACAAATTTCTTGGTTTCCTGATCCTCAAAAATATACGTGCCAGCACCACATGCAAAGTGAATTGATAACTCGTATTTTGGTTTACTTGAAAATGCTTCAATTACATTTGTTAATGGCATGCAGCTTGGAACGGGGAACCAGTCATCTACAGTAACTTCAGCCCCAGTCTGTTCCTCAATTCTTTGGATACAGTCAGGAATCGTAATTCGATATTTCTCTCGTTCTTTTTTGCCCATTCTTCCCGTCAATGAGACTGGCTGGAAGTTTACTGCATGGACAACATCTAAGTTCTTTTGTGCATATCTGATTATGCCACCTAGTTCGTGATCATTAATTGATTTGATAACAGTGGGTACAAAAACTACTGTAGTGCCTGTCTTTCTTGCACTCTCAAGAGCATATGGGACTTCCCAATGGTTCTTTGGATTTGTTCTTGCAGTTACACCATCAAAACTGAGGTAAAGGTTGTTAACACCAGCTAGTCTTACTTCGCGCATTGCTTCTGGATCCAGAGCAAATCTAATTCCGTTTGTATTCATCTGTATATGATCAACGCCTTCTTCTTTCATTATTTTAATAATATCAACAATATCTTCACGTAACATAGGTTCACCACCAGTTATTTGCATCGAGTTTCCTGGAATTGGCCTTTCTGCCCTCAGAGTCTTCATCATTGCTCTTACTTGATCATGTGATGGTTCATACATGTATGCACCTTCAAGCCCCTTTTTCACATAGAAGAAGCAATACCAACATGTTAGATCACATCTGTTAGTAACTATCATGTTCGCTAGTCCACTGTGGGATAAGTGATTTGAACAAAGGCCGCAGTTGTTTGGACACGAGCATTTCTCAATCATAACATTTGGAGCATGAGCACCTTTTCCGTCCATCCAATAAGTGCTGAACTTTTTGTACATTTCATAGGAACCAAAGTATAGCTCTTCACATTCGCCATGTGTTGGGCAGGTCTTTGTCATGAATACTTTACCATCTCTTTCAAAGACCTCTGCGTCCAGAATCATATTGCAATCTGGACATATACTTTGAGTAAATCTAATAGTAGATTTTTTGCCTAGTGTAGGCACCTTCTGGTTGACAATCTGAATTAGCTCCATACTAATCGTTTGTTTTCAGAGTTAGTATTTAATCGATTTCCTACAAGACACCGGTGGTTTTGTGAGATTAAACGTCATTCAATATGCCTGATTCGTGAATATTCCCATAGTTGACATATATATCAAAAGACTAAGAATGAAAATAGATGAGTCTTTCAGATAAGGCGCGAAAGGCCCTTGAAAAAATAGGTCTCACAAGTTATGAAATAAAGACGTATTCTGCACTTTTAAAAACTGGTCAGATAAATGCGTCAGATCTAAGTCAGAAATCTAGTGTGCCATATTCAAAAATATACGAAGTATTGGGTACATTGGAAGAAAAGGGATGGATTGGTTCTGATGAATCAAGACCTACACAGTATTTTGCAAAACCACCTTCTACTGCAATAGAAAATACAAGACAGGCTCAAGAAGTAGAATTCAAAAACAATGAATCCGCAATTTTAAAAGAACTTACTCCACTTTATGAGCAAAGTGGCACCAGTGAACGACCTGACATTTGGGTTCTTTCAGGAGTGGTAAATATTGCTTCTAAAATTTTGGAAATGGTAGATTCGTGTAGAAATGAAGTGTTGATAGCAATACCAAAGGTTGCAGAAGATCTGGCCAAGGAAGCATTGCCTAAGCTTAGATTATTACATGACAGGGGAGTAGACATCACAATATTAGTTTCTGAGGATGCAAATTCAGAAACTCTCAAAGCATTATCACGAGTAGCCAAAGTAAAAATTAAGAAGGGACTCTTTGGCGGCGGGGTAATATCAGACAAAAGATATGTTGTGATATTACTTGGAGAGGATCTTGGCACCTCTGGATCTGCAGAAGCAGTAGCTATATGGGCAGATCATTCTGGCCTTGCTGGCTTTGCACGTGAATATTTTGAATACTTATTAAAAGAATCAAAGGATGTAAAGTAAGGTAAAACAATCTGTCTAATACGAAAGATGAAGTTCTGTTTGTGGGTACCGCAGAAGCGGAACATGTTGAGATGTATCTAAAGGCCATATGGCACATAAAAGAGAGTGGCAATCCTGTGAAGATTAGTTCAATAGCCAAGATGCTAAATGTTAGGCAACCAAGTGTTGTTCAGATGCTAAAAAAGCTAAACGAATCCAAACTTGTCAATTATAACAAGACTGGTGTTTCGTTAACCAAAGGTGGAGAACAAGTAGGTTCGAACATGATGCGAAATAGTAGATTGTTAGAAGTTTTGATGGATAGTGCACTCAAAGTAGACATAGATGAAGAGATGGTTTGTGGAATAGAACATCATATGAATGAGCAGTTTACCGATGCGCTTTGTACAATGTTAAAGCACCCAAGAAAATGTCCACATGATCACGATATTCCACGTGGAAAATGTTGCAAAAATTAATTTTGAAATAAGTTATATCTTAGTAAGAATTCCAAATCATTATGACTTGTTTCTGTGGTTGTGAAACCTATATCCGTGATTCTAATGGCTTTAAGATAGGATGTGTAAAGTGTAGTCACGGTCCACAAAATCATGAGGAAAGTTTCAAGCTAAAATCAAATCTTGAAGAAAGCCAGAAACGCGGATCTCTTTCTTGATTATTCTCCAATTAACTTGACAAGAACTCTTTTTGATCTTCTTCCATCAAACTCGCCGTAGAATATTTGTTCCCATGGTCCAAAATCAAGTTGACCATTGGTTATAGCTACAACGACTTCTCTACCCATTACTTGTCTTTTTAAATGAGCGTCTGCATTGTCTTCTCCAGTCTTATTGTGTTCGTATTGTTCTGTTGGTTCATGTGGTGCTAGTTCTTCAAGCCACTTTTCATAGTCGTGATGAAGACCACTTTCGTTATCATTGATAAATACGCTGGCTGTGATATGCATCGCATTTACCAAACAAAGACCCTCATTGATACCACTTTTTTGAACAATCTTTTCAATTTGTGATGTGATGTTTACAAATCCTCTTCTGGAGGGAACGTTGAATGTTAGATATTCTGTAACTGATTTCATGAGTATTCAAACACAAGATTTATGATAAAGACATTGTGAATGCAGGCTCAGAACTCAAGATCCTTCTCATCAAATCAAAGGGATTTGGTCATCAACGCCTGCAAATATTAAATTTTCTAGTTCCTAATTGAGTCTTTCAAGAAGCTTGATAAAAGGCAAATGACCAAAATTTGTCAAGATGGTTGCAATAGATGCCACATGCTCGCTTGAGAGTTTCAGGAAATTTGTAATCCTTAGTACATGTAATTCTTTCATTCCTGAGAGCTACTTCGAGGATTATGAGGTATTTCCAGAACGTGAAACAAGTCCTGGTCTCATTTATGTCGAAGCTGCAGACAAAGTGACTTTGAAAAAAATTCGTGACATGACCTTTGTCAATGCAAAGGATGTATTAGGTATGATATACTCTTCAAAGAGCGGAAACACCAATCTAAAATGGCGTCAAATTAGACGAAACACTGGCAAGGTTGTTGGGGAGGCTTCCACAAACACACTTGTAAACCTAACAGAAGCAGGCGTTTTAACTCAAGAATGGGTTCAAAATTATCTAAGAAAAAAGGCAGAAGAACAACCGACCAAGGCTAGTGAATTAACAAACTAATCTCTTTTCTTTTTTATTGTTCCTTTTCTAATGTAAAGCAGATTAAAATGATCACAAAAACTATTGATGAAAATTCTGTGTCATTAATACCAGAGGAACCAGATGATCTTTTTGTATTAAGAAGGATCATAAAAAAAGATGACAAACTTACTGGGGATACCACACGTGCTATCAGACAGGAAAAAGAGTTTGCTAGACCAGATAGAGGTGAGAGGATCAAAATACGAGTTGCACTAAATGTGGAAAAAATTTCAATTGATGACGTTGTCGATAGATTAAAAGTTCATGGAACAATAATAGAATCTGATAGTGAATCAGTACAGAAAGGATCACATCATTCATTGACACTCAAGATAGGCGAAGCAATTACTTTGACTAAAAAGAAATGGGGTGATCTTGAAAAAAAATTGATTTTTGCTAAAAAGGAAAATTTTGGATTTTTGTTAGTAGCAATTGATACTGGAGATTGTGGGATAGGTAGACTGAGCGGTACTCATCTGAAGTTGATGCCAAACATGTACTCAGGTGCAAGTGGAAAAAGATACAAAGCAAAATTCAATATTGAAACATTTTTTGAAGATGTTCAAAGAGCAGTTTCATCTTCTATACAAGAAGAAGATGCTATCATAATATTCGGTCCTGGTGAAACTAGAAAGAGATTTAGTAACTATCTCATGGAAACACCAATTGGTAAAAAACACAAAATCCAGGTTATTGAAGGGATTGACTCTGGTGGTGAGGATGGAATTTATACATTTGTAAGATCACAGGCGATGAAACAAGCGATGGTCAATAGCAAACTTGCCAAAGCCTTACGCATAATAGATGAGATAATGCTACTAGTTAACAAAAAAAGTAACAAATTCACCATGGGTTTTGCTGAAACTGAAAAGGCAAATGAGGCAGGAGCTGTAGAGTCAATTATTTTTTCTGACAAGGTTTTTGAAAAACAAGATGAAGATGAAATCATAGAGTTTTTAAATCAAGCTGAAAGCAAAGGTGTTGAAATATTTTCTGTTGATTCTACTACAGATGTAGGATTGAGAGTTTCAGCGCTTGGAGGAATTGTTTCACTTTTGCGTTTTGTACCTAATTAGTTGAGGTTACAAGCCAATCCAGATATGGTTTGTTTAGTGTTTTTACTTTAAGCTCAGCAATTTCTGGAACTTTGTATGGATGTGATTTTTTAATCTCATTTTTTAGTGATTTTTTTTTCTTATCTGTTGTTTTAAAAAATGCCAAAAATTCTGCAGTGTTTTCAAGCTTGTTCTGCCAAGCATAAATAGAGTTTATTTTTGTGAAATTTACACATGCCGCAAGTTTTTCTTTAACTACATTATTTGCAATTTTTAAAATCGATTTTTTATCTGGATATGTTGAGATTATTATGACTGCACCCATAGTAACTGATAAATTTGCCCTGACTAAAAAGAGTATCAATTACTTTGGCATTTGATTTTTCTGCAAATAATCCCATCTTCTATGTTTTGATTGTGTGGGGCATAGTTTTTTTACTAGCCAAAATATCCAAACTTGATAAACGTGGTTTTGAAATAACACCTTATAGTCTTACATACAAAAATCGTAATGTACAACTTACTCTAACCAAGATTTTGGGTAGAACTGAGAGAGCTACAAAAGTATTCTCAAACGTAAGTGTTGTTGCTGGATTCATAATGATGGGTTTTGCTTTCTGGTTTCTGATTTCTAATCTATTCAATTACTTTGTAAAACCAGAGTCATTTTCTGAAGTGACGATTCTGATACCAGGAATCACAATACAGACTGCATCAGCTCTCATACCATTTTTGTTGTCTATTCCTATTGTTCTTGTAATACACGAGGGCGCGCATGGGATTGTTGCTACTTTAGAAAAGATAAAGATCAAGACAGGTGGATTTGCAGTATTTATTGCACTTTTTGCTGGCTTTGTCGAACCAGATGAGGAAGATTTTGCCAAGGCAAAAAAGATTTCAAAACTTAGAGTGATAGGAGCTGGAGCAACATCAAATGTTATTTTTTCTTTTATCATAGCTGGCCTCCTTATCTTTAATCCATCTTTTGCATTGTTAACGCCAGAACCTATCAGAGGAATATTTTATAATGAACCTATAGGAGTTCCAATAATTTCTGTGACTGAGGGAACAGGAGCTGCTGCAGCTGGTTTACTTAAAGATGACATAATTACTGCAATAAATGGCATTTCTGTTGTTCAGCCACAAGATTTTACAAAGATAAAACTTGTACCTGGCGAAACAGCAATGGTCAAAATAATTAGAAATGGTGAGACTGTACAAATTCCTGTTGTAACTAAGGCATCACCAGATGATCCACAAAGAGGTTTACTTGGAATTACAAGAGCTGCATTTCCATCGTATCAACCGGTAGTTCCTTACTACATACCATGGAGTCCAGAAGCTTTCACGTTTCTACTTTGGCTTTGGATGCTCTCCTTTTTCATAGGGATCTTCAACATGCTTCCTCTTCCCATACTAGATGGCGGCAAATTCATTCAAAGTATAATTGAAAAAAGCATCTCAGATAAAATAGTAAAAAGTGTTATGTGGTCACTTTATGGTTTTACATTTATTTTGTTTGCACTAAACATTGGTTTTTCCGTAGCCAAATCTGGTTTTATTACCATATAATCATAATTTTAGATTTACAGAAATTCGCATATGGTTAAATTTGGGCACAAAAAAGTTCCCTTTATGAATTGTAACAGATGCGGAAATATTGCAGTTTTTTCTAGAAAGTATTCAGGAGAGAGTCTTTGCTCTTTCTGCTTTTCAAATTCAATTGTACAAAAAACATCTAGAATAATATCAAAAAATAATATGATTCAAAATGGAGATGTGGTTGGAGTAGCAGTATCGGGAGGAAAGGATTCATTATCACTTTTACATGTGCTTAAAAAAATGTCTGAATCACATAACTTTAAGATGATAGCAATAACAGTAGACGAGGGAATTCCCGGCTATCGTGATGAAGCATTAGAAATTGTAAGAAATTTCTGCAATAAGCTTGATGTTGAGTACAGATCTTATGCATACAAAGATCTTTTTGATTTAACATTAGAAGAATCACTTGAGCTTAGAGAAAGTGAAAAGATATCATCATGTTCAATCTGTGGGATATTACGAAGACGTGTAATAGATTTTGGTGCCAAAGATTTGGATGTTGATGTAATAGCTACAGGTCATAATTTAGACGATGTTCTTCAAACTTTTATCATTAATGTTCTATCTGGAGATACAAATAAGATTGGATGGATGGAACCCATCACATCAAACAAAATTAGAAAAATAAAGCCTTTCTGTGAAATTTACGAAAATGAAATTGTGTTTTATGCTTTTACAAACGAAATTCCTTTCCAGTCCGAGCAATGTCCTCATATGAATGAAGGAATAAGAACAGAAATACGTGAATTTCTAAATTCTTTAGAAAATCATCATAGTGGGATTAAAAATAGCATGTATGGTTCTGTTATGAAATTATCTCAAATAGTTAAAGATACAAACTACAAACAAAGAAGAGCCTGTCAGAAGTGTGGTAATCAATGTACTGGTGAGGTATGTTCTGTTTGTACCATGCTTGTAAATTTAAAACAAGATCGATCCTAATGCAAATATAAGATTTCATTGTATGTATATTGGTAGTAGGTAGGATCGGGGCGCCAGCCGTGCCCCATATCTGAAACCGGCTATATGCAGAGATCAGTAACTGCTGGGTAAATATCTAGATGGATAGTACCTGCTTGACTTGCGGAAATGAAATCACGCCGAAGCGGGTGGATGCAGGGCTGAAGCTGTCCGAAGGGATAGTCTTCAAGACCTAACTGCTGAAAGGGATGAGGTCCGGGAGGGAGCAATCCTAAGGTGGAGCATTCACGCTGCGTCGTCTACGTGGCGGATCTTGCTTGACTTGAGATGGGGCTATTTGTTTAGACTGGAACTAGTGGAGCTACTACTAAATATTCATGACTAGATGTTTAGAATATGGACAATCTAATTTTTTCTGGACATAATAGAACTTATGATGATTTCAAAAAACAGCTTACACCAACAATAAAACCACTTTTTGATTTACTAAGAGATTATTGTTTTTCTTTTGGAAAAAATGTAATTGAGGATGTGCGTATGCATAGAATAGTATTTTGCAAGTCTATGACGTTTAGGTTCTTTGCAGATATGGAGCCACAACATGAGTCTATTTTAATAAAAATAAGAAGAGATAGAAAAGAACCTCAAAAAGATGTACTGATAAAACCTGGTCAAGATCTTAGCGAAATAAAAAATCTTCTTTTGGACGCTTATAATACAATACATTAGTACAAAATATCAAATTTTGAAAATTCGCCTTTGTATTTTTCACTGATGATTTGTACATCTTCAACCATGGCATTTGTAGGTCCCCTGTGACTCCATTCTACCACTTCGCTAACATCTACATCTTGGCCTTCTAGTATTGCCTCAACTCTACCATCCTTAAGGTTTCGTACCCAACCTGTAACATTTTTTTTTTCTGCTCTGGTTTTAGTTGTTTGTCTGAAAAAAACCCCCTGAACTTTGCCTTTCACAAAAATATGCACTCGTTGGTTTACCATATTAAGAGTTCTTGTTTTAGGATTAATTAGTTTTGAGTGTCGAAATATTTTAAGATGAACTGCTGTCTGGTCTCTCTTTAATTCTTGCACGCCCAGTCTTTCTAGCTGCAATGCTACCAACTTTTCTTCCAGGAGGTGCATTTCTTGAAACAGTTGAGCTTTTACCTACATGTTGATGTCTGCCACCACCATGTGGGTGTACATATGCAGCTTGTGCAACACCTCTAACAATTGGGTATTTCTGTCCTTTGGATCGTTTTCTACGCCATGCATTACCTGCTCGCATAAATGGTCTATCACCTGCGCCTCCACCAGCAAGAGTTCCAATCATTGCCCTGTTCTGAGGATTTAGTGTAGTAAATTTTCCCGATGGTAGTTTTATTGTAACACCTTCTGAACTGTGTGAAAACACGGTCGCGGACGTACCGGCTGACTTTACAATTGTTCCGCCATCACCAAAGTGTTTTTCGATATTACTGACAATTGTTCCGTCAGGAATATTTTGAATACTAATTACATTTCCTGGTAAAATTCCAGATTTTAATCCAAACTGAATCTTTGATCCTACTTTTGTACCAAGAATTGCAGGAATATATGAAGATGAACCATCATCAAATCTGACTTTAGCAAGAGGTGCATCACGTCCTCTTTCATGAACTAGATCTACGACTTGGCCTTCTCGTTGTTCGGAAAGCCCAAATCTTGGGTATTTTGCTGGCAATAACTTACCAGTAGTCGCTGCACGAAATTGCATTCCACCTCGGCCACGTCTCCTAACTAGAGGTCTTTTACCCATTGTAGAAAATGTTGCTCTCTCTTGTAGATTTTAAGCTTTGGTTCTTGTATGTAATGGATCATAAACGACAAAGGTATAAAAATTAGTTTAGGACTGTTTAATTTGTGAGTCAGAATGCGCTTTCCCTTAAAGTACTTGAGGCATATACTCGCGATGTTGGTAGAGGAGTAGCTCGAATTGATTATGATTCTATGGATTCACTAAGTGCTTCAACTGGTGATGTTATTGAAATTAAAGGTAAGCGTAGGACTGTTGCAAAGTGTTTACCACTTTATCCTTCTGATGAAGGAAAGGGAATAATTCGAGTTGATGGACTTGTAAGAAATAACGCGGGAATAGCTATTGGTGATACTGTCGCAGTTCGAAAAATAAAAGCAGTTGCGGCAGAAAAAGTAGTTGTTGCTCCATTGGAAGCAATTCCACCAATAGACGAAAGATATCTTGCTGATGCTTTAGAAAGTGTTCCTTTGATTAAAGGAGATAATGTGATGGTCCCATATTTTGGTGGGAGATTAACTTTCCAAGTAATAGGGGTCACTCCAGCAGCAGATGCCGTACTTGTAACCCAAAAGACAGTATTTCACATTGCAGAAAAAGGTGTAACCCTACGTGGAGTTCCACAAGTTACTTATGAGGACATAGGCGGGTTAACTGATGAAATTAAAAAAGTTAGAGAAATGATCGAGCTTCCCTTAAGACACCCAGAAATTTTTGAAAAATTAGGAATTGAAGCTCCAAAAGGAGTATTGCTTTACGGTCCACCCGGTACAGGTAAGACTTTGTTAGCAAAAGCAGTTGCAAATGAAAGCAATGCTCATTTTATCAGTATTTCCGGTCCTGAAATTATGAGTAAGTTCTATGGAGAAAGTGAAGCAAGGTTACGAGAGATTTTTAAAGAGGCGAGGGAAAAATCTCCTTCTATAGTTTTCATTGATGAAATTGACTCCATAGCCCCAAAAAGAGAAGAGGTGACAGGAGAAGTTGAGAGAAGAGTTGTTTCTCAATTGCTTTCACTGATGGATGGTTTGGAAGCAAGAGGTAAAGTGATTGTCATATCTGCAACAAACAGACCAAATGCAATAGACCCAGCTCTTAGACGACCTGGAAGATTTGATAGAGAAATTGAGATTAAAGTACCTGATAAGAAGGGTAGAAAAGACATTCTCATGATACACACAAGAAACATGCCATTAAGCGATGATGTAAACTTGGAAAAAATGGCAGCAATAAGTCACGGCTATGTTGGTGCAGACTTGGAATATCTTTGCAAAGAGGCTGCAATGAAGTGTCTAAGAAGACTCTTGCCAGAACTCAATCTTGAAGACGAAAAGCTTCCACCAGAAACTCTTGACAAACTTATTGTAAATGGGGAAGATTATCAGAGTGCATTTAGAGAGATCACACCATCTGGAATGCGTGAAGTTTTCATTGAAAACCCAGATGTAAAATGGGATGAAGTAGGTGGATTAGAAAATGTAAAACGTGAGCTTCAAGAAGCAGTCGAATGGCCAATGAAATATCCTACATTATACTCCAAACTTGGTCATAGAATGCCACGAGGAATTCTACTTCATGGACCAAGCGGTACTGGAAAAACACTTTTAGCTAAAGCTGTAGCAACAGAAAGTGAAGCTAATTTTATCTCAGTAAGAGGTCCTGAATTACTTTCAAAGTGGGTCGGAGAATCCGAACGCGGCATAAGAGAGATATTTAGAAGAGCAAGACAGGCTTCTCCATGTATCATTTTCTTTGATGAAATTGATTCCATAGCTCCAATTAGAGGAGTCGGTGGAGAAACTTCAGTAACTGAAAGAGTTGTAAGTCAACTGCTAACTGAACTTGACGGCATAGAAAGTTTGCATGGAGTGGTAGTACTTGCTGCAACAAATAGAGCAGATATGATCGATACTGCACTTTTAAGACCAGGAAGATTTGATAAGATAATACTTGTACCAATGCCAGACAAAGAAGGTAGGAAGAAGATTCTAGAGATAAGTACAAAAGAGATTCCTATAGACAAGGAACAAAAAAGTGAGAGCGGCAAAAATCCAAATTATGTAGATATAGAAAAAATAGCTGAAACAACTGATGGTTTAAGCGGAGCAGATGTTGCAGCAATTGCAAATACAGCAGTGTCTCTTGTCATACATGAATTTCTTGCCAAATATCCAGATCAGAAAGAGGCTGAGAAACAAGCAACCACATCAAAAGTAACTATGAGGCATTTTGAAGAGGCAGTAAGAAAAGTAAGAACGCAAAAGGAGCTCAAGATAGGCGAAAAGATAGCAGTGCCTTACTACAGGTAATTTTAATAAAATAACTGTTCTATTCTAGTCAAATGTCAAGTCATAGTGGGTACAGGGGAAAATCACTTTCTTTTTTGCAAAGGAACAACCTTCAGGTAGGTGATATTGTAAGTGTCGCTTCGGATGTAGATTATTCTGGCATGATAATGCCACGCTATGAATATAGTGATGATGAACACATAGTTTTGAAGCTTAAAAGTGGATACAACATAGGTCTCGAGGTGGATAAAATAAAAAAAGTCAAAATTGAATCCACAATGGAGTTAAAAAAAGAAACCATACGACAACCACAGACAAATCCAAACTTACCAAAACTACTACTTGTTTCTACAGGAGGGACCATTGCAAGTAAAGTAGATTACAGAACAGGCGGAGTCACACCTGCCCTTACTGCAGCTGAGCTTAATGCTACTGTTCCAGAACTTGCAGAAATTGCAAACATAGACACCGAGGTTCTTTTTTCAGAGTATTCTGAGAATCTACTTCCAGAACACTGGAAAAAAATAGCTGAAAAAATAAACAGTTGTGTACAATCAGAATATAAAGGAATTATCATAGCTCATGGAACTGATACCATGCAGTATACAGCAGCTGCACTTTCATTTGCTTTGGTAAATATTCCAATACCAATTGCGTTGGTAGGTTCACAGAGATCTTCTGATAGACCATCTTCTGATGCCGCATTAAATCTTATTTCAGCTGCAAAATTTCTTGTAGAATGTGATACTACTGGAATTTATGTAGTAATGCATAACACTACTAGTGATGATGAGGTTGTTTGTCATTGGGGAACTCGTGTACGAAAAAATCATACAAGCAAACGTAATGCTTTTCAAACAATTGGAGGAGCACCTGCATTTATAATAAAAAATGACAAAATAATTAAAAATCAACAATTCAATTATGTAAGAAAAAGAGAATATGTACCAAAGATTAATTTCGATACACGTGTAGCATTAATAAAATATTATCCAGGACTAGATTCAAACATAATAAATTACATCATAGAAGCTGGATACAAAGCAATAATCTTTGAAGGAACTGGTCTGGGTCATATCGGAAAGACGATGTATGATAATGTAGCTAAAGCCAAAAAGAAGGGATTGTTTATGGGCATGACTTCTCAATGCATAGACGGTATGGTACGTATGACAGTTTATGAAAGTGGTCGAGATCTTCTTAATTTGGGTATAATTCCTCTTGCAAACATGATTCCAGAAACTGCACTTGTAAAAGCTATGTGGGCACTTGGGAATTCGAAGAATGTGCAAGAAATGGAAGTATTGATGAAAGAAAATATTGCGTCGGAATTTTCAGACTAAGCTTAAAAAGCATGATAATTGATAAATGAGAAGTGTCAGAGTTTCAAATAGACAAAATTGGATTAAAGGTTGGATTAGAGATACACCAACAACTAGCAACTAAAAAGAAATTGTTTTGCTGTTGTTCTACAATTGAATCAGAAGAATATCCGATAAAGTTTTTTCGCAAGTTAAGAGTGTCGAAAAGTGAACTTGGTGAATATGATCCTACTGCGATTTTTGAAAGAAGTAAGTCAAAATCAATTGTGTATTATGCAAATCCTGAAAGCAGTTGTCTTGTAGAACAGGATGAAGAGCCTCCTCATGAAATCAACAAGGGTGCAAAAGATATTGTATTGACAATTGCATCTGCCTTAAAATCAACTATTTTTAATGAGATTCATGTAATGAGAAAACTTGTCATAGATGGATCTAATACATCAGGATTTCAACGAACCATGCTTGTTTCACAAGGTGGTTACCTCGAGGTAGATGGAAAAAAAATCGGAGTTCAAAGTGTAAGTCTAGAAGAAGATGCTGCAAAGATTCTTGGAGAAACTGTAGATACAAGAGAATATGCATTGGATAGATTAGGCATTCCACTAGTAGAGATTGCATTAGAACCTGTTTCTGGAAAACCAGATGAAATTAAAAAAATAGCACTTACACTAGGAAGACTTTTGCGTGCTACAAAAAAAGTAGAACGTGGTTTGGGAACAATAAGACAAGATGTCAATGTTTCTATTGAGGGAGGCAATGTGATTGAGATAAAGGGAGTTCAAAAGCTTGATCAGCTTGAAAAAGTCATAGAGTATGAAGCAAAAAGACAGCATGGTTTGAGTATAATAGCTTCCAAATTAAAGAATATGACAATAGATAGAATAGCTAAAGAGAGAGATGTAAAAAATGTTACAGATATTTTCAGAAACTGTAAGTCAAAAGTGATACAAAAAGCATTGAAAGAAGGAGCTGTTGTGAAAGCAATCAGAATAAAAAAATTTTCAGGCATGTTTGGTTTTGAACCATACCAAGATATACGATTAGGAAAACAAATTGGCGAACTTGTTAGGTTTTTTGGATTAGGAGGCGTATTTCATTCTGATGAACTTCCAAATTATGGAATAGAAGAAACTGAGATTAAGGAGATTAGAAAAACATTAGAGCTTGAACAAAAAGACGCGTTTTTAATTTTAGCTGGTGAAATGAAAAAAGTAGAACCGGCAATTGAATCCATTATTAAAAGGATAGAAGACGCAAAGGTCGGCGTTCCTGCAGAAACAAGAATGGCTACCGCGGAAGGTGAAACAGTATACCTTAGACCTAGACCTGGAGCATCAAGGATGTATCCAGAGACAGATGTTCCTCCAATTATCATAACTAAAGCAGAGTTAATAGATGCACAAAAAATGATACCAAAAACATGGGAAGAAACAATATCAGATTTAGAGAAGACGTATAATTTAAACAAACAACTGGCAGTACAAGTATTTGATTCTAATTATTCTGATTTGTTTGAGACTATTTGTAAAGATAAAAGATTATCACCAAACTTTGTTGCATCAGTTCTTTGCAGTACTATAACAAACCTAGAAAGACAGGGATTAGAGGTTAAATTATTAAAATCTAGTGAGATTTTGCAGGCATTTAAGCTTCTTGCAGATGAAGAAATTGCTAAAGAATCAATAGAGATAATTTTTTCAAATATAATGTCTGGAAAAACACACTCCGTTGAACAAGTCATCAAAAATGTCTCCATTAGTAAGATAGAACCTACAGAACTAGAAAGGGTACTAGATGATCTTATAAAAGCAAATATGAATATTATTCATGAACAACGAGAAAGATCGATTGGTCCGTTGATGGGCATTGCAATGAAAACTATGCGTGGAAAAGTAGACGGTCAAAAAATAAATCAAATTTTAGAGAAAAAGATCAAAGAAAAACTGAATTAAAAAAGAACTAATTTTTTAGAATTTCCTTTAAAAAAAATAATGTCGCTTGTCAAAGTCATGAACACGCTTTGTATCACATGATTTTCTTTTTGACTTTTCAAGCTAACAGTTATTCGATTTTACGTTTTCCTGTACCTCTACCAGTAGAAATAGTATATCCTTTAGTGGAAGGTTTTTCTGGTGCTTTTGGATATTCTCCTGCTTTTACACTTCCCGTTCCACGTCCCATAGTTATCTTAGTGTCTTTTCCTAGTCCTTCCATTCTCTTTTTCTGAAACTCACGATAGGATTCTCCTGACCAGTTCTGAGGCTTATCTTCTTCTTCGCGAATCGAAGTACCTCTTCCACTTGATTTTTTGATTTTCACATGAATTCTACTAATTACTATGGTTTAAGGTTTACCTAGATTATTCGCAAATTTATTTACAAATATGCGGGAGGTGGGATTTGAACCCACGAACTCCTAAGAGATAAGGTTCTGAGCCTTACGCCGTTGACCAGGCTAGGCGACCCCCGCAACGAAAAAATTAGGTTTCCTGAATAAGTGTCTTTATTATAGGAATTGCGTCTTTTAATTGAAAAATTCTTTTTGCTCTTGGATCATTAAAGCTTAGATTCCATGGTTGAGTGTAAAGTATTACAGATTTTCCTGCATCAAGCATACTTTTGGCGTTTATTGGAGAGTCATCAATAAAAATATCATAGTCAAGTTTTGTTTTTTCTAGACCTTCTAATACTCCTACATAGTTTTTGTATGTAATCTTTTGATATGAAAGCCAGCTTTTAACATAAGTATGTGTAGATTCTTCTCTTGCTGTAACAATATCTACTTCACCAATATTTGAAAGAGCGGATATTGTTGTAGAAAGATTCACTTCTGTGGATGGTATTTTGTACCATGTTTGCCAGCATAAAGAAAGTTCTTTGTAAAAATCATACTTGTCTATTTGATATCTTTCCCAAAAATCCCATTCAGAAATTTCTTCTTTTGATATGGTTCTTCTTATTTTATTATTATAATCAAGCCAAGTATGAATGACATCTGCCAAAACACCGTCAACATCAAGACCTATCTTCAATTTTTCAGTGGTCAATTTTTATCAAAAGTATCCCGAAGTTCTTCCAAAATCTTTTTCTGATGTTTATCAAGTTTGGTTGGAATGTTTATGACAAGTCTTACATACTGATCTCCGCGTCCTCTACCACCAGCGTTTGGAACTCCTTTTCCTTTCAATTTTATAATTGAATTTGGTTGTGTGCCTTGTTCCACGGTTATTTTTTCTGTTCCTTCCAAAGTAGGTATAACAATTGTTTTCCCAAGTGCTGCATCAATCATAGAGATATTTGCATCATAGAATATGTCTGGTCCATCTTTTTTGAATTTGTCATGTGGTTTTACATGTATTCTAACTATGAGATCTCCACTAGGCCCATCATCTATTGATTCGCCTTCTTCTCTTATCGTGTATTCGCCATTATCAACACCAGGCGGAATATCAAATGAAAGATGTTTCTTACCTTTTACTTTGCCTCTACCTTTACATTGATTACACGGTCTTTCAATTATTTTGCCTTGTCCTCTGCATGTGTTACATGGATGAGCAGTTACAAAAGTTGAAAATCCCATATTTCGTGTAGTTCTTACTTGACCCTGTCCATGACAAACTGAGCATGTTCGTTTTGATGTTCCTGGAGCAGCTCCCGAACCTTGACAGTTTTCACATTCCATATCCTTTTGAATATCAATTTCTTCGTGTTTTCCTTTTAAAACATCTTCAAGTGTTATTGTAGTGTCATACACAAGATCTGCTCCCCGTTCTCTTCCAAATCCTCCAAAGCCTCCAGATCCACCTTTACCAAAAAGGGATTCAAAAATTGATTCAAATCCTCCACCCCCAAAGCCTCCAAAAATATCTTCAAAGTTTACGCGAGCCCCACGGAAAATATCTTCGCTACTATATCTTCCGTCAACACCAGCATGACCATGAGTATCGTAGATCTTTCGTTTTTCAGCGTCAGATAAAATTGCATATGCCTCTGAAATTTCCTTAAAATGTTCTCCAGCATCATGAGACTTGTTTCGATCAGGATGAAATTTTAATGCTAATTTTCTATACTGTGCCTTTATCTCATCTTGAGAAGCATTCTTTTGTACCCCTAAAACTTCATAATAATCTCGCTTGGTACTCATATAAGCGAATTTTGATTAATCTCAAGTATAAATCATCAATTATTAAGCGCCAGTAGCGTTTTTACCTGCGCTTTCATCCTCAGTTCCTCCTTGAGGTCCTGGTCCAGATGGACCCGGTCCTGGTGGTGGACTAGCTTTTTTGTAAAGTTCTGTACTTATTTCGTTAACTATTGTTTTTAATGTATCAAGTTTTGGTTTAATTTCTGCAGAACCCTTGTCAAGTACATCTTTTAGTTCTCTTATTGCATTTGTAACTTTGATTCCTTGTTCTTGTGTAACTTTGTCTTTGAGATCTTGATTGATTAATTTTTCAGTAGCATAAATAAAGTTCTCGGCTTCATTTTTGATTTCAATTTCTTCCTTTTTCTTCTTGTCTTGATCTGCGTAAACTTCAGCGTCTTTTTTGAGTTTTTCAATTTCTTCCTTTGAAAGTTTTGTGCTTGCAGTAATTGTTATCGTTGCTTCTTTTTGAGTACCAAGATCTTTTGCTGTAACATTAAGTATTCCGTTTGCATCAAGATCAAACTTTACTTCAATTTGCGGAATGCCTCTTGGGGCAGGAGGAATTCCGGAAAGATTAAAGCTTCCAAGCGAAACATTGTCAGTAGCCATTGGCCTTTCACCTTGCACAATGTGTACTGTTACGGCAGTTTGATTGTCTGCAGCAGTAGTAAAGACCTTGCTTTTGGATGTAGGAATAGTAGTATTTCTTTCAATTAATGGTTCACGTAATCCACCAAGCACTTCTACTCCAAGAGTAAGTGGAGTAACATCAAGGAGTACAATGTCACTTGTAACATCTCCTGCAATAATACCTGCCTGTATTCCAGCACCTAATGCTACTGCTTCCATAGGATCAACTCCAGACTCAGGTTCCTTGCCTAAAACAGAAGCAACAAACTTTTTTACTAATGGAATTCGTGTTGGTCCTCCCACAAGAACAATTTTAGTAATGTCGGAAGGTGAAAGTTTTGCATCTTCCAAAGCTTTTGTCATTGATGGTCTACATCTTTCTACAATTGGATTTATGAGATCTTCAAGCTTTGAACGGGTAAGTTTCATTTCTAGATTCTTTGGACCGGCGGTTTGATCATATGATACAAATGGTAAATTGATATCAGTCTCCAT
>Ga0184633_10000151_pt1 | contig 21659 bp, 18 predicted proteins | sample PLM31_170_b1_FD_133156 | JGI IMG/M metagenome (GOLD analysis project Ga0184633, IMG submission 133156) | Groundwater sediment microbial communities from an aquifer in East River, Colorado, USA - PLM3-1_170_b1 | ecosystem: Environmental > Terrestrial > Soil > Riparian zone | place: USA: East...
ATTAGTTGCCAGGGAACCTGGCCTTTCTGCAAATCCTTAAGTCCCCATCGACAATGCTGCGTTTCCGCAGAGTTTCATGCTGCCCATCCCGACGAAGTTCTTCGTCACCTCCGGCAAGGCGGTCTCGAAGGTCTCGGATCTGAACGCGTTTGATGAGGCCCTCCAGAACGCAGGCCTGGCGGAACAAAATATCGTGTCCGTCTCGTCCGTCCTGCCGATCGGCATCAAGCCGGTCCGGCGGCGGGACCTGCCAATGGGGGCAATCACGTTCTGCGTCCTCGCTCAGCAGCGCGGCGGGGAGGGAGAGACGATCTCCGCGGGCATCGCGTATGGATTCCGGGATGACGGCCTCGGCGGCTATGTTGCGGAAGGTCACATGCACGGAACGAAGAACTCCCTCCGCGAGGTGATGGAGTGGAAGATGGGGGAGATGGCGAAGCTCCGTGGGATCAAGTTCCGGCGGATCGACTATCTCATCGAGGATCTCAGTATCCCGATGGATCACTACGGAGCGTGTCTCGCGGCGCTCGTGTTCCTCACGTAATCATGTACGGCGTCGTCGTCTGCCCCCGATGCAAGCGCGCCAAGGGGGTCGACCTGAAGCAGAAGACAACGACCTGTGTGTGCGGCTTCGCGATCCGCATCCTCCCGGCCCGGATTCGAGGCAGGGCGGAAACGGCCCGGGAGCTTGCGCCCCTCGTTGGACAGATCAACGCAGAGATTGCGGGAGGCCTTGACACATACCGAAGGGCCGCCACGCCCGCGCGACGGAAGCGGTCCCGGGACGTGCACCTCCGAGTCGTCGGGATCGCGTTGAGGCCCCGTGATCGCGGGAGCCGCATCCGGGTTGCCGCCGTCGAACTCACGAGGGAACTCGAGGTGTTCTCTCTGGAGGACTGGACGCGGGTCCTCGCAGGCTTGGGCATCCAGCGACCCGAAGAGGCCCTGGAGTCGCTGCTCCGGGCGAATCTCGTGCTCGAGCCGAAGGAAGGGTTCTACCGTGCGGTGAGCCTCAATCTCTAGGCGCCGCTCGACGACGTTCGCGTCGCATCTCGCGGCGAATCTCCTCCGGCAAGGTGCCCGGGAGAATCCGCTGGTAGACGTAGAAGTAGACGAGGAACGCGAACCCGGCCGACGTCGCGACGGAGATCGCGGAAAAGGGCTCCTCGATCCGGAGCAGGAACGGGAACAGGAAGGCGCCATGGGCGAAGCGGACGACGATCGCCCGAAGGAAGGAGCCCCACATGTCGCCGCGGGAAGCCCCGAACCCGATCAGGGCGCCGGAGTCGGCATTCACGAGGCCGAGGCCGATCGAGTAGAGGACGAGCAAGCCGAACGTCTCCGGGAGGTACAGGATATCCCGGGAGGCCCATGCGGCCGCGACGACGCCGCTCGCCGCGGCTCCGACCCCGAGTGGGATTCCGTAAAACGTCGTGTCGAACCGCCCGCGGTATGCGCGTCGGTTCAGCCAGACAAGCTTGAACGACTCCTCGAACAAGAAGCTCGCCGCGATGGCGATCAGGAAGGTGACGAGATCGAACCGCGGGAGGGAGAGGGCGAAGATGCTCGCGATCGTCCCGAACACGAGGCCCACCGCGAGGCTGCCGAACACCCGGCGGTCATCGAACAACGTGTGGTCCACGTGGGGTCGGTCGAACCGTTGGAGGGAGGCCCAGAGGATCACGAGTCCCGGCACGATTCCCAGGAGGAACGCGACGAGAAAATCCACGTTCGAGGCCATCGACGCGAAGGCAAGCGAGGCCGCTACTTAAGCGCGCGGCCGGCCTGGTATCGGGTCTGACAACGAGAGGAGTGGGTTTATGGGCTCCCGGGCGGGTCGAACCGATGTCGATGCCCGGGAAACAGGCCCGGGTCCTTTGTCCCGTCTGCCAGGAGCCCATCCCTCCGGACGAGACGGAGTGCGGGAACTGCGGGGCCTTTGTCATCGATGAAGCCGTCGTCCGGCTCAGCCGAGCCTTCGGGCTCGACCGGGACCATGCGCTGAAACTGTTCGAAGCGGGTTTCCGCCATCCGACCCAGTTGCGGAATCGCGATCCGAATCGAGTCCTCGAGAAAGGCGAGGTCGGCCTCCTGTTCCTCTGCACGAATTGCGGCGGTTTCGTCTCGGGCGGAGATTCGAAATGCCCTCGGTGCGCGGCGGAGTTCGAGGAGGAACTGGAGGCGCCCGCGGCGGAGGAGGAAGACATCCTGGATCTCGTCCTCTGTCCGGTCTGCGGGGCGGACAACGACTCCGACATCGTCGAATGCGAGATTTGCGGAGAAGCCTTGCGTGAGGCACCAGAACCCCGACCGGAGGCGCCCTCGAGGGTTTCTGTTGTCGCTCCGATTTTAAAGTCAACGGACCGCGAGAAGACCCTCGAGAAGGTCGACGACTTCCTCAATGAACCGGAGCCTGCAAGGCCTGAGCCCGCCCGGCCGATTGAGAAACAGCCTATGACGGCAGTCCCTCGCACCGTACCGAGAACGCCGCCCCTCCCGGCAGTGCCGCATGTGGTCCCCGCGGAAACCCATCGTCTGGCTCCTCCGGTCCGTGCCCCGCCGCCAATCCCGAAGCCAGCCGCTATCCCGGTCCGGCAGAAATCCACAGCCGTTCCCCCAGTTCAATCCCTAGAGACGCGCCCGGGTCGGATTCCAGCACCAGGCCCGAAGTCAACGGCGACTGCGCATGCTCGTCCGCAGGTCATGGAGGAACCCAAGGAACTCATCAAGATCCCGGAGACCGGGAGACCCGCCCCCAAGGTGACGCTGCGGAAGACTATCCGGGACGCCCAATCGAATCGTCTTCCCCGAAAGCGGGTTCGCGCTTCCCGTCCGAAGCCCGCACTAACCCCCGAGACGGTCGCAGGACTTGGCCTCGCCGGGGCGGCGGGTCTCCTCCTCGCGGGAATCATGGGCCAGAATCTCGTAAGCGCGGGAATCGCGATCTTCCTGGCCGGCCTCGCCGCATACCTGTCGATCGAGCTCTTCCGGGGTGCGATACCGCGACCTTCCGGTTCCGATGGGATCCTGCTCGTCGTCGGCATCTCACTTGGGCTGGGCGCCCCCGCTCTACAAGGAGAGACGACGATCGGAGCGACCGGTCTCGCGCTTGGAGCCGCGTTCTCCTTTGCCTGGATCACGCGGCGACTCCTGCGGGCGCCCCAACGGGTTCTCCTCGCAATCGGAAGTGCAATCCCATTGATCGGCCATGGACTGACCGCGTCCGTCGACCCGATCTATCCGACGACGCTGCCCTGGATGATCGGCATCCTCGCATCGATTCCCTGGCCCGCGACCCTCGCGTCGACGGAGATCCTTCGGAGGAAATCCGCGACGGTCCTGCGACGCCAGATCGTCCGCGCCGAGCGAGATGTCGAGCGGAAGGACTACGAACGGTCCCTCACGGAATACGACCGGGCGATCGCCGCGGCCTCCAAGGATATTCCCGGCGCCGAGATCCCATGGTACGGGAAGGGGGCCACTCTGATCCTGCTCGGTCGCTACGAGGAGGCGCTCCGGGCGATCGACAGAGCTCTTGACATCAATCCGCGAAACGAAGTGGCCTGGGTGAACAAGGGCAACGCCCTCACGAGGATGGGACAGCTTCTGGATGCCCTTCGATGCTTCAACGCGGCGATCAAGGTGAACCCGTCGTATGAGGTCGCGTGGAACAACAAGGGGAATGCCCTGGCTCGCCTTGGGAAGAATGATGAGGCGCTCCGATGCTATGAGCGCGCCTTGGGGATCGACCCGGGCTACCGCGGCGCTTGGGTGAACATGGGTTTCGTGTTGACGACACTGGGCCGGTTCGACGAAGCCGCATCGTGCGCGGACCGAGCCCTCCGCCTCGGAGGCGGTCGCCGTCCGGAGCCCGCTTGAGAGCGGGACGGATCAGTCCTGCCATTCGTGCGTCGAAATCGGCTGTTTCAGATCGAACTGATTTCCGTCGGGATCGAGGAACTCCGTGACCCACTCGCCCCATTCCATCTTCTTCGGCGGATGCAAGAACCGAACCCCGTGGGTCCGCATCCGCTCGTAGTCGGCCCGGATGTCGTCCGTCAGGAACGTGATCCCGGTGGGCCCCGGTTCCGTCTCCGTCATCTCGCAGATGTGCACCCGCGTCCGAGGACGGAGGGGGCCGAACTCGATCCAATGGCCCGCGTTGTCAGGAGTGCCCGAGACGGAAGGATCGGCGTCCGGTTCATTCGGGCCGATGTAAGCCACCTCGAGGCCGAGGACGTCGCGGTACCACCGGATTGCCTTGTGCCGATCCGCGACGACGACTGCCACGGTGTCGATCCCGAGGACTGCCATGGGAACCGCGATAGGCAACGGCCGAGTTCAGATGAACCTGCCGCGAACGTCCGTCGTCAGCGATCCGCGGCGCCGTGGCCGTACATCTTCGCGTACCACTCCATGACCTCATGGTCGGAGATCCGCTCGACCTCATCCTCCACCGCGAGCTCGTTCTCCGCCTCCCATGCCTCGACGATGCGTCGGGCGGCGGGCTCCCCCTGGAACTCCGTGACGATGAGCTGCCACTTCCGCCGTCGGGCCTTGAACGCGGCGACCATCTCCGGGCCGTCGAAGACGACGTAGCAGGATCCCATGTGGAACTTCGCGACGATCGCCTCGCGGAGGTACAGGAACAGGTTGTCCAGGGGGGTGAGGACGAACTTCCGTCGGAAGTCGATCTCGCCGATCCGATCGAGGTCTTCCTTCACGATCCACAGGACCATCCGCTCGCCTCGGGCCAGGAACCCTTTTGCGAGCCAGCCTTCCCGCTCGAACTCCCGGAGCCGCTGGCGGGTCTCCGCCATGTTGTACTCGAACCGGGTGTACGCGGCGAGGGCTTCCGCAGACGTCACACCAAGGCTCCGGAGGAGCCGACGGAGGACTTCCCGCCTTGCGTCCTCCCGGCCGATCTTCTTGTCCGGGACCGCGCGGTACCGGTTGTCCGCATCCCGGGTCACCTGGAGGCCTTCGTACAGCTTCCGGAGCGCCGCGGCCGTCGCGGGACGGCTGAGGTCGGAGAGGACGAGGAGCTGCTGGCGGGAAATCGGGCCTTCTTCCTCGATCAACCGGAGGACCGATTTCGTGTCCTTCGTGAGCCGCATCCCCTTCGCAGCCTTGAACAGCCCGAGGTCGTCTTCGGAGCAATACGTCCAGTATTCCGGGATGCCGAGACCCTTTGCGAGGAGCCCGTTCCGATGCAAGCGGTCCAATGGCCGGAAATCCTTCACCCGCAGGCGGGCCGCGAAGTCAGACCGCAGGCCCCCGAGGGCCGCTGCCGCGGCGATCGAATTCGGGAAGCGCGTCTCTGCGGCGATCCCCTGTTTCGACAGCGTGTACGCGAGAAGATCCCGTCGGTCGAAATCGCGGGTCACGATCGGGCCGTGCGCGAGGAAATCGGAGAAGCGGACGAATCCCTCCCGCAGCCAGGGAGAGAGGTCTTCCACCTCCGGAACGTCCTTGCCCTGGAACCGGGTGACGCGCAGGACGTCGACCCCGCGCATCGCGTAGAATGTCATCATCCGCACGAGGGCCGCGATCGCGTCTTCCAGCAGGTCGGGCGACGCGAGGTCCAGCTCCCGGACCTCGATGCATCCGCTCATCTCCCAGACTTCCGCCATCCCGACGAGATCTCCGTCCTTCACGAGCGGGAAGAACCAGCCCTCCCCGTACCGGCTGGCGACTTGGGCCCAGAGGGCCTGCGTCCACGGATCGAGGAGGGAAAGGACCCGCAAAGGATCCGCGAGGTCCTTCACCGTTGTCTTCCGGAGGCCCGGCAGCTCCTCCTTGAGGACGTACATCTCGGACTCCGCCTTGCCCGTGACGAGGATGCGCGCCACGACGCCCTGCTCCTCGAGCCGATCCATGACGCGCTCGAGATCGTCCCACTCGAACCGGGCCCACTCCCGGATCCCGGAGAAGGGCACGGGACCGTACGCCGCGAGGAACCGCTTCACGATCACCTCGAGCGGATCCTTCACCCCCTTTTCCGGCGGGTCGAAGGCTAGGAACAAGTTGCGCGCGGTCCATCCATCTCCCTGGAATTTCCGGATCACGTAGACGTCGTAGTCGAGCTTGTCGAGCGCTTCCTTCACGCGCTCCTTCTCCTCCCGAAGTTTCGCGACGATCCCCCACACGTCGATGCCCTCCGAGGCGCGAATCACGTCGAGGACCCTGGACTCGAACTCCGTGAGCGGGCTCCGCTGGAAGGCGGAGAGGAACAGGGGCACGTCCTTCGCCCGGATGTATCGGACGCGGCCGTTCAGGAACCGTCCCTCGAGGAGATCCCCGGCCAGTCGCCGCCGGAGCCACTCTTTGTAGTCGAACCGGGACGTGTGGTTCCAGACGTCGAGGACCATGCCCGCCTCGAGGAACCGATCGAAGTAGTCGTCCAGGGTCTCGATTCCATGGAACTGCTTCTCCAGGAGGAACGCCTTCACTTGCGTCTCGTCGAAGACTTCCCGCGTTTCCCCTTTGCGCTGGAGCCGCTGGAGGTCCCGCGTGAGCATGAACTGGAACTCCTTGTCCACGAGGAAGTGACCCGACGAGACGACGCCCTCCGATTCGAGGTCGCGAAGCACCTCCTCGACGAGCTCCGCCTCCAGGCCGAGGGCGACCGAGAGTTCCGTCGCACTGCAGGGACCGTCGACCTCGAATCGCTTCGCGAGGATCTTGTCGAGCGCCTCCTCGAAGTTCCCCCGCGCGGGCTCCCGGGCGACGAACACGGTCTCCTCCACGCCCTTGCGGGCGACGAGGTACGACCGCTCGAGCTTCCTCACCGTCTCGTTCAGCGCGTCCTTCTCCATCTTCGTCGTCCGCAGGAGTTCCTTGTGGGTCCGCGGCTTCTCCTTCAGCGCGGCCAGCACCTTCTCCTCCGCGGGCTTCAGCCGGGAGCGCTGCGCGTACACGGCGACGTAGGTGGGCACATGGTCCTTCAGGGCCCAGTGAATCCCTTGCGGCGTCCAGACGCTCTCGACCTGGCCCTCGTCCATGAGTTGGCCAGCCCACTTCCGGATGTCCGGGAAGGAGGCGGCTGCGACCTCGAAGACGTTCCGCCCCTTCTGTTGCAGGAGGTTCGCGTCGCCGACGCGGTCCAGATAGGAGAGGAGGTCGTCCTTCCGGGTCACCTTCGGCAGCTTGCGGTGGAAATATTCTGCGATCTCCCCGGGCTGGAACTGAATCGAACTAATTTGGTCCGTCGGCATCACGCGTTCGAGGACCTTGCGGTGGAGCTCCCTCAGGAGGGCGGAGCGGTCTTCCATGAGGACGATATCGGAGACGCCTTGGAGGACCACGTTGTGCGCGAACGGAGAGGGCAGGCTCGCGAACTCGCTCTCCAAAACGGCGATCTCGCCGGCCTCGATCCGCCGAAGGACTTCGCAGGCGTGGTCGAGGTCCATGACCGCATGGAGGATCTCGTTGTACGTCTCCTTGACGACCGGGAAATCTTCGAGCTCGTGGAGCCAATCGAGGACCCGCTGGGATCGGAGCTGCTGGCGCCCGATCGAGACCTCGCGACCCTTGTAGTTCCGAAGGATCATGAAGGAGCGGGTCGCACAGTGGCGGAACCGTTGCTTGAACAGCTCCGTGTTCCGGATCGCCCGCCGGAGGATGTCCTCGAGGTTCTTGCTCGAGACAAGCTTCGTGAGGCCCTTCAGCTCGATCTTCCTTGGGACCGTGATCATGAAGTTGTCGTCCGTCACGCTCACGCGGACGTTCGTGTGGTGGGTCTCCGTGACGGCGAACGCGTACGCGCGGCTCAGGGCGTCGTTCACCCGCCGGCCGAAGGGGAAGTGGAAGATCACGTTCCGGTTTCCCTTCACATCGAGGTAGCCCTCGAGGAGGACCTGACGGTCCGTGGGGAGGTCGGGGTTGATCGCCTCTTGCTCCCGCACGTAGGACACGAGGGACTGGGCGGAACCCGCATCGACGTGGTACTGTTCCATGAGCCACTCTTTCGCGGAAGCTTCGCCGTCCTTCCCGATCTTGGCGGCGAGGTCGCGCCGGAACTCGCCGACCGCGAGGGAGAGGTCGAATGATCGGGGGAGCATCTCGCCCGTCCAGGAGGGGACGGTTGGCCGGCGGCCGGACGCGTCCTTCACGTAGACGGATGTGCCGCGGGCGCGGACGAACTGGTACGTGCGGCCTCCGAGGACGAAGATGTCGCTCGGGCTCAGGTACTCGACGAACTTCTCGCTCAGTTCCCCGAGCGGCGAGCCCCGTTCCGAGAAGACGTGGTAGGTCCCCTCCTCGGGGATCGTCCCGACGTTCGTGTAATAGATCATCCGCGTGCCTTTCTTCTTCCCGAAGCGGCCCTCCTCCTCGTCGAGCCAGATCTTCGCGAACACCTTGATGTCCGGGTTGCGGGAGGACAGGTAGTCGAGGACCGCGAGGAAGTCCTTCTTCGGGAGATCGTGAAAGCTGTACGACCGGCGGGCGAGCTCGTATGCTTCGTCGATGTCCCAGCGCTTTTCGAGGGACATCGCGACGAGGGCCTGCGCGAGCACGTCGAGCGGGTTGTGGGGAATGTCCACCCGGTCGATCCGGGCGTCGTAGGCCGCCTTGGCAAGGGTCGCGCACTCCATGAGGTCCCACGGTTCGAAGGCGATTATGCGGCCCGTCGCGGTCTCGCCGTACGCATGGCCGGCACGGCCGATCCGCTGGAGTCCCTTGGCGACGGACTTCGGCGAGCCGATCTGCACGACCAGGTCGATGTACCCAATGTCGATCCCGAGCTCAAGGGACGTGGACGAGACAGCGGCTTTGAGCTTACCGTCCTTCAACTTCTGCTCCACGTCGAGGCGGGTGACCTTCGAGAGCGAACCGTGATGGGCCTCCAGGTCCTCCACGCCTCGTTCCTTCAGTTTGAACGAGACGTGCTCCGTCCCGCTGCGGGTGTTCGTGAAGATGAGAGTCGTACGATGGTCGTCGATGAGGCCGCTGAGGAGGTCGTACATCCGCGCGTTCGCGACCTCCATCGGCACGGCGGTCACGTCGCGGACGGGACACAAGACCGCGAGATCGAGATTTTTGCGCGTATCGACCTCGACGATGTGCATGTCCCGCACCTTGCCGTTCGCGAACCCCGCGAGGAACTTCGCCTCCTCCTCGATCGGCGCGATCGTCGCGCTCAATCCGATCCGTACGAAGTCGCGGCCGGTCTGTTCCCGCAACCGCTCGAGGCAGATCGACAAGAGGGAGCCGCGCTTCGAGGAACAGATCTCATGGATCTCGTCGAGGATCACCCATTCAACGTTCGCAAAGTGCTCGCGGAACTTGGGCGTGCTTAGGATGATTGCAATGCTCTCCGGCGTCGTGATGTAGATGTGGGGAGGTCGGCGGGCCTGCTTCTGTCGCTCCTGGGCGGAGGTGTCCCCGGATCGCACTCCGACCCGAACCCGCGGCTCCGGTTTGCCTTCCTTCAGTGCGAGTTCCGTCAGTTCCCGGAGGGGTTCCTCCAGGTTGCGGTGGATGTCGTTCGCGAGCGCTTTGAGGGGCGAGACGTACAGACAGTAGATGCGATCCTCGAGCTCGCCCCGGAGCTGCTTCGCGTACAGCTCGTTGATGATCGACAGGAAAGCGGTGAGCGTCTTCCCGCTGCCCGTTGGGGAAGAGACGAGGACGCTCTTTCGTGCGTGGATCAGAGGCACCGCGTAGGCCTGGGGCTCCGTGAGGCCCTTGAACTTGGATTGGAACCAGTCCCGGATGAGGGGCTCCATGAGCCCGAGGACTTCGTCCTTGGTAGCCGCCGTACGAACCTTATGTAGCACCTGTACAGCCTCGCGTAGGGACGGAAATCACGGGCCATAGGAAGGGGTCCTAAAAAGAGTTTGTGGGGTTGGAATTCAGTCCATAACACACAAGGCTGCTTCATGAGGACCGATGCATAGAAAACGGGATCATTCAATTCCATACATCCAACGCACGGGTGGGTTCGCCGATTTGCGGACGGGATTTTCACCTTGCAAAAGAGTTTGCGGGGCCCGCGCTTCCCTTAGAAGAGGACGCCGCCGGAGGGCAGGTACGCGTCGAGGCGGAGGACGTCCTTCGCCGCCATCCACACGGTGAGGAACTCGACCTTCAGCCCCGCCGCGAACGCCGCCGTGAGCGCGCCCTCGTTCAGCCCGGGGATCCACGCGAACACGGTCTTCATCCCGTTATCGCGGGCCTTCCCGATCGCGGCGGACATCATGGGGCCGCTCAACGACGGGCTGTTCACGCCGCCAGGCCCGATGGCCCCGTTCCCGCGAATCACGACGTAGCCAACGGTCTTCCCATCGGCGCGCGCCTCATAGAACCGCGAGCTCTTGACGACGGTGAAAAAGTAGCGCTGGTCGACGTCGCGGCGGACCTCCCGGAGCGGGCGATCGAATCGAGCCGCCAAGTCGCGGGCCCGTTTCGTCGAGCGCCCGGTCGGTCCGACTTGTCGGAGCGCGACCCCGCCAACGCGGGTCCTCGTCGGCTTGCCCTCGACGTAGTAGAGGATCGTGCGTGGGAGCATGCCGAACTTCGCGTATAGCGCCTGCGCGCGGAGGTCGAGGGAGGCGGCGACGCAACGGACGGCCCCGCGCGGCGGGCGGGGCGCGTCGAACGCGTGCGCGAGGACTTGCCGCCCGACGCCGCGGCTCTGCGCGCCCGGGAGCGCGAAGAACTGGGCGAGGAAGTGCGTCCTCCCGCGGAGGATCGTGATCGCGTAGCACACGACCTTCCCGCGGACGACCGCGACGTGGAAGCCTTTCGAATCGGTCACGAGCGCGTGGCGGAAGAACAGGATTAGGTTGCGCGCGGGGAAGTTCGGCGGCGGTTGCCCGTGACGGCGGCTCAGGTCCCGGAGCGAACGGATGCACACTCGGGCGCAGGCGGTGAAGTCGCGCGGGCGCGCGGGGCGGATGCGGACCTCCTCGAGGCGCGACTTGGCCACGCGGGCGGATAGTCGATCCGATATTAGCGTGTCGTGGGGGGCCCGGCCTCACGGTGCCGAGAGGTGGATCCACTGCGCGTGGGCGGGACACCGGTGTTCGTCGAGGATGGTCAGGAGGTACCAGCCCGGCGGCGCATCTCCGCACGAGGCGGCGCGCGAAGCGTGTGTTCGAATGGGGCAGCGTTGTACTCGGATTCCCGAATCCACTTGTACCAGATACGCGGACGACAAGTCCGAGTGCTCTGGGTTTGACAGGAAAAGGAAAGTGCCCGCCTCCAGGGCGCGCATGAGGGGACAGGCGACGGCGACGCGGGGGCGGCTTCGCCAATTTATGGGTCAAATTTTCGCATTGCAAAGGAGTCTGCGGGACAGGTGTGCAGCCGAGGTTTTCTGCGCGTCACGGGCGCTCGACAATCATCGAGACCGCGTTGCCGCCGCCTAGACAGAGGGTCGCGAGGCCTCGTTTCGCGCCGCGGTCTTTCATTGCGTACACGAGCGTCGTGAGTACGCGCGCCCCGCTGCAACCGATCGGATGTCCGAGGGCGACCGCACCGCCATTCACGTTGAACTTCTCGTGCGGAATTCCGAGTTCGCGCATCACCGTGACGCTCGCGGCCGCATACGCCTCGTTGTGTTCGAACAAATCGATATCGTCAATCGTGAGGCCATTCTTCTTCAGGAGCTTGCGCACGCCCGCGATGGGCGCCTCCATGACGAGCTCCGGCTTCACTCCGACCGTGCCATAGTCGACCACGCGGGCCAGCGGCGTCACGCCATGTCGGTCCGCTGCCTTCTCCGAAAGCACGACCATCGCCGCTGCGCCATCGCTCAGTTGGGACGCGTTCCCCGCGGTCACCTGACCGCCTTCTCGGAAGACGGGAGGGAGCTTCGCGAGCTTCTCGAGGGACGTGTCGGTCCGAATTCCCTCGTCGACTTCGATACGCCCCGCGCCGGGGACCTCGACGGGGACGATCTGCTCCTTGTACCGGCCCTCTTGCGTCGCGGCCGTCGCACGCCGCTGGCTCTCGAGGGCGAAGCGGTCCATCTCCTCCCGCGTGACGCGGAACTTCTCGGCGACGATCTCGCCGGTGATCCCCATGTGGTACTGGTTGTAGGCATCCCAGAGGCCGTCATTGACCATCGCGTCGATGAACGGCACGTTGTTGATGCCGATGCCCCAGCGGGCTTCTTTCACCAGGTACGGCGCGCGGCTCATCGACTCCATACCGCCCGCGAGGAGGACTTCTCCGGACCCTGCGCGAATCATGTCGGAGGCGAACATGACCGTCTGCATTCCGGAGCCGCACACCTTGTTCACGGTCACCGCGCCGACCCGCTCCGGGAGGCCGCCGAAGAGCGCTGCCTGCCGGGCGGGATTCTGACCCAGGCCAGCGGCGATCACGTTGCCCATGAGGACCTCCTCGATGTCCGCGGGGACGAGGCCCGACCGATTCACAGCTTCCGCGACGACGATGCTTCCGAGCTTGACTGCTTCTACGTTCCGGAACGCGCGGCCGTACTTGCCCACGGGCGTGCGGCAGCCCCCAGCGATCACGACCTCGGTCAAGGAAGAACCTCGGACGGACAGAACAAGCGGCCAGGCAATAATTAATTTGTCGGCCACAGGAGGCATCGCCCGCTACGCCGGCCTACCTACGTGCACGATGCATGCACGAGCCCGCCTTATGCCGCACCCACGGCCGTCCCGGACGGCCCGCTCCGGTGGGGTGGGCGAGGTGTGAACAATGGGAACTGGCATCAAACTGGGACCGCGGGCGGCCTTCTTCGTGGTGGTCTTGCTCGCGGCGAGCGTGGTGGGCATCCTGACGCCCACCCTGAGCAACACGGTGTCACAGGACGTGCGGGTGACGGGCTTCGCGGTGACCCTGACAGTCACCGGGATCCCCGACTCCGTCGCTCCCGGAGACATCTTCCGGGTGACCGCCGAAATGGCGAACAACGCGAACCGCCCCATTCCTGCGGTGCTCCGGATGGAGGTCCGCAACCCGAACACGACGACGCCGGGCGAGCTGACCGTGTACGCGGGATGCGGCGCGGAGGAAGTCGTCTCCGGAACGCGGCTGATCTACTACATCGGCTGGCACGGGCCGCTTCTCGCGCCGAAGGGAGTCTCGTTCCCGGCGGGCCTCGACCTCGCGACGGTCTCCGCCGCGATCGGCTCCGCGGGGTACTGGCCGTCCGTCCTTCACGAGATCCAGGAACGGGATCCGGCGGGCTACGAGTCCCTCGTGGATCCCGGGCTGAACGCCTCTGCCGGCGTGCGGAGCTCCGGGTCGGCGCTCCTGAAGGCCCTGAACTACTACGGGATGGTCGCATCCTTGACCCCAGACAGTTCGAATCTGGCGGACTGGGCGCTGACGACCGTCTTTTCGGAGCGGTTCATCGCCTATGGAGGCGGATCGCAAGAGGGATTCCTCGTCGAGGTCCATCCCCAGTCCCGTGGGAGCTTCCAGTTCAAGCTCTGGACCGAGCGGCCGGATGCCCTCGGAATCCCCGACCACCCGTACGCCTGCGGGCCGCTTTGACGACGGCCCGCCTTTTTATTTTTATCCTAGGATGAAAATAGCCAAAACTTGATTCCGCCGGCGAAGATGGCGGGAGCATGGAGTTCCCTCCGTTCGAACACCTCCGGTTTTACGAAGGAGTCCACGACGTCCGCCTGAACATCTCCTTCTCGAACATCAAGGGCTTCACGCTCGGGGAGTTCCACAAGGCCCTCCCGAAGAACTTAGATTTGAACTGGACCGACGAGCGGGGACCGCCGGAGCTCCGACGCTTGATCGCCCGGCGCTCCGGGGTAAAGATGGATCAAGTGCTCGTGACGACGGGCGCGACTGAGGCGAACTTCCTCGCGAACGCGGCCCTCATCCGGCCTCGCGACCGCGTCGTCGTCGACTCCCCGATCTACTCGCCCTTGCGAGACTGCGCATCCGGTCTCGGTGCGCGAGTCGTCCCCGTCCCGAGGGATTGCGCCGATGGTTGGGCCCTCGATCTCGATCGCCTCCGGAAGGCGGCGGCCGGAAACGCGAAACTCCTCGTCTTCGCAAACCTCAACAATCCCACCTCGGCCGCGATCGGCCGCAGCGAATTGGAGGAACTCACAGACCTGGCGGAGGAATGTGACGGTCACGTCTTAATCGACGAGACGTTCCGGGATCTGGCGTTCCGTGATGCCCCGCCGAGCGTCGCCACGCTGGGCCCGAGGACGGTGGCCCTGTCCACGGTCACGAAGGTCGCAGGGCTGGGCGCGCTTCGAGTCGGCTGGATCCTCGCCGATCCGGATCTCCTCGAACGCTTCAAGAACGTGAAGGACTACACGACCGTCTGTGGCTCCTCAGTCTCCCAGGTCCTCGCGGTTTGGGCGTTGCAGCGGTGGGGCTTTTTCCGGCGGCGAGCGAAGGCGATCCTCAATCGGAACCGCCGGGTCGCTGGGGAGATGCTCGACCGCACGCCTTCGTTACAGGGCGATGTGCCCGAGTTCGGGAGCGTCATGTTTCCCCATTCCGAGGTGAACGTGCGGAAGCTCTCACAGGTCCTTCTCCGGCAGTACAAGACCGTGATCGCGGATGGGCGGTTCTTCGGGATGGACGACCACTTTCGACTCGGGTTGGGCGGCGACACGGACGAACTAATCCAGGGCCTCGAGAACGTGAGCAAGGCACTCCGGAGCATCGGGAGCTGAGCCGAATCGGACCGAACCGACCCGGAGAAGCGGGCACGAGGGGATTCGAACCCCTGTCTCAGGCTCCGAAGGCCCGTAGCCTAGTCCAAACTAGCCGACGTGCCCGGCGGTCGAACCGTCCTCCGTGATAAAAGGGTTCCCAAACGGAGTTCGCGGAAAGACCATCTACGCTGATGCGCTTGCGGCAGGGCGGTGCTTTCGTGAAGTGGGTGACGCGGGAGAAGGCGAAGGTGGATCGGATCGCATGTCCCTGGTTGATCGTGCACTTCGTGGACCCAAAGGCCGAATTCCTTTACGTGCCGACGGACCAGGTGAACGAGGTTGCGAAGCGTGAGAGTGCGATCCCTTACGATACCGCGGGAATCGAATTGACGCACTACACGGAGAACGGCGAAGAACGGGTGAGCTTCGACGCGATCATCAAGAAGTACAAGTTGAAGGACGCCGCCCTCCTCGATCTCGCGGAAATCGTGCGCACGGCCGATGCGGGCAAAGGCAAAGTTCCCCGTCCGCGAGCGGAGGGCGCAGGCCTCGAAGCCGCCGCCCTCGGGTTCCGCCAGGTCGCGAAAGACGATCACGAGAACATTCGACTTCAGTTCCCCCTGTATGATGCCCTGTATGCGTACTGCAAGTGGCGCATCGAGCATGGCGGGCGTCTCGAACACGCGGCATGAGGGGTCTAGCTGGTCTCTGCCCTCACGTTGCTCATCGTGAACCGAGCGACGCGCACCTTCGGGTATGGCTTCATCGCGGTGGTCCTAGCCATCTACCTCACGCTGCTCGGAGGTTCGGAAGCCGTCGTCATCGCAACCCTGGGCATCTCCCTGCTCAGCGGCGCGGCATTGAACGTCCTCGTGAGCCACTACGGGGACCGATTTGGCCGGCGGAAGGCGATGATCGCCTTCGGGCTCCTCATGACAGTGGCCGGGACCATCCTGGCCGCAGCACCCAGCTTCCCCGTCGCCCTGATCGCTCTCTTCCTCGGGGCCGCAAGCCCCACGGGGACCGAAGTCAGCCCGTTCCTCTCGATTGAACAGACCATCGTGGCGGAGGTGTCGGAACGGGGACGACGGACCCGAGCATTCGCGGTGTACAACCTCCTCGGTTCCCTCGGTGCGTCCGCAGGATCCCTCGTGGCGGTCCCCTTCATGGTCCAGCTTGGACCGAGTCCGGCATCCCCCGATGCGCTGAGACCGTTGTTCCTTGTCTACGCGGTAATCGGCATCGCTGCAGCGGCAATCAGCGCCGCATTGCCTGCAACTGTGGAACTCGAGAGACGAACCGAGCGAGTCCCATTGTCGCCGCAGTCTCGGTCGCGGGTTGCGAAGATCGCCGCGCTGTTCGGAGTGGACAGCCTGGCAGGCGGATTCGTCATCCAGGGGTTCATTTCGCTCTGGTTCTTCACGAGGTATCCGGAATCCACCGGGTACCTGGGAGTCATCTTCGCCGCTGCGGGCTTGCTCTCCGCCCTTTCATTCCTCGTCGCCGCGCGCCTCGGCGAACGAATCGGACTCCTTGAGACGATGGTCGTGACCCATCTCCCGTCGAACCTACTCCTCATCGCGGTTCCGCTCGCGCCGAATTTTCCCCTCGCGCTGGCAGCCTATCTGGGGAGGATGGCCCTGTCCCAGATGGATGTCCCCACGCGGCAGGCGTACCTTGCGGGAATCGTCGCGCGGGAAGAACGGACTGCGGCGAACGCCCTCACGAACGTGGCGCGGAACACGACGCAGGCAATCGGGCCCCTCGCGGCCGGAGCGGTGGTCGCGGCTTTGGGCTCGAGCGTTCCCTTTTTCATCGGAGGCGGACTGAAGATCGCCTACGACCTCACGATCTTCCGAGCGTTCCGCAAGGTTCGACCCGATGACACATAGTCATTCGCCGATGTGTCGGCGATAGGCCGCTGCGTCGATGAGGGAACTCGCTTCTTTGGGGTCGGCGGCCTCGAGGACGACCATCCAGCCGGCACCGTAGGGATCCTTGTTCACCAGCTCGGGCTGGTCCACGAGGGTTTTGTTCACCTCGACGACCTTCCCCGAGACGGGAGCGAAAATCTCGCTGACGGCCTTCACGGATTCGACCGTGCCGATCGGCTCTCCGTGCTTCACCACCTTCCCTATAGGCGGAAGCTCGACGTAGACAACGTCCGTCAACTCGCTCTGCGCATGGTCCGTGATGCCAATCCGCGCCCGCTTGCCCTCCAGCTTCGCCCACTCATGGTCTTTCGTGTAACGGAGGCCGTCCGGAATGTTTGACAGGAAAATCCCAACCGGCCCGCCTCGATGCGGGCCTCCGGATATGAGGATTTCGAACCTAGCGGCCCTTCCACTTTGCGCCCCAGGCCTGATGGACATAGATGTCCTGACTGTGGATCTTGTGAATGCGATGCACGACGATGAGGATGGCGAACAAGGCCATGCCCCCGACAGTCAACAGCAGGTACAGTGGGTTCTCCAGGATCGGAGAAAGGAACCCTTTCACAACTTCGCCAAGGTCAGCCATTCGTTCTCGCCAGTGCAAACCAGTTTCCCGCGCCCCGGAAAAATCTTTCTCCGTGAAGCCCCGATTCGATAATCAATCGCTCAAGCTCGCCCTCCCGGAACAGATGATACGGCCGCGCGACGGTGGTGCCGTCCGGGAGGGGCCACGGAATCTCCACGTCCGGCTTCTTCGGCCGTCCTCCGAGGCGTTCCTCGATGTGGGGGTCATCCATGGACCACACGCTGATGAACGCTTCACCCCCTGATCGAAGGACGCGTCGCATCTCCGACAGCGCGCGGATGCGCTCTTCGCGCGAGGAGAGGTGATGGAGGACGGCGATGCACAGCGCGGCGTCGAACGTCGCATCGGGAAACGGGAGGGCGGTCGCGTCGGCGCCGATCCATGCGATGACGCGGAACTCCCGCGCCGCGGAAGTCGCCTTCTTCCCAATCGCGAGCAGCCGCCGTGAGACATCGATTCCGACCACGCGGTGGCCGGTCAAGGCAAGGGGCCGGGCATGCCGTCCATGGCCGCAGCCCACATCGAGGACGAGGCCGCCCGCGGGAAGGTCCGTGGTGAAATCGATCACTTCGGGCCACGGTCGTTCCCGGGCCGCGGCGTAGGATTCCGCGATCCGGTCGTAGACCGCACGGACGTCCGCCTTCGAACGACCCATTGCGCCCAACAGAGGGTGCGTTCCGAATAAAGTCTCGGTCAATGCGGGACGGGCGCCCTCTGCGTCTCCTTGATCGCCCGGCGCCGGATTTCGGCGATCGAAGGAAGCGGGGCTACCGTCCGGCCGGCATCGAGGTATTGCGTGTATGCCGGCGCCATCTTGGACCCGCACGTCGGGCACGACCGCGCGCCGACCTCGTAGGTGCCGTCCTTCGGGCACCGCTGGAGGTCCTTGCGGCCGCCGAACTTGCCCCGCTTCGCCGCGGGCTTCCCTTCGACCTCGACGATGTCCATCGCGAAATCGATTGTGGGCGCGTTGCTCAGGCTCGTGCCCACGCCGAAGCCGTCGACGCCCGCCTCGAGGAGCGCGGGGATCGATGCCTCGTCCACGGAGCCCGACACGAAGATCTGCACGTCCTTGTGACCGCGGAGGTCCAGTTCCCAGCGGACCTCGCGCACGATCGCAGGGAAGTTCCCTCGACGCGACGCCGGGGTATCGAGTCGCACACCCTTGAGATCCGGGATCGCCTCGACGGCGAGCAGAGTTTCGGTCTTCTCGTCGTAGTACGTGTCGACGAGGGCGATACGCGGGATCTTGGCCTCGAGGTATTTGTGGACCGCGGCGAATGCCTCCCGCGGGCCGCCCATCACGATCACGAGGGCGTGAGGCATCGTGCCCATGGCGGGCGCGCCGAGCATCTCGGCCCCTAGGGGCGTCGTGATCGCGTCGACGCCCGCGAGATACACGGAACGCTCGATCAGGGGCGCGATCCCCGGGTGCATGCGCCGAACCCCGAAGGACAGGATCTGCTTGCCGCCGGCGAGTTTCCGGATCCTCGCGGCCTTCGTGGCGATGCCGCTCGCCTGGCAAATCATCCCGAGGACCGGCGTCTCGAACAGGGCCCACTCTCCATACGGCCCTTCCAGGATCATGACGGGGACGGGGACGCCACGGGGCGTCCTCGGTGGGAAGAGTGTTCCTTCGGGGAGGGACCAGAGGCTCACCGATTTCCCCTCGAGGAGATGGACGACCTCTTCGAGGCCGCAGAGAATTCCCCACGGCCATCCGTTCGGCAGGGCTCCCGCGGTGACCTCCGCGACGACACTCGTGCGGTCCTTGCCGGCTTTCTTCAGGATGTCGAGCGTCCGGAGGAAATAGATGTCCGTGGTCCGGCCGGCGCGGATCTCGTCCGCGGTGGCGACATAGAAATCCCGACCTCGGGCAGCCTTCGGCATCGTCCCTCCCGCGCTACTTTTTGTGCGTATTAGAGCTTTTACCCTCCGCCGCGGCGCGGGATTACGTCTTTACGGCCACGGTTTCAAGCTGCTTTCGCTGAAGCGCCTCCTGAGACGTCGGGCGAAATGTCGGACGATCTACCTCGACGGTCGGCCTAATGGTCGCCGACGAGCGAGGTCTTCGGGACCTTGATATGACCCACCAAGAAAGCCGTCCGCCTTTCGTTACATGGAGTGAATCGAATCCTCTCGTGCCGTATGGATGCGACCCGAAAAGCGAACCCTGATTCTTAGGAGGTCCTCCCGGCCGCTTGGGCTTGCCGCAGAGCCAACATGGCTGTACCATAGGCCTACGGTATCTGCGGGGTTTCAGGTCCTTGTCTTTCGCGCGAGCCCTTTGTGGGTGCCGATTCCTCCCGAGACTCCAGGATGCGATCGGGAAGCCTTATTACTCGAAGGGTAGGTTGATTTGAACCTCGCCCTCGACCATCTTGCCAACGAAAGCAGTAAAGCTCCGTCCCGTTTCATGAGTCTCGGCGCCATAGCCCTTCGGTAGTACCTCCATCAGGCCCTCAAGTACCTTCCTCGCCCTCTTCTTCTGGGCGCCATACGCGAAGATAATGAAGACCTGGGATACTCGCGACAGTACTCTCACCTGCAGTTCCTTCACGAGGTCGTCCACCTCGTCGGCCTGCTGTACGAAGGCTGTATATTGATCCACCCGGTTAAGCAGGTCTTCGACCGCCGGACCCACTTCTGCCGGGGATTCTGCCTCTCGGAGAATCAGGAGCAGAAACGTTTCGAGCGTTCCTCGTTGGACGAGCTCCGCAGCGTGTAGCCCAACCCCACCATACTTCCGGAGAATCTTCTGGCGCAAGTCCAGCAGTCGGTCCTTGTCTTTCGGATCCTTCTCCAGACGTCGGAGTGTGAGTCCCATCATTGCCAAGATGCGCAACCGGCGATCCGTGAGGTGCTCCTTCAGAAGGGACCATTCCCCGCCCCGTCGTGCTTCCTTGATGAGGTCAATCGTCTCGCGGTTCTGGACGAAGGCCACTCCCCGATTCCGGATTCGGTCTGCAAGCTCTAGGACTTGCTGCTTCGTCCATTCCAGAGCGCCCTGCGTGGCCCCCTGGGCAATAGCGACCAGAGGGTCATCGGCGGGGCTCAGTCCAGATCACCAATCTCCTCGAGATAGGAAGCGATGCTCAGGGGATTGTCAACGAGGACCACGGTGCTCCCAGGAAGAATGACCATGTTTTCTAGCGTGACCTTCTCGTCGACGTACCTGTCGACAACCGGTCGACCATCCTTGAGAACATAGTGGCCGTCCGTGTCAAACCCAAGCGCGTGCAGGAGCGCAACCCTGGATTCCTTCTTTACATCCCCAAGCGAGATTAGTTCCATGTGCGTCCTCCTATCGGCCCGGGAATTGCGGGCCAGCGGCGGATGCCGTGCTGCCACTTAATATCGTCGCCACGAGTAATTATCTTCGCGTTGCCCGAATATAAACCCTCGGACATGGGACTCGGGCTTAGTACGTAATCCTCGGAGGGGTATTTCTAGTCGTCCCTGTGAGAGCTCCCCCACCCTCGACATCGCGCCTTTTGAAGCGATTTGCAGTCCCCTTCGATGGGCCCTCAATGAAGGGGCCGCAGCACCCTTGCGGCGCGCTCGCTCATCAGATGTTCAGGAGCGTGGATAGTCGTTTAGGGGATCCGGGGGTCACTTTGGATCGCCGGATCAGGGGAGTCCTTAAGGAGTCGAAAAACGACGTCGAGGCGTTTGACCGGTGTCTGGAAAAGCACAGAAAAAGAGGAAAGGCCCGCCCTCCAGGGCAGGCGTGAAGGGGACGGCGAGAGCGACAGCGGCCGAACGCATCCACCATTACGTAATCCGTTGCCCGGACGACTGATTAGAGCTTTTGTGTGACGCGATCATCTTCGTGCCAAACGCGGTCAGGATTTCCGCGGCTCGAACGACTTCCGAGAGGGCGACCCGCTCGTCCGGCACATGGATCCGTTCCGTCTCTCCGGGACCGAAGACGACAGACCGCGGGTTGTGCGGGGCGTAATGGGCCATCTCGGTCCCATAGGTCACTCCGACGACCTCCGTCCCCGCGAGGTCTCTCAGGAGCCGAACGTGGTCCGCGTCCGTCGGGACGGCGGCCGCAGGGACCTCGTGGAATAGTTCGAGGCCGACGCGTTCACCGGAGGTCGCCGCCGCGCGCCGCAGGAGGGCCTCGACATCCGCTTTCGTCGTGCCGGGAGGATGCCGGCAATCGAGATCGACGAGACACGTGTCCGCCACGAGGTTCGGCTTCGTCCCACCTTGGATTGTGCCCACGTTCACTGTGATTTCGCGGAGCACGTCCCGTGGCCGCCCATGCGGTTCCACGCGGGCGAGGAATCGTATCATCCGGTAGATCGCGTTGTCCCCGAGGTGCGGCATGCTCCCGTGGGCGCTTCGTCCCGACGTCGATGCGCGATACCACAGGACGCCTTTCTCGCTCGCGATGACGCGGAGCTGGGACGGTTCACCGACGACCACCGCGGCTGCGTTTCGCACGAGATCGGAGGGGGCGAGCTTCACGGCCCCGTGCATCGTTGTCTCTTCGTCCGTCGTGAAGAGGAG
>Ga0184633_10000152_pt1 | contig 21628 bp, 22 predicted proteins | sample PLM31_170_b1_FD_133156 | JGI IMG/M metagenome (GOLD analysis project Ga0184633, IMG submission 133156) | Groundwater sediment microbial communities from an aquifer in East River, Colorado, USA - PLM3-1_170_b1 | ecosystem: Environmental > Terrestrial > Soil > Riparian zone | place: USA: East...
ATCGTGGCCCGTCTAGCTCGCGCCCATGGCGCGCTCCCGATTTACTGCCAGCGGATCTGGACCTTGACCTTGGGGTACTCCGGCGCTTTCCCCTCGACGATCTGCTTGACCCGCGCGGTCCGCAGCGGCTCATCGTCCCCCGCCGCGCCAGCGCCATCTCGACGAGGACAATCACCACGAACAGGTGCAGCCGGTCAGTCCGCATAGAGCTCGACCGTGTAGCCGTTCGGGTCCTCCACGTAGATGGACCACCGGCCGCGCCGCCCGACGATCCTGACGCCCTCAGCCTTCACGCGCCTCAGCAGCGTCAGGAAGCGTCGGCGACCCACGGAGAGACCGAAGTGGTCGAGCCCTCCGGCCCCGGGATCGAAGCGCCGCTTCACGCGGACGAAGTTGAGGAGATCGCCGCCGCCGGCGGTCTCGAGGAAGACCATGCCGGGGTGAGGAAAGGCCTCGCGCAGGCCGAGCACGCCGATGTAGAAGCGCCGGGTGGATTCCAGATCGCGTGTCTTGAGCGCGAGGTGCCTGAGCGCCATGGCCCGAGTGTACTCCTGCGTGCCCGGTGGCTATCTCGCTCCCGCGGGCCCGGTGTAACGAGTCGTCCACCTCCGTTCCCGGCAGTTATGATCGAGCAGTTCTGTTGTTGACAAGCCCGCAACCTCCCTCCTAGACTCTCCCCGACGCGCCCGTAACCGTCCGGTCGGCCGGAGGGGAGGCTTCATGCTCCTACATCGGGTTCTCGGACAACCCTTCGTTGTCATCGTCGGCCGGTTCGGCGGCCGGCGCCGGTGTGTCGCCGTGCGCGCTCCCCCGCCTCGTCAAGATCGACCTCATGCTCCTCTCGTGGCGGAAGCGCTCGCCGCCTCCGCACGCAGAAGCGCACTAAAATGGTTCCCGAAGGGAGGGCCCGAATGGCACGCGTAACGGAGACACCGGGCGCCAGGCCGCCCGAGGATCGCACGATCCACAAGGTTCCGGATCCATTCCCCCTGACGCTCGCCGGCATGCTCGCCGCCCTCGGACCGCAGGCGATCAACTTCGGCATCTCGATCGGCGGCGGGGAGGCGTACCTCCTGCCGAACGTCTCCGCCCGAGGCACGCTCCAGATGCACTGGCTCATGACGATCTCGGTCGTCCTCGAGACCGCGCTCGTTTACGAGTGTATCAAGTACAGCATCTGCACGGGGCGCTCGTTCTTCGCGGCCACCAACGAGCTCAAGCCTTACGGCTTCTGGCCGTGGTTCTGGGCGGTGGTGTCCATTCTGACCTTTGCCTGGCCGGCCTGGATGGGGGGCGCGGTCGTCGCCGCGCACAGGTTCACCGGCATCGGCAACCCGCCGATCCTCGGCCTGCCGCCGCATTACATCTGGGCGGTGGTGGCCCTCCTCGCCGTGCTCGTCGTCTTTTACTTCTCCAACCGGACGTACAACTTCCTCTCGAAGTTCTTCATCGTCATCATGTTCGCGAACATCGTGCTTGTGCTCGTGGTCACCCTGATCGCCGCGAAGCCCCAGCACTACTGGCAGGTGCTGCTCGGCTACCTCGGCATCTCGTTCCTCCTCGAGGGCTACCCGGCGACCCTGCCCAAGACCGACGCGCTTGCCCTCTTCAACCAGCCCGGCGGGAGCCTCATGTGGGTGAGCTTCTGGGTGATCGGGGCCGGCTTTGGGATGGGCAAGTACGCCGGGCAGGTCACCGGCGTGCTCCGGCCGCCCGAGCACATCACCGCCCAGGAGCTGCACTGGGACACCTCGGACCCCGAGGAGCGCCGCAAGATGGACCAGTGGGTGAAAGTCGGTGGCTACAGCCTGATCCTCTGGTGGGCCATCATCGGCGGCCTCCTCATGACCTATCTCTACTCGGTGTGCGGGCTCGCGTACCTGCACGAGGACTTCCTCAAGACCGGCAAGATCCCCACCGGCGTGCAGGTTCCCATCCAGATGGCCATTATTGCCCAGGGCGTGATGGGGCCGATGGCGGGCTGGCTCATGCTGCTCTTCATCATGGTCACGCTCTACGACGCGCAGTTCCCCTTTTACGACACCTTCATCGGCCGGACCACCTGCGACGCCATCGCGGTGACCGGCAAGGCCCGCCGTCCGTACCGCTACTACTACTTCGTCGTGGTGACGGCGGCCGTGGTGGCCGGCTTCTACCTGATCACCGTGGCCCAGCCCTTCATCTTGTGGATCGGGGTCGCCATTTCCGCCCTCGTCTACCGCTCGATCGGGGCCTGGCAGATCCTGCTCCTGAACAACCGGCGCTTGCCGGAGGGCTTCAAGGTCAGCACGCTCAATACCTGGCTGCTCTGGATCACCGTCGTGACCGGCTTCGGCGGTGTCGGCACCTGGGCGGTCACCGTGCTGCCCGGCGAGATCGCCAAGCGGTTCGGCGGCTAGACAGGACCATGCCCGGGCGGTCCGGCGTGATCGGGCCGCCTGGGCTGGACTCACGGCGATGAGGGCGTATCTCTGGCTGGTCATGATGCTGATCTGGCTCGGCGGACTGCTCTTCGGACTCTGGTGGGTATGGCCCCACATCGAGGCCATGGAGCTCACCGGTGACCTGGTGATGGCCCTCGCCTGGCTCATCGCCGGCGGGGCGGCCTGGCTCCTGGCTTTGAACCTCGGGTTCCAGCACTACTGGCGCCGCTGAGCAGGTGGCAGTGTCCGTGACGAGGCGGCCTTCGTCGCCGGCGTGATGCTACCGGTGGACGGCGGCTACACCGCGGCGTAGCCCGGGCGGGAGCTGCCGCGGCGGCCGGGCCGGAAGGCTTCGGCCGGCGCGCGTTGGTGAGCTTACTTAGCCTTTGCCGCCCAGTCGGGCCGGTACTCGATCCCTACACTGCCCTTCCCGTATCGTGTCTGCGACGCCGTAGGGGCACAGCGTCGGCTGCCGACCTGGCATCCCTCCTCCGACTTGACCTGGGCTCACGCGCCCACTCCTCGAGCACCTCTTGATAGAGCGCGATCAACTGTTCCACGCGTCCATCGAGTCCGGTTGAGGCTCGAATCCGGCGCGACACCTCGGCCGCGTCGTCCGGATCGTACCGTGTGATTTGCTTCAGGAGGATCTGCGAGTCGAGGGGCCATCGCAAGGTCCGCGCTCCGAAATTCCATCGTTGGAGCTCATCCACGTCCGCGCTCGTGACCATCTGGCCGGCACCACGAAAGTCGCACAGGATGACAGCGGTGCCTACCGCCATCGCCTCGAGGGCGCATCGCCTCTTGGCGAACACGACATCGTACTGACCGATGATGGCCTCGGGCTCTGGAGATGGCTCGCCCACGCCCGTCCCGACCACGTCGAGCGGCAAGTCAGCGCGGCCCAGGTCCACGGGGCCGGGCTACCGGCGGCGGGGGGACTGGCCTCGAGCGAGCACGCGGTCGAGTCAGGGGCCGCGCGGCCGGAGCGGACGCCCTGGGCGCGCCAGCGCGCAGGCGGGGCGAGGCCGCCGGGATCGAGCACCAAGGTGATCGCCGGGCGAGGCGCGATCGCGGCGAGCGTCTCCAGCAGTTCGGGATTGGCCGGTCGTCGGGCTCGTATTATCGGGCGACCGGGACAGGCATGATGGCAAACCCGATCGCAATTCCCAGGGCAAGGATCACAGCAGCCATAATAATCGCAACGGAGATGTTCCCTTTCTTAATCTCCTCCCACTCATCGATGGGAGTCAGCCAGTCAAAAACCCGTAGTAGAATCCCCAGGCCACAGGCCATCGTTACAGCACCAACAACTCCCCATCCTATTGCAATCAAATAGTCTACCAGCACACGCGCCATCTGTTTTCCCCCTCATACCGGGCTGCATTTCAGCAACTCGCCCGTGCCGTCCCGATTGATGTAGAAATCCCTCCCGGTGATTGGAGTGTGGGCCGAGTCTCCTTCCTCGTCGAAGGTTCCGCCATTGCGAACCGCCCTCCACGCTACCTTAGGACGAACGGACTCGTCAATGGCAAGTCGTATGCGGTTATGCGAGGAGCCGCCCACGGCATCGCTTTCTCCTGCTTCACCTTCAAACGGCAGCCGGGCCGGAAGCCCCAGGTCGTCAACTCATTCGACAGCTACCGCAGGAGCGTGGACGGCGCGCGACGCTTGGTCCGCAACCTCTGACCACGCGCCAGGGCCTTCCGCGGCGGCGAGCCGCAGTCTATACTGGGGTGCCCACCCGAGGCCGTCACTTCATCGTCAGGAGGATCCCATGGGCCAGATGAAGGAGTTCGCGCGTGTCTACTACCGGGAGGGCGCGCTCGATCCCAAGACCATGCAACTGGCCGCCATGGCGGTGGCCGGCTGCGCGTCCTGAGTACTCGGACGCTTCGCGGCTGCTAGGCAGGCCGGCGCCACCGACGACGAGATCAGCGAGACGCTGCGCTACGCGATGCGGGGAGCTGCCCGGGCGGCCTGGAGCACCATCAAGTGCATCCCCGGAATCGAGGACCTCAACAAGGAGTGGAAGACGAAGTACGCGATGGAAAGTTGCCAGTAGTCGCGCCCCTCACCCTGCCGCCCTCTCCCCCCCGGGGAGCGGGCAGGGAGGACTCGAAAGGACGGACGCCATATGCCGGTCACCCCGAGCGGGCAGGAAGAAGAGTACTTCGCCAGACAGGAGTTCGAGCGGCGAAAGAAGGCCCTGACCGAGCAGGAGGGCCGCGCCGCCGAAGGGGAGCGCCAGCGCATCCTGGCCGTCGCGCGCAACCGGTGCCCCAAGTGCGCCGCACCGCTCGTGACGATCACCTACCGCAACGTGGAACTCGACAAGTGCTCGAGTTGCGAGGGGCTGTGGTTCGACTGTGGCGAGCTGGACCAGGTGCTGGCTCAGGAGGGGGGGTTCCTGAGCGGCTTGAAGCGCATCTTCGGGTAGGCCTTCCGTCGGTCGGACCGTGAGACCGTCACGGTGCAGGGTGCGACACTGAACTGGATGCCTGTGCGGGCGCGTACGTAACATAAAGCATGTTCTCGGACACGGCGGCCCTTTTCAGCGTCGCGAAGGACCGGTAGGAGTGTTCCGAAGGTGGTGGTGGTGAGCGCCAGCGCGATCATGATCGGGCGAACTGGTTCTGGGCGAAGCGAGACGACGTAGAAGGCGATCTCCGAGACAACCTGCATAGTGCACTCATCAACCGGTACGCGCTCATTGCGTACGCGCGCGACATGGTTAGGTTCTACGAGCTGCAACTCGATTACTTTCATCGGCGGGGGTTGTGGAGAGCGTTCGGAACGCTCCTCGGCTACCACATGACGAATTTCTATCTCTATCTCTGGGGCATGCTAGAACATCTCGCGGTCATCGCGAAATACTCGAAGAAGCTCGCGGTCCGTGAGTGGGACTGCGGCATCGACAATCCGAAGTTCTGGGAGGCTCTCGGAGAGACAGATCCGGCGCTCCGCAGCTATATTCGAAAGGGTCTTATGCGCGAATGGATCATGGCGATGGCTGACGCGAGGTATGCCGCCGCACACCGGGCGATGCTGCTCCCGAACGACATCGTTAGCGAGACGGACGAATCAAAGAAGGCGGACGCGGAAATCGCGACAATCCTCAGAGAGGAGGAGCCAGACTTCTACGCCTTGTTCCCCGAACCCATCGTCAGGATGCTGGAACCGATGAAGATATCCCACTGGCGTTATTCGAGGCTGCGGACGCTCGCGACGAACGCCGTCGTGGTAAGGAAGGAGTCTGAAGGATACATCCGATTCGCGGCCACGAGCATCGACCATGACTTGATGATGCTAAACGCCGTGATCGATGCGTTCGTCGTGAGGCTGTTTACCGGTGAATCGCCGCGTCCTCCTTGACTGGCGCGGGCCCCGGCCCGTCCCTGGAACCCGATAGCCCGAGATGGGCAAGGATCTGCCCAATGACGGGGCCGCTTCAAGGAGCGCGACGGCCCAGCGGCGGCGCCGTATCCCGCGCCGCCGCCGAGCACCGCAGCAGGCCTAGTCGATGATCGCCTGGTAGACGAGCTGCTTGATGAGCCTCCGGTAGAACGCCCGCTCGGGGCTCGGAGCCTGGGTCATCAGCACACCGATGAGCTCCTCCTTCGGGTCGACCCAGAAGTAGGTGCCCGCGAAGCCCGCCCACATGAACTCCCCCTGCGACCCTGGGACGCCGGCTACCCCTGGACCCTGACGCACGGCGAAGCCCAGGCCGAAGGTGTAGCCCGGCGTGCCGAGCAGGAGATCGCCGGGCGTGACGGGCGTGCTGATTCGCGCCAGGTGATCCGAGGTCATCAGGGCCACGGTGCTGCGGCTGAGTATCCGCGCGCCGTCGAGCTTCCCGCCGTTCAGTAGCATCTGGGAAAAGCGGGCGTAGTCCATGGTCGTCGACACGCCGCCGGCCCCGCCGGAGTCGTTCTTGGGCGGCGCCGAGATGTCGATGACCTTGACCGGGTTGTCCGGCGCGGTCTGAGCCAGGCGCCCCATCTTCTCCTTGGGCACCCAGAAGCCCGAGTCGTCCATCTTGAGCGGCTCGAACAGGCGCTTCTGGAGGAAGTCCGCAAGCCTCATACCCGAGGCGGCCTCGACGACGCGGCCGAGCACGTCCGACGCCAGGCTGTACTCCCACACCGTCCCGGGCTGGTGCGCAAGCGGCGCCTTGGCCAGGCCTGCGACCTCCTCGGCGGGCGTCAGGCCGCGCGCATCAAAGGGGAGGCCGGTGGGCTGGAACACGCCCGCCTTCGCGTAGGCCTCCTTGACCGGCGCGTTCACCGTGATCTCGCCGTAGGCCAGGCCCGAGGTGTGGCGGAGCAGGTCCTGAATCGTCGGCTCGCGCTCGGCGGGCACCAAGGCGTAAGTCACCCGGCCGAAGGTCGGGTCTACCTTGGGCGCGCTCACCTGGAGCTTCGTGAACTCCGGGAGGAAGCGCGAGACCGGATCGGTCAGCACCAGGCGGCCGTCCTCCATCAGGATCACGGCCGCGACCGAGGCCAGGGGCTTGGTCATCGAGTAGATGCGGAAGATCGCATCCTTCGTCATCGGGGCGCCGGCTGCCTTGTCGCGCTGGCCGAAGGCCTCGAAGTAGGCGACGCGGCCCTTCCGGGCGACGAGCACGACCGCGCCCGGGAATTTCCCCTTCTGGATCTCGGCCTTCAGCGTCGGGCCGATACGGTCCAGGCGCTCCGACGAGAGCCCCACCTGCTCGGGCTTGGCTGACGGCAGCGGCTCGGCCCAGACGAGGGTGGCAGAAAGGACAAGAACCACGGACACAAGACTCATGAGCTTTCTCATGGCGGGCCTCCTCCGGTTGAAGGGGGAAATGACGGGCAGCCCGGACTGTATGCCGAGAGCCAGCCCGTGTCAATGGCACTCACAGCAACATGGCACTCACAGCGGCAGCGGGGCCAGGTGTCCCCATGGCCGGCGAGGTGCTGAGCGCCCGGAGCTACCATCGGCCTCGAGCGCGCAGGAAACATAAAGGCCATTCTGCCTATCGGGTTGACTCCGAAGCACACAACTGGTCGTAGGCAGGGGGCCCGTGCCGTGCCGCTGAGCCCACCCATGGGATCGTTCGGAGTCAACCCGATAGGCACAAAGGCCATTATCAGACCGGGCCGGGGCCGGCGGGCGCCGACGACGGGGTGGCTGGCGCCGAGAGAGCCGCGCGTACCGCATCGTTGGCAACGCCGCTCACAGCGGCAGGCGCCCTTGACTATCGCAAGACATCATCGCCCGCCAGATGGCGCAACGCGAGAAGGAACCCCGCGGCAACCCAGTTACCTTCTCCCGAGACTTCTTCATCAGGTTCTGGTTGTCCAAGATAAGTATCCAGGCAATCAAAACCTGCCGCCCGTTCTTGAAGCGACCCGCTCGGATAGGCATCGACTGTGGCGACGATTATCCACGGCAGTTTGAATTGCCTTACCTTGTCCTTGTCCGTTCTACCCGAGCCGATGTCGATTGTCGCATTCAACGAGTCCTCCTTGTCCTTCGCCGAGGGGATTGAGCTCGGCAGGCTTGCCAGCCAGATCCGATCGATTTCACTCAGAGCGGCCGCATCGAAGAGGCGATGCAGGACGTGAAGCGCGAGACCAGATGCGCTGCGCGTACGTAACATAAAGCATGTTCTCGGACACGGCGGCCCTTTTCAGCGTCGCGAAGGACCGGTAGGAGTGTTCCGAAGGCGGTGGTGGTGAGCGCCAGCGCGATCATGATCGGGGCGTGCACCACGGGCAGCAGGTAGAGGAGACCCGCGGCGGCGACTCGCTTCGCAAGCGAACGGACCCAGCCCCGGACGGCGAGGGACAGGGGAGGGCCCGGATGGGTTGCCAGTCGGGCTCCAAGCCCGCCATGAAGCGTGTCGCAGACATGCCGATTGTGCCCATCGTCGCCAAGAACCCCTCGGCACGCGCGAGGCCCAGCACGTTGGGGTCGATGACGACCCCGAGCATGACCTCGAGGATTACGGTCGGCACCCGGAGGCCGATCGGTATCTCGGCAAGGAGTGGTGCGGCGACGGCCATCACGAGGACCAGGACGCAGGCGACGACCGCGAAGCCGCAGCAGAGTCCCGCCAGACGCCTCTTGATGCCACGGACTTTCGCACCTCTATCTCCTTGTCCCTACTTGGCCCTCTCTCTACTTGGGGAAGAGGAACTTGAAAAAGATCCCGCGAAGCGAGCGCCCCACACGGGGCGCTCTGTCGCGGCAGTTCACTACTTGCCGCTGTGTTCCTTGATCGCCGCTTTGATCTGCCTCTTCACCGCGTCAAGGTTGAAGGAGGCCGGGTCCTACATCGGCGGGTCGTCGATGGCGGTCTTGGCCAGCTCCGCCACCTTGTCCTGGACAAGGACAAACCGCCCGAAGCGGGCCGCCATCAGACGGTACAATGACGCCCATGCGGCCATCACATCGCTTCGGGCTCTGGCTGCTCGCGCCTGCCCTCTTGTTGGGCAGCCTGGCTGCTGCGTCCGTCGCAGCCGAGACCAAGCCCTCATCTTCCTCGCGACAAGCTCAGACTCCCAAGGTCCGGGTAGAGCTCATCGCCGAGCAGGACGGCATAGAGCCGGGGGGATCCTTCTGGGTCGGCCTGCGGCAGCGAATAGCGCCCGGGTGGCACACCTACTGGTCGAATCCGGGCGACTCCGGGGAGCCGACGACCATCGACTGGACCCTGCCGACCGGCTTCAAGGCGGGCGACCTCGTATGGCCCCATCCAGAGCGCATCCCACTCGGACCCGCCATGAGCTTTGGTTATTCCGGCGAGACCGTGCTCCTGACGGAGATCACGGCGCCGGCGGGCCTCGAGCCTGGAACGCGAGTCACGCTACGAGGCCGGGTCGCATGGCTGGTGTGCGCGAAGATCTGCATCCCGGAGGAAGCCGAAGTCCGGCTGACGCTGGCCGTCGCTGCGGACAAGCCCGGCATCGATGCTCGCGGCGCGTCTGCGATAGAGCAGGCGCGCCGAGCCGTGCCCGCAACGGGGCTCTGGCCTGCCTCCTTCACGGCCACCGCCGAGACGGTCGTCCTCACCGTGGGGGCCACAGGTCTCGCCGCCGACAGAATCGCCGACGCGTGGTTTTATCCGAGTCAGTGGGGCGTGATCGACCTCGCGGCGCCGCAGGAAGTGAGCGTCGGCGAGTACGCCATGACGCTACGCATGGCGCGCGGAAGCCTGACCGCCGCAGCCGAGGCGCGCATCGACGGCGTGCTGGTCATCAAGGAGCGGCTCGACCAAGCCGACGTGAGCCAGGCCGTCGCCATCCGCGCAACGCGAGACGGGGCTCCCGTCGCGCCGGCGCCCCGCAGCCCAGCTCCGGTCTCGCTCCTCGAGGCCGTCGCCCTCGCGCTCGTGGGCGGTCTCGTCCTCAACCTGATGCCCTGTGTGTTGCCTGTCCTCTGCGTGAAGGCACTCTCGCTGGTCAGCCACGCCGGGGCCCCCGCGCGCACGGTGCGCCGGCAGGGCTTGGCCTACGCGGCGGGGGTGCTGGCGTCCTTCGGCATTGTCGCGGGCGCATTGATCGGCCTCCGGGCGGCCGGAGCGCAGATCGGCTGGGGCTTTCAGCTCCAGTCGCCGATCTTCGTGGCCCTTCTGGCCTATCTCTTTCTCACGCTTGGATTGAGCCTCTCCGGCGTCATCACGATCGGCGGCCGGAGCGTCGGGCTCGGCCACGCGATGGCCTCACGGCCGGGATATGCGGGCTCGTTCTTTACCGGCGCGCTCGCCGCGGTGGCAGCGACGCCATGCACGGCGCCCTTCATGGGCGTCGCCGTCGGCTTCGCCGTGACTCAACCCGCGGCGACGGCCCTCCTCGTCTTCGAGGCATTGGGACTCGGTTTGGCGCTGCCATATCTCCTGCTCGCGCTGGTCCCTGCATGGCGAAAGCTCCTGCCAAAGCCCGGACCGTGGATGGAGCGGCTGAAGCAGCTCCTGGCTTTCCCCCTCTATGCCACGGTGGCCTGGCTCGTCTGGGTGACGAGCCAGCAGGTGGGACCGCAAGGCGTTGCCGCCGTCCTCGCCGGCCTGGTGCTCATCGCCTTCGGCGCCTGGATCTACCAGACAGGCCGGACCGCGGGGCGACGCTGGCGTCGGACCGCGACCGCCGCCGCCCTGCTCATGGTGCTCGCGTCCATCGGCATCGCGGTCGTGTCCGATGCCTCTTCGCCGCAGCGGACGTCCTCGGATTCCGCGCCCGAAGGCGTCGCGTGGGAGCCATTCAGCGTGCGCCGTTTGGCCGAGCTCCAGAGCCAGGGGAAGCCGGTCTTCGTCAACTTCACCGCAGCGTGGTGCATTACCTGTCTCGTCAATGAGCGCGTCGCCCTCCGCTCCCCAGCCGTCACCGAGGCCTTCGCCCGCAAGGGCATCGTCTACCTCAAGGCGGACTGGACCAAGCGGGATCCGGAGATCGCCCGGGTCCTCGCCTCGTTCGGCCGGAGCGGGGTTCCTCTCTACCTTGTGTATCCGCCGGCCCGGCCCGGCCAACGGGCCCGGTCCGAGCCCAGCGTCCTGCCGCAAATCCTGAGCGAGGGGATGGTCATCGAGGCCGTCGACAAGCTCTGATTCTAATGAGAGAACGAATCACCAAAACGAAAGGAGACAGACCATGTCCAGCGAGAACCTGACCCGTCGCTGCTTCCTCGCCCACACCGGACTGGCCGCAGTGGCTTCGAGTGTCGCGGCGGGCACCCTGATGCGTGCGCAGCCCGCATGGGCGGCAGCGAAGGTCGGCGAGCCCGCGCCGGCTTTCACCGCCGCCGCCAGCACGGGCGCGTCCGTGAGTCTGGCGGACTACAAGGGCAAGGTCGTCATCCTCGAATGGACGAACCACGACTGCCCCTACGTGCGGAAGCACTATGAGCCGGGCAATATGCAGACGCTCCAGAAGGACACGACGGCCGAGGGCGCCGTGTGGCTCAGCATCATCTCCTCGGCGCCCAATGAGCAGGGGCACGTCACGCCCAGCCAGGCCAATGAGCTGACGGCGAGCCGCAAGGCCGCGCCCACATTCGTCCTGCTGGACCCCAAGGGCACCGTGGGGCGTCTCTACGGAGCGACCAATACGCCGCACATGTATGTCGTGGACAAGGGCGGCCTGCTCGTCTACGCGGGCGCCATCGACGACAGGCCCACGTCGCGGAGAGCCGATGTCCAGGGCGCCAACAACTACGTGCGTGCCGCGTTTCAGGCCGTGGCGGCAGGCCAGCCCGTGAAGACGCCCGTGACGCGAGCATACGGCTGCACCGTCAAGTACTCGTAGTGCTCCCATGGCCCGGAAGATCACGCGCCGTCGTCTCGTCCATGGGATGGTCGCCGGGGCAGCCCTCGCCGCGCTTCCCCTTCCTGGCCGAGCCCAGGTCGAGGAGGCGGCGCGGACGGCCATGGCCGGGGCGGCGTCGGCCTTTCTCGGCGCTCTGCCCGCCGACACGCGCGGGCGCGTGGTCTTCGCGTTCGAGGACACGGAGCGCTTCAACTGGCACTATGTCCCGCGCTCCCGTGAAGGCGTCCCCTTCAAGGACATGCCGCCGCAGGCGCGCAGCGCCGCCCACGAGCTGATGAAGGCGAGCCTCAGCGTGATGGGCTATACCAAGGCCGCCAACGTCATCCAGCTCGAGGAGGCTCTGCGCCGTCTCGAGATGTTCGGGGCCCTGACGCGGGACCCCGAGAACTATGCGGTCACTGTCTTCGGCGCGCCGGGGCCCTCGGAGCCGTGGGGCTGGCGCATCGAAGGGCACCACCTCTCGCTGAACTTCACGGTCCTGCCGGGCAAGCCCATCGCCGTCACCCCGGCCTTCATGGGCGCGAACCCCGCGGAGATTCCGTCGGGCGCGCGCAAGGGCTTTCGCACGCTCGCCCGCGAGCAGGACCTGGGCCGCGCGCTTGCCCGGAGCGTGGATGCAGTGCAGCGGGGCCGGATGGTGATCGCCGGCCGGTCGCTCGGCGATATCGTGAGCGGGCCGGGACGCGGCGAGAGCCTGACCTCGCCGGTCGGGCTACCGCTCGCCGACATGACCGGCGACCAGCGCGCGCTCGCCGTGCGTCTCATCGAGGAGTACGCCCGCAATATGCGGAGCGAGTTCGCCGAGGAGGAGCTGCGGCGGATGCGGGACGCGGGGCTCGGGCGCATCCATTTCGCGTGGGCCGGACCGCTCGAGGCCGGAAAGGCGCACTACTACCGGCTCCACGGCCCGACGCTGCTTATCGAGTACGACAATAGCCAGAACGACGCCAACCACATCCACTCGGTCTGGCACGACCCGCGAAGGGACTTCGGGCTCGATCTCCTGCGCGCCCACTACGAGACCGGCCACCACCACGGGTAGTCGCGTCCCCGTCCGACTTCCCGCAGAGCCATAGGCAAGAAGGTCTCCCCGCCGTCGTCCATCGTCACCGCCAGCTCATAGGACGGACACACGCTGTTCCCTCGGCTCCCTCGCCGCGCGATGGGCTCGACGAGGCGATGCAAGGGGCCAGCGCGCCAGACCGTCTTGAGCGTGACGAGGACGCGCCCGTCGGGGCGGAGCTGGACGCGGTCCTGGGCGACCGGGGGGCCGAGGAGGGAGCGGCAGAGCTGTGCGGGGCGGGCGCGATGGGTTGGGGGGGACCCAGACGCGGGCGGGGAGAGCGACGCCGTCGCGGTGGGCCTGGCGGGGCCCGCGGGAGCTGCCGTGGGCCACCGCCGGCGCGTCGCCGACGCGCCGGACGCGAGCGCCGGGGCGGGGGCCGAGGGCGACCCAGCCCTGGACGGAGGCGCTGACGAGGCCGGCCAGCACGGGCGAGGGCTCGCTGAGGGGATCGGGCGGCGCGCTGGCATCTGCAGGCTCGAGCTGGCGCGGGCGAGCCGCCGGCCCGCGCGCGCGCGCACGGTGGCGAGGACTTGCGCCACGTCCTCGTCTCGCTCGCTGGGGGGGCGGGGTGACAGGGGAGCGGCCGTGGCCGAGCGTCGCTGAAGACGCCGTCCAGCACCAGCGTATGGCAGTGGACATGCGTTGGGAGGCCGCGCCCGACGCGTTGGAGCACCGGCACCGTGCCGGTCTGGCCCTCCGGGATGCTGACTGAAACACGGGTTCGAACCCAGTCGGGCCGACCAGAAGGTCACGGAATTTCGGAGGTGCTGGTGACTCTGAGTGTCCGTGTTCTGTCCGTGTTCCGTTGTCCAACGGTTCACACAGGGCGTGGCGAGCGCTCAGCAGACCCTGCAGAATCGCGCCGATGTGGACACTTGAGACATCCTGGAAGCGGCAAGTCGGGTGCATCACCTGCGGCACGACGACCGGGTATTCTTAGGCGGCTGCTCGTAGCCGCCTGACGATCACCAGGTTCCCCCCCTGCCCTCTCCCCCGCGGCGGGGGGAGAGGGTCTCTGTTTGTGGCCCCCTCGCCCCTCTGGGGAGAGGGTTGGGGTGAGGGGCGCGGTAGAATCTCCCGCATGGCCCACGGACGCTGGCTCGAGGCGCGCGCCCCCCGCGGCATGGTCGCCTCGCCGCACGCGCTGGCCTCCGCCTCAGGCGTGGCGGCCCTTCGCGCGGGCGGCAATGCGCTCGACGCGGCCATCGCCGCGGCGGCCACCATCGCCGTCGTCTACCCGCACATGAATGGCGTGGGCGGCGACAACTTCTGGCTGATCTACGACGCGACCTCGTCGCGTCTCACCGCCCTCTGCGGCGCCGGACGCTCGGCCCGCGCGGCCCGCATCGAGTGGTACGCCGCCCGAGGCATCCGCGAGGCCATCCCGGCCCGCGGCGGGCCGGCCGCGCTGACCGTGCCGGGCGTGGTGGACGGCTGGTGGCAGGCGCACCAGTACAGCTCGCGGAGCATGGGCTCGACGCTCCCGTGGAAGGACCTCCTGGCCGACGCCACCTCCTATGCGCGCGGGGGCTTCCCCGCCTCGGACGGCCAGCGGGTGCCGCCGCCGCGCGAGCCCGATCTCTTCGGCCCCACGGCCATCGCGGAGATCAAGCGCGATCTCTGGCCGCTCTATCACCCCGACACGTTGAGCCAGGGCCCGCTCGTCCAGCGGGATCTCGCGCTCACCCTCGAGGCGGTGCGCGACGGCGGGCCCGACGCGTTCTACGGTGGCGGCATCGCCAAGCGCATCGTGGCCGCGGCCGCGGCGGCGGGCAGCCCGCTGGCCCTCGAGGACTTCGCGGAGCACACAAGCGACTGGATGGAGCCGCTCCGCGTGGCCTACCGCAAGGGAGAGGCCGCGAGCTTCCCGCCGCCCGCCCAGGGCATGTCGGCGCTCATGATCCTCGGCCTGGCAGACGGCTTCGACGTGAGCGCGCTCGGCGAGGCGGACTACGTCCATCTCCTGGTCGAGGCTACCAAGCTCGCCTTCGAGGACCGCGACCGCTATCTGACCGATCCGGCCTCGATGGAGACGAGCCCGAAGGACCTGCTCGCGCCCGACAGGATCCGGAGCCTCCGCGCGCGGATCGATATGGCGCGCGCCATGCCGGCGGCGCCGGCCCGGGCCGCGGGCGGTGACACCATCGCCATCGTCGCGGCCGACGCGCAAGGCAATGCGGTCTCGCTCATCCAGTCTCTCTACTTCACCTGGGGCTCGGGTCTCGTCGCGGGCAACACGGGCGTGGTCCTCCAGAACCGCGGCTCGTACTTCTCACTCGACCCGACGCAGGCCAACGCGCTCGCCCCCGGCAAGCGCACGATGCACACGCTGATCCCCTCCATGTTCCTGGAAGAGAGCAGGCCGCGCTTCGCCTACGGGACGATGGGAGGCGACGGGCAGCCCCAGACCCAGGCCGCGCTCCTCACGCGCCGCCTCGACCGGGGGCTCGGCCCTCAGGCGTGCGTGGAGGCGCCGCGTTGGCTCTACGGGCGGACGTGGGGCGCGCCCTCGCGCTTCCTCAATCTCGAAGGCAGGTACGGCGCCGATCTGGCGCGCGATCTCGCGGCCCGCGGCCACGACATCAAGATGGGCGGCGAGTGGGACGATCTCTTCGGCCACGCGCAGTGCATATGGCTCGACCCGGATGGCGGCTTCGCCGGGGGCTCGGACCCGCGCGCCGACGGCGCCGCGCTCGGATTCTGACGGAGGGCATCTCATGGACCGCCTACGGACCTCGCTCTGCGATCTCCTCGACATCGAATACCCGATCCTCCAGTCCGGCATGGGGAGCGTCGCCGGCCCGGAGCTGGTCGCCGAGGTCTCGCGCGCAGGAGGTCTCGGGATCCTGGCGGGGCTCAGGCTCTCCGCCGCGGAGCTCCGCAAGGGCATCCGGCGCGTGCGCGAGCTGACGGACCGCCCCTTCGGCGTCAACCTGTGGCTCCACACCCAGATCCGTCCCCCGGTCGACCCGGCCACCCTGCCCGACGATGCGGTCCGCCGCGTCCAGGGGACGCTCAACACGTTCCGCGCTCAGCTCGGGATCCCGGCCATCTCGGGGCGTCCGGGCCCCGTGCCCGACGTGATCGACGAGGCCTTCGAGGTCATCCTCGAGGAGCGGGTGCCGGTGTGGAGCAGCGGGCTCGGCAACCCCGGGCGCGAGATGGTCGCCCGCTGCCGCGAGAGGGGCGTCAAGGTCATCGCCATGGTGGCGACGGTGGACGACGCGCGCGCGGTGGCGGCCGCGGGCGTGGACGCCGTCGTCGCCCAGGGCAGTGAGGCGGGCGGCCATCGCTCGACCTGGGTCAAGCCCGCCTCGCGCGAGGCGGCCCAGGTGGGCGCCATGGCGCTCATTCCCCAGATCGTGGACGCCGTGGGCCTCCCCGTCATCGCGGCGGGCGGCATCGCCGACGGCCGGGGAATCGTGGCGGCGCTCGCGCTGGGCGCCGTCGGCGCGCTGCTCGGCACCCGGTTCGTGGCGACGCGCGACTCCGCGGCCGCCGAGTTCTGGAAAAAAGCGCTCCTCGAGCAGGGCAGTGACGCGACCACGGTCACGGACGCCTTCACGGGGCTCTACGCGCGCACGCTCAGGAGCGCGTTCACCGAGGGGTACGCGGCCTCGGACGCGCCCGTTTTGCCGGCGCTCCTCCAGTCCAGCGCGGCGCAGGACATCTATGCCGCCGCGACCCAGCAGCAGAACCGCGAGTACTTTCCCATGCACGCGGGGCAGAGTGTCGGGATGGTGCACGATCTGCCGGGCGCCGCGGAGGTCGTGGAGACCCTGGTGCGCGAGGCGCGCGCGGCCCTGCGGGCGCTGGGCGAACGGGTCCGCCTCGGGTGAACGCGGCCCGACACTCCATGGTCTTCTATGACGGCGCCTGCGGGCTCTGCCACCGCACCGTGCGCTTCGCGATCGCGCGCGATCGCGACGGCTCGCGCTTCCGCTTCGCCGCGCTCGACAGCCGGGCCTTCCGCCGCCGCGTGCCCGAGGCCCAGCGGGCGGGGCTGCCGGACAGCATCGTCGTCCTCACTGCCGACGGCGCGCTCCTCGCGCGGAGCGCGGCCGTGATCCACATTCTGGAGCGAATCGGCGGGCCGTGGCGGCTGCCGGGAGGACTCCTCGCGCTGGTGCCGCAGGGGATCCGGGACCTGGGTTACGACGGGATCGCGCGCGTGCGCTACCTGCTCTTCGGAAGACCAACAGATGCCTGCCCCGTCACGCCGCCCGAGCTGCGGGCGCGCTTCGAGGAGTGACCGAGCCTAGCTGCCGCCGAGGAGGGCCTTGTAGAGCTCCTGACCGAGCGCCGAGATATCGGCGCGCGTCTCGATGGGCAGCCCCGCATTGGTCCAGGCGCCGAGTCCGCCCTTCAGGATCTTGACGTCCTTGAACCCCAACTTCCTCAGCTCGCGCGCCATACTGGCGCTCGTGTGCTCGTCCGGTCAGGTGCAGTATGCGACCACCGGGCGCGTCGTGTCGAGCTCGAGGCTGGCCGCGCTGCCGTTCGCGATGTCCTCGGGGGAGAGCCTGATCGAGCCGTGGATCTTGATGGGATTGGCCTCGTACGCCTGCTGCTTCCGCGTGTCCAGGATGATGGGCTGCTTGCCCGCCTCGAGGAGCTTGATGACCTCGGACGGGCCCACGCGGTAGCGGTTCTTCTGCCACCGGATGCCGACCTGCGCGCCATAGCCACCGGCGGAAAGCAGGGTCACGCCGATCGTCACCCAGAACCACGGGAACGGCCTGGGCGGCGGATTCTTGATCTTCTCCGTCGCCTCGCTGAGCATGCGCTTGACGTCCAGGAGCGCAGGCTGGATCTTGTCTGCCTCCTCGAACTTCCGCTTGGCGCCCTTCCAGTCCTCGGTGAAGAAGTCGCGGAGCCCTGCGAACCACACGGGGTTGAACTTGCCCGGTTGGTTGAGCTTGACAGGCTGGTCGGCGACGAAGTTCTTCACGGTCTGGGCCGGAATGGCGAAGTTGAAGCCCTGGACGATGCTGCCCTCGGCTCCGGGCGCGAGCGACACGAAGGTGAGGACACCGACCAGCTCGGCCTTGGCGTTGATGGCGGGTCCACCAGAATTGCCCCAGGCGGCGGACGCGTCGGTCTGGATGAACGGGTGGTTGGCCTTGTCCTCCTTCAAACCCGAGACGGCGCCAGCGGTCATCGAGGCGTCGACGCTGGCGGACTTGTTCAGGAGCTCGTGAGAGAGAACGACACCCGGGAAACCCAGAATACGAATCGGATCGCCGATCTGGACCGTCGAGGCGGCCAGCGCCAGCACGGGGTAGTTGCCCGCGGGCACCTTGAGGAGGGCCAGGTCGCGGGCGGACGGGGCGCCCGGCTCCGTGCTGGCAGGCGGGCTGTACTTCTTGACCTCGGCCTTGAGCCGCACCCCGCTCGATAGCACGACCAAGACCTGCGGGGTGATCGTAACCTTGACGGTCGGCAGGACCTTGTCGAGGAGGCGCCGCTTGAGCGCCTCCTCGGCCTCCGGCTTGTCGCCGGGCTGCATCCGCTCCGCCTTGAGCGCCGAGCCCAGGCAGGCCTTCGTCACCGCTCGCTGGGCCATCTGGTTGATGAGCCAGCGGGGCGGCTCGTGAGCGGGTTGGACGACGTGGCCGTTGGTGATGACCCATCCCGACGGGTCAATGAACCATCCCGTGCCCGTCTCGCGGAATTCGGCGGGCTTGACGGTTTCGGAACCGCCGCCACAGTTGAGGGTTACCTCCGCGGAGACCTCGGAGATGATGAGGACGGTGGCGGGCTTGGCGCGCAGGACGGTTTCCTGGACGGAGAGCCCCTGCTGGGCGTGGGCCGGGAGCGCCCCGCCCGCCCCCGCAAGGACGCTCAGGACCAACGGGAGGGTGATTCGGCGTATCATAGGGCCACTGCCAGCCATTCTATACCAAGAGGGAAGCGTATGAGCCGCCAGAGCGGAGAGGTTCCCAGCCGGACGTTCAAGGCGGGCGACGTCATCTTCAAGGAAGGCGACGACGCCAAGGGCGAGGCCTTCCTGGTCCACGAGGGCAAGGTCGAGATCAGGAAGCAGATTGGCGCCGAGGCGCGACTGCTCGGAGTGATGAGCAAGGGTCAGCTGCTCGGAGAGCTTGCGCTCTTCAGGAACGCCCCCCGCTCCGCCACGGCCATCGCGGTCGAACCCGTCACGCTCCTCCTCATCCCGGCCAACCGGCTCGAGGCCATGCTACGGACCAACCCCGCGCTGGTCATGGCGATCATCAAGGACCTCTCGGGGCGCATGCTGGCCGCGGAGGAGCGGGCGCGGGACGCCGAGAAGCGCGCGCGCGAAGCCGAGGGCGGGCCGGAAGGAGAAAAGGGCTAGGCACCGAGGCGGAACGTGTCGGCCGCCAGGCCGGCGATGTGGTGGCCGATGGCGAGCGATGCCGTGGCCGCCGGCGAAGGCGCGTTGACCACGTGCACGGCGCCCTCGGTGACGCTTATCCGGAAATCGTCCACCAGGGAGCCGTCCGGGCTCACCGCCTGGGCGCGCACGCCGGCCCCGCCCCGCTCGATATCACCCTCACGGATATCCGGCACCAGCTTCTGGAGGGATCGCACGAAGGCCGCCTTGCTCGCCGAGCGGTAGAGCTCGTAGGCGCCCATCTTCCAATAGCGCCGCGCCATGTGCCAGAAGCCCGCGTAGCCAAGCATGCCCAGCGTCTCACCGGGACGCACGGTGCCCAAGGTATAGCCCTCGCGGGCGAAGGCCAGCACCGCGTTGGGCCCGGCCTCGATATCCCCGTGGACAGTGCGCGTGAAGTGCACGCCGAGGAACGGGAACTCAGGATCGGGCACCGGGTAGATCAGGTTCTTCACGAGCGAGCGCCGCTCGGGGCGGAGCATATAGTACTCGCCGCGGAACGGGATGATCCGCACCTCGGGGCGGACGCCCATGAGCCGCGCGACCTCGTCGGAATAGAGCCCCGCGCAGTTGACGAGGAAGCGGCTTTCGACCGGGCCCCGCGCCGTCTCGAGCACGAGCCCCTGCCCCGTGCGGCGGATCGCCGTGACACGAGCGCCCGTCATGATCAGGACGCCGCGGGTCTTCAGCAGCTCGCCCATCTTCTCGGCGACCTGGACATAGTCCACGATGCCGGTCTCCGGCACGAGAAGCGCGCGCACGGCCCGGCAGTGGGGTTCGTAGCCGTTGATCTCCGGCCCTTCCAGCACCTTGAGCTCGCTGAGTCCGTTGGCCTGGCCGCGCTCGTGGATGCTCTGGAGCCTGCCGAGCTCCCCGGAGTCCGTCGCGACGATCAGCTTGCCGCAGGGGTCCCAGTGGATGCCGTGCTCGGTGCAGAAGGCCTTCATGAGCCGGGCGCCTTCGACGCAGAGCCGCGCCTTGAGCGAGCCCGGCTTGTAGTAGATGCCGGAATGGATGACGCCGCTGTTGTGGCCCGTCTGGTGCGCGGCCAGCTTCGGCTCCTTGTCGAGGAGCACGAGGCGCGCGCGCGGGTAGCGGTCCGTCAGGGCGAGCGCGGTGGCGAGGCCGACGATGCCGCCGCCGATGATCGCGATGTCTGAGGCCTGCGTCACGGCGGGCAGGATATCAGCCCGGGATGGGTTTGACCAGACGGTGGTAGCCGGGCCATGGACCAGCCTCCTCCCCGCCGTCTTCGGCCTCTCTGTGCTGTATTGCTTTCTGGGCATTGGCGCGCTTCGCCGTCGGCGCTACGCAGGGGGTATGGGCTGTGCCAGGCGAAGCTACCAGCCGCACCACGCAGAAGCGAGCGTGCTCCACGGGCTCATCCGGGATCCCTTGACGGAGCCGGTTGCCCTCGGGCAATTTCCAGATCTCGTCGTCGGTGTGGGCTGTGCCAAGGCAAGAGCCTGAGCCTTGGCAGGCCATGGCTGGGAACAGCCGTTATGCTATCTACGCCCTACCTGGTGGGCGACATCGGCGAGGCGATGGACAAGGCCAAGAAGCTCCGCGAGGTGCAACAGGTGGCCGAGCGCCTCACGCTCGAGCTGGCCACGCCGACCGGGCTGGTCGTCTCGGCCGAGGTCGACGAGGTCGTGGCGCCCGGCAGCCTGGGGTACTTCGGCGTGCTGCCCGGGCACGCGCCGTTGCCGGCGACGCTGGGCATCGGCGAGGTGACCTACCGGATCGGGCGCGACGAGCATCACGTGGCGGTCTCCGGCGGCTTCGCCGAGGTTCGCAACGACAACGTGATCATCCTGGCCGACGCCGTCGTGACGCCGGCCGACATCGACCGCACCCGGGCCGAGCGGGCCCGCGACCGGGCGGAGGCGCGTCTGAGTGGCCGCAACCAGGAGGAGATCGACTACGCCCGCGCAGCCGCCGCGCTGGCCCGCGCCGTGACCCGGCTGCAGGTAGCCGGCCGCGGCCGGTGAGAGTTGACATCCCGGTGACATCCGGCGGCTGCCCGGAACCGTAGTCTGGGGCAGCGAGTTGATAAGTCATATCCACCCGCAGCACTCCACCCGAGCCACGTAAGGAGGCAGCATGAGGATCCCGAGCCGACTGCTTACCCTCGTCCCGGTCGTCGCCGTCACGGTCGCGGCTCTGGCGGTGCCCGGCGCCGCCGGCCCCGACAAGATCGCGTATCCCGCCAACTGGAAGGATCACGTCCTCTACTCGACCGTCGATCGCTACGACATCAAGCAGTACCGCGAGCTCTACGCCAGCACCCAGGCGCCGGTCGACGCGATGAAGGCCGGCAGGGCGCTGCCCAGCGGCACCGTGCTCACCCTGATCCAGTACAAGGCCCAGCTCGACGCGGCCGGCACTCCGATCAAGGACGCCAAGGGGCGCTTCGTCAAGGGTGACCTGATCGCGCACACCGTCATGGAGAAGCGGGCGGGGTGGGGGA
>Ga0184633_10000153_pt1 | contig 21625 bp, 19 predicted proteins | sample PLM31_170_b1_FD_133156 | JGI IMG/M metagenome (GOLD analysis project Ga0184633, IMG submission 133156) | Groundwater sediment microbial communities from an aquifer in East River, Colorado, USA - PLM3-1_170_b1 | ecosystem: Environmental > Terrestrial > Soil > Riparian zone | place: USA: East...
AGCCCCTCCGAGACGCCGAGCCCCTCCGAGACGCCGAGCCCAGGTGGCTCGGCGGCCCTGGCACCCATCCCGAGCGCAGCCGGCCTCGTGTTCGTCAGCCTGCCCGTCCTGTCCTGGATGCGGACCCGGGCCCGGAAGCGGTCCTGAAGCCGGTCTGCTGAGTCGCCCTCTGAATTGGATCGACGATCCTGGGTACCTTTCGTGATGTACGACGTTTGAATACTTGGTTGGAGTGCGCTGCGAAGGCCCCCCGAATCCGGTCTCCGCTGCGCCGCCGACGTCGGTGTAAAGACACGGAGACCGCGGATGCGCTGGTACGTGCTCGAGGACTCACAGGAACCCGGTGTCCCTCCCCACATCGTGGCCGAGGTGGTCGCGGAGATGGCCGAGGACGAAACCTTCACGCTTCGGGAGAGTCCAGTGCTCTGCGATGACCGCAACCTCGTGTCTCGGGATGAACTCCTGACGACGGACGAAGGTCGGAGTGCCCTGATGGCGTGGGAATCGGGGGAAGACTCCGCATTCGAGGAAGCCACCCGCCGCTTCATGGCTACTGCCATCGCGGAGGATGAGCGGATGTTCTCGACCGGCTCTCCAGGAGCCTAGGAGCCTTCGGTTTAGGTGTCGGTCGCGGGAGGGGGGGCCCTCCACTGACGCCCTCATCTCCTGCCATGCCTCGCGGGCTTCCTCGACAGAAGCCTCGTCCTCGATCGTGGTGATGTCGCCGGGCTCGGCCCCCAGCACGACCACCCGGCGCATGGTCTTGCCGCTCCGGGTCTTGGGCAGCATGTCGACGAAGTTGACCTCGCCGATCACCGCCACCGGCCCCAGCTCCTCGCGGACCGGACACCGGCTCGGTCAGGTCCTTCAACAATGAGCCGACCGGGCTGGGTTTCGACCCGGCGACCGGGCGCCTGTTCATCTCCGACGACGTGGCGCGGAAGGTCTTCATCGTGCTCCCAGGGGCCGATGGGCGCTAGGGCACCGCCGACGACGTCCGATCGTCGTTCGATACGAGGGCCTATGGGAACACCGGCCCCGAGGACGTCGCTTTCGACACGGCCACGGGTGATCTGTTCACCTCGGATGGCGAGGGGAGGGAGCTGTACCGCATCTCGCCGGGGAACAACGGCACGTTCGACGGGGTCCCTGCCACCGGGGACGACTCCGTTTCGCGCTTCGACGTGGGTCAGTACGGCGTCATCGACCCCGAGGGGCTCGGCTACGATCCGTACCGCGACACGCTCCTGGTCGGTGACCGGGGGACGGACATCCTCTACGAGGTCACCGCGGACGGCTCGCTCGTGCGAACGATCGACGTCTCCGCGCCGAACCCTCACAGCGTGTCGGACGTGGCCGTCGCTCCCAGCACGGTTGTGAGCGGACCCATCGACCTGTTCGTCGTGCAGCGTGGGGTCGACAACAACGGGCACCCGAACGAGAACGACGGGAAGATGTTCGAGTTCTCCGTCGGTCCCCGCCGCCGCAGAACCAGGCTCCCGTCGTCAGCGCCGGCCCGGATCAGACCGTGACCTTCCCTGCCGGCGCCACCCTGAGCGGGTCGGTGAGCGACGACGGGCTGCCGAACCCGCCCGGGACCGTGACTGCCCAGTGGACCAAGGTGAGCGGATCCGGGACCGTGAGCTTCGCCGATCCCACCACCCCCACCACCACGGCGACCTTCTCCGATCCTGGAACCTACGTGCTCCGGCTCACTCGGCCCTGACGAGCTCGGACGACGTGACGGTGACCTCCTCATCCGGCGGGTCGCAGGCCCTGGACGTGGCGGTCGGCTCCTCCTCCGACGACGCGGAGGATCCCATCGGGCTGAAGGTGAGGTTGGAGTCCGACCTCGACATCGTGGATGCCGACGTGAACCAGACCATCGGGCTGCGGTTCACGGGGATCTCGGTACCCGCCGGGGCGACGATCGTGAACGCCTATGTCCAGTTCCGGTCCAAGGACATCACCACCGGCCCCGTTTCCCTCACCATCCAGGGCCAGGCCTCCGACAACCCGGGCACCTTCACCACCGCCATCGGGAACATCTCGTCCCGGCCTCGGACGGGGGCGGCCGTCGGCTGGGTCCCCCCGGCCTGGCCGACCGTCGGCGTCGCAGGACCCGATCAGCGGACCCCCGACCTCTCCTCGGTGATCCAGGAGATCGTGAGCCGGCCGGGGTGGTCGAGCGGCAACGCCTTGGTGCTCATCGTCACCGGTACGGGGACGAGGACCGCCAAGTCCTTCGACAACGGGTCACCACCGGTCCTGCATCTCGAGTACACGATCTGACTCAGAAGCGGGTCCTGGCTTCGCGGCGGGCGGACGGTCGCCCTCCCTTGTTCCGGCGCTCAGCAACCAGCTCCGAGTAAATCCCCTCGTATCCAGCGTGCATGTTGGCGAGCGCGAAGCGCGTCTGTACGTGCGCCCGACAGCGATTCCCGATCTCCGCTCGCACTGCCGGAGGCACCGCACGTATCCGCGCGATCTCCGCGGCGAAGCCATCAGCGTCGTTCGGGTCGACGAGGGGGATGAAGTCGGCCCCCTCGGCGATCTCGCGGTGCGGCGGGATGTCGGACAGGATGACCGGGCGGCGGGCCACCATTGCTTCCAACACCGCGATCGGCAGCCCTTCCCCGTGTGACGCGGAGACGTAGACGTCCGCGGATGCCATCCGCCGGTACACCTGCTCCCTCGAGAGAAGCCCGAGCAGCTCGACGTCGTCCTCGAGGCGTCGGGCCGCGATCTCGGAGGAAAGGGACTGCCGTTCGGAGCCCTCCCCCACATAGACGAGCCGGTCGCCGTCCTTTCGGCAACGCGCGAAGGCCCGAAGGACGGTCGCGTGGTTCTTGATGGGGACGAGGCGACTCACCGAGACGACGGTGAACCGGGTGCCGTCCGCTTCTGGAGGATCCTCGGCGATGGCCGCATCGATCCTGTCGATATCGACCCCGTTCGGCACGGATCGGTACCGGCGGCCGGCCAACCAGCGATAGGGCGCCGGGAAGCTCGCGAAGCAGGCCTCGCCGCAACAGACCACTCGATGGAAGAAGGCGAAGGCGGGCAGCAGGAGGAGCTTGTTCCGAGTCTTCCAGCTCCGGTAGGAGTTGCTGACCGTGAACACGGTCGATGCCATGAGCCGCCGGTTCAGGACGTGGCCGAGAAGGAACAGGAACGCGACGTGGGGGGTCTCGGCATGGATCACGTCGTACTCTCCCGCCCGGAGCGCGCCGCGGAGGGCCCGGAAGAATCCCCGGACCGTCCTGTCTCCCTCGAACAGCCGCAGGTCGTCCGGCACCTCCACGGCGGACCGGAAGTAGCTGCAGAGCGTGATGTCCTGCTTCTTCGCCAAGGGCCGGGAGAGCTCCTGGAACGGCGCGTTCGTCTCGACGATCTCGAGCAGCAGGCGCAGCACTCGGATCCGACGTTCCGGCTCATCGGTCCTCGCCCGGCCGGTTCCGCTCACATCCATTCGATCGCCTTTCGAGCTAGGTACGTGACCAGATCGCCTCCGCGGCGTCCGCGAAGACCCGGGCATAGGGCCGGGTCGCGTCGATGTCGACGACCCCGAAGAGCGACCCGTCGAACGTGAGCGCCCGAACGAGCTCGTTGCGTGTCTGCAGGTATCCGGGGTCGAGCTCGGGTCGACGGGTCGACGCGGCGGCCTCGTCGACGTTGAGGCGGAGGATCAGGTCGGGGACGAACCGAGCCGCCAGTTGGTACGGGCGGCCCTCGACGGCCGCGAGATACCGGCGGACCGGTGACGGAGACGTCCGCCACCCGCGGAGGAACGGCCCATCGTTCTGACCGGGGAATTGCGATTGCGGGTAGCGGTCGCAGATCACGAGGAGCCCCCGGTTGCGGGCCACCATGGCCTTCCGAAGCTTCCGTTCCTTCTCGCGAGCGAGCGCCAGCGCCCAGACCGTCTTGGCCGCTTCCAGCATCCCGGGATGGCGCCGCTCCAGGGCGGCCCTCCCGTTCCCGTCGTGACCGGAGCGAAGGATCGTACGGTGCGCGACCTTCATGGGCCATCGGATCAGGGACGAGGGTCCGTCGCCGCTCCCCATGTACACGTACACCACGTCGAGCTTCGGCGCGAACCACCGTCGCAGGTCACGGGCGAGCGTCGATTTCCCGGAGCCATCCGGTCCGATTACCGCGACCAGGACACCGCCCGCACGTCCGCCCCTCCCCAGGAGGACGGGACGCTCGAGGAAACGGCGGTAGACCCCCCGGCGGGCCCATGCGAACGTGCGTCGCCACCTGCGCGTCACTGCCCGGAGCCCGCTCACCGACGACTGCGAGGCCAGAGCGACCGTCACCGCCGGGCGGAGAGCGGCGAGGTTCCGGGGTGTGGGCCCTTCCATCAGGCACGCCTCGAGCGCCCTGTCCACGGAGCCGCCCAGCAGCCAGGCTCGGACCGTCTCGAGGACGTCCTTCGGATCGGTCTTGTCCAGCAGCCACTCGAGCTGCTCCGCCACCCCGGCGTTGACCAGTCCCAGCGGCATCAGGAACCGACCGATCCCGGTGATCCGGAGCGATGATCGGATCAGCAGCAGCGCCACCTCGACGGCCGGATCGGCCACGTAGACGTCGCCCACCTTGGTGCGCGTGTTCAGGACGTACCGCTCCCACGGCAGTCGGAACCGATCCAGGTGACTCTCCCCCACGATCAGCCTGGAATAGACGTGGAAGTGCACCATCCGACGGGACTCCGCTTCGATCCCCAGGAAGTCCTCGACGCCCACCTCGGCCCGGGCCGGAGCGACGCGACTCGGGCGGCACCCGAACCGGGACAGGATCGTCTGCGCGTCGCCCAGCTGCTCCACGTCCACCAGCACGTCAAGGTCCGACCGTCCGTCGAGGGAGTCCTGGAGATGAAAGGAACCCTTCCACAGGCAGTACTCGATGCCGGCCCGGTTCCAAGCGCGGAACACATCAGTCGTGAGCACGACGCGCCACCGACCTCATCTCACAACCTCGGCCAGACCCACGACTTGATTTCGGAGAGCACCTCGTCCTTGGACCGGCCGGCATCGACGATGTACACCTCCGTGTCACCCCATTCGAGGTTCCATACCTCGGCGCTCCGGGCCCGGACGGCCTCCGGCTCGTCATCGCCCTTGCGGCGGAGGGCAACCTCCGGATCGACCTTTAGCACGATCAGCAGATCCGGGCTCGTGATCCTGTCGTGGTAGCGCTGCTCGAGCTTCACCAGACTCCTCGTCACCGCGTTCAGCCCCTGCGACCCGAGGAGCGAGGTCCCACGAGGGTGATCCATGAGCCGTATCTGTGACATCGGATAGCGATCGGAGATGACGACCCCTCCCCGGGCGGCAAAGCGTGTGGCCCGCAGGTACGTTCGATAGCGATCCCTCGCCCTCAGAACCCGGACGACGAGCCAGGCGCCTCCAGGTTGGTCTCGCGTGTCGGAGACGCGGGAAGTGGGCTTCAGCGGCGTGCCCGATACCAGTCCGAGCAGACGTCCGATGCGCAGGAATCTCCTCACCACGACCGCCAGCAGGGATCGAGGAGGCTTTCCGAGGTGGACCCGCTCGGTGCGGAAGCTCGCTGCCAGCCACGCGGACAGCTCTTCGACCGCGGAGGTCTTCCCAGCTCCGTCCCCGCCGACGATCGCGATCACGCAGCCGCGATCCAGCGTGTTGGTCGTCGATGGTCCGAGGAGGCGTCTCCGCAGCCTCTTTGATTGGCGCCGCCACACGCGGAGGACCCCGTCCACGACCTGGGGATGCCTTCCGTAGGCCGCCAGGCTGTGCTGCAGCCGATGGGCTGCACTCACCCGAGCCCAAGGCGCCGTTCCCGGCCGCAACGATCGCATGCAATCGTCGAACAGAGCCTGGTCGATCAAGGGCAGATGCGCCCGGACCACCTCCCGGACGCGACCAAGATCCACCCGATCGGTCAGGTGCTCCAGCTCCATCCGCTCGGATCTCGACAGCGCCCGTCGGGTACTGAGAGCAGCGTCTAGGGTGCAATGCTTGAGCACCATGCGCATGACGAACAGGACGAACTCGAATTCGGGCGCAGGGATCCGGAACAAGGGACCCCGCGTCGACGATCCGAGGTAGGCGTCCTCGACGGGCACCCGGTAGTTCTTCGTCATGTCGTCGCCGATCACGAGGTGATGATGGGCGTGCACATGGACGAGCCGGCCGGATTCGGGATCGAGTCCGTAGTGATGAAGGATGCCGGGGAAGCGCTGTGCAGAGCGACCGCGCGCTTGCTTGAACCCCAACTGGCCGAGCACTGTCGTGAACCGGTGTGCATCGCGCAGGCTGACCAGGAGATCCAGATCGTTGTCACCGCTGGCCGAGCGATTCAGCTCCCAGTTGCTTTTCCAATGACAGTAGAGGATGCCGTGCTCTTCGAGCGTGGCGCACAACGTACGGACGAGGCCAAGCGATGTCCCGTCGCTGACGGCTGGCTGCCCCTCGGCAATGTCCTCAGCCACAGTTGCCGATGACCCATCGGCGACATCGCGGCGATTCCCAGAAGATCCCACGTGCTCGCTCCATGTTGGGTCCGACCGAGTTTCCGTCCCGTGGGTTGCCGGCGACGCAACGAGACACACCCAACGTAGTCGTGGGCTGATGTACGAGCACCCCGTCAACGCGGTAGAGGAACTACGTCGAACGGACGAGGATTTGGGTCCGCTAGGTGCCCATCGGCTATGCTCATCGGGTGGCCGAACCACCCTCGGGAATCCACGTCGTCTACATCCTGGGCTCCTCCCGCGGCGGAACGAGTATCGTCGGCCGGTTTCTGGGCCTGCTGGACGGCGCCACCTTCGGTGGTGAGCTCAGACGGCTGTGGGGCCCCGCCCTCCAACCGGGGAGAGGCACGTGTGGGTGCAGCAAGCCGCTCCCCGAGTGCGAGATCTGGTCGAAGCTGCTCGCAGATGGGGCCACGTACCTGCAGCCATCACCCGATCAGGTCGCACGCCTGCAGGATCGGGTCGCCCCCATCGGACGTGACTGGTGGCACGTACGGAAGATCTTGCGCCGGAGGCGGCGCCCGAGCCCCTCCAGCCCGGAAGGGCGATATCTCGGGGCCCTCGGCGAATTACATCAGGCGTTCGCCGCAGCATCCGGAGCTTCGGTGCTGGTCGACTCGTCGAAGAATGCGAGCGACGCCGCCCTGCTCGCCTCCGCGCCCCACGAATCCACGTACTGCGTTCATGTCGTGCGGGATCCGCGTGGGGTGGTGCTCTCGCGGCGTAAGCGGACCATGGCCGATCCCGGCGGACTTCATCTGTTGCAAGCCCTGCGGACCACCATCTACTGGATCCTGGCTCACCGTACGGCCGAGGCCGTGTGCCGACGATATGGACCGGGACGATCCCTCCGAGTGCAGTATGAGCAGTTCGCAGACGATCCGGCCCCCACTCTCGGAGCCGTAGCAAGCCTGATCGGCGTGGCACCGCCTTCGCCCGGGCCCTCGCCCTGGGTCCCCACCGAGTTGCCGGCGGCGCACGGACCGGACGGGCACGGGAGATTCAGCACGACCCAGATCGTCCTCAAGAGGGACGAACGCTGGACCACAGAGCTCCCCGCCATCGACCGATTCGTCGTGGCACTACTCGCATATCCACTGCTCCGCCGGTACGGGTACTCGGTCCGGTCGAGACGTCGCGTCCCCCTGTCGGTCTCCTGATCCGGAGCGAAACGGCAGACCTCGGATCCGGGATGGCAGATCGATGCTAGGCGCCTCGTAGTGCCTCGATGGACCGGACGACCTCTCCGACGACCGGGATCTCATCCGAGTGGTTCGGTACCCGCAGGAGGCGATCGCGACCCCCGCTCCGTTCCCACCAAGCGAGCAACTGGTCCAGGAGGTCGGCACCCCGGCGCAGCTCGGTGTCCAGCTCGGTACCATGTAGCGCTTGCGTCCGGCTGTGGCGGGAATGCCTCGCCTGCAGACGATTTCGGATCGTTTCGGCCGGAGCGTGGACCACCACCACGAGGTCCGGTCGGGCCCACGGCACGGCACCGTCGTCCAGAAGGCCGACCAGCTTGCCCACATCCCCACGCAGCCCTATCGACCACAGAGCCTGCAGGATCCCTTCCTGGAAGAGGTGGACGCCGGCCGTGCGGCGTGCAGCATCGAGTAGACCTTGGGCGACGAACCATTGCACCGACCTGGATACCGCGCTCGACCAATCCCTCTGTCCGGCGCCGATGCATGCGAAGACGCGCACGGAAGCGATGGGTCTGGCCACTTCCTGCTCCCAGACCCACCGAAGCTTCCGGGACATTCGGCGAGGTCCTGCCACATCCGGGCCGACGCCGCCATCGCCGAATCGAGCCGCGACGCCCCGATCCGACAGGGTGCTGAGCACTCGGCCGGCGATGTACGACTTGCCCGCGCCGGGGAGGCCGCAGAACTCGACAATGGTAGCCGCCGTCCCCCGGCCGGCCATCCGCCCCGTTGCGGGAGCGCTCATGGCTCCGCGGCGGTGCGCGCCTCAGCGCGCTCGACATGCCACGCCACCTGTCGGGCCAGCCCTTCACGAAGCGGCACGACAGGCTGCCATCCCAACAGCTTCGAGGCTCGCTCGACGGAGCCGGCCGTCCGCTCGACGTCGCCCGGTTGGCGTGACTGGATGTCGAACAACGCCGGGCGACCGAGCTGTTCGCCGATGATGCCGGCGACTTCTAGGAGCGTCGCCTGGGTACCACCTGCCACGTTGATCACGCTTCCGGGCGGAACATCCGCGGACGCCGCCAACAGGTTGGCTCGCACCACGTCGTCCACGTAGGTGAAGTCGCGGACCTGGCGACCGTCTCCGTAGAGAGGGAACGTCTCGCCGGCGAGAGCGGCTTCGACGAGTCGATGCATGGCCATGTCGGGACGTTGCCGTGGACCGAAGACGGTGAAGTACCGAAGCGAGACGGTGGGCACGCCCCAATTGTCCGCGTAGGCGTTGCACAGGTGTTCCGCCGCCAGCTTGGTCGCACCGTAGGGACTGTGGGGTCTCGGCAGGTCGTCTTCCGAGGTTGGAAAGGAAGGCGGGTTGCCGTACACGGAGGAGCTGGACGCGAAGACGAAGCGCTCGACGCCGCTCTCCCGCACGCCTTCGAGCAATCGCTGCGTAGCCAGGATGTTGTGCTCCACGTAGGATGCGAACCCTGAGGACCAGGACGGCCGGACGCCTGGCTGGCCGGCCTGGTGGAAGACCACGTCGATTCCCTCGAGGATCGCGCTCAGCTCGCATGTCCGGAGGTCAGCCTGGATCGACTCGCACGTCGGCAGGGTTGCCAGCACCCGCTGGTTCTCCAGCTTTTGCTCGATCTCGTAGTAGGGAGTCAGGCAGTCAACAGCTCGCACGCGATGGCCGTCGGCGAGCAGCCGCTCCGTGAGATGGCTTCCGATGAACCCGGCCGATCCGGTGACGAGTGCGTGCATGTCACAGGCCCCGCTTCGTACCGTCGACCGAGTACTGACGGCTGAGCCGCAGCGCTGGCGTGGGTTGGCCTCTCATCACGTCGGAGGAGAGGCCGGCTCCAACGGCCGCGAGGCCGAAGACCAGCCACGTTTGCTTCCTGTCCTCGAAGTTGTGGACGGAAGCACCCATCGCCCACATCAAGAGCAGGCTGATCCATAGTCCGGCGAGGACCTTCGGCTGGTGTCGCGCGTTCGAGACGGTGAAGATTAAGATCAGTGCGAAGAGGCCAAACCCAACGAGTCCCAACTCGGCGAGGAACCGTAGGGCGACGTTGTGCGCCGCTCTCTGCGTTGTCGCGGCTACGAAGGTGCCGCTCCCGGTACCGACGATGGGGTGCTCCGCGAACGTGTCATACGCGTCACGCCACGTGTTGAGTCGCCCTCCGATGTTGCCTTGGGTGATCGCGGTGGGTGTGCTCGCCAGCCGTTCCACGGTTCTCTGGGGCACCAGCGGCGTGGTCGTGAGGAAGACGCCCACGATGGCCAGGACGAATGCCGCGAGCGCTCGCCGCGAGACGCCGAGGCGAACGAGCCCCAAGGCGATGTAGATGAGGACGGGGAGCAGGGAAAGGATCGCAGACCGTGAGCCCGTCAGCATGACGGCAATGACTGCCGCCGGTATATAGACCAGGTTCACGGCGGCCAAGAGGCGGTGCCTGCGCTTGGAGGACGGGCCCACGACGAGATACCAAGCGAAGGGGATCCCCAGCCCCAAGACGAGACCAAGGGCGTTGACCTCGAAGGTCCCGACCGTGAGACGGCCCAGATACTCGGCCCCGGCGCGCTCGTACCCGATGAAGAGGCTGATCACCGATACCCATGCGCCCAGGACGTATGCCTGCATGGCGGCACGGAGCGCCTGGTAGGACCTGAGGGTGTCCCAAAGGATGTACACGAGCAGCGCGAGCTGCACGTACGTGAAGGACTGCAGCAGCGTGGCCGTGAGGTTCGTGGTCCAGAAGACGCTCGCCAGATTCCATAACGCGAACGAGAGGACCGCGAGATGGAACGGAAGCGGCTTTCGGATCCTCCCGGTGACCGCAACGGTGAGCGCCCACAGCACCGAGGCCCCGATGCCCACAACCTTGCTGATCCGAGTGGTTGCCCCAACCTGCACAACGTTCTCCAGGGGGAGCGTGAAGATCACGACGAGGACTGCCCAAGACATCACTCTCCTCATCATCGACCTCCCAACAGCAGCTCGAGGTACCGGCCGACGACAACCTCCTGCTCGTAGGGCTCCCAGCTGTCGCGACCGGGGCGAGCGACCTGTCCGGAGAGTGCTTGGTCGATCGCGAGCGCAAGCGCATCCGGCTCGCCGACCGGTACCAGCCGGCCATGCCTGCCTCCGTCGAGGATCTCCCTCGGCCCGCTTGGACAGTCCGTCGCGATCACCGGGATGCCGCAGAAGAGCGCCTCGATCAGCGCCCCCGGCAGTCCCTCCCATCGCGACGAGAGCACGAACGCGGCCGACCGGACCAGGTACGGGTACGGATTCGTGACCCACCCCGGTAGCTCGACATCCGATCCGAGGTCGTGGGCGGCAACGGCCGATTCGAGGGCCCCACGCTCGGGGCCCTCACCCAGGATCAGCAGGCGGGCCACCCGCCTTTCTCGTACCGCGGCGAAGGCGCGGATCAGAGTGTCGAAGTCCTTTTGTGGCGCCAAGCGCCCCACGGCGAGAACGACCGGAGGTTCTCCCTGTCTGAACCAGGGATGGTCGACGGGTGCTCTTGCCATCTGCTTCAAGCGCGGCGTGATCACGGGATTGGGGATCACGTCGATGCGGCTCCGGGGGAGACCGGTGACCGCGGTCAGGTCAGCTGCCACCCCATCCGAAACCGCGACGATCCCGTCGGCCCAGCGGTAGAAGTGGCCGATCAGTTTCGGCCTGACCAGTTCCCGCCATGTCCGCCGGTGTCTCGCTGCCGGCGAGAGGGTGTTCCGCTCGCTCACCACAAACCGCGTCCGCACGCCGGCCACTTGCCGTGCCCACAGCCCCACGATGTTCACGTAGTTGAGTGCCGCCAGCACTGCATGCGGTCGCTCCCGCCGCAGGTATCGAACGAGCGCCGGCAGGCTGAGCAGCATGCGGGGAGCATTGAGATCCACCACTCGCACTCCGCTCTGTACCTCGTCGACGTAGTGCCCCTGAGCTCGGCGCAGGACGAGGTCGACCGCGTATCCCCGTTCCGCTATCCCCCCCGCCAATCGGATCATCGACCGCTGGGCGCCGCCTCCGTCCAGGGTGGAGGTCAGGATCGCCAGTCGCTTCGGTTCATCGCCCAACATCCACCTCACGTGAGCCGAGCGACACGTCGAGCGCGTTTCCAGATCCGCTTGCGCTGACTGGCGTTAAGGCCTGCGAAGAACACGAGAGGTCCCACGAGGAGGGCCGAGACCGCGGCCGCGACGAGGCCGGACCAGGATCCGGTCCGGGCCACCGTGCCGATGAACGCAGAACCCGCGAAGACGGCAACGGTAGCCAGGGTTGGGCGGACCACACCACGGAGCTGCTGCGAAGGCGGGATCCCCAGCCGACGTCCGATCATCCACGGGTAGACGAAGCTGAGGATGGCGCGACCCCCGATGAACCCGGTGACTGCCCCAACGATCCCCAACCCCCGATCGACGAGGACCCAGGACAGCCCGATACAAAGGACGGCGGAGAAGAGACCCACCAATACCTTCCATCGGAGGTTCAAGGTCAGATCGATGATGTTGGTGTCGATGCGGATGAGCGCCCACTGCAGGACCATGGTGACGATCAGGATCACGGTCAGCATCCCGGGGTAGTACTGCTCGCCGACCCACAGGCGGAGGAAAGAAGCCTCCCAAACAAGGATGACGGACCCGGCCACGGTCCCCATCAGCCACGTTGCCGCCATCATCTCGTTCCTGACGCTCTGCGCCTTGTCAAGGTCCCCCGCACCGATCAGGCCGCCGAGCCCGGGCATGATCGCGAGGATGACGACCGCCACGACGGCGGCCAGCGCGAAGGGCACGAATCTCGAGAGCGTGTAACTCGTCACCAGCCTGGCGGATCCTGCGATGCCGAGGACCACGAGGTCCGCCCCGTTCATGGCCTTCATGACCAGGTTCCAAAGGAGGAACCATCCGCTCAGTCCGGCGAACCGGCCCAGGCCTCGTAGGTGAGGCCTGGCCATGCCGAACCAGGCCACGTACCTCCTCGCGATGAAGAAGTAGGCGGTCCCGGAGAGCAGTCCTGTTGCGACGGTTGCAGCAGCAACACCGACGAGTCCGGTGCCGAGGAAGAGGGCAGCCCCTGTCAGCCCGCCGCCGATGAGTACGACCCCTGCTGCGAGGCCGATCCGTTTGTAGCCGAGGTTCTCGCCTTGGAGCACAGCTCGAGGCAGGTCTTCGAGGCTGCCCAGGAGGAGGTTCACGACGAGCAGGGCGGCGGCAAGCCGGACGATCCCCAGGCTCGATGCTGGCACGTGGAGCCACACGGGAGCGAACCACCCCACCACAGCGCCGATGGTTAGCTGAACGGGAAAGAAGAGGACCCACACGGTCACTGCATTGCCTACTTGGCGGCGCTTCTCCTCGTAGTCGGTGGACGATTGCCGGTTCGCCACGACCCACTTCAGCGCCTCACCCGGTCGGCCGCTCGCCGGCGAGGCTTGCACGACCAGTCGCTGAAGTACCTGCCACACGCCGAAGACGGAGTCCCCCAAGCGAGAGAGCAAGAGGGGCGTCAGCAGGAGAGCCACGACGGTACGGGTCACAAGCTCGACGCCGGAAGCGAAGGCGTTCAGCGAGGCTCTCTTCGTCAGTGTGCCGTCGGAGAAGACCCGAGTGGCGCCCCGCGCGAGCAGCCCCTGCCGTTCAGCCACGGAGCCTTGGCTCCTCGCGCAAGGAGGCCAGAAGCTCGTCCGCGATCGAGTCGGGCGACCGCACCCCCGTATGGAACTTGAGCACGAGGATCGACGAGGACGACGTGAGCTCATCGATGGCGCGCTCGATCGCGTCGGCGTACCGCCCGACACGTTGCAGTGCAGGGCCGTCGAGCCACCCTTTCACTGCGTGATTCTGAGGACGGGTCCTGATCCGGTGCAGCAGGACGTCATCGGGAGCCGAGAGCCACGCCACGACATCCAGTCTGTCCGCCCAGCTGCTCCTCCACCTGTCCAACAATTCCGTGAACACGGCGCTGGTCGTAATCGGTGGACCGAATCCGGACAGCACCGCCAGGCGGAAGACCGGTCCCTGGTCGAAAAGCAGAGTCCCGTCGTCATGACTCGGCCTTCGATCCACCCGTCGTTGCCAGGCATCGACCAGGGCCATGGCCTTGGCCTCCTGCCTCGTGAACCACCGGGTCCCACGGTAGTGCAGGAGGTAGGTCGGGAGGAGCTCGGCGGCGCGTCGCACATAGAGGGGCACGAGGTCAACTCGGGGAGGCAGCGGAACGACCCGAATGCGAGGATCACGCGCCACGAGAGCGCGAACCAGTGTGCTCTTCCCTGCACCGGCCGGGCCGGCCACTTCAAGGATCAGTGGGCGCCACGATCCGTTCGCCGACGGACCGGCAAGCGGCTTCCTCGGCATCGCCATGGCTGCTCCTACGGCCTCGACCGCAAGGGGTGGACCACCACACCAGGGATGTTGCAGGCGTCGGCGGAAGGATCGGGAACGTCTGCGGTCAGGGGGGCTCGCTCAGGGACGTCTACGTAGGGGATGGCGCTTGGGACGCTCACCGGGGGACACCTCCTGCAGCACCCGAACCACCAGCATTTGGCCCAGGGTGGGTCGACGATAGGGAGCACTACCCCGACCGGCACGCGTGCCGCGACGTATCTCTCGTACGTCGACCGCACGAGGGCTCATGCGTCCTCGATGCCGATCCCGGGACGATGGAGCTGTCGCTCATCTGCATCAGCCTCCGGGGCGGGGGGTAGCACCAGCAGCGGGTACTTCAGATGCTGAGGAGCTGGCTCGGGGAGTCCGAGGAGCTCGGTGTAGACGCGATCAAGCATGGCGCACATCGTGGCCCGATCGAAGATCCCCGAGACCCGGCTCTTGCCCCGAGCGCCCATCTGGCGGCTCTCCTCGGGGTGGTCCAGCATCCAGCGCACACACGAAGCGAGTGCGGCTGGATCGCCGGGTCGTGCGAGGAGGCCGGTGGACGCCGGCGTCACGAGATCGCGGACCCCGTTGACGGCTGTGGCCACGACCGGTCGACCCGAGGCCATGGCCTCGGTGAGCCCGCGTCCGAGGCCCTCGTAGAGCGAGGAGACCACGTACACGTCGAAGGTGGAGGCGATCCTGGGCGCATCGGGACGGAACCCAGTGAACAGGATGTCCACCCCGAGACGGCGGGCCTCCCGGCGTGTGTCTCGATCCAGGGGCTGCGCCTCGAACGAGGCGTCCCCCACCATGACGAACACGGCATCGGGGTGTGTCTCACGCACGATGGCAGCCATCTGCACGAAGTGCAGTGGTGCCTTCTGTGGAACCATCCGTCCAACCCATCCCACGACGGGCGCGCCCTCCCGGATGCCGAGCTCTTTGCGAACCGAAGGATCCGGCCGATCGGGAAGCTGGTCCATCTCCAACCCTGAGGGCACCACGACCACCGAGCCCGGAGGGGCGAGGCGGTTCTCCACTGCTTCGCGCGCCACGCGAGGCGACACCGCCACGTACCGGTCGGCGAAGGGCCTGACGAGTCGATCGAGTGTCAGGTACAGGGCCCGGCGAGGTGTTCCCATGAATGGGTGGGAAGCGAAAGCATGGAACGTGTGCACGACGACCGGAGCCCGGGCGAGCCCCGCGGCCAGCCGGCCGAGGAACCCTCCCTTGGAGCAGTGGGTGTGGACCACGGAGAACCGCTCACGAACGATGAGCCGGAAGAGCTGCCAGAGAACGATGGCGTCATCGAGCGGTGCGATCTTCTCTCGCATCCGGGGCAGCCGGACCGAACGGACGCCGGCCTCCCTCGCCCGCTCCCAGAGCGGCCCGCCGTCCCCCCCGGCGACCCAGGTCTCGTAGAGGTCAGGATCCATCCCGGCGGCGGCTAGGAACGTGTTCGCCCCGGCGCCACCGGCGAACCGCGTGATCACATGTAGGACCTTCACATGGTCTGGCGGCGGCTGGGGTGGCAATTCCTCTGGCCGGACCAAGGGTGGCGCGGCCGTCGGCCAGATCTGCCACACGGCCGAACCTGAGCCGTCACGCCGGCGGGAGTGCACGCTCACCCGGACAGGCGATAGGAAGCGGGAACCTGCTCGACGGGTTCCCCGGTCAACCCGTCGAGCAAGCCGGTCTGATTCACCAGAGCTGCCGCCTCCAGCCGCGAGTGCACGCCGAGCTTGCCCAGGATGTTCTGGATGTGCGTCCGGGCGGTCTGGGGGCTGATAACCAACGCCTCGGCGATGGCCTCCGTTCCCGCCCCACCCGCCAGCAGGCTCAGGACATCCCGCTCCCGGCGTGTGAGTGGGGAGATACGTTGGAGGACCTCGTCTTGCTCGTACCGGCGCCGCATCAATCGTCCGAGCAGGTCCCCGAGCATCTTGGGCGGCACCAGGGTCTCGCCGCGATGAACGGCGCGCGTGACGTCGAGCAACTCGGTGAGTGGGGACGCCTTGGTCAAGTAGCCGCGGGCCCCGACTTCGAGGGCCCGCTCGAGGACCCCGGGCTCCTCCCTACTGCTCAGGATCACGACCTGGCAATGGGGGAACCGCTGGCGGATCATCGATGCCGCCCGAAGCCCGTCGCAGTTCCGAAGGCTTGCGGCGAGGAGGGCCACGTCCGGAGCCGTCCGCTCGGCCTCGGCAACGGCCTGAAGCCCGTCTCGGGCCTCGGCCACTACCTCGAGATCCCCCTCGCTCTCGATTACGACCCGCACGGCCTCGCGGAAGAGCGATTGCTCGTCCGCGAGCAGGATACGAACCCGTCTCGCTCTCTCCACCGTGTCGGCAACCCCCGCGCGGGTATGGACCAGAGGCTATCCGGGGCCTGTGCGGCAAACATCCGACCGATTACGTATTGCCCCTACGACGAATGCACGATGGTGGCACCCCGAGCCGCGTCCTACCCTGATGCCGCGACCGTAGGGTGTTACCTCAGGCACGTGAGACCCGGTGGCCCCCGACCCTTTCGGAGAAGCCGAACATACGTATGGCAACGTCGGACCGAGGCTCAGATGATCTGCACGACGAGGGCACGTTTGACCTCCGCGACGTTCTCGCCACCGCTCGGCGACGAAAGTGGGTCGTCGCAGCGGTGACGTTGTGCATCGCGAATTTGGCCGCTTTCTACTCCTTCACCCGGGTTCCGGTCTATACATCTCAGGCGCGCGTTCTGGTCAGGCCTATACTCACGAGCCCTTTCCAAGGCAACCCCCTGCAGCAGCTTAGCCTCCAGACCGAGATGCAGCTCGTCGCCTCCTCGGCGGTCGCGAACGTGGTGAAGCAGCAGATGGACTCACCGCTCGACGTCCAGGCGCTCCTGCGCCACGTATCCGTCACCGCGCCCGAGAACACCCAGATCCTCGATATCTCCTACTCGGATCCCGACCCTGCTACTGCACAGAAGGGCGCACAGGCGTTCGCCGACGCGTACCTCGAGTTCAAGAGGCGGCAAGCCCTCGGCAGCATTACCGAATACACAACGACACTGCAGCCCCAGATCCAGTCTCTGGACCAGGAGATCACGACGCTGAACCAAAGGATCTCACGCCTCCCCCAGGGAACTCCAGCATGGATGGATACACTGAACCGGCGGGACGCCCTCACAGCCAGTCGGCTTGCACTTCAGACTCAGTTCGCAACGCTCAGCACCCTGAGCGTGGATCCCGGTGAGATCATTCAGCCCGGTCAACTCCCGGCGTCACCTAGCAGCCCCAAGCATGAGCTCGACCTCGCCCTCGGCGTGCTCTTAGGTCTGCTATTCGGCGTGGGCTTCGCCGCCGTCCACGAACGTGTCCATGACAGGATCCTCGGTCGCCGAGAGCTGGAACAGTGCCTGGACGCGCCGGTCCTCGGAGTGATCCCGAGGGTACCCGGCCTGAGGAGCATGCCCGCTCGGCTAGTCACCGTCGAGCGGCCGAGGGGTGGTCCAGCCGAGGCCTACCGCACCCTTCGCACGAATTTCCTGGCCGCCAATCCACCCGTGAAGTCCGTCCTCGTGACGAGCGCTCAGGCGGGGGAGGGGAAGACCACGACGGCCGCCAATCTCGCCACTGCCCTGGCACTTCTCGGGAAGAGAGTCACGCTGATCTCCGCCGATTTGCGCCACCCGCGAGTTCACAAGTTCTTCGATGTGCCCAATGACGCGGGATTGAGCCAGGTGCTTTCTGGCGACATCGGGCTCACCGAAGCGCTTCACAGCACCGCCATCCCCCACCTGCAAGTCCTCCCGAGCGGGCCCGTGACGAGCATCATGGAGCCGGTCGAGCTGTTGCAGTCGGATCGGATGAGTGGCGTTCTCGCGCAGTGCGGGGGGGCCGAGTTCATCCTGATCGATGGCCCCCCGGTCCTTGCGGTGGCGGACAGTCTGGCGCTCGCGGAGATGGTGGATGGCGTTCTGGTCGTGGTCAACGCGCGGAAGGGGAAACGCGCCTTGGTGATCCAGGCCCGATACCAGCTTCGTCAGGTGGGAGGGCGCCTGCTCGGGGGAGTCCTGAACGGCTCCGACCTCTCGAAGATGGGCCTAGGCTACTACTCTCCCTACGACTACCACCGCGGGTTCCTGTTCCTGCACCGGCTCCTGGTTTCCGGGGCGGAGAGCAATTCCAGCAAAGAACCGACCACCATTGCCGGCACTGTGCCGACGGAACCCGACCGGGGTTCTCAGCCGATGGGCGGAAGAGCTTCGGGGCGCCGCTCTTCGCGATCTCGCCGGGGCGCTCAGCCGGAGGGAGGCGAGACCTCGGCGCCCGGCCCTACGGAACCCGACCTGGGCGCTCAACCGGAGGGAGGCGAGACCTCGGCGCCCGGCCCTACGGAACCCGACCTGGGCGCTCAACCGGAGGGAGGCGAGACCTCGGCGCCCGGCCCCACGGAACCCGACCGGGGCGCTCAACCGGAGGGAGGCGAGGCCTCGGCGCCCGGCCCCATGGAACCCGACCGGGGCGCTCAGCCGGAGGGAGGTGAGACCTCGGTGCCCGGCCCCACGGAACCCGACCGGGGCGCTCAGCCGAAGAGCGGAAGAGCTTCGGGGCGCCGCTCTTCGCAATCCGGCCCGCGTCACCCTCGCCGGCGACGGCGGTAGGTGAGGCGCCTGACCAACCTCAGGCAAGAGCCTTCCTAAGCGCAACCTCATGATCGGAGGAGCTGGGCATGAGGGCAGAGGCCTCCCCAGGAACAGCTACCAACCGGTGTCGCACAGCGAAGGTCGCCGCTTGCAAGCGCGAATGCACCTGAAGCTTCATCAGGATGCTCTGGACGTGCGTTCGGACGGTGTTGGGGCTGATGCCCAGACGGCGTGCGATCGCTTGTCCGCCCGCTCCCTCGACCAGGAGGACTAGGACCTCCTTCTCCCGAGGGGTGAGCTGCTTCGCGAGCAGTTCCACCGCCTCGTCCTCCGGGGTTCGGGCTTCCGCCGCCTCCGACGCCAGTCTCTGAGGGACGACGACGTGCCCTCCCACGACGGAATCGAGGGCCTGGACCAATCGCTGAACCGGAATGTCCTTCGTTACGTACCCATGAAAGCCCACGCGGAGTGCCTCCTTGACCGTCCGCGCGTCTTCTATGGCGGTGAGGGCCAGCACCTTGGTCTCCGGACAGGCATCGAGGATGGCCCGACCTACCACGAGCCCGCTTAGGTCAGGAAGCCCCAGATCCACGAAGGCGAGCTCTGGGCAGCTGCGCCGGACAGCCTGGATCCCCTCTTTCCCAGTTGCGGCCAGGCCGATGACTTCGATCCCCTGACCCTCCAGGGCCCGCTTCAGAACCTCGGAGAACAGCCTGTGATCATCGACGATCAGGACGCGGAGCGCCGAGCCCTCACCAGCTCGATCGGCACTTGTAGATGGAACGTCGTTCGCCTTCGATCCGAATCGACCCATATCCTCCCCCCGTGGGCTTCGAGCACACGTCGAGCGATGAATAAGCCCAAACCCCCGCTCCCCGACCGAGAACGAGCCGCCGATCCCCGTACGAAGGGATCGAAGATCCCGTCCCACTCCGCCTCCGGGATGCCCGGGCCCTGGTCCCGTACGCTCACGGTGATGACATCGTCGCTTTCCTTCACCGACACCGCGACCTCGGAGTCTCGATCCGAGCAAGCCAAAGCGTTGCGGAGAACGTTCTCGATCGCACTCCGCAGCTGAACCGGGTCGATGCGGGCCATCGCGCGTGTCGGTCCGGACAGGCTTACGCGCCCCTCTCCCCATCCCAGCTCGCACGAGTGGATCGCCTGGGAAACGATCTGGATGACGTCCGCCACGCGGCGCCGAAGGGGGTGGGCCCCCACTGCCCACCCCAAGAGTCCCTCGGTCGTCCCAACGAGCTCCTCGAGCTCGAGGAGTGAGCGTCGCAACATCGCGACGCCGATCGGGCTCCCAGCATCCTCCGCCAGCAGGAATTCGAGGACCGCCTTTACGTCGATCAGCGGCGCTCGAAGCTCATGGGCGGTCCATGCGATTCCCATATCGAGCTGTTCGTTGCGCCGCTCCGCCTTGGCCGTGATGGCGAGTTGCAAGAGGACCGCCGCGAGTAAAGACCCCAGGGCGTCGAATGTCGGCTGGAGTGAGGCGGGCGCATGCGCCACAAGGAGAAGGGCGTCACCCGCCTCGACGATGGCGGCGTTCGGCGCACCGAGCACCTCTCGGAACCGACGAACGAGCGCACCCCGCTCCGAGGACGGCAGCGAGCTCCATCTGGGGAACGCCCCCATAACGGCGTTAAGCTGTTTGCGCTTCCGCGATCCGAGACCTCGTACAGACATGAGCACCATGCGCTGCGAGTTCGCGGTCGCGACCCACCCCGCAACCGGGAGCTCGAACCGCTCGCCCACGAACCGGACGGCCAGCTGCGCCGCTCCGTCTGGACCGTTGGCTCGCACCAGATCCCGCCCAAGCGCGGTCGCCCGTTCCAGCGTCTCGACCTGGCGTCTCAGGCTGCGCTGCTCGAACAGGTTGTGAAGTGTGATGGCGGCCTGGCTGGCAACAGCCTCCAGGAGCTCCCATCCATCGTGGATGGCTTCCCGGGGGGCCGTGATCTCCAGCACGCCGAACGGCGTACCTCGACTGACGAGGGGGAAGAGCGCCAGAGCGCCGTCCTGACCCGCGTCTACCCGAACAGCCCTCTTGGTTCGAAATGCCGTGCGACGCCGGACCGAGCGCTTCCTGCCCCCACTCGCGCCGGCCCCGTCCCTCCAGGCGACACGCAGGCGCCCAGCGGAGTCGGGTAGGGCGAAGCTCACATGCGTCGGATCGCATCCGGTCGCCGACCGGGCCCAGCGGGCCGTAGAAGTCGCCAGCTCGTCGAAGCTGGGAGCTGATGCGAAGGCATGACAGAGCCCCTGCAGGACGTCGCGGTCCGCTACTCCCCTCAACGTAGCTCCTCCCGCCTACTGTCAACGACGTAACGGAGTCTAGAACGCACAGCGCGTCCTTCGCAAGGCTGCAGGACCGCGAGCGTGTTCTTGTCATCCTTTTTGCCATGGCCCCCAATGATCTGGAGGTCACCGGGAGGTCAACACCCCTGTCGCCTGGGGCAACCGTAGGAAAGATCGAGCGGCTGGCGGCCTGGCGCGATCGCTTGGCCCCCCTGGTCGGGGCGGTTCGGTCCTCGATCGAGGACGCGAGGGGCCGAGCGGCCGGGATCGGCGACCGGGTCGACGAGGCCGTCGACCCCCTCTCCGAGGCCATCTCGGCGCTGAGCGACCGGCTGGCCGCGTTCGCGGAGTTGACCGCCCCCCGCCGGCGGCCCCGACGAGCCCTCCTCCGAACGTCCGCTCCGCGTGATCGAGCTCGAAGAACAGGACGCCCCGGGCCACGTTGATCCCGCCCGGCGGAGCTGGAGCTAGCCGGGCGCGACCCGCCGTCCCGTCCCCGTCCGTAAAGAACGTCCCTTCCCCGTCCGACACCTAAGGGTCGAGCGTTCGCCGAACGGAGGGGACATGACGTCGGAGCGGTGCCCCGAGTGCCTGCTCACGCCGCAGGCCGAACAGCTGCTCGAGCGACTGGAGGCAAAGC
>Ga0184633_10000154_pt1 | contig 21612 bp, 22 predicted proteins | sample PLM31_170_b1_FD_133156 | JGI IMG/M metagenome (GOLD analysis project Ga0184633, IMG submission 133156) | Groundwater sediment microbial communities from an aquifer in East River, Colorado, USA - PLM3-1_170_b1 | ecosystem: Environmental > Terrestrial > Soil > Riparian zone | place: USA: East...
CCTGTCCCGTTCAGGCCACAGAGATTGCAGAATCGGCCTCCGTGATAGCCCATCTGAAGGAGCTATGGTATAGTGGCTGCCACCCTCCTGCGTGCACGGCAGGGCATTATGCCACGAAACGAACCGAAGAACTCGACCCGACAACTACCTGTCCGCCTGATTCGAGGTATACTTACCGGCTGGGAAAGCCGGATAAGGAGGTATGGATTATGGATATGACTCAATTGCTGACCTTTGGCGTCGAGCAGGGGGCCTCGGACTGCCATCTCAGCGCAGGCGAGCCGCCCATGTTGCGTATCAATGGAGAATTGAAAAAGCTGGACCATCCGGTCTTGTCCAAGGATGAAGTCCACAATATGATCTTCGACATGATGAACGACGTCCAGCGGAAAGTCTTCCAGGAGCACCACGAGTGCGATTTCTCCTTTGAAATGGGTGACATCGCCCGCTTCCGCGTCAATGTGTTCGTGCAGCGCCGAGGGGAAGGAGCGGTCTTCCGGACCATCCCCACCAAGATCATTCCGCTCGAGCAATTGGGCATGCCTCCCATCCTGAGGCAGCTCTGCGACAAGGAAAAGGGACTCGTCCTGGTGACCGGTCCGACGGGATCGGGGAAATCCACAACCCTCGCCGCCATGCTCAACTATCTCAACGAGAGCTTTGAAGGCCATATCCTGACCATCGAGGATCCGATTGAGTTCGTCCATAAATCGAAAAAGTGCCTGATCAACCAACGGGAATTGGGGGCCCATACCCACTCGTTCGCCAATGCCTTGAAGTCGGCCCTGCGCGAGGACCCGGACATCATTCTGGTCGGGGAGATGCGCGACCTGGAGACGATCCAGCTTGCGCTGACGGCGGCCGAAACCGGGCATTTGGTCTTCGCGACGCTGCATACTTCCAGCGCCCCCAAGACCGTGGACCGAGTCATTGACGTGTTCCCGCCGAACCAGCAGTCCCAGATCCGCGCCCAGTTTGCCGAAACCCTCGAGGGCGTCATCACCCAGACCCTGGTCAAGAAAAAAGCCGGAGGGAGGGCTGCGGCCCTGGAGATCATGACCGGCACCACCGCGGTGCGCAACCTCATCCGCGAAGCGAAGCTTCACCAGATACCGGGCATCATGCAGGTGAGCAAAAAGGACGGGATGCAGACCATGGATATGGCCTTGGTGGATCTGGTCACGCGCGGCCTGGTGACCAAGGCAGAGGCCCAGTCCAGGAGCATGACCCCCAACCTGTTCGCTCCCCCAACGGCCAGCGTGGCCAGTGCCGGCGCGGCGGCCGTCGGCGGCGCAGCCTAATATCCTCATCTTCCTCCGAGGAGCACGATGGATATTCGTAGTTTACTGAAGGTCATGGTGGAACGGGATGCATCGGACATCTACCTGACGGTGGATCTTCCGCCGATGTACCGCATCCAGGGAACTACCCAACCCATGGGGGACGCGCCGTTCACGAACGAACAGCTGGAGAAGTTGGCCGGTGACATCATGCGGGAGAAGCAGCGGAAGGAGTATGAAGAGAAGATGGAGATGAATCTGGCCCTGTATTACCCGGATCTGGGCCGCTTTCGCGTCAACATCTTTCGCCAGCGTGGCAACGTCGGGTTCGCCATTCGCCAGATCAAGGTTGAAATTATGCCCATCGATCAGCTGGGCCTTCCGCCCATCATCAAAGACATCGCGATGACCAAGCGGGGCCTCGTCCTCTTTGTGGGGGCCACCGGCTGCGGGAAATCCACCTCGCTGGCGGCCATGATCGACCATCGGAACGCCAACGCGCCCGGCCATATCGTCTCGGTGGAGGACCCGATCGAATTCGTCCACAAGCACAAAAAATCAGTGATCACCCAGCGAGAGATCGGATTCGACACCCATTCCTACGAGGCGGCGCTGAAGAACACCCTGCGTCAGGCTCCCGATGTGATCCTCATCGGTGAGATCCGCGATACCGAAACCATGGAAGCGGCCATCACCTTTGCCGAAACCGGCCACCTGTGTCTGAGCACGCTTCACGCCAACAACGCCAACCAGGCGATCGAGCGGATCATGAACTTCTTTCCCCCCGAACGCCATGCCCAGATTTACCTACAGCTCTCCATGAACCTGCGAGCCATTGTCTCCCAACGGCTGATCCCAGGCGTGGATGGCAAGCGCGTCGCCGCCTTGGAGGTCCTGATGGACACCCCTCGCGCCAAGGATCTCATCAAGAAAGGTGAAATCGACGAGCTCAAGGACGCGATGGAGCAGGGGGTGCAGGAAGGCTGTCAGACCTTCGATTACGTCCTGTTCAATCTGTACAAGGAAGGCAAGATCAGCCTCGACCAGGCGCTGATCAACGCGGACAGCGCCAACAACCTGCGGTTGAAGATCAAGCTGGCGGACATGAAAGGGGACGAGGCGATAGCCAAGCTTTCGAGAAAAGACGAAAAGGGGAAATCGGCAGGCTTTCAGATCAAAGGCACACCGCCGACCGGCAGTCCGGTCCGCAAACTCTAATTCGCGGCAGCACTCCACTCCGTCTCGACACAGCGCGATCCCTGTTTGCCCACCCGCGGTCTCACTTGGCAGGCGCGTGATCGTCGGCGAGCTGTTCCAGGTACACCGCGATCTTCTCCAGCGCCTCGGCGCTGAGCTTCTGACCGTACCAGGCCGGCATCGTTCGACCGGGGTAGCCCGGTACCACATAGGCCCCAGGGCTCAGAATCGATTCGACCACGTATTCATGCACCGTCTTGGCGTTCCCTCTATAGCTGGGATCGGCCAGCCGCTTCGGGCCGGTGAGTCCCACTACCAGCTTGGGACCCACCCGCCCGTCGGCGCCCTGGATGCCGGGGATGGTGTGGCAGACCGTACATCCAGCCTGGGAGAACAGTCGTCCGATCGGTTCGTCCCCGGTCGCCAACGACACCATGGCCGGGGAAACCTCGGGGATGACGGCGGGACCTTGGGATGAAGTGTTTTTCTGAGAAGCTGGCGGCCCCAGCCAGAGAACGAACGCGCCGCCGACGACCAGTACCATGCCCACAATGGTCGCGGCTCGCCCGACGAGCGGAAGTTGAGGGGAGGGCAGGCTGTCGCGGGTGGGTCAACCGATGACAGACAGGGCGCACCAACAGGGGAACTCCGGTGCGATAGAATTGAAGAGTATAACCACCGCTAGTACAGCGGGGCCTGAGGGCCGGGCCGCATACCTGCCAGATCGGGATCAGGGTCATTGGGTCCGCGTACGACGGCCGCCTTCACCTTCTTCCGCTCTGTGCGGCGGAGCTCCTTTTCCTTCCGTCTCTCGGCTTTGTCACGCTCCCGCTGGCGCTTCGCGGCGGTGACTTTGGGATGAGTGGACATGCCGGCTCCTCCTCATGCTACACAGAGACTTCAGTGCGCCCACTTGATGGTGCACCCGATTGCATGCGTCGCGGTCTCCGTCGGTGCGCTGTCCTTCAAAATGGCATCCAGCGCCTCTCGCAGATACCGGCGGGACACAGCGTCGGGGCGCTGCCAGTTGTCATCAATCTTGCCCGTGTATCGAAGCCGACGGGAGCGGTCAAAGACGAACAGGTGCGGGGTGTGTGTGGCGCCATACGACCGCGCAACCCGCTGGGAGGCGTCTCTGAGATAAGGGAAGTTATACCGCTTGGCCTTCGCGCGCACGACCATGTTCTCGAAACTATCTTCCGGATAATTCAGGTCATCGTTCGAATTGATGGCGACGAGTTGCACACCGAGGTCCGCATAGTCTCGCTGGATGGCCACCAGCCGGTCCTCGTAGGCCTGCACGTAGGGGCAGTGATTGCACGAGAACACCACCACCAGCACCGGCTTGTCCGCAAAACTCCCCACGCCGTAGGTCCGTCCGTCCACCCCGGGCAGTGAGAAATCTGGAGCGGCGTCACCAACCAGCAGACCGTTGAACCTTTGATCAGATTGGCTCATTGACTCATTTTTTCAACGAAACGATTGGCATTGATGCAAGCACGCAATTACTTTCCCGGGACGTCCTTCGCGCACCGAACACCAAGGGTACGGTCCCGGTAATCCGGCTCGGCCGAGACCCGAGCCGTGGTCCGGATCCCGACTGGAGGGTCGTTCCACGACCCTCCCCGAATCACGTGCCGCTCACCTTCCTTCGGACCGGTGGGATTCTTCTCAGGGCTTTTCTGGTAGTACTCTCGGTCATACCAGTCCGCGACCCATTCGGCCGCATTGCCGGCCATCTGAAAGAGCCCATACGGACTCTTGCCCCCCTCTTTAGTTCCATGCCGAACGCTCATGCCCTCCATGCCGCTGCTGACCGGAGCCAAGGTGATGGCATCGCTCACCCACATGCCGCGATTGTAGTTCGCAATATCCACAAAGGGCTGCATGTGTCCCCAGGGATACCGCCGGGCGTCGGTCCCCCGGGCCGCCTTCTCCCACTCGGCCTCCGTGGGCAGCCGTTTCCCCGCCCACTTGCAGTAGGCGTCGGCGTCGTACCAGTTCAAACCCACCGCAGGCCGGTCTGGGACCACAGTCACGGAATCCTCATCCCAGGTCGGGGGGGGCTTGTGTCCGGTGGCTTGCATGAACTTGACGTACAGGCCGATCGTGACCTCGTATTGGTCAATCGCGTAGCCGGGCAACCACACCGTATGCTCGGGACGCTCGTTTCCGAACCCATCATTGCTGCCCATCGTGAACGGGCCTTCCGGGATCAGCAGCATGGGCGCGCCATCTTTCCCCAGCGGTGCGGACGGTCCCGCCGGCGGTTGATCAGCGCCAACGGTCAGGACAGCGACCACAATGAATCCTGCGGCTCGGCCGATGTTCCGCACCCGTTTCATCGTGGAAGATCCACTAGAAAATGGCGTCCCCAACGGGATTTGAACCCGTGTTGTCGGCTTGAAAGGCCGGCGTCCTAGGCCAGGCTAGACGATGGGGACGACCTGGAAGCCAATTTAAAATTTTTAATTTTTCATTGATATAGTGGTGAGCCGCCTGGGAGTCGAACCCAGGGCCCTCGCCTTAAAAGGTCAATTAAGTACTTTTTCGCAGTGGCTTGATTTCGCGAGGTTTCCCCGCTTTTCTTTTCAGATCAGCAGCTTGTGTTCGGTTATATTACTTCTATTAGTTCGACGAATTCCACCCTTTTCTGCAGGGAGGTAGCACAAATTTAGCACATCCCTGTGGGGGCGCGGTTCGAGTCGTGCTTTGCTCCCGGCTCCTCCGGCGAAGTCTGCTCTGAGCCCTGGCACACAGCCAAAGCGGCCTAACAAGATGCGGGAGGCTATACACTAAGTTCCCGCGAAGCTATAATCCATCCCCATTGACGATTCAATCCTTGTGGGCAAGTGTCGCCTAATCATGCTTGATAAACAGGAGTTCTACCACGGGGCAGCGATCATCCAAATTTTCGAAGACCCTAGGTATGAGAGGCTGAGAAAACATGAATACGGCTACCTCATCAACGACAGTGTTCTCGTTTTTCTTAAGTACTCTACAAAATCGCGTTCACCCTGGAGGTTTAGTTTTACACAAGCGGAGGTCATGCGCCTGAGTAGTATTATGAGCTCAGGATGGAAGGTAGTGGTTGCGCTTGTCTGTGGCGGAGACGGGGTGTGTGCCCTGCAATGGGGAACCGTTGAACAAGTCCTCGGAAAGGATGCTGGGTGGGTTTCAGTTCGCCGCAAGTTCAACGAGAGCTATGGTGTCTCGGGACCTCATGGTGAACTTCAAAAGAAGGTCCAATTGCAGCAATGGCCCGCAATCGTTTTCGACTCGCCTGCTGAAAGAGGAAAGCCTGAAGATCCAGCACTAGGGATACAAGGTGGTGTGGTATGAGCAGGCTAATAATTCGAGACGGAGCTCACACGACAGAAGTGTTGAACGTATTGAGGAGCGAGATAAAGGCTGAATCCTCCTTGAACGCAATCCTAGAAAAGGCAGTACGAATTATTGAACGGTCAGTGGACCCGATTGGTGGTCCTCCCGACCATCCTAGTGACGGTCTGTTATACGGTCTGATTCAAAGCGGCAAAACGAGCATCATCACAGTTGCAGCGGCTACGGGCGCCGACAACGGGTTCCAGTGCATCGTCATCCTGACATCTGATATTGATCTGCTTTACGATCAGACTATCGAACGTGTTAAGAGGGCGTTGCGAGGTCTCACCGTTCTGGGCAAGAACGACTGGAAGGACGCGGATAGGTTTGAGCGGCAGTTGAGGACGCCGCCATTCGTGGTAGTCTGCTCTAAGAACGGCAGCAAGCTAAAGAGCCTGCTTGATGCATTCATGACGGCGAAGGCGAAGGGGCTTTCGACTTTAATCATTGACGACGAGGCTGATCAGGCAAGCCTTAATACATTCACCAGTAAGGGCGGGGACCAAATTAGCAGAATCAACAAAGTTATCACAGAATTTCGAAACTACTTTCCTGTCAATACCTATCTTCAGGTCACCGCGACGCCTCAAGCTTTGGTCTTGCAACGACCGGATCACCGGTACCGGCCCTCCTTTACAGTTCTGAGCGCACCAGGCCCTGGGTACGTGGGAGGAGAGGAGTTTTTTGTGACGGACAGCCAACTGCTCAAATATGTGGACATCGAAGAGGTCAATTCTTTGTTGTCCACCCACCAACCAGCGGCTACGGGCACAGTGCCGGTGGGCCTTGGTCAGGCTTTGTATACCTTTCTGATTTCAGCAACGCACAAGGTCATCGAGGAACCAGACAATTCTTGCGCTTTTTTGTGTCATGTGAGTCTCAATAAGAGAGATCACGATCACATCGTCAGGCTTATTGACCGGTTCAAAGAAGACACAATTAACGCTCTCAAAAGTCCAGGTACAGCTGGACATGCTAGAGTGCTCAAAAGCTTGCAAGATGCTTATGATGATCTCAAGAAAACTGAATCAAGGCTCCCTTCATTTGAGGAGACCGTGAAGAAGATTCAGTTTTACATTCCTGGTGCGAATGTGAAACTGATCAACGCCTCTTCAAACGAAGAGGTTAAGCTCGACTCCGTTTACAATATATTCGTTGGTGGGAACAAACTCGGAAGGGGTGTCACCATTAAGAATTTGCTGGTCAGTTACTATGGCAGAAATCCAAAGCGGCCAAACTCCGATACTGTTCTTCAGCATGCACGCATGTATGGATATCGACAGAAAGACTTGAACGTCACAAGGCTATTCCTGCCGGAGAAATTGGCAAATCACTTCAGGTTAATTCACCAAATGGAAAGTGCGTTACGCGATTTGGTGAGCAAATACCCTGAAGGTAAGTTCGAAGGCCTGTATGTATCAGCTCCATTACAGGCGACCCGGAGGAACGTCCTCGATCCTAATGCGATAGGGTATTATGTCTCGGGCAGGATGTACAATCCGCCATATCCGCTTCGTAGTGCGGATATGAATGCCAATACCGAGTTCATAGACTCCAAGCTTGCAGGGTTTCATGATTCCGCACCAGCGCAGGAGGTTACGGTCCCCTTTGTTATTGAGCTTTTGCAGAAATGTCCGCCAGATCCGAAATATGAGACTGAACTGTGGAATGTTAAAACACTCACAGCTGCTTTAGAGAAAATTCAGACCTTGCGCGGAGAGAAGGCTTATTTGGTGGTTAGGCGCGGAAGAAATCTCAGACAACCTCGTCGAGAGACACAAGGCATACACGATAGTGGTGAAGACAAGTTGGCCCCGATGGATGCTCCAACTCTTTTCTTGTATAGGCAGAATGCGAGTGAAAAAGAGATAGAGATTTGGTGGCCGCAACTGAGATTTCCGGAGAGTCCGGACGGGAATTACGTTCTGGCTTTTAGCTTTAACCGATGAGAGAGAAGATACAGGGACGTTATAAGGCGATTGATTTGTTTTCTGGATGCGGAGGGCTCACTCTCGGTCTCAAAAGGGCTGGGTTCGAAGTGGTTGGAGCAGTAGAGATAGATGAAAGGGCTGTAGAGACATACAGCAGTAACCATCCAGAGGTTAAGGTTTTGCAGCAGGATATTCTCAGTGTAAACGGCAAGGATCTGTTGGGTAATTTGGGGCTCAAGAAAAGCGAGCTTGACTTGCTGGCAGGCTGTCCTCCATGCCAAGGGTTCTCACGAATACGACGGCGCAACAAGAAGCGGATTGTCAAAGACAATCGAAATGATCTCGTCCTTAAGTTTAGAGGGTTGATTGTGGAAGCTTCCCCGAGAGCGGTGATGCTGGAGAACGTACCGGGTTTGGAGAGGGACTGGCGATTCGCAATGCTTCTAGGGGTGCTTAGGAGGCACGGTTACAAGTTCTCTTGGGGAATTCTGAACGTTTCGAATTACGGTGTCCCCCAAAGACGCAGACGTCTTGTCCTTCTTGCTTGTAAGACTCAGAAACCAATGCTGGATCACATTAAGACCTCGCGTCCCCGGACCGTCCGGCAAGCAATAGGGTCGATAGAACACCCGCTAAATAGTAAGCGACCTCTACATCGCTTGGTGGCCCTACATGATGACAGAGTAAAAAGCCTCATTCGGAAAATTCCCAGAGACGGAGGAAGTCGGGACGCATTACCCCCTCAGTTAACACTCAAATGCCACCAACGACTCGCCGGTTTTCGGGATATTTATGGGAGAATGGCCTGGGATGATTTCGCGCCCACGATCACAGGAGGTTGCGTTAATCCCAGCAAAGGAAGGTTTCTTCATCCAAGACAGAATCGGGCGATTACGATCTTTGAGGCATCTCTGCTTCAGTCGTTTCCGAAAACTTATAAATTCTTTTCGAAGTATGGCCGCTATCCGAACGCTGAGATGATCGGCAATGCCCTGCCACCCAAGTTTGCAGAAAAAGTCAGCAAGTACATGCTTGACATTCTAAGAAACATTGGCTGACGTTTTCACCACGAAAAAGCGCAGCCAAATCATGGCTGCGATCAAGGGAGCTAATACCAGACCTGAGAAGGTTGTTAGGGTGTTGGTTCATCGGATGGGTTTCCGCTTTGGGTTGCACCGAAAAGACTTGCCTGGCAGTCCCGATATTGTGTTTCCTCGCTTGAGGAAAGTTATATTTGTTCATGGATGCTTTTGGCATGGACATAAGTCCTGTAAGAGGGCAAAGCTGCCCAAAACAAACAGGAAGTTTTGGGCTGAGAAAATTGGTGCTAATAAACGCCGTGATATCGTGGCGCGGAATAAGCTTAGAGGGCTTGGCTGGGGGGCTTTAACTTTGTGGCAATGTCAGATAACGCAATGTTCGCCCAAGCTAGCAACGCTGATAGCCAAATTCCTCACTGACCGTTAGAGGTCATTACTAGTGGGCACCGCCTCGAGGTCATTCAGTCTTGTAGATCAAAAAGTCGCTGAAGCAGAATTCTTTCTTCAACGTCTTGCTGGGTGCGGCCCTGATTTCTTCGCGGTCCGGTGCTACGTCGGCGCCTTCGTATCCTCATCGCGTTCCGTTACTTTCTCACTTCAGGCAGTTCTCAGTGGAACCGATGGATTTAGAGAGTGGTATGCAAAACACCAAGAAACACTTCGGGCTAACCCAACGTTGCGCTTCTTTAGTGATTTCCGCACAGTCAATATTCACATCGGCGAAAACTTGGCAAGTACGGGCTCTTTCTCTTGCGATTCTGCTGTTCGGTATTGGTTTGTTCCGTCGCCAGAGGTTCGGGAGGTTCCGGGGGAGGATGTCTTGGAAGCTTGCGCACACTACTTCCGGGCAGTTCTCTCAATCGTCTTCGACTGCTATATGAATTTCGGGCCTCTCATCGACGCGAAGCAGCGCTTTACGGAAGAGTATTTCTCGCGTCTCGGCAAGTCTATCGAGGACGCCGAAAAGGAACTTGGATTGCCTCGCGGATACACCGACACAGGTGATCCCCATTCGCTACCGCACCGTTGGCAGAGCCTCCGCGACCTCCAGCCGGGGTGCGAGATTAACGATCTCTTCGACAAGTATTTGGGCAAGGTTACCACGGAGCCAGAAAGACTTCGGCCATACGCTCCCCGTGGCAATACGATCTAACTTTTCAAATTCCGATACTGGAATTGGGGGTCAGGCATGACGATCCACTTATTACCGAGCGAGGCCGGGCGCGCGGCATGACTCAAATCTGACAGTAAGAATGAAGTCCCGACTCCCTATCCTTCGTCTTTGCTTTTACAACACCTGTTACAAGGAGATGGTGAATGACCCTGTACTCATATTGTTTGCGATATGACGACGGAGCTGCTCCAAACCCCTACTGGAACGTCTGCAGTCTCGTCATTTGCAAGCCGGCCATTCGCCGCGTAGCTCAAGAAAATGATTGGATCGTTGGGCTAGGCTCAGTCCATTCCCCTATCGGCGACATCTCTTCCTCTGTGGTGTATGGGATGAAGGTCACCAAGGGTCTTTCCATGCGAGACTACGACCGATTCTGCCGCGAGGAGTTGACGCAGAAGATCCCGGACTTGCGCCATCCAGATTTCCGAAGGAGGGTCGGCGACTGTATTTACTATGACTTCTCCGATCCGAATGGGCCTAAACTGAGGCAAAGTGTGCACGACGATGGAAACCGCGACACAGATCTTCGTGGTCAGAAAGCTCTGCTATCGACCCACTACTATTATTTCGGTGACAGGCCAATTCCTCTGCCTAAAGAGCTATACCCGATCGTCCATCGGATGCAAGGCCATAAGTCCCGTGCCAATGCAGACTTCCTGCAGCCATTTGTGGATTGGATCGAAGGGTCTGGCTTTAAGGCGAACCAGCTCTACGGCGAACCCCAGCTCAAAGGACGAATGATGGAGATGAGTGATTGTCGTGGTGTTTGCTCCACACGGGATCGCGAAGACGACGAAAACGACAAAGTATGCTAGAGGGGGACGCGCAGCTCCTCAAGACAAGCGTTAGGCCTTTCGCGAGGGCACGATGAATGAAAACCAAACAACCGCTCTCTCGCTCAAAGCGGCATATGCTTTCGGAGCGACGAAGGGCTTGCAGCGCCAGATAGACGAAATCCGCGACATGGTAATTGAATGGGACTCTTCCTACACCTCGTCCCTCCGTCGCGGATACATTGTGGAGCTATTCGAGAAGTGCGGAGTATTCGACGAGTTCAAGACGGATTACTGGGCGCATGGAAATACACCTGCTGGAGAGACTCAGCGCCGACGCTTCCTCAGGATCAAGAAACAATATGAAGACTTCTTGGCCGGGCGAGGGCCGGAAACAGGGCCTGAGCTCGAGAGCGAAGAGGAAGAAGGTGATCAGCAATTCGCAGCAGAGTCCGATCTCCGAGACTTCCTGGCGAACAATCTGACCCGTGTCGAGCCAGGGTTGCGTCTGTACCAGGTCGGCGACCGATCCGGTGTCGAATTCGCGGTCGAGGGCGGCTCTATCGACATCCTTGCGCTAGATCGGGATGACCACTTCGTGGTTATCGAACTAAAGGTTGGAAGGGGACGGAACAAAGCGGTGGGCCAACTTCTCTATTACATGGGATGGGTTGACAGTCACCTAGGCAAGACTCCGTGCCGTGGCATGATAATCGCGAAGGAGATCCCAGAGGAATTGGTCTTAACAGTAAAGCGTGTGCCCGGCATACAGCTATATCGGTACAACCTGAGCGTGTCGGTTGAGCTAGTCTCACCTAAGACCTAGCCTGCGACCGGAGCGGACCGGCGGGGAAGAAGAAATGAAAAAAGGTCACGTCCTGCGATCACACATCACGGAGCGAGGGGGGCGCGCTGCGGGGCTGGGTTTACAGGTGGTTTTTACCCGCTTGCCCGGAGCAATCGTATGGCTGCCGGTTCGCGCAAGCGAAGTATAGACGACCGCCGGATACAGTTGAGACAAGTATTTTTGACAAGTAGCATGTTCCTGTTTCTGGATCTCGAATTCCTCGGAGCGGGAGATACAAGGGCTAGGTGTTCGCGGCCCAGTGGTATCAACGGCGAGGCTAGGAGAGCCTAGGGTGATACAGAACGTTGAGCCTTCGCAGATCTACGAATTCATGGTGCGCGACTTCGCGGATGCCTGGGACGCCCTGGCCGGCGTACCCTCCGCGAGAAACCGCGGGAACTTCATGTTCGCCCGCCAGGCTATGGTGTTGCTTGAATGGGCGGCTCGCCTAGCGGCGAGCGACACAACTGGCGGCGCTATTTCGGCGTTTTCAGATGAACTTCACAGAATTGAACCGAGATACTTCACACAACTTCCCGGTGGCGCACCCCAGCCCAAGGAATTTCAGCTGCCGTCGGTCACGACAGCGAATCCAGAACGACAGCTGATATGGGCTCTGTTCGACCTTATTCGTAACGGGCAGGCACATCAGTACCAACAGATACCAGTCGAACTCCTGGACGGAAAGGTCTTCTGGATCGCCCTGTCGGGGGCGGCATCAGGGTTTCAGCTCGCGACGGCCCAGTCTCGGAGGAAGGAACATCTCGGATACAAGGATGATCCGTCAGGCAATGTCTGGCTGCTCGTCCGTACGGATCTGATGTTCCTTGACCTAAAAGACGCCGTTGAACGATCAAGTCTCCTAGGCCGTGGACTGTCCTTTGCGCATCTCGTCAGAGCTGGACCTGGACGGTCCGACTATCAGTTTGATTCTGCTGCCTTGAAGGCAGCCCTTGCAACGGCCGGGCACCCGGTCACTCCGATCTAGAATCGTGCCCGATCTTTGGGGTCTGGCATGCATATTAACTTATTGCGGAACGTGGCGGGGCGCGTGGCCGCGGGGGAGGAGAAAAAGAAAATGTTCTGGCACCGTTCTTAGTCTTGTGCCCGTTAGGAGAATAGGCTTTCAAGGTCGGTGCTTGACTGCATTCTCCGCGCCTTCTCGCGCGGCGTCTTTTCGTTCACATCGGCTAGTTGCCACAATTTGTCTTTCTTCCGAGCAATAACGAGACGCCCAAATTCCATGCCATGCTTATCAGCAAATTCAGCGAGCCCCTTAGCCTTTGCCCACGTATCTGTCCGGCTATCATCGTGTGGTTCAAGAACATCAACTACAAACCCCTTGCCGCTTCTCCGAATAATCAGGAAGTCAGGATAGAAGGGTTTCACGCCTGCCAACTCGTATTGGATACAAAGCGCCCATTCGCGTCGTGGCAGGTTCCGTAGCCATGCGACGAATTTCCCCTTCTTCATTTCAGCTTCTAGCAACTCCTTTTCCCAACCGTTCAGTTTTGCGCTAAAGTCACCGCGCTCGTTGCAATAGAGGTGTTTTTTCCAGATATCCCCTTCCTTTTTCTCTACAATTTGCTCTGGTAGTTCCCAATCCTGAGCAGCAGCCTTTCCACTGGCTTGGACAAGCGCATGGAACCGCGTGCGAATTGACGCTGGCAACTTCTGAATGTCGGCCTTGTGCTTTACCCACAAAACATCAAACTCCTGTTTTGCGAGTTTTTCCATTAACGAGAGCGTTTCCGGTTGTCGGACCACCGCAAACAATTCCAGCTTGGCTTGATTCGGCTTCTCTTTGTCGTGATACCGCTTCCAATATGTTCGGTGGAGACCTTCGCCTGCTGCCAGCATGCGCCCAGCAGCATCAAACAGCTGATCAATGTTTTCTCCAGACAGAGACATCCGCGCAGACCTCCGGCCAGTAATGCTCATCTCGCCAGTGGCAACCTGCGTGATATCCACTTCAATCTCGCCACCTTCCCGCACAACAGTCCCCCACTCAGTATCCTTAGTTGCGCAATCATCGCGCAGTTGCTTCAGCTTGCTGATGAACACTTCGCGCATGTGCTCGTCGGCGTCAGGATTCACGCCCTCGTGAACTAGCAGTCCAGCCAGGCGAAGTGCACGCTTTATATCGCTCATCTTTGGGACGCGACTCACAGAATACGTTGGCAATGTCCTAAGATGATCAAATACCTTCTCCATCGACGGATTGCGGGGGTAAGCCTCGGTGGAGGTTTCAACCCGTGTTGGCACACCTTCCTCAGCATCGGGATTGCGTAATCGTGACAATACGCCTTCCAGTGCATCCGCGTCGTAATGCGGGAGGAACAACTCGACAGTATCGAGAACTTCATCTGTGCCGATCCGCCTCGCCAGAGGCGTACGAATCATCCGACCAACAAGTTGTGCGATGCTGGTTTGGTCTTGGGCTCGTCGGAAACTCATCATCACTTCAGCGCGCGGACAGTCCCAGCCGGTCGACAATGCAGTTTTGAATAGCACGACCTTTACATCATGACTGTCCTGGATTCGGGACGCTTCAAGCTTTCGGATGACTCGCCCGCCCGCCTCAATGTCGGCCTGATCTTGGAGACAGTGGACGATTTCATTGACCGCGAGTGGCTCACTGTGACGCTCAATTACACGTACAACGTCGTTGAGCGGCGTGCGCGAAATGGAATTTCCGGTACCATCTTCGATCTGAATAACAAGAATCGGTCGGACGACTTCCTTTTCCTTCTCCCTAGCACAGTAGTCCTCCCAAAGTTTCGTGAAATGCTTCCAGGTCTCGGCGGCACTTTCAAGAAGTGTCAGGTCACCAGTGGCAGTGGTTTTCGGATTGCGGACTATAATCCAGTCCTTGAGCAAACCACTAGATCGTACATCTTCAGGCAAGATAATAACTGGGCGTTGCGTGCGGTTCGTATTGCCCAAGAGTGTTGTGAAGCGTTGCGGCGTGGCACTCATGCCCAAGACAAGTGGCACAGGTGGCAACCCATCCGTTTCTGAGCCGATGATGAACTTCTGCATAATCGTTGTGCGATTCTTGTCTGTGGCGGTAGCTCCACGGTGTGCTTCGTCAATGATGAGCACGAAATCCTGCGCTGCACGGCCAACAGTATTGGTAACGGTCTGCCAGAAAGTAAACTTTCTCCGATCACCAGGCTCTTTTGTGAGGAGCTTGTCTTTGCCGAGAAGCTGCGTGTTAACGAAATAGACATGCCCTGGCTGCAGAGAGTCTTCGTCGAAATTCTCGCTGTCGATCGTTAGCATTTTGTGGTAGGGCAGATGGTCGCACGCGACAAGCAACTTGTTACTGCTTTGTACGTTCAGCTCCGGCGAATCCGACAGCCACAAAAAAACCGTTTGCGGTCGAGCAGGAATCCCTTCATTGCCTCCAAAAGTCAGATCAATGACCTGCGCCAGCGTGATCGTCTTCCCTGAACCAGTCGGAGCGCTCAAGATAATTGCTTCCAAGTCGCCACCAGACACACTCTGCCGCGCTTTATCAAGCTTGGTAACTATGTCCCGCGCAGCATTCTCTTGGAAGACTTTCGGCTCAAGTTTCATTCCGCATCACCTTACCCTAACGCCTAAGGTGTATTGAGGCGGAAGTTTTCAAGATAGCTCTTGTAAAGCTGCACGCTTTGCATATGACGTCCTAGCGCACGGCGCATTAGCGCGAAGTTTTCTTCCGAGTCGGTGACAAGGAACACCCACTCGATGTCCTTACGCTCCGCTAGCCTTTCATGGAAAGCTCGGAACTCCTTCTCCCTAATGAGCACAGCGAACGGCGAGTGTTTGGGGATAAACCACCGCTGAGAACCTTTCGAGTCCTCTCGCTTGCCTTGGCGGCCCGCCATCATCCACAAGATCGGCAGAATGGCTTGAAATGCATCGCCGCTTGCGACTTCGGCAGGATCCAGAAAATCAAGTCGGAAGTATTCGATATTCTCGACGAAGCCGTCTTTAAGAGAAATTTCGTCTTCTTGTGCATCTCGTGTTAGGTATTTCCCTTCCAATGCTGTGCCGTCGTCTCTGAACCCTTGAACAACATATTTGCAGCGCGGCCACGTGACTTTTTCACAAATCCCCTCTGCTTCAAACCCGCTCTCACCAGGATAGATACCTTTCTTAAACAAACGCTGAGCTTGCTCTTCTTCGACTTCGTTATCGGTTACCAACACACATTGGCGGCGTCCCTTGTCAGCAGCATTCAATAGAGCTGTGGCATGAAAGGTTGTCCCTGAACCGCCAAAAAAGTCCAATACGAGGGCATCTCGCTTGTTGCCTACTAATGCTGCAAGCGTGTCATAAACTGCGTATGGTGACTTAGCATAATCGAAGGATACCTCGCCAAGAACATCTCTGATTGTACGCGATCCCCATTTGCCAGCATCATGTCGTGCGCGTCGCCAAACTGTTTTCGGAATCACATTGCGCTCAGCCGTTCCTAAAATTAGGGCTCCATCCTGGTCTTCCCTGCCAAGAATCGCAATTTGGCCACTCCGCACTTTTTTCTGATTTCCACTTTTCACATAGCTGATAGACCATTTGTTTCCGCCAGGGCCATTCTCCTGCTTCCGAACCCTCACAAATCCTTCCTTTGTTAGATTCATGAGCGTTTCGGGATAAAGCTGCCACGTGGATACCGAACCGTTACCCCTGAATGGCCAAACAACAGGATAACCGTTCAATGTCTCATCTGGGTCTGGCCTCCATTCGTTGAGATTCCCGCTGACTTCTTTGGCATCGACACGCTGCTTCAAAGTTTTCCCACAACCGATAATTCTTTTTCGTTTAGGGTCAATGCCTATTGGATAAACGAGTCCGGCCCGCTTAGACGGCAGCGCATTGATTCCTCCATACCGGATCATAGAAAACCAAATCGGGGTCTTATCGGATTTATTCTCGTCAGAAAGTAAGTCGTCTCCACCGGGAACCGGCCTTGCATTTCCCATAAAACAAAAGTAAGCGTATTCTTCGACGCGATAAAAACCACCTTGGCTAACACCTGCTCCATTATTCACTATTGTCACCATTTGACGGCGACTATCAGGAAATTGCTCTGCAAGCAGGCACCCCAAGTGTTGAACTTCGTGCTCGTCAATCGTAACAACAAGAACACCGTCACGCTTAAGTAACCTCTTTGCCATTCTTAGTCGCTTCTCTATGAAAGAAAGCCATTTGCTATGCCTCCACGGGTCATTTTTATCCACGTAGTCGTTGTTATATTTCCAGTCCCGTGCGCCGGTGTTATAGGGTGGGTCGATATAGATCGCGTCCACCTTACTCTCGTAACAATAGAGTAGAAGCTGGAGTGCGTGAAAGTTGTCTGCATTGATGAGCACATGCCACGGCTTCTCTGGTCCGCCGCGAGCAACACTATCAACAGGAACAAGTGCTGGATAGATCGGGTCGCCAAAGTTGCGGACCACTACAAGGTCTGAAACCAAGAACTCCTTGTTGGCCTCACTAGCAGCCGGATAGCCTTCTACTGCGCGATCGCACGTGGCGATGTTTTTTTTGATGCCTTTGACTCGCCAGAGTTGATTGCCGGATTCTCGCTTGAGTGCAACTAGCTCGCCAGGCTTCACGGGCAATTCGGGAAGTCGCACCGTTTCCGGTAAGTGTTCCTCAAACACCAACCCGAACTTCTTTGTTTTCTTTAACGCCTTGACTTCGGCAGCAATGCCTTTCCGGAGACGTTCGTCAGGGATTTGCGCAATCAAGTCTTCTATTTTAGCCATAGAAAAACCAGAGGAGAAAAGGCTCTAAAGCCCTTTCTAAGTTGGCCGCGCACGCAAAAGTCTATCTAATTTCCTCACTGAAAGCTATGAGGTAGGTCACAGGGCTGGCACCACGCGGCGGGGGTGCTCAGCAAATCCAGCTTCCGGGGTGCGCGAGGTGCCTTGGGCCTCAGAAGCGCGTTGGCCTCGGGTGAGAATGGCCCTAGGATACACCAATCGCTCCCATGAGACTAGCGTATTCCGGGGTCACGAGTACCCCGACAGGCCCTGGAAACCCGTAAAAAACCCTGTAAAAAACCCAGGAAAATGCGTTCAAGAATACTGGTCATAATTCTCCTGAGAAAAGCCCCTCACAAGGCTCTTGACAAGCTGGTGACATCTAGAGAGAGTGGTAACCGAGCGGCGACGGGTCAGGACAACGAACGGACCCGTCTCACGGCTGGTCATCCATCGGGGCAGATCCGACATGGCATCCGGAACACAACCCCCTTCCAGTCAGCGGAAAGAAAAGTCACCGTATCAAAAGAAGTGGTATCTGCTGTCTCAGGCGGAGCACTGGTTCTATGAGACCCTGAGGCAGGCTGCTTGCGATGAGTTTCATGTCTTCCCGAAAGTTCGTCTCCTGGATTTGCTCTGGCTACCGGATACTCTGCGTAACCGCCAGTATCACCTGAGTCGAGTGATGTCGAAGCATGTGGACTTCCTGCTATGTCATCGTCAAACAGTCGCTCCGGTGCTGGTGATAGAACTGGATGACTCTTCCCACAAGGCCCCTGACAAGAGCGCACGAGACGCCTTTGTCAATGAGGTGCTTCAAGCGGCCGAGCTGCCGGTCCTGCGGATTCCTGTGAAGAGTTCGTATGACCCGCAAGAGTTAGCGACTCTAATTCAGAGAGCCATGGGGAAGGGGACGCTGGCTTCGGGGACCAGTGATCAAAAGTCTTAACGCATTGTGCGCTGTGGAAAGCACGCAGTTGGAGGCAGGGATCACGTCCGTGTCAAAATCGTGTTGGCAGAACCCCGGTAGTTTATTCGGATTCAAGGCCACATCCGTGAATAGTTCTTGCCGGTTCAGAAAGAAATGCTTGTGACTCGCTTTACTAATGGAAAAGACATGAAAATATACGTTACGCATTGCTCTGCAAAGAAGCGTAATTCGCTTCGAAAGACAGGGCGGCGAGTTACCCCGGAGAAGCTGTACACATCTCCTCGCATTCAGCGATTCATGCAGAAATGCAAATCGCGGAGGGTGTTATGGGCTATATTTTCAGATCTCTATGGAATCCTCTTTCCGAATCAAAAGCGGGGATGGTACGAGAAAGCCCCTAACTCGGTGTCCGAAAGCGAATTCAAGGCACTTGCAAGAGACTTCGACAGAAGGTTGAGGCCATACGAAGAGATACTGTTTTACCATCATCCAGCACGGTTCCATAGGCTGTATAAGAGATTAATTAAGGAATCGAAGCTCAGGAGCAGGATTACCCCGTTCACACGTCTACATGACATCGTCTAAATATGGGAAAACGAAATACTCTTGAGAGCCGGATTTATCTGAGCGCACGCTGGTGCAGGCTCAATTGGAGCCCGTGGATACCGTTTTCCGATGAAGACTTTGGTCTAATTCCGGGCGGTGCGGGTCTATACCGGGTTAAACCAGTATACGAGGGTTCACTGACCTATATCGGACAGACTGGTCGAAGTTTGCGAGAGCGCTTGAAGTCCCTAAGGAATCACACACTCAAGACCAAAATGCCCTATAACGATCCGCACACCGCTGCTCCTTGTCATTGGGCATGGGCACAATCTGACGGTTTAGAGTACGAGTGCTCAGCGGCTCAGCGCAATCTATCCAAGCGCAAGCGGCTCGGTCTCGAATGTTATCTTCTCTGGCAATACCGATTAGCCACTGGGCATTCACCTCTATGCAGTCTGGGTCGTTTTCATCCCAACTATTCCAGGCCGGGAAATCGCTCAAGTGGCCGACGCGGGAGGCGAAAGAAATATTGCAATCCAGCAGGTCAGCGAAGCAGGAAACCTCTCTGTGCTCGTGGATCGCCGGCGGATAAGGATTGGATGGGCCTACAGTGGACAAGGGCGACCAGTCTCCGGATCTCCGGACCAGGGGTCTATAAGATTGTAGATTCGAGAAGGAGACAGGTGCTTTACGTCGGACAGTCAAAGAATTTGGCGGCACGGCTCAAAACTCATCTGAGGAATCGCTGGGGAAGAGGCAAGAGAAATGTATCGATTTGGTATGTAGGATTACCAAAATCAGCTTTGGATCATCACCGATTCGAGCTGGAGAACGATCTCCTCGGTGCCTACTTCCAGCAACACAATGACCTTCCCCATTGTCAGTCTCTAAAGGCGAGACGGTCTTAGTGGAGCGGCCTTTTTCCAAAAACTGTTCTTTCTGAAGCACATCAGTGATCATCAAATCCATCCTAAAAATCAGGATCTTCCGTGGTTGAACTAGGTTTTTGAACTGAGCGCCAACGAAGCGAGCACGTGCCCAAAGCACTAGGCTATCCACCTTCGATTGCCCTCAGTCTGCTGTCGTGGTGAACGACCTGAGTTAGCCCTAATTCTTTAGTTACCTTGGCCCTTGCGCATTTCATCGGTCCGACTCATCGCTACTTACCTTGGCAGCCTCACTCCTAGTCTGCTTCCACACCACAGCTGTTGCCAGTTGCCACTGGATCTTGACGAAATAGTGACCTGCCCCCGGTCGTTGTGTCACGTTCGATGTCAGTACGTACACTGTTTGAGCCTTCTTTTGTTACCCCCCTAGATGCTTTCCTTTCCCTTACTTTTCTACCTTTGATTCTAAAATTGGCATCTGCCCGAAATTGCTCTACCCATCGACACATCCGCTGGATGTCTCGGCTGTGCAGGTTGGGGTAGGACCCAAACATCTTGTAAAACTGGGAACGAAAGGTCTCACTGAGCTGCTCCAACTCGCGAATGGGGAATCCTCCCGACTTTCTTCGCCTGCCACTAGGTGCGTAGAAGATGCGCCCATCTTCTAGTGCCTTGCCTAGCAACACGTCTATGGCCTGCGCACGGGACATCACAGGCGGCAGCGTTTTAGACCGAATCACCTGATCTGTGGGTCCCTGTCCTCGTTGGGCGTCCGTGAGAAATTCAATCACGACGCGCCTCCCTGAGAACTGATGAAGCCAGTGCGCAATAAAGAGCCGCTGCTGAAGGTCCTGCGGTCGGCCTCGTGGTCGCGGAGCCTGCTTCCAGGCCACGGTCACCCACGACAACAGGCCTTCCAGTGTGGGAAAGGGCCAGTCCGGAAATTCGGCCTTCACCCGGGCGAACAACGATTTATCCCTGCGGTAGCAGCGCTTCAGCACATGGCTTAGGCGCCGCCAGAACGTCTCTTCCAGCCGGATAACGGGACCGCCACAGTGATGGCAAGTGGGGATCTCGACTTTCGTTGGAAAACCATAGGCCCTGACCCGGACGCAGCAGGGACAATAGACAACGTTCGGTAAGTTTGGAAGTGGCTGTTCACGTAGGACACGCAGCCACTCGTCGGCTGTTAGGGTGTAGGGGCTACCCATTTCAGATTTCCCTTTTGCAGAGCAGCACTTACGAAGCCATTTATCCCCGTCGCGAGCATTTCACAGCCATTCTATCCTATGAGCATGCTGAAATGAACTTCGGTCCGGTCTTACCCTGACAATGCGATGGGTTTTTTGTTGTGATCCGATTTGATGATTGCCTAAGACAGTCCCGATTTTAAGGAGGACGTATGCCGTGGGTATCGATTCGAGAAGCCAGTGAGATGCTCAAAATCAGCGTGCGCACGATCCAGCGGATGGTCGCGGCCGGCACACTGCCGAACCGGCTCCAGAAAGGGTTGCGGATGGTATTTCTCGCCGATGGTAGCGACTCACCCTCAACGGGGCAGGAAAGCACTCGCGATCCCATCCTGCTGGAACCCTTGTTCGATGTGTACGAAGGTCTGTCGGCACTTGAGATTCAGGTCTCTCAGATCGTAGTGACTCACAGAAAGTTCTCTCCGGATTTCGAAGAATTGTTAGACCTAGAGGGCCAGCCAACCCTGGTTCAGTGGGAGCGCCTCTACGAGCGAATCAAGGTATGCCGGCAAACCGTGGAGCAATTCGTACGGGAACTCTGCTTTGATCCGAACCGGTTGAACGACGTGTACCGCACCATGATGCGGGTGCGTATTCGGTGGATGGACTACGA
>Ga0184633_10000155_pt1 | contig 21557 bp, 17 predicted proteins | sample PLM31_170_b1_FD_133156 | JGI IMG/M metagenome (GOLD analysis project Ga0184633, IMG submission 133156) | Groundwater sediment microbial communities from an aquifer in East River, Colorado, USA - PLM3-1_170_b1 | ecosystem: Environmental > Terrestrial > Soil > Riparian zone | place: USA: East...
GCGCTGGGGCCGTACAACTACGCGAACTCCGCGATCGGCCGGGCCTTCGGCCTGCTCTCGCAGAACCTCCAGGGCGGCTCGGTGCCCGGGGTCACCTACATGGGCTCGATGGGCAACAACTACGCCTACAACAGCATCACGTTCCCCGAGAACGAGGAGCGGAGCCCCTGGGAGCCGTTCCACGTCCAGCAGGGCTTCCGGCCGACCGACAGCACGGTCAGTGTCTTCAGCGGATGCCGTTCCACGGCCTACACGCTGGGCATACGCGAGAAGCACTGGCGCGAGCACGTCCGCAACATGCTGCGTGGCATGGATCCGCACATCCCGCCGGTCTTCGTGCTCGATCCGATCACCGCGCGGCAGTTCATCGACCGGGGCGGGTTCACCAAGAAGGACGCGCTCATCGACTGGATCTACGAGACCGCGCGGATGCCGGCCGGCGAGTTCTGGGATTACCAGCTCGTCCAGAATTACCTGTACCCGCGGGCTACCTTCGGCGAGGAGCCGTGGGCCTCGAAGCTCAAGGCCGCGCCCGACGAGATGATCCAGATGTACCGGCGCGAGGATATCCACGTCGTGGTGGTCGGCGGGGAGACCAACGGCTACTGGCGCATCATGGGCGCGTCGTACGCGAAGACCGTCTCGGTGGACGACTGGCGGTGATGCCGAGCTCCTGAGTCGCGGGGCTCAGATGTTGAGCAGTCGCTCCAGGTTCCGCCAGAGGATCGCTTCTTTCTCCTGCTGCGTGAGGCTCTCCATGGCGAGGATCCAGGAGACGGGCCAGTCGAGCGCCATGTCGTAGGGCCAATCCGTGCCGAACACCACCCGGTCGGCGCCGACCGTGTCGATCAGGAAGCGCAGCGCCGACTCGGTGTACACGATGCAGTCGTAGTAGAAGCGACGGAGATAGGTGCTCGGGGGCTGTTGAATGTTGGCTCGCGCCTCCGAGCGGACTTGCCAGCCGCGGTCCATGCGTCCGATCCCGTAGCAGGTGTAGCCCCCGCCGTGGCCGAGGACGATCTTGAGGTTGGGGCACTCGTCCATGACGCCGCCGGACACGAGCGTCGCGAAGGTCACCGCGCGATCGACCAGATTGCCGACGGTGTTCGGCAGGTGATAGCGCCTGGTCCGCGGGCTCACCAGCGTCTCGCCGCCCTGATGGAAGAAGACCAGGGCGCCAAGCTGATCGGCCGCCTTCCAGAAGGGACGGAACTCGGACTCGTCGAGGGTCCGGCCGTTGACGTGATCGTTGATCTCCACGCCCTTGAGGCCGATCTGCGTCATGCAGCGCTCGAGCTCCGTGATCGCGGCCTTCACGTCCTGCATCGGGAGGGTCCCGAGTCCCGCGAACCGTTTGGGCCATGTCCGCGTCATCGAGCTGATCTCGTCGTTGGTGGCCCGCGCCGTGGCCGTCGCCACCTTCGTATCGAGCTGGTAGTTGTAGAAGCCGACGTAGGGCGAGACGACGTGCACGTCGACGCCGAGCGAGTCCATGTCGGCCAGGCGCTCTTCCGGCGTCCACTTGGCGCGCGGCGGGAGCACCTGCCGCTTGCCGGCGATGACGGCGAGCTCCTGCCCGCGCTCGTCCTTCTCGCGCTCGAGCGAGTGCCAGTCGCCGCCCTTCTCGGTGGCCTGCCAGAAGCACTGCGGAGTCAAGTGGGCGTGCACGTCAATGCTGCGCATCGGTCTCTCCCGTACCTGGTATCCTTCCTGCGTGCCCGTACGCGTCGCGGCCACCGGGGTCAGTCACTGGCACTCGCTGTACGACTCCGCCTATCTGCGCCACCTGAGCGGCATGCCCGATATGCAACTCGTCGCGCTCCACGACTCGAGCGCGGTGATCGCCGCCAAGCGCGCCGCGGTGCTGGGCGATCCGCCCGTCTTCACCGACTACCGGCGGATGCTCGCCGAGACCCGCCCCGACTTCGTGATCGCGCTCGGGCGACACAGTACCATGGCGGAGACCGCTCTTTATCTGCTCGATCAGGGCTATCCCTTCTTGATGGAAAAGCCCATGGGCGTCAACGCCGAGGAAGTCCGCCGCGTGGCCGACAGGGCAGCCGCGAAGAACGCGTTCGTCGCCGTGCCGCTCATCCAGCGCTATCATCCGTTCACCGCCCGCGCCCGCTCGCTGCTCGCCGATGGAAGGTTCGGCCCGGTGTCGCACATCTACTTCCGCCTGAACCGCCCGACCTCGGCGCGCTACGTCGCCTGGGACGCGACGTGGATGCTCGATCCCAAGGAAGCCGGCGGCGGCTGCCTGCGCAACCTGGGCCCGCACGGCCTGGACTTGTTCCTCGTTCTGACCGGCGAAGAGGTGGAAGTCACCGGGGCTCAGCTCAGCTCGCGGGCCCTCGAGCAGCCGGTGGAGGACTACGCCTCGGTCCTGGTGCGCTCCGCCGCCGGCATTCTTGGAACGATCGAAGTCGGCAACACGTTTCCCCGAGCCGGCACGGACGGCGAGTGGAAGATCGCCTGGCGCGACGCGATTCTGATCCTCCGGGACGGCGCGCTTCGCCTGACGACGGCGGGTGGGGAAGAGGTCACGGCAGGAGAGCCCGCGGAACCGCTCGCGCTCGCGGCTCTGCGCGATGCTCTGGACCACTGGCGCCGCGGGGCGCCCCCGCCGGCCAGCGTCCACGACTGCCTGCGCGCGGTGCGCCTCATCGACCAAGCTTATGCGCTCGCGCGTCGGACCGGCGGGGGACTTGCCTGAGGAGTTGGGAGCGCTAACGATCCGGCGTGCCGTGGCGAGCGGTCGGCTCACCACGGCACGCCGGGACTGACGCTGCTGCGAGTCTCAGCGGGAGCTACTTCTTGGGCGCGAGCCCGAGCCGGTTCTCCAGGACGAGCCGCATTTCCTGCACCGCCGCGCGCCAGAGCTGGCCACCGGCATACGCTTCCCCGACCTGCTTGCGCATCTCGTTCATCGCCGCGTCCGCCTGCTCCTTCGGCGCGACGTCGACGGTCTTGGCGCGGATCTGGGCGGCCTTGCCCGTCGCCGCGTGCGAGCGCTCGATCCAGTGGCCGATCTCGTTCCAGTCCTTGTCGAAGAACGCCACGACCGGGATGGACTGATAGCCGTTGTTCAGGTAGGTGTCCCGCAGGTCGGCTTCCTTGTCGCGGAAGAAGACCCGCAGCTCGCAGCCCTGCATCGCCTCGCAGACGTGCGCGATCAGCGGCGAGTTGCGGTGGACGTCGCCGCACCAGTTCTCGGCCAACATCATCGCGTACTTGACCTGGTTGACGCCGCCGAAGAACTTCCGCTCGTCGTCGGTCAGCACCGACTTCGCGTAATAGTCCTCGGTACGGGCCTGGGTGTCACCCATCTGGGCCATGTAGTCCTTCCAGGTCAGGCCTTTGGAGAAGCGCTGGGCGTCGAGGGGGATCTTCAGCTGGGCCATCGGGTACTCTCCTTTGTTGGTGTTCGACTTCGGGCCCCCTTTATACACCATCCGGGGCGGCGAGGACAGTGCGCCAGGCGCTACCCATTCCTCAGGAAGGGAAGCGCGCTCTTCCCTTCGCAGGTCGCCGGGGGCGGTACGTCAAAGAAGTCGAGTATCGTCGGCGCGATGTCCTGGGTGCACACCTGCTCTTGGATCTCGCCGGTACGGAACCCGCGCCCGATCAGGAGCCCGTTCTGCCAGTGATCGCCCGTGCGGTGCCCGCCGAAGGGCTGACTCACGCGGCCGATCCGTGGAGAGCAGAGCGTGTTGATCGGGGCGCTGTGATCCCATTCGACGAGCAGGTCAGGCATGTCTCGGAGACGAGGTCCCGCATACAGGTCCTCCACGCGAGCGACCCACTGGACGGCGGGTCGTCCGGTCTCGGGATTCTTCAGGGCGAGTAGCGCGTCAATGATCTCCTGGCGGAGCGCCTCGTACTCGACGCCAGGCCCGACGAGGCCCTCCGGCTCCCGGCCCTTCAGGTTTATCCTGATCGCCCCGGTCATGTTGTTGCTGGGAACGGCAAATGCCCGCATGCGACACCACGGATTGGAATCGGGACGACCGGTCCAGCGCCGCAGAGTCGCGACTGCCTTCGGGAGCCGGGACTTCAGCTCGAGCCGGAGCTCGTGGGGCAACAGGTAGCGCAGGGTCCACAGAACGCGACCCGGCGTAGACACGCCAACGGTCGACCCCTCCGCTCGGGATGCTGGCGCGGCGGCGCAAGTCCCGTTGACGCCCAGCCGCTCGATCACGCGATCGAGGAGATGCGAGCCGGCGTAGTAAGGTCCCATTCCGTGGCTGAGCATCAGAAGAACGTGCGTCCCCGGCGCCACGCCGCCCAGAATCGTTCCAACGCCGGCGTCGATCGCGCGGTAGACGTCCCGGATGGTGGAGCGCAGCGCTTCGCTGGCCTTCCGGTCGTGTTGCGGGTGTCGCGGGTCCATGAGGTGCCAGAACTGATGGCCTGCGCAGTGGGACTCCGAGAACACTCCGAAAAAGAAGTCCCAGGGCTCGCGCTCGAGGCAATACCGGAGCAGCGCTGTCTTCTTCTCGACGCCCGCGATCAAACGCGCCCGTAGATCCTCGTAATCCTCCAGGGAGCGACCCTCGGCATCACACGTGTCGACGGGATGACTACCGAAGCGCCTCACGAGCTCCGGGATTAGATGCGGCGGCCAAGACGATCGCCGCCAGCACCACGGGTCGTGGGCGCCCCAGTTCGTGACGTGGATCCCGTTCAGCTTTCTGACAGGCCGGGCGAACGGCGCGTCGATCACGGCTACGCGCTTCCCCGCACGGCTCAGATGGGTCCAGAACGGCGGCACCGGGAGCCGATTGGCGTGCATGCCGACTTCCAGGTCATACGTCCTGGGCTTGAGCTTCAGGTGGGAGAACATGCCGTGGCTCGCCGGGGACGTGCTCGTGAGAAAGGTTGGCCAGATGCCGCCTTCCAGGACGCCAAGTGGTGTCGCGATCGTTGCGCTGAACCCAGACCTGAGCAGGCCGGCGATCGTCGGAAGATCCCCGGCCGCAGCCCACTCTCGAACGAGCGCGCTGCTCGCGGCATCGATGCCGATGAGCACAAGTCGCGACGGTGGCATGGTCGATTACCCGGACGGGGATTATATCGGAATGGCTTCCTTGGGCTATATTACATCGATCCTTCCGGAGAGGGGATTCGTTGCGGCGTGATCAGTCGATGATCCCACGAGTCAGCGTCGTCATTCCCACCTACAACTACGCCCGCTACGTGCCGGAAGCCATCGACAGCGTGCTCGCTCAGTCCTTTGAAGAGCTGGAGGTCATTGTTGTCGACGACGGATCCACGGACAAGACCGCAGAGATCCTCCGTGCCTTCGGCGGGCAGCTTCGCGACATCCGTCAGGAACACCGTGGGCTGTCCGCCGCGCGAAACACAGGGATTCGCGCGGCGCGCGGCCAGTACGTGGCATTCCTCGATTCTGACGATCTGTGGCTACCCGAGAAGGTGTCGCTGCAGGTCGCTCGACTGGATGCCGCGCCGGACGTGGGGCTCGTGTACGCCGAGACGCTCTTGTTCGACGATTCCACCCCGGCGATACTGACCCCGCACAGCTACTGGGCCTCGCATCCGTCTGGGAAGATCCTGTCCTGGCTCGTTCGCCAGAACGTTATTCCTTCGCCGACGCCTATGGTGAGGCGGGAACTCTTCGAACGGGTCGGCCTGTTCGACGAGACGTTAAGCGCGTGCGAAGACTGGGACATGTGGATCAGAATCGGGCGGGTGTGCGAGATCGCCTACGTGAATCGAGTGCTGGCCAAGTATCGTCAGCACCGAGAGAATATGTCGCTCGATTCCGATCACCTCATGATGAACGGGCTCCGGGTCCTCGAAAAGGCGTTCTCCGCCCCCGACCCCTCGCAGGAGCTCCACGGGCTCCGGCGTACCGTGTTCAGCCGGTGGTACGCGGACTTTGGGCTCAACCGATTCGATAAAGGGCGGTACGAGCAGGCGCGGAGGGATTTGATCCGCGCGGTCACGCTTGACCCGCGACTGCTGTTCTACCGGAACACGGCGGCCGTCCTCTCAATCTGTCTACTCGGATCGGCCGCAGCCAGAAAGCTCCGTGCCCTGAAGAAGGCGATGGGGAGACATCACGTCTCTCCTGGGGGGAGCACGTCTGCACCCATCGGACCCAAGCCGACTCACTCCACGGGGGTTCATGAGTAAGGCGAGTGCGCTGGCGGCCGGCCGCGACAGCAGCCGCGAGCGTGGGGCGTCCAGCGGCGCCGCAGAGGTTGTCTACAACGCAGAGAGCCGTGTCAGACGGCCGCGTGAGCTGTTCGCCGTCCTCTGCCGGGATCTCGTGGCGTCCCGTGAGCTGGCATGGCGCTTCATGGTGCGCGACCTCCGCGCCCAGTACCGGCAGGCGGCCCTCGGTGTGGCGTGGGCGTTCGTGCCGCCGCTCTTGCTGGCCGCCGGGGCCACGCTGGCGAGCCGAGCACAGGTCATCAACGTCGGCGCGACCGACCTTCCGTATCCCGCCTACGTGATGTTCAGCACCGCCTTGTGGCAGACGTTCGTGGAGGCGCTGCACGGCCCCTCGCAGGCGGTGGCGAGCGCGAAGGCGATGCTCGCCCGGATCGCCTTCCCGCGCGAGGCCATCGTCCTGGCCAAGGTCGGCGAGGTGCTCGTGAACTTCGGCGGCAAGCTGCTCTTGATCGCGGCTATGTTCCTGTGGTTTGGGATCCCGGTGACCTGGACGGCCCTCCTGGCGCCCGTGGCCGTGCTCGAGCTGGTGTTGCTCGGGACGCTGCTGGGCGTCCTCGTCGCGCCGTTCGCGGTGCTCTATCAGGACGTGTCGCGGGCGCTGATGCTGGCCTCCGGGTTCTGGCTCTTCCTCACGCCGGTCGTCTACCCGGTGCCGGGAGCCGGTGCGTTCGGCACGGTCGTCCGGCTGAACCCGGTGACGCCCGTGCTCGTGACGGCGCGGGAGCTGGCCACGACCGGGGTCGTCAGCGACCCGTGGGGATTCACGGCGGTGAGTGTCGCGACCCTGCTGGGCCTGCTAGTCACCTGGGTGGTGTTCCGACTCGCCATGCCGTTCGCCATCGAGCGGGCAGGGTCGTGACGCGGGAGCGGAGCGGCGCGTGACGGGGACGTCGCCGGGAAGCGATCTCGCGCTCAGCGTGGACCTGGTCTCGAAGCGGTTCTGCCGTGATTTCAGACGCTCGCTCCGTTACGGCCTCCGGGACATCGCGTCGGAGCTCCTGGGCCGGCGAAGACCCGTGGAGAGCCTGCGCACCGGCGAGTTCTGGGCGCTGCGCGACGTGAGCCTCGAGGTGCGCCGGGGCGAGGCGGTCGGCCTGATCGGGCCGAACGGCGCCGGAAAGACGACGCTGCTGCGCCTGATCAGCGGGCTGATCAATCCGGACGGGGGCTCGCTGACGGTCCGGGGTCGGGTGGCCCCGTTGATCTCGCTCGGAGTTGGCTTCAACCCCGTCCTGACAGGCGCCGAGAACATCTTCGTGATAATGACGATCCTCGGCCTGACGAAGAAAGAGATCGACCGGCGATTCGCCGAGATCGTGGACTTCGCGGAGATCGGCGACGCGCTCCAGGCGCCCGTCCAGACGTACAGCTGGGGCATGACCGCACGGCTCGGGTTCGCGTGCGCCGTGCACGCGGCACCCGACATCCTGGTCATCGACGAGGTGCTGGCCGTCGGGGATACCCGGTTTCGGGTGAAGTGCTATCGGAGGCTCGCGGCGATGCGCGATGCGGGCGCGGCCTTCGTGCTGGTGTCGCACAACCCGCTCGCGATCCTCTCCGTCTGCGACTCGGCGACCTACCTTTCCGCGGGGCGCGTCCTCGCGCAGGGGCCGCCCCGGAGTGTGGTTGCCCGCTACGAGGAGGAGATGGCTGGCAATGGGGCGGCGATTCCGGACGGCGCAGCCGCGGCCGCCCGCGCAGTGGAGGGCTCCGGAGCTCGCATCGAGTCGGTGGGGTTCAGGGATCCTGCTGGGAACGCGCTGGAGCGGCTGGTCAGCGGGGAGCCGGCGGAGTTGTGGGTGAGAGGACGCGCCGAGCGGACGCTCGAGGCCGTCAGCGTCGCGGTCCTCGTGCGCGAGGCGACCGAGGGGGGTGCGCTGGTCTTCGAGCTCCAAAGCCGGGACGATGCCGGGCCCATGGAGGTCCCAATGGGAGAGTTCGTGATCCGGGTCAAGCTGCCCTACTGTGGCCTGAACGCGGGACTGTATTCGGTGCAGGTCAGCCTGATGGAAGGGCACTTTCTCTGGATGCTCGATCAGAGCCCGCCGCGGATATTCCGCGTCGGGGGCCGGGAAGGCACGAGCCAGTGGCTCTTCTACCAGCCACGGGGGTGGGAGCTACTGACCGGTCTCGATCTGCCTCGAGCGGGCAAGCTCGATCGGTAGCTAGTCGAGGATGCTCATGGCATTGAGGCATCTCCCCCAATCCCTTCGTTTTGCCTGGGGCTTACAGGACTTCCTCCGCCATCCCATCTCCTTGGAAGAGGCCGAAGCGACCGTGCGCCGTCGCATGGCGCGGCGGGAAGAGAGTTTTTTGCTGCTGGTCGAGCGGGCCATTTTCGGCTACCCCGACAGTCCATATTTGCCAATGTTGAAGCTGGCCGGCTGCGAGTTCGGCGACATCAGGGATATGGTTCGCAACAGGGGAGTGGAACAGACCCTGCGCACACTACGTGAGGCAGGTGTGTATGTCACCTACGATGAGTACAGAGCCCGCGCGCCGATCGTCCGCGCCAGTGGTGTCATCCCCCTGCGGCCACGCGCCTTTGACAATCCATTCCTCAGTCATTACTACCAGGCCGAAAGCGGCGGCACGACTGGGCGGCCCGTCGTCGTCAACATCGACCTGCACCACCTTGCCGATCAGGCCACTTATGATCTGCTCACTCGGCACGCCCACGGTGTGATGGGGGTGCCTGAGGCTCTCTGGCGAGGCACTCTTCCTGACGGCAGCGGAATCGGCACGATCCTTCGCGGTGCTCGCATCGGCAATGTTCCGCGGAAGTGGTTCTCACCCATAGGCGCCACGGAGGATCGGCGGGCAGCATTTAAGCATCGCTGTGTCACACAGTTCGTGGTGCTCATGGGACGCGTGTGCGGCGTGCCCATTCCTTGGCCGGAAACCGTCCCTCTGGACCGGGCCGCGGTTGTGGCGCAGTGGGTCGCCGGGATGCTGAAGGCTCACGGCTCCTGCCTCGTGCGCGCCCACGTCAGCATGGCTCTACGAGTCTGCCTGGCGGCGCGGCAGGCGGGATTGGATCTTACGGGGGCCACGTTCCTAGGCGGCGGAGAGCCACCGACGCCCGGCAAGGTGCGGCAGATCATCGAGACGGGCGCGCGCTGGATCCCCTGGTACGTCTTTAGTGAGGTGGGGCGCGTGGGAATGGGATGCGCCCGGCCGGTGGACGGCAACGACCTCCACTTTCGCAAGGACGGCCTCGCGCTGATCCAGTATCCCCGTTCTGTCCTTGGATCGCGGGTCGTCAATGCCTTCTACTTCACCACTTTGCTGCCAACGGCGCCGAAGGTCCTCCTCAATGTGGAGAGCGATGACTACGGCGTGATGGAGCAGCGCTCCTGCGGTTGCCTCTTGGAGCAGTACGGGTTCACTGACCACCTGCGCGAGGTCCGCAGCTTTCGCAAGCTGACCGGCGAGGGGGTGACGTTGGTGGGCGGCGACATGGAGCGCATTCTGGACGAAGTGCTGCCTGCGCGTTTCGGCGGCAGCCCTCTGGACTACCAATTCCTCGAAGAGGAGGACTCCGCCGGGTTCACCCGGCTGACGCTGGCGGTGAGCCCGAAGGTTCAGATTGCCGACGAGGCCGCCGTGGTGGAGGTCGTGCTCCGGGCACTGCGTGGCGACCACGTCCGCTCACTATTGGAACAGGCAAAGACGCTTCGCGTCAAACGGATGGAGCCTATATCCACCTCTCGAGGGAAGATACTCCCACTGCATCTATTGTCTCGATTCGAAGCGTCCGACAAGGATAGGACAGGCGGGGATGCCTAGAACCGGGTCGATGACTTCCTGATTCCGAAGCGATGAGACCCCACCTGGGACTTGTGGTAGGTGTTCGGGGGCGTCAAGCATCGCGCGATCTTGCGGGTTGGCGGTGTGCAGACCACGGCAAATCGCGGCACCGGACGCAAACCCAGGCGCAACCGCGGCCGTGCGTCGTTCCTGACGTCACCGCGGCCCGCTGGCGCCGGATGGCGCGATGACCTCTCATCTCCACCGGGGCGGAGGAAGCGCCCGGCCTCATCGGCCTCCTGCCACGTCGCGAACCCCTTCGGCCTCGCCTTCAGACTGCTGCTCATCTCCGTGATCCGAAAGTCATCGAGCTGCGCGACGAGGTCGTCGATCTGGTCCTTGTAGGCAGGCATACGGCGCGCCAGGGTTGCGGCAAGCGACCCGGAGATGCCATCTGCGTGCTTCGGATCCGGATCCTGGAGGATCGCGCGCAGGAGGATGATGTGCGCCGCCTGGAGCTCCTCGAGGATTCGAAGGATCCGCAACTGCTCGTCATAGGTCGCCGGCTTAGTGATGGCCCCAACGAGAAATTCGCGGTACAGACGCCGCTTCGATTCGTGCCGCTCGTTCGCGACGCGCCGGAGGGTCTGATCGAGAAGATCCTCGAACTCATCGCCGCGCACGTATTCATCGGCGACTTCCGACTGCAGATTGACGAGGCGCAACGCAAGACCACTGATGACCTCGCGCACCCGCTCGCGTTTCCGCTCCGCCGACCAGCCGCTGAGGACGTTCGCGATCGCGCCGCCCAGGCCCGGCAAGAAGTTGGCGACCAGGGCCCCTGCCTCGAGGGCCAGATCCCCACGGGTGTCCTCCGGCACGATGTCCGGGTAGTCGTCGTCGCGAGGCTTCTCGTCCTTGTCGGTCGCCATCATCCTCGCCTCACCGCGATCCGCTCGTGGGCGCCCCAGGTGCGTAGCTCGCTGACGGCGGGCTGGCCGACCCTCTGGACGCGAACACGGGCGCTCTTGCCGCCGGCCGTCGTGTAGGGCCGGCCGATGACTTCCCACTCCCCGCTCTCGTCGGTGAACCGATCTCCGACGTGAAGGTCCATCGGCAAGACCCGGCGTGTGGCTGGAGGCGCAGGCTCCCGCTTCTTCCCGGGCCGTGGCTTAGCCATCCGGACTACGACAGCTCAAGAGAAGAGGATCTCATTCGCACAGCCACGCGGACTGACGAAGGGATACTTTTGCCCGCACTTGGTACACCAGACGGCCTGTTCACTCGGCCGACTTGGACTTTCGAGAGCGTCGCGCAGATTAGCGCCGCATCGACACGCGCCGACGGGCGTGGAACACTTAAGGCAGAACCGGACACTCGTCGCGTCGAAACACTTGAGGTGCACGAACGTCCCGCGAGCATTGATCCAAAAAGTCGGCCCAGAGTACATACATCACATCCCCTACCTGGAATCACGGAGTCCAGCCACGAGCGGAGGGCCCCGAGCACGGGCAGATCCGCGTTACACGAGCGGCTTCCAGCGTGACGAGGAGCAGGCGTCCGAGGCGGTCAGTCATGCGCCGAGGGCTCGCGGGCCAGCACGCGCTACTCGATCACCTGATCCGCTTGCAGCAGCACTGTCGGTGGGATCGTCAGCCCGCGCGCCTTCGCGGTCTTGAGATTGATGACGAGTTCGAATTTAGTGGGTTGCTCGACCGGCAAGTCGCCAGGCTTGGCACCTTTGAGGATTTTGTCTACGTAGCTCGCGGCGCGTCGGGTCATCGCGTTGAGGTCCGGTCCATAGCTGAACAGAGCGCCCTCCTTCGCCCACGGCCCCCAACCAGACGCGAGCAGAAGCCGCCGCTCCCGGGACGACTCGATGATCCGCTGGCGGTTCGTGGTCATCAGCCGAGACGACACTGCGATGACTGCTTCGACACGCGTGGCACTTGCGTTCTGCCACGCGGCATCGAGGTCGCCTGCGTTTCGCACTTCAAGGGACTGGACGCGCATTCCAAGCGCTTGAGCCGCCTTCTGAGTCTCACGGTACTCGGGGTCGACGTGATCCGGATTCCAGAGAACACCGACTCGGGACACGCGCGGTGCCATCTCCTTGAGGAACTGCAGTCGCTTGGCGGCCAAGTCGGAGGAAACGAAGGTCACCCCGGTAACGTTCGCTCCCGGACGGCCCATGCTCGCGACCAGGCCCGCCGCAACCGGGTCGTTGCTGACGACCATGACGATCGGGATCGTGCCCGTCGCGGCTCTCACGAATGGCGTGACGTCTCCACCCAGCGCCAGAATCACATCAGGCTTGGCGGCCACGAGTTCCGCCGCCAGATCGCGGAGCCGCTCCGGCTTTCCTCCCGCGCCGCGGTACTCGATGGTGATGTTGCGGGACTCCGTGTGTCCGAGGTCGGCCAGCCCTTGACGAAGCGCCGCGACGTTCGGGTCAGTCTCTGGCGCACTGAACAACAGCACGCCCAGACGAGGACTTCTGGCCTGCTGCGCCTCGCCTGCGAGCGGCGCAAGAACGAGATTGACTGCGAGAATGACCGCGAGCCCGATCAGTCGCATGGGCACCTCGGTTGAGGACGGCTGTCGGGGAGTCTAGCCGAACGCCACGACGCGCACCAGCACAGTACCGCTCGAACGCATCATCCACCCTCGCTCGCCTTCCGCCTGTCTTTGACGGCGAGATCAGCGGGCGTCACAGAAACCCTCGCGCGGAGCGTCGTGTAAGTCGCCGTCGCTATTGACTGGCGCAAAAGGGTTTCAGGCCGGCGCACACTTGGTGTCTTGTGCCGAGGAGAGACGAGTAGCAGCGGTGTCGACCTCCAAGCGGCGGGCCAGCGCAGAAACCCGACGTGCCCTTGTCCCGCAGCGTTTAGAGCAGAATCTCAGGACGACGTGCCCGAGGAGGTAGACGGCTTCAGGTGCTACCCGTTCCACGTCGGTTGGACACGCGCGGTGCGGGCTGGCTGTCCACATCGTGGATTCCGCTGTTTCGCTGATCTAAACAGCGACGAGCTGCCCGCCCCTCGATTCCGCCCGAGCAGACTGTTCCTGGCCCTGGGGCTGCTGGCGTCCCTAGTGATCGTGAGCCTGGCGGCGCCTATTTCTGAGCAGACAGGAGTCGATTTTCTTCGGGATGGCCGTTTTGGGCATGTTTGAATCATCTCTAGTCGTGGAAGCACTCTGCATGTGCGACTTGATCCGACGACCCATTGACCCGGGGAAGACCGATGGGTGAGCGGCAGCCCGCCGGGGCGACTCAGACCGGGCCTGTCACCGATGAGGGCGCCCCCTCCCGGTGGAGGTTCGCTCGGGAGACGTGGTGGCCGATCGCGGCCGTTCTTGCGGTCTTCGTGCTGGTCGTCCTGGTCGCGGGCGCCTTCTACCGCCGGTCGGCTCGGCTCGAGGCGGACGCCACGCTCGTCACCAACCGGGCCCTTGCGCGCGCGGTCGCGGATCTCATCGAGGCGCGTCAGGAACGGTACCGGGACCTGCTCCTGTCCTACGCCGCGCACTTTCGCGAGGGGATCGAACGGCGAGACCGATCCGAAGCACTCAGCCACCTCCGGCAGATCTCCGCGTCCTTCCCCGGGATCGGCCGGCCGTTCCTGGCCGACCCAGCCGGGGTGCTCTGGGCCGCGTACCCGGAGGCGCCGGAGCTCTACGGACAGAGCTTCGCCCACCGCGACTGGTATCAGGGGGTGAGCCGGAACTGGGAGCCTTACGTGTCGGAGGTGTACGAGTCGGCCGCCGCGGACCGAGGGCTCCTCGTCGTTCTCGCGGTGCCGGTCCGGAACCCCGACGGCCGGGTGATCGGGATCATCGGCGTGGGCCAGCGTCTCCAGGTGGTCCGTGAGTGGCTGCTGCCGATCGAGATCCCTGGGGGCGACTTCTACGTCGTGGACCGGAAGGGCCAGCTCGTGTTTCACCGGACGCGCGCGCGGCCTGAGCAGGTGGCCGACTACACGCACGTGCCGGTGGTCCAGCGCCTGCGGGCAGGTGAGACGGGGATCGCGGAGACACAGAATCCAGTCGAGGGCGAGGTCCGGTTGACCGCGTACCGGACCCTGCCGTCGCTGGGCTGGGGCGTGGTCGTGTACCAAAACAAGAACCTGGCCCTCGAGTACGTGCGGACCCTCACCTTGCTCGCGGCCGGCGGGGGACTGGTTCTGGCCCTCGGCCTTGCCGTCCTCGGCGTGATTGCGATCCGGAGTCGGCAGCGGACGGCCCGCGCCCTCGTCGCGCTCGAGGAGCGGCGTCGGACGGCGGAGGAGGCGCAGGAGGATCTGCGTCGGGCCAACGCATTCCTCGATTCCATCCTCGAGAACATCCCCTCCATGATCTTCGTCAAGGATGCCGAGGAGCTTCGGTTCGTGCGCTTCAACCAGGCCGGCGAAGAGCTGCTCGGCCATGCGAGGGCCGACCTGATCGGCAAGAACGACTACGACTTTTTCTCCCGAGAGGAAGCCGACTTCTTCACCGGGAAGGACCGGGAGGTGCTCAGAGAGCGGAAGCTCCTGGACATCCCGCAGGAACCTGTCGAGACCCGGGGTCAGGGCACGCGGATTCTGCATACGAAGAAGATCCCCATCCTGGATCATCACGGGAACCCTCAGTACCTCCTCGGCATCTCCGAGGACATCACCGAGCTCAAGGAAGCCCAGGACGCCCTGTGCCAAGCCAAGGAGGAGGCGGAGCGGGCCAGCCGGGCGAAGAGCGAGTTCCTCTCCCGGATGAGCCACGAGCTCCGGACGCCGCTCAACGCCATCCTGGGTTTCGGCCAGGTGCTCGAGATGGATTCCCTCGACGCCGAGCAGCGCGACAGCGTCGGGCATATCCTGTCTGCCGGGCGGCACCTGCTCGGGCTGATCGACGAGGTGCTGGACATCGCGCGGATCGAGGCCGGGCGTCTGACGTTCTCGCTCGAGCCGGTCGACATGCGGATGGTCCTCGACGAGGTCCGGAGCATGATCCGCCCTCTCGCCGAGGAACGGCGCGTCGAGGTCCGGGCGGAGAGCCCGGCGGCGGGCGACCTCTACGTCCTCGCCGACCGGCAGCGGCTCAAGCAGGTGCTCCTGAACCTCCTCTCGAACGCGGTGAAGTACAACCGCGAGGCGGGGAGCATCACGGTCTGGTGCGCCGCGGCGCCGGACAACCGCCTCCGGCTCAACGTGCGCGACACCGGTCTGGGGATTCCGCCGGACAAGCTCGGCCAGCTCTTCACGCCGTTCGAGCGTCTTGGCGCCGAGGCGACGGGCGTCAGCGGCACGGGGCTCGGCTTGGCGCTCTCCAAGGGCCTCGTGGACGCGATGGGAGGCGCGATCGGCGTCGAGAGCACACCCGGCCAGGGGTGCCTCTTCTGGGTGGAGCTGCGCCGGGTGGAGGCGCCCGAGGCCGACCTGGAGCCTTTCGAACACTCCGAGGCCCCAGGGCTTCGAGTGCGGAGGGGCACCGTACTCTACGTGGAAGACAATCTGTCGAACCTCCAGCTGATCGAGCGCCTGCTGGCCCGGCGGGCGGGAATCAAGCTCCTGTCGGCCATGCAGGGGCGGCTCGGGCTGGACCTGGCGCGCGAGCACCGGCCGAGTCTGATCCTGCTCGACCTGCACTTGCCCGACATCCACGGGAGGGAGGTGCTCAGGCGGCTCCGGGAGGATGCGCGCACGCGCGACATCCCGGTGGTTGTCATCAGCGCGGACGCCTCGCCGAAGGAGATCGAGCGGCTACGGGCGGCGGGAGCCCGGGACTATCTGACGAAGCCCATCGACGTGCGGCGGTTCCTGGCGATCGTGGACGAGATGTTGGCGACCGACCTCGGCACGAGCGATGGATAGGTTGACGCTGAAGGACGCTCGGATCCTGATCGTGGACGACGAGGTGGCCAATGTGCGCCTGCTGGAGCGTCTGCTGGCGCGCGCCGGCTACACGACCCTCCGGAGCACGACCGACTCACGCCGGGTGCTCCCCCTCCACGCCGAGTTCCAACCTGACCTGATTCTCCTGGACATCCTCATGCCGGAGCCCGACGGCTTTCGGGTCATGGAGGCGCTGAAGCCCCTCGTCGCCGACGGAAGTTTCCTTCCGGTGCTCGCCCTCACGGCCGACGTGACCCAGGAGACCCGGCGACGAGCCCTGACCGCGGGCGCGAAGGACTTCCTCACCAAGCCCTTCGACGCGACGGAAGTACTCTTGCGCATCCAGAACCTCCTCCAGACTCGTTTCCTCTATCTCGAACTCCGGGCACACAACGAGCGGCTGGAGACCGAGGTGCGCGAACGCACCCAGAAGCTCGTCCAGAGCGAGAAGCTCGCGACGATGGGCTCGCTCCTGGCGGGCGTGGCCCATGAGCTGAACAACCCTCTGGCCGTGGTGCTGGGTCGGGCGGTCTTGCTGTCGCGCAAGCTCGCTGACACTCCCCTGGCGGTAGACGTGCAGAAGCTCGCGCAGGCGGCGGAGCGGTGCGGGCGCATCGTCAAGAACTTCCTCGCCCTGGCGCACCAGCGACCACCCGAGCGGGCGCAGGTGCAGCTGAACCAGGTCGTCCAGGAGGCTGTAGAGCTGGTGGCCTACCCGCTCCGCGTGGACAGCGTGGAGGTGCGCCTGGACCTGGTGGACCAGCTCCCGCCCGTGTGGGCCGACCCCCATCAGCTTCACCAGGTCGTGGTCAATCTCCTGTCGAACGCCCACCAGGCGATGCGCCAGACGCCGCCGCCCCGGCAGGTCATGCTCACCACTCGGCACGACCCAGCTCGGGGCTCGGTGTCGCTCCACATCGCCGACAGCGGCCCGGGGATTCCGCCCGAGCTCCAGGCGAAGATCTTCGAACCGTTCTTCACGACGAAGCCCGCGGGCGAAGGCACAGGGTTGGGGCTCGCGATCTGCCGGGGCATTGTGGAGTCGCACGGAGGGTCCCTGCGCGTCGAGAGCGCTCCGGGGCAGGGGGCCCTCTTCGTGATCGACCTACCGGTCGAGACGAGGCACGAGACGCGGCCGGACGCCGCGCCCGCTGGCGCCGAGCCGCTGATCCGAGGGAAAACCATCCTCGTGGTAGACGACGAGCTGGAGGTGGCGGAGATCCTGCGAGAGTTCCTGTCGCATGATGGCCACTCGGTGGACACCGCGACCGATGGGGCCGTCGCGCTGGACAAGATCCACGCGCACGCCTATGACGCTATCCTGAGCGACAATCGGATGCCCGGGCTCGACGGGCCAGGTCTCTATCGGGAGCTGGAGCGCCGCCACCCGGAACTGCTCTCGCGGATGATTCTTGTCACGGGCGACGTACTGACTCCGTCGACCCAGGAGTTCCTGAAGCGGACGCGCGTTCCCACCCTGTACAAGCCCTTCGATCTCGAGAGGGCCCGCCAGGTGGTGCAGCGAGTTCTTGGGGCCACCGGGGCGGTGGAACGCACGGAGTAGCGGTGGATCCCGGGTTCGGTGCTGGGCGTGGGCGCCAGGAAGTCAGCGCTATCGAGGTCGATGTCGAGGCGAACGCCGAAGTGGCCGCGATCGCCACCGCCCCCGGTCCCAGCCGCCGACGATCACGGCGGCACAGGTCGCCCCGGGGCGTCCAGCCCGGCTTCGCGCAGGCGGGCTCGATAACGCCGCGCGTCGTCCCGGTTCGGGTAGCCGACGGTCCGCCCCTCGATCGCCACGCGCACGGCGTGGTTGTCGTGCGGGTTGTCGACCTCGAAGCGGGGACTGTCCTCGTCCGCCGCACCTGGACCCGCCAGCGGCTCGGGCCGACCAAGACGGGGCATGAGCGTCGCGTGTCCTTCGGGCATCCGATCGTCGAGGACACGCTCGAGTGGAGGCCGCGGGCCGATGTGATCGACACGATGATCACCAGGATCCGCCGGCTCAAGCGGACGCCGCTGGACCCGACGGGGTTCCTGTTCACGCAGCCGGACGGTCGGCCCTGGAGCTCGTCGTCGATGAACTCGGCCTGGCGCCGGGTGCTGGCGAAGGCGGGGGTGCGCTACCGGCCGGCGGAGCAGCTCCGGCACACGGTCGCCTCGACGCTCCTCTCCAGGGGGGCGCCTCTGCTGTAGGTCCAGGCCGTGGGAGGCTGGCGCAGCGCCGGCGTGCTCCTCAAGGTCTATGCGCGGTGGATGGACACGGGACTCGGGGTCCCGGGGCAACAGGCGGCAACCCAGGCGCAACCACCTCGGATCGAGGGGTGGCTAACCCGGTGATTCTGCGGCCGATGAGACCGCACCTGGGACTTGTGGTAGAAGTCTCAGAGTGCGTCCGGCCGCTCGTCGCTGGCTGATCGTGGCCGCCCTGTTCACGGTCATCTACGGAGTGTCGACCCCGCTCGCCGCCTTCGGCGTCTTCCTCCCCGTCTTTGCCGAGACCTTTGGCTGGAGCCGCGGCGCCATCGCGACGGCACTCTCGACGAATTTGCTCCTCGGCGGTCTCGCCGGCTTCGCCGTCGGCGCCCTGGCGGATCGCCATGGCCCGCGCGTCATGCTCGTCGTCACGGTGGTCCTGGCCGGCACGGCGTTCGCGCTCGTGTCCACGGTGAACTCGCTGTGGCAGCTCTACCTTCTCGTCGGCGTGCTGGGCGGGATCGGCATGTCGAGCTTCTACCTGCTCGGCACCACCACCGTCACGCACTGGTTCGGCGAGCGTCGCGGGCTCGCGCTGGCCCTCGTCCTGGTGGGGTTCAACCTCGCGTACATCTCGGGCGGGCCCTTGGCGGCGTGGCTCATCGAGCGGGTCGGCTGGCGCGCCGCGTACGCGCTGCTCGGCGGCGTCTGCGGGCTGATCACGGTGCTCGCGGCGCTGACCGTGCGTCTGCCGCGCGCCGGCGAGGCCGCCGAGCCTCGCGCTGCCGCCACGCGGACCGCGGCTCGAGGCGCCGCACCCAGTTCGACACTCGCCGAGGCGCTGGGAGACCCACGCCAGTGGTACTTGAACGTCGCGTGGCTCCTGCTCGGCGCGCTCTCGCTGATGGTCTCCGTGCACATCGTGTCCTTCGCGCACGACCAGGGGATCAGCCTCGCCGGGGCGTCGCTCGCGCTCACCGCTTACGGTACCGGCGCGGTGAGCGGGCGAGTTGCTTCCGGCCTCGTGTCCGACCGGATCGGCACCGTCACGACGATCCGCCTCGGCTACGTCTTACAGCTGCTGGCGCTGGTGGGGCTCCTCGGACTCTCCTCACGCGAGGCGCTCTTCGGCTCGCTGCTGGTGCTCGGTGTCGGCTTCGCGGCGACGGACACGATGCTCGCGAAGGTCGTGCCCGAGGTGTTCGGGACCCGGGCGCTCGGCGCCGTTCTGGGCGTGCTCAATCTCGGCTGGCGCTGCGGGGCCGCGCTGGGTCCCGCGGCCGCCGGTTTTCTCCACGATGTGACGGGCTCGTACCTCATCCCGTTCGGCGCTGCGCCGATCGCTGTGCTGGCGAGCTGGGGGCTGTTCGCGCTAGGCTCGTCGCGCCGGCGGGCCTGAGCGCAGGCAGGCAGTGCGAGCCGCAGGCCGTCGCGGGGCTGGGGCCCCGCCGGCCGAGGCGAGCCAATAAGAAGTCGGAAGGAGACATCGCGATGGACTGTTGTGGTCACGAGGGACCCGGTGGCGGAGATGCGCGGTTCGACATCAAGAAAGTGGCGGACGGCGTATACGCCGACGTGGCGGCGCCCGCGTACAAGGTGAACTGCAACACGGCCATCATCGAAAACGACGATGGCGTGATGATCGTCGACACGCACTCGAAGCCGTCGGCCGCGCGGGTGATCGTCGAGAAGCTGCGTGACATCACGCGGAAGCCCGTCCGGTACGTGGTCAACACCCACTTCCACTGGGATCACTGGTACGGCAACGAGGTATACCCCGCGACCTATCCTGACGCCGAGATCGTCACCAACCAGATCACGCGCGAAGCCATGGTCATGAAAGGCCTCAAGCGTATCCAGGACCACGTGCGCCAGGTCCCCGGCGAGATCGCCAAGCTCAAAGCCGATCTGCAGGCGGCGAGTCCGTCACAGCGCACCAAGCTCGAGGCCGACCTGCGGCTCGCCGAAGCCTACCTGACCGAGGTCAAGGCGCTCAAGCCGGCCCTGCCCACGATCGCCTTCGAGCAGACGATGAAGCTCTACCGGCGCGACCGCGAGATCCACCTGCTGCATCTCGGCCGGGCCCACACGGCGGGCGACGTGTTTGTCTATCTGCCGAGGGAGAAAGTCGTCATCACCGGGGATGCGATGATCGGCTGGACGCCCTTCATGGGCGACGGCTACCCGGAGGAATGGGCGGGGACGCTCGACCGTCTCGCGCAGCTCGACTTCACCCACATCATCATGGGCCACGGCAACGTGACCGGCCGCGAGTGGCTGGGCACCTTCCGAAGCTATGTCCACGACATGGTCGAGGCCGTCCGCCAGGAGGCGGCCACCGGCGCCACGCTCGACGAGGTCAAGCAGCCCGTCACCGCGAAGCTGGCGCCGAGATACGAGAAGCCGTTCTCGACGTACGGTGACTATCGGCCGTGGCGTACGGGCGTCCTCGCCAACATCGAGCGCACGTTCGCGATGGTGAGCTAGGAGCCTCAGGCGAGCGTCTTGCGCAGGAAGATCCGCGTGTCGTTGCCGGGCCAGCCCGGGAGCTCGCCGATCACGTCGTAGCCCAACCGGCGATAGAACGCCGGAGCCTGGTAGCTGTGGGTGTCGAGGTGCATCTGGTGGCAGCCGCGGCGCACAGCCTCCGTTTCGGCCGCGACGAGGAGGCGCGAGCCGAGACCGTGCCCCCGGAGATTCTCGCGGACCCAGATCGCCTGCACAAATCCGGTTCCACCCCAGGTCCAGCCGTGCAGACCCGCCGCGATCGTCCCGTCGGCCTCGCGCACGAAGATCGCCAGCGAGCGACCGTCGTCGACACCGCTCGCGGCCGCGTTGAACTCGTAGAGCCGCGCGTCGAGCAGCGCGACGTCCTCTCGGCGCGGATCGTTCTCGACCCGGAGGTCTTCGTCCACCATCCCGGCCGCTACCCGGCGTGGACGGCGTCGGCCTCCAGCTCGAGCGCGCGGATGGTCTCCGAGGTGGGCACGCCGGTCGCCGGGTCCCAGCCCTGCTCGACGTAGTAGTCGGTGACGACCTTGTCCTGTTGCTCGCGGGTGAGCCCCGCGTGCTTCGGTAGCGGGTCGCTGAACCGGGTCGGGAGCCGGTCGTCCGCGCGGCTCATGCCCTCGCGCAGGTTGAAAAGGCGCGCCAGCGTGAGCCCGCGATGCGCCGTTGTCACCATCTCCTCGGGCGTGATGTCCCAGCCGGTGACGGCCTTGAGGATCTGGAGCGTCTGGTCGTCCTCGTAGGCGAGGAAGTGGCAGAGCCCGATCTGGTTGCGCAGGCCGTTGCGATTGCTGGTCTGGCGCATGTGGTCGCCGCCGGTGGGGGCGAGCAGATACGAGGCGCGCATGACCGGCATGTGCCGCGGGTCGTGCATCGCCATCTCCATGCCCTTCACCGTCGTCAGGAACGCCTCGGAGCCGCGGCCCAGCCGCTGCGCCGCGCGCTGCGACCCTTCGGCGAGCAGGTCGCCGATGCCCTGCCGGTAGGCAATCATCTCCACCAGCTTGATGACGCCGTCGGCGTCGTGGAAGC
>Ga0184633_10000156_pt1 | contig 21533 bp, 24 predicted proteins | sample PLM31_170_b1_FD_133156 | JGI IMG/M metagenome (GOLD analysis project Ga0184633, IMG submission 133156) | Groundwater sediment microbial communities from an aquifer in East River, Colorado, USA - PLM3-1_170_b1 | ecosystem: Environmental > Terrestrial > Soil > Riparian zone | place: USA: East...
GGTGTGCGCGAACGCCTGCTCGCCCGAGCCGAAGTTCGCGGTCTCGATGCCGACGAAGTTGAGGTAGCCCTGGTCGTGCGCGGACTGGCCGTAGAACGCCTCGGGCGCCGCGCCGAGCATCGCCTCGCAGCCGGCGATGAGGAGGCGCACGACGCGCGAGTCCTCCCCCACCAGGCTCGGATACATGACCGCGCCTTTCTCGACCACGACGCGTAGCGGCTTCCCGGAGACCGGATCGGCCCAGCCGTCGACGGCTCGGGCGACCCGCGCGATCTCCTCCACCACCGCGTCGGGATCCTCGCCCGGGAGCAGCCGGCGGTCCAGCCCGATCTCGCAGCGGTCCTGCACCGTGTGGGTCGACTTGGGGAAGCTTTCGATCCGGTTGCACGTGAGCGACGCGACGCCGAGCTGCGGGTGCGCGCGATCCTGGGGGATCTCGGCCGCCAGCCGCCGCAGCACTTCGACCGCGCCGGTGACCGCGTTCGCGCCATCGCGTGGGCGGCTGGAGTGCGACGGTTGCCCGCACACGATCACCTTGACGTCCACGCGGCCCCGATTCCCGAGCTGCAGCTTCAGGCTGTTGCCGTACACGAACGCGAGGTCGGTCCTGACGTTCTCGCGCTCGACCACGTGACGGATGGCGTCGTGCTTGCCGGTTTCCCCGGAGACGCAGCAGACGAACACGAGCCGGCCGTCGAGCGCGATGCCGGCGCGGCCGACCACCTCCATCGCGTGCAGCATCGCCGCCATCGTGCCCTTCTGCTCGCTCGCCCCCTTGCCGAGCACGGCTTCGCCCGGCAGCCCGTGCGGCGTCGCATCGATGATCTTGCCGCCGTACGGATCGGGCATGGTCGACGGCGGCTGATTCATCGCGTGCGTCACCAGCATCATCGAGCGGCCCGACCGCCCCCCGGCCGATTCGGCGATCAGGTTGCCCACGGCATCCTGGCGGACGCTCGTCATCCCGAGCTCCCGCATGCGGGGCAGGAGAGCGATCTTCATGAACTCGCGGAGCTGCGGCTCCTCCTCGAGGAGGTCGGTCTGCGGGCTCGGCACCCGCAGGAGCTCCTGGAAGATGGTGCGCGTGCGCTCGCGCGACAGATGCAGCGCGAGGCGCGCCGCGATTGGATCCGAGGTCCGTGGCTGGTCAGCGCCGGTCGACATCGGGCACCCCGATTTTGGAGCGAAGCTCTAGAAGACGCGTTTCGGTACGATATGCCGATTCAGGCTAGCACCCGCGCCGACCGAGCGTCAATTTGAAGCACGGCCAATTCCGTTCAAGCCGACCGAGCCGGAGCGCCACGTGAGCGCGGTTCATATCAAGGATGCTGCGATCCTCACGCTCGACACGCTCGGCGCTGCCGGGCGGTTCATCGAGCGCGGCGACATCCTGATCGACGGCGGGAGCATTCGCACCGTGGGCGACGTCGATCGGCAGTCGGTGCCCACGGGCGCGCGAGTCATCGATGGCCGCGGGTTCCTCGCCGCGCCGGGTCTGGTGAACGCGCACACGCACAGTCCGGGCGCACTCAGCGCCGGCACCCAGGACGGGGCCAGCCATCCCGCGTTCATGTGGCTCAACCAGGCCGACACCAGCGGCCGCACGCCGCGCGAGGTGTACGTCAGCGCGATGCTCAACGCGACGCAGATGCTGCTCGGCGGGATCACCACGGCGATCGACCATTTTCCGGCCCAGAACTTCGGGCCGGAGGACGTCGCGGCCGCGGTGCAGGCGCATCGTGACAGCGGCATGCGAACGGTGCTCGGGCTGCGCGTGTTCGACGACGACTTCGCCGACATCTTCCCCGCCGACCAGCCGCTCCCGCCTGGCCTGGCCGAGGAGCTCAAGCGGCTCGCGCCGTTGCCGCCCAAGCCCCTGGCGGAGACACGCGCGATCATCGAGGGCTCGATCGAGCGCTACCACGATCCCCGCGGGCGCATCACCGTCTTCCCAGCGCCGACGAACCCGGTTCGCTGCAGCGACGAGCTGCTCGTCATGTGCCGCGACATCGCCGACAGGCACGACCTCGGCATCCATACGCACCTGCTCGAGTCGAAAGTGCAGGTGGCGATCGCCGAACGCCGCTACGGCTGCTCGATGGTCAAGCACCTCGAGGACCTCGGGCTGCTGAGCTCGCGCCTGAGCTGCGCGCACACGATCTGGGTCGAGCCGGAGGACATCGAGCGGCTCGCAGCCCACGGCGTCGTGGTCGTGCACAACCCCGAGAGCAACCTCAAGCTCGGGACCGGCATCGCGCCGATCGCGCAGATGCTGGCGAAGGGGGTGACGGTGGCGCTCGGCACGGACGGAGCCGTGACCAACGACAACGTCGTGATGCACGAGGCGATGCGCCTCGCGGCCATGCTCAACCGGACGGCTACCCGCGATCGCCGGCAGTGGATCACGGCGGCGCAGGCGCTCGACATGGCGACGCGCGGCGGCGCGATGGCCGTGCAGCGGAACAACATCGGCCGCATCGAGCCGGGCTGCCGCGCGGACGTCGTCCTCTACGACCTCGCCACCCCCGCGTGGACGCCGTTCAACGATCCGGTGCGGCAGATGGTGTTCGCCGAGACCGGCGCCAGCGTCGACACGGTGATCGTCGACGGCGAGGTGATCGTCGAGGGCGGGGAGGTCAAGCGCTTCGACGCCGCCGCGATCCTCGCCGAAGCGAAGCCGATGCTGCGCGCGATCCGCGAGCGGAACCGCGACCTCTACGCGTTCGCGCAGAAGATGGCCGAGCTCTTTCCATGAACCGCAAGGAGCACCACCCCATGACCGACTACGTCCCCCATCTCAAGCTCACCCACGAGGGCGCGCTCAAGATCCTCAGGGCGGCGATCGACAAGGCGCTCGCGATGAAGCAGCCGCAGTGCATCACCATCACCGACGACGGCGGGCATCTCCTCGCGTTCGCGCGGATGGACGGGGCCAAGGTGCTGAGTATCGACTCGTCGCGCAAGAAGGCGATGACCGCCGCCTCGTCGCGCGCCCCGACGGGGCAGACCAACCCTGCGAACGAGCTCAAGCTCGCGTTCGCGACCGACGGGAAGCTCACCAACCTGCTCGGCGGGCTGCCGATCGTCGTCGACGGCCACGTGATCGGAGCGATCGGCGTGGGCTCCGGAACCGGCGAGCAGGATCTCGAGGTCGCGAAGGCCGCGATCGCGGCGCTCGAGAGCGCGAAGCAGTTTTGAGTCGACTAGGACAGGTGCGCGACGGACGCGACCTCGACCAGGAACTCCGGCTTGACCAGGTCCGCGCGGATGCAATACCGCGCCGGCGGATTCTCCGGGAAGTACTCGCGATACACCTCGTTCATCGCCGCGTAGTCCTTCAGATCCTTCAGGAAGATGTGGTTGAACGTCACGTCCTTGAGCGATCCGCCCGCCGCTTCGAGCACTGCTTTGACCGACTCGAGAACGAAGCGCGTCTGGGCCTTCACGTCGCCGGCACCGACCAGCTTGCCATCCTTGTCGATCGCGAGCGTGCCGGACACGTAGACGGCGTTGCCGGCCTTCGTGCCCGGCGAATAGGGCGCCAGCGGCGGCGCCGATCCCTTCGGAACGATCACTTTGTACGGCATGGCTGCTGACTCCTGATGCCCGAGGACTACGGGTGTTGCTGCAGGAACTTCAGGACTGCAGCGTTGAACGCCTCGGATGCCGACTCCGAGGCGCAGTGGCCGCCTTTCTCCAGCAGCCGGAGCTCGGCGCCGGGAATCAGCCGCGCGAGCTCCTCCGAGAAGTACGGCGGCGTGATGAAGTCGTCCTTGGCACAGATCACCAGAGTCGGCGCCTTGATGCGCGCGAGATCGGCGGTCCGGTCGAAGGCGACGATCGCGTCGATGCGGCTGGCCACCATCTCGATCGCGGGAAAGTTGGGAATGGTCGCCTTCTCCCGCTCCTCGAGAAGCGCGGTGTTCTCGTTGATCCACCAAGCGGGATAGAGGAACACTGGCGTCGAGCGGACGTACGCGGCTGCTCCAGCGGTGGTGAGGAGGGTTCGCCGAGCCTCGAAGCTGCGTCTGAAGAACGGATCGGCTTTCGTCCAGCTCGAGTAGATCACCAGGCTCGCGAGGCGCTCCGGGCGCGTGGCCGCCAGGGTCTGACCGATCGCGCCGCCGGTCGAGTGCCCGACGAGATGCGCGCGGTCGATCTTCAGATGGTCCATCAGCCGGACCAGGTCGTCGGTCATCTGATCGACGGAGTACTCGATCTTCGAGCGGGTGCTCTGCCCGGTGCCCCGGTGGTCGTGAATGATCACGCGGTGCTTCGCCGAGAACGCCGGAATGTTGGGCTGCCAGTAGGCTCCGACGCCGCCTAGTCCCGGCACGAGGAGGACCGGCGGGCCCTCGCCGTGGACTTCGTAGTAGAGCTGGAGATCGCCGAGATCGGCCTTGGGCATGCGTTCCTCCTGCTTGTGTGACTCAGCGTGCCACAGGGGGGAGGCAGCATGCAACGCCCTGGCGATCGGCCGCGATCCCCGGGCTTGGGATCGCCGGACGCCCGGGACACCGTTCGACCGTTCGCCGGGTGAGAATCGCGTCCGGCCCTGATCGATCGACGGCATGCGACCACGACGCGAGACCGCCTCCGACCCGATGCTCGTGGCGGTCTGCGCGCTCGGCGTCGCGCAGATCACCGCCTGGGGCACGAGCTACTACTGCCTCGGGGTGCTCGCCAGCCCGATCGTGGCGCAGACCGGATGGAGCCGGAGCCTCGTCTACTTCGGCTTCACCGTGGCGCTCCTCGCCATGGGCGCGGTGTCCGGCTGGGCCGGCCGCGCCATCGACCGCTACGGCGCGCGCGCCGTCATGGTGCTCGGCACGCTGCTCGTCTCGACCGGCCTGTACACGCTGTCGCTGGTGCGCACCGAGGCGCAGTACCTGGGGGTCTGGGCGTTCCTCGGCGTGGGGATGCGGCTGTGCCTCTACGACGCGGCGTTCGCTGCACTGGTGCAGGTGGTGCCCTCGCGCGGGCGGCGCGCGATCTCGTACCTGACGCTGTTCGGCGCCTTCGCCTCGAGCGTGTTCTGGGTGGTCGGGCACTACCTGAACGAGGCCGTGGGCTGGCGCGAGACGCTGGTGCTCTTCGCCGCGATCAACCTCGCCGTCTGCCTGCCGCTCAACTGGTTCGGGCTCGCGCGGCGCGAAGCCGCGGGCGCCGATCGCGCGCTGGCCGCGGCCGCTCCCGCATCGCACGATGGACCGCCGCTCGCGGGCAGAACGCGGCTGGTGGCGATGGCGCTCTTCGCGCTCGTCATGTCGCTCAACGGGTTTGTCTTCGCCGTGGTGACGGTGCAGCTCGTGCCGTTGCTGGAAGCCGCGGGGCTCGCGACCGCGGCGGCCGTCTGGGTCGCGTCGATGAAGGGCTTCGCCCAGTTCGGCGGGCGCGTGGTCGAGATCGTCTTCGGCCGGAACCTGCGCGCCATCACGGTGGCGCGCATCGCCATCGGCGTGCTGCCGGTCTCCTTCGTGCTGCTCGCGCTCGCCGGCGGGAGCTTCTACGTCGTCCTCGCGTTCACGCTACTGATGGGCGCTTCCCAGGGCGTCATCACCATCGTGCGCGGCGCGGTCCCGCTCGCCCTGTTCGGCGCGGCGGGCTACGGCGCGGTGCTCGGGCTGCTTGCCACGCCCATCCTCGTCGTCAACGCCGTCTCGCCGACGCTCTTCGCGATGATCGTGGACCGCTGGGGCTGGCAGGTCGCGCAGATCGTGCTGATCGTGGTCGCGGCCGCTTCCTGGCTCGCGATGGAACTCATGTCGGCGTGGTACGAGCGCCGGCGGGGCTCCGGGTAGCCGAGGCCGCTCCTAATCAGTCGGGCGCGCGTCCTCGGGCGCGAGCTTCACGCCGGCGGACTGCGCGGCGAGCAGGAGGAGCGCCGAGAAATCGGCCTCGGACCAGCCGTGCCCGATCAGGCGCTGCAGCTGGTCGCGCACCACCGAGCCGAGCGGCAGCGGCACCTCCAGGGCTCGGCCGAGCTCCAGCGTGAGATCCACGTCGCGGCGCATGAGCTGCGGCGTGAACGTCACCGAGAAATCGAGCTTCACGAACGCGGGCGTCTTCGCCTTCGAGAACGTCGAGCCCATCGGGCTCAGGTTCAGGAACTCGAGGAACGCCCCGCGCCGCATGCCCGCGCGGTGGGCGAGCAGCGTGATCTCGGCGAGCGACTCGGCCACCAGGGCGACGTAGAGGTTGTGGCAGATCTTCGCGATGCGCGCGAGCTCGCCTTCGCCGACGTAGGCGACGCCCGGGCAGATCGCGGCGAGCACGTCCGCCGCGGCGTCGAAGACGGCGCGGGGCCCGGACACGACGAAGGCGCCCTTGCCCGCGGCGACGACGTGCGGGTTGCCGCTCACCGGGGCGGCGAGGAACTGCGTTCCGGCGCGCTCGAGCGCAACCCGGATGGCGGTGGACGCATCGACCGATATGGTCGAGCAGTCGATCACCGTCGCTGGCCCGCGGCCCGAAGCGAGCAACCCGCGCTCGCCCGTCAGCACCTCCTTGACCGCGTCGCCGCCGGAAAGCATGGTGAAGACCAGATCCGCCTCGGCGAGCTCGGCCGGCGCGCCGGCGATGCGCACGCCCTCTGCCGCGAGCGCCTCGGCCTTGGAGCGCGTGCGGTTGTAGACCGTGACCGGGTAGCCCGCGCGCGCGAGGCGCCGCACCATCGCCTCGCCCATGCGGCCGATCCCGATCCAGCCCATGCGGGGCTTGCTCATGAGCGCCACAGCCGGCGGCTCGCGACGGCCGCGCCCTCGGCGAGCGTCTTCAGCTTCGCGTAGGTGATCTCGGCGTCGACCTTGCCGTACCCGGCGTGGGTGCCGAAGCCGCAATCGCTGCTCGCGATCACACGCTCGCGCCCGACGATGTCGGCGAAGCGGCAGATCCGCTCGGCGACGTACTCGGGATGCTCGACGAAGTTCGACACCGAGTCGATCACGCCCGGCAGGAGCACCTTGTCGTCGGGGATCTTCGCCGCCTTGAGGACGGCCCACTCGTGGCCGTGCCGCGGGTTCGCAGCCTCGAAGGAGATCGCCTGCGGCTTCGCCCTCAGGACGGTGCCGAGGATCTTCTCGAGGGGGATGTCGCACACGTGCGGACCCTCGTAGTTTCCCCAGCACAGATGCATCCGGACGCGGTCCGCCGGCACCCGCCCGAGCGCGTGGTTGAGCGCCTCCACGTTCTGCGCCGCGGCCTTGACGAACGCCTCGTCGCTTTGGTCGGCGAACATGATGTGCCGACCCATGGCGAGATCCGGGCAGTCCACCTGGAGCACGAAGCCCGCCCCGACGATCGCCTCGTACTCCTCGCGCATCACGTCGGCGAGCGCGGCGAGGTAGGCCTCGTGGCTCGGGTAGTGGCGGTTGGGCTGGAACACCGCGATCACCCCGGGCGACGCGGCGTTCATGAACCCCTCGACCGGGTGCCCGGCCGCCACCGCCACCCGCATGTTGGCGATGTCCTTCTCGAGCGGCTTGCGGTCCCGGATCGCGACCGGGCCGGTGCAGAGCTGCCGGCGGATGGTCGGCGTCTCGCCGGCCGCGTGGATCTTCTTCATGTAGCGCGGATACATCGCGAGATCCGCCGGCGGCAAGCGCGGGCTGTCGCCCGAGAACCCGGTCAGGCGGTCCTTGATGTAGGTGCCGTAGCCGATCTTGCTCATCTCGCCGTCGCTCACGACGTCGATGCCGAGCTCGACCTGCGTCTTCACGACGGCGTCGACGGCCGCGGTCATGCACGCGTCGAAGGCGCCCGGGTCGGCGAGCTCGCCCTTGTCCTTCGCCTGCAGCATCGCCCAGACGTCGTCCGGCCGCGGCAGGCTGCCGACATGGGTGGTCAGGATGCGATCGGTCGAGAGCTTCATGGGTCTTCCTCCTTTCTCACCCGGCCGGCGCGTACGCGAGCTTCGGCAGCCAGGTGGCGAGCCAGGGCCAGGTGAACACGATGACGGCGCCGGCGAGCTGCAGCGCCATGAACGGGATCGTGCCGCGGTAGATCTGCAGGAGCGAAACGCTCGGCGGCGCGAGCGCTTTGATGTAGAACAGCGCCGCGCCGACGGGCGGCGAGAGGAACGCCGTCTGGAGCACCACCGCCACCAGGATGGTGAACCAGACCGGGTCGATGCCGAGCGCCACGACGACCGGCCGCATGAGCGGCATGACGATGAGCGTGATCTCGATCCACTCCAGGAAGATCCCGAGCAGGAAGATCACGAAGAGCATGAACAGCACGACCGTCGCCGGCTCGCCCGACACGCTGCCGAGCGCGGCGCCGATCACCTGGTCGCCGCGCACGCCGACGAGCACCACCGAGAAGCAGGTGGCCCCGAGAAAGATCGCGAACACGAAGCCGGTGGTGCGCGCGGTGGCCTCGGACACTTCGCGCACCGCGGCGAGGCTCAGCTGGCCGTTGAGCGCGGCGAGCACCGCGGCGCCCAGCGCGCCGACCCCCGCCGCCTCCGCGGGCGTGGCGATGCCGAAGAAGATCGAGCCGAGCACCGCGACCATCAGCGCCACCGGCGGGACGAGCGCGCGCAGGAGGTACAGGGCGAGCCGCCATGCCGGCTGCGCCCCACCCTCGGGCGCGGCGGGGCGCGGCGCATCCTGGGGGCGCAGCCACGCGCGCACCAGGATGTAGACGGCGTAGAGGGCCCCGAGCAGCAACCCGGGCAGCACCGCCCCCATGAACAGGTCGCCGACCGGCAACACCATCTGCTCAGCCATGACGATCAGCATGATGCTCGGCGGGATCAGGATGCCGAGGCATCCGGAGGCGCCGATCGTTCCGGTCGCGAGGTCGGCGCGGTAGCCCGCGGCGAGCATGGGCCGCAGCGCGAGCGTGCTGAGCAGGATCAGCGAGGCGCCGACGACGCCGGTGGAGGCCGCGAGGATCACGCCGATCAGGGTCACCGCGATCGCGAGCCCGCCGGGCGTGCGCGCGAGCGCGCGGCGGAGCGCTGTCATGAGCGCGTCGGCGATCCCGCTGCGCTCGAGGAGGTAGCCCATGAAGATGAACAGCGGCACCGACACGAGGCCGGTGTCGCTCATCACGCCCCAGATGCGGTTCAACACCAGCCCGAGGTAGTTGACGTTGACGCCGATCTCGATGCCGAAGGCGCCGAGCACCGAGCCGAGGACCGCGATGAGCATCCCGGTCCCGCCCAGCACGAACGCCACCGGATAGCCGGTGAAGAGGAGCGCCACGAAGATCACGCTCATCAGCAGGACGACGGCTCCGGCGCTCATCCGCCGGCTCCGTCGCGGGCGTGCCCGGTGATCCTCAGCCAGGAACGGATCGCCACCGCCACGCCCTGCAGCGCGAGCAGCACGAGCGCGGCGAGCAGCACGAACTTGAGGACGTACCGCGCGGGAAGCCCACCCGGCATCTCCGAGCGCTCGTGGAACGTCCAGGACTGCCAGAAGAAGTCGACGGCGTACCAGGCGAGAATGACCGTGAACGGCAGGAGCAGCCCGAGCGTGCCGGCGAGCTCCACCCACGCCCGGGTGCGCGCGCTCCAGCCAGCGTGCAGCAGATCGACGCGCACGTGCTGGTCGGCGACGTAGGTGTACCCGTAGGCGAGGAGGAACGCCGCCGCGTAGACGTGCCAGTGCAGCTCCTCGAGCTCGATCAGGTTGAGCCCGAAGACGTAGCGCAGCGCCACGTGCACGAGCACGAGCAGCACGAGCAGCGGGTACAGCCACGCGACGCACCGGCCGATGCCGGTGTTCGCCGACTCGACCGCGCCCGCGATCCGCTCGAGTCGAGCGCGCTGGGTCACGCCGGATTCGCGGCGGAGCGGCTCCTCAGCGCGGCACCGCGATGTCGCTCCAGACCGCCACGCGCGCCCGGAACGCGTTCATCGAGTCGAGCACCTTCTTGAAGTTCGCGTCCTTCGCGGCCTGCTCGGCGAGGACCTCGTTCGAAGCCTTGCGGAACGCGGCGAGCATCTCGGGCGACCAGACGTGGATCGTGATCCCCTGCTCCTTGAAGAACGCCATCGCCTCGGCCTGCGCCGCGAGCGAGCGCGCCAGCATCCAGCGCGCGGCGTCGCCGCACACCGTCTCGATCAGCACGCGCTGCGAATCGGTGAGCGCGTCCCAGCGGGCCTTCCCGACCAGGAACTCCTGGAACGTTCCCGGCTGGTGCCAACCCGGGAAGTAGTAGTGCTTGGCGACCTTGTAGAAGCCGAGACCGCGGTCGATCGACGGCAGCGAGAACTCGGTGGCGTCGATCACGCCGCGCTCGAGATTCATGAAGATCTCGCCGGCGGGGGTCATCGTCGGCGAGACGCCGAACTTCTTCAGCACCTCCCCGCCGAGGCCCGCGTAGCGGATCTTCATGCCGCGCAGGTCCTCGAGCTTCGCGATCGGCTTGCGGAACCAGCCCGACGCCTCGGCCGGCAGCAAGCCGCAGGGCAGGGGCACGACGTTGTGCGGGGCATAGAGCTCGCGCCAGAGCTCCAGTCCGCCGCCCTCGTGCATCCAGGCCATGTACGTGACCGGATCGGGGCCGAACGGCACCGATCCGAACAGGTTCGCCGCCGGAATCTTGCCGGCCTGGAAGCCGGGCCAGCCGTAGCCGGTCTCGATGCGGCCCGCGGAGACGGCGTCGAAGATCTGGGGCGGCGGCACCATGACGCCGGGATCCAGGTAGCGCAGCACGATCGTTCCGCCCGAAGCCTTGGCGAGCACGTCGGTGAACCGCTTGGCGCTTTCGCCGATCACCGACAGCGTCGGAACGTAGCCGCTTTGCATGTTCCAGGTGATGGACTGCTGGGCGGCCGCGCCGCAGGCAACCAGCAGCGACAGAATGCCGGCGAGCGCCGCCGGCGTCGCCCGAATGGCTGAGCTCTTCATGTTGTCCTCCTCCTTCGTTCCTTGGCTACTTGTGGTGTTGCACGATGAAGCCGTGCTCGTCCAGGCTCGCGCCGTGGCGCTTCGCCTCCTCCAGCACCTCCGGCGCCCAGATCACCTTGCCCGAGTCGTTGCCCCCGATGATGGCGATCATCATCGCCGCGCGGTCGCCGACGTTGCGGAAATTGCGGTGCACGCCGGGCGGGATCGAGATGACGTCGTAGGGCTCCAGGATCGCCTCCTGCTCGCCGTGCTCGCCCCAGCAGATCTTCCATTTGCCGGTGAGCGGGATGAACACCTCGACCGTCTCGTGGTCGTGCAGCGCGTTGCCGTTGCCCGGCTCGCAGCGAACGTAGGTGACGTTGAACCCGTCGGTCGTGACGATCGCCGGACGCAGGCTCGGATCCTCGAGCACCCCCGGTCCGATCACCGGCACGAGCTCGCGCTCGTTGCCAGGGATGTAGGTGTCGAGATGCCCGTGCGAGGAGAACTTGAGGTCCTTGAAGTGCGCGATGCGGCCGCGCACGTCGGGGACCGCGCGGCGCTGCGCATTCGATCGGCTGGTCATGGACAGCCCTCCTGGAGACGGCGCGAGGAGCGGGTACGCTAGCAGAGCGGCGCGCCGGATGTCAAACAACTCCCGCTGCGGCGTGAAGTTGACAGACAACTTCGCGCGCCCCTAGCATGCCGGCATGGAATCCGCGCACCCGCCGGCGACGCTCGGCGACCAGCTCTACGAGCGCATCTCCAAGCTGATCATCGACGGCACCTTCGCCGACGGCGCGAAGCTCCCCACCGAGGCCGAGCTCTGCCGGCGCTTCCGCGCCTCGCGGCCGATCGTGCGCGAGGCCCTGGCGCGGCTGCGCGCCAATCACGTCATCACCTCGCGCCAGGGCTCGGGCAGCTACGTGCAGCGGCTGCCGGGCGCGCCGAAGATGCGCTTCGCGCCGCTCGGCAGCATCGCCGAGCTGGACCGGTGGTACGAGTTCCGCCGGGTGATCGAATCGGAGGCCGCCTACTTCGCCGCCAGGCGGCGCGACGCCGCGGCGCTCGCGCGGATCCGCAGCGCGCTACGCGCCTACGACCGCGCCATCGCCGGCGGGCGCGGCACCGACGACGCCGACTTCGCCTTCCACATGGCGGTCGCGGAGGCGAGCATGAACGCGTTCTTCGTCGAGACGGTGTCCTCGGTGCGGAACCAGATCCTGTTCAGCGTAAGCCTCGCGCGCAGCCTCAGCTGGCTGAAGCCCGAAGCCGGGCGGCGCACGGTGCAGTCGGAGCACACCGCGGTGTACGAGGCGATCCGCGAGCGGAAGGCGGAGCGGGCGCGCGACGCCATGCGCCGGCACATCGACAACGTGCGCAGCCGCGTGTTCGAGGGGAAGGCGGGGGGGCGACTAGCCCCTACGACCCGGTAAGGCCGCAGCCAGCGCGCGGTTTCAGCCTCCCTCGGCACGCCCGTCTTGCGGCTCCCCGAGTTGTCGCGCGAACGACCTCGACTCGGCAACCGAGGGTTTGAAGCGCATCGCCTGGGCCACTCGCCCGCGCATAATGCCTCACGCGGGCTTGTCGTACCGCTTTCGCGTCTGTACTTATTTTGATACACTAACGATGCCACAGCCGAAGCTTTCGGTCCGATTCTTTCGCACGACGGAAGGCCGGGAGCCGGTGAGGGAGTGGCTCAAGTCGCTGCCCGAGCGGGAGCGAAAGGCCATCGGCGATGAGATCCGGACCGTTCAGTTCGGCTGGCCCATCGGGATGCCGCTTGTGAGGAAGCTCGATGCCGGGTTGTGGGAAGTGCGGGTGGGTCTGCCCAATCGGACTGCGCGGGTGCTGTTCACCATCGTCGATCAGCAGGCCGTGTTGCTGCACGGATTCATCAAGAAGAGCCAGAAGACCCCGGCACGCGATCTCGCCGTAGCGAGGCAACGCAAGGAGCAGTTGTGAAGACAAGGGCACGACGCATGACGCGCAAGAGGGCGAATCCCCATATTGGGGGTGACTTCGAGGACTTCCTGCGCGAGGAAGGGCGGTTGGAAGAGGCCACTGCGCTCGCCATCAAGCGGGTCCTCGCCTGGGAGTTCGAGCAGGCGATGAAGAAGGCCAACGTCTCCCAGGCGGAGATGGCGCGCCGGATGAACACGAGTCGCGCGGTCATCCGGAGGCTGCTCGACGCGAATGATCCGTCGATCACGCTTGCAACGATCAGCAGAGCCGCGACCGCGCTCGGCAAGAGCGTCCGTCTCAAGCTGGCCGCCTAGGACGAGAGCACTGAGGAAGCGTTCGCGTCATCTACTACTGGGCGGCGGCGGATAAAGAAACAAGCCCGGCGCCCCGGGCGCCGGACCCAGCCTTTACTGCGCTACCGCTTCTCGCCGGCCCGCACCAGTTCCCTCACCTTGCGCGGCGTGAGCGGCAGCTCGTCGCAGCGCACGCCGTACTGCGAGAGCGCGTCCTCGATCGCGCGCGAGAGCGCGCCGGGCGCGCCCATCCGTCCGCCTTCACCGCCGCCCTTGATGCCGTACTCGGTGAACGGCGAGGGCGTCTCCACGTGCCCCACGCGGATCGCGGGCGGCATCTCGGCGAGCGTCGGAATCAGGTAGTCGGCGAAGGTCCCGGTCACGAGCTGGCCGTTCTCGTCGTAGTGGAACTTCTCGTAGAGCGTGGTGCCGATGCCCTGCGCCGTGCCGCCGCGGATGTGGCCCGCGAGCGTCATCGGGTTCACCACCGTTCCCGCGTCGTGGACCGCGACATAGTCGAGGATCGCCACCTTGCCCGTCTTCGGGTCGACCTCGACGAGCGCCAGGTGGCACATGTGCCCCATGATCGGATAGAAGATCCCGAGGTGGCTGCGGTCGGCCGCCGGCATCGTCGTGAGCGGATGGTCGTACACGTAGTTCGCGTCGAGGCCGCTCGCGAAGTCGTCGCCCGCCGGCAGGTTGAGGCGGAAGTAGTGAGCGAAGAGCGCCACCTCGCCGATGGTCTTCTCCTTGCCGGGCACGCCTTTCACGCCGATCTTGCCGGCGCGGAACTCGAGGTCGCCCACGTCGGCCTCCATCATGTGGCCGGACACGCGCAGGAGCTTGTCCTTGACCTGCTTGGCCGCGCCCACGATCGCCCCGGCGATCATCACCGTGAAGCGGCTGCCGCCCGGGCCGGTGGAGTTGAAGCCGCTCTGGGTGTCCGCATAGACGATGTTGACCTGCGACGGATCGACCTGGAACTGCTCGGCGACGATCTGCGTCGCCATCGTCTCCGGGCTGTTGCCCCAGAACGGCGAGCCGAGCGTGACGTGGATCGCGCCGGTGGGGTCGATGCGGATCTGCGTCGACTCCGGCGAGCTCGTCAGCGTGAAGCCCGGGTTCTCGGTGCCGTTGAGCGACCAGAACTCGGTCGCGCTGAAGACGCTGCGCTCCTGGCAGGTCGCCACGCCGATGCCGACGCACCGGCCCTGGGCGCGCGCTTCGTCCCGGGTCTTCTGCCACTTCGGCAGGTCGGCGATGCGCAGCGCCTCCTCGAGCACCGCGGGATAGTTGCCGCTGTCGTACAGGTTGCCGCTCGGGATGACGTACGGGAACTGCCCGGGCTGGATCAGGTTCCTGCGGCGCAGCTCGATCGGGTCCATCTTCAGCTCGTCGGCCGCGGCGTCGGCCATGCGCTCGAGCATCCAGTTGGTCACCTCCGAGCCGAAGCCGCGGTAGGCGCCCTGCTGGCACTTGTTGGTGAGCACCGCGATGAGCTCCATTTGGATGCTGTTGATGCGGTACGGCCCGACGATCTGGCACAGCGAGTTGCCGTGCGTCCCGACTCCGAACTGGAAATACGCCCCGTAGTCGTCGATCACCTGGAACCTGAGCGACTGCATCGTCCCGTCGCGCTGCAACGCGAGCTCGCAGCGATAGAGGCGGTCCGAGCCGTGGTTGTCGCAGCTGGTGATGTTGTCCAGGCGATCCTCCAGGTACTTGACCGGGCGGCCGGCCGCGCGAGCGAGCGTGCCCGCGAGCGTCATCACCTTGTGGGTGAAGAGCTTCGAGCCGAAGCTGCCGCCGGTCACGCACGGGATCAGGTTGAGCTTCGACGCCGGCACGCCGAGCGAGGCGCCGACCAGCCAGCCGACGTAGTTGAGGAACGAGCTGTTCGTGTGCATCGTGAACTTGCCGCTGCCCGGCTCGTAGGACGCGATGCAGCCGACCGTCTCGAGCGGCTGCGCGCCCGAGCGGCCCCAGCGAAGGCGGCGCTTCACCACCACGTCCGCCTTGGCGAAGTCCTCCTGCACGGGTCCGAACGTGAAGGTGCGCTGCTGCGCGATGTTGTTGGGGCCGCGCTCCGGATGCAGCACGGCGTCCCCGCTCGAGGTCATCGCGGCCTCCGGGTCGACCACCACCGGCAGGTCCTGGTACTCGACCTCGATCAGGTCGCACGCGTCTTCGGCGATGTAGCGGTTCTCGGCGACCACCGCCGCCACCGCTTCGCCGACGTGGCGCACCCGATCGACCGCCAGGCAGTACTGCACCACCGGCGGGCTCGCAAACTGCGCCGTCGCGCCGGTCATCTCCTTCGCTTCCGCGCCGGTGAGCACGAGGTAGACGCCCGCGAGCGCCTTCGCCTTCGAGGTGTCGATGCGCTTGATGCGGGCGTGCGCCCGGTCGCTGCGCAGCACCGCGGCGTGCGCCATGTTGGGAAGCACGAGGTCGTCGATGTACTGGCCGTTGCCGGTCAGCAGGCGCGGGTCCTCGACCCGCTTGAGGTTCTGGCCGATGTACTTGTACGCCTTGCGCGGCGGCTCCTGCTGCCGGCTCGGCGGAATGTAGCCTTCGGCGGGAATGTGCTTCGGAAAGGTCGCGGTCATTTCGCTCCCTCCTGCATCATTTCGGCGGCCCGCTGCACGGACTCGACGATGGTGTAGTAGCCCGTGCAACGGCACAGGTTCGAGGAGATCGCCTCCTCGATCTCGGCCTTCGTGGGCCGCGCGTTCCGCTCGAGAAGCTCGGTCGCCACCATCAGCATCCCGGGCGTGCAGAAGCCGCATTGCAGGCCGTGCTTCTCCCAGAAGGCCTGTTGCAGCGCGCTCAGCTTGCCGCCCTGCGCCAGCCCGTCGGCGGTGCGCACCTCGCAGCCGTCCGCCTGCACGGCGAAGCTCAAGCAGGAGCGGACGGCCTCGCCGTCCAGCAGCACCGTGCAGGTGCCGCAGACGCCGTGCTCGCAGCCGACGTGGGTGGCCTTGAGCCCGAGATCCTCCCGCAGGAAATCCGAGAGCAGCCGGCGCGGCTCCACCGCGCGCTCGAACCGCGTGCCGTTCACTTTGAGACTGATCGGAATCAGTGCCATGGCGGTCTCCTCAACGTGCGCGCTCGCGCGCTGCGGCCAGGGCGCGGGCGGTCAGCGTTTCGACCAGCTCGCGCTTGTAGACGGGGTCGGCGTGATAGGAGCCGCTCGGGCGCACGACCTCGCTCGCCATGCGGGCGGCGGCCGTGATCGCGGCGTCGTCGAGCTTGGTGCCGACGAGCTGCTTCTCCACCGCGGGAAGACGCACGCCGGGCCGTTCCATGCCTGCCACGGCAACGCTCGCGTGCGCGCACTTCCCGCCCGCGACGGTGACGACCGCGGCGACGCCCGCCATCGCGAAATCGCCCTGGCGGTTGGCGGTCTCCCGCCACGCCGCGCCCTGACCGGACTTGGCGGTCGGGATCCGGATCTCGGTGACCATCTCGCCTTCGGCGAGCGCGGTCGTGAGCGCGCCGGTGAAGAACTCCGTCGCCGGAATCGTCCGGGCGCGCTTGGCGCTCCGCACGCCGATCTTGGCGTCGCACGCGGCGAGCACGGCGGGCATCTCGGAGGCTGGATCCGCGTGACTGATGTTGCCGCCCAGCGTGCCGCGATTGCGGATCGGGCCGTGCGCCACCGATCGATAGGCTTCCACCATCAGGGGACAGTGCTTCGCGACGAGCTCCGACGCGAGCAGCGCGGCGTGCCGCGCGAGCGCGCCGATGACGAGCTCGCCTCCGTCGACCCGGATGTCGGCGAGGCCGGGCACGCGGTTGATGTCGATGAGAACCGCGGGCTTCACGAGCCGCAGGTTCATCATCGGCACCAGGCTCTGTCCGCCGGCAAGAATCCTGCCGGCCGGCGCGTGGCGCGCGAGCGCATCCAGCGCCTCGGGGAGCGAACCGGGCCGGATGTACTCAAACGGTGCTGGTTTCACATGCATCTCCTCTGGGGTGAAAGTCATCCCGGGAAGCGGTCGCCCTCCGTTGGCGGCGCCTGCAGGCCTTGCTCGTTCGTGTCCCGGGGGATGGAGTGCGGGGTCGAAGAACCCAAGTCTTAGAGTAGCTCGCGCGCGGACATGTGCAAGAAGAATTGCGGTGGCCGCCGCCGGGTTGGACGGCCCGATACGGGTTCGTCTGCCGCAGTGCGGCATCGCTGCCGGCCTGACGATCTACGGGAAGAGCGAGCGTTCCGGCATCGACCGAGAAACGCTGCGGCGCATGGCGATCTCCTCGATCGAGACCGACGCCGGGTCGACCGTCATCCGTAGTCGGTTTCCGGCGTCGGCTCGTCGGCGAAGAAACGGCGAACACAGCACCGCTCGCCACCTGGGGCGGCGCTGGTAAACGGCCTACGGCTTGACAGCGACGACCCTGCCGTCCTTCCAGATGTAGACCGGGGTCCCGTGCATCCGGGCGACCTGACGCGCGCGCTTGGCCGCGCGCCGGAGGGCGCGGCCGACGGCGCGGGAGAATTCGTTGGGCTTCGGGGACTGCCTGGTCGATCTCATGGCCATTGCTCCAAAAGAACCGGCGCGCGGCCCATGCGATAACCGAGCGCTCGCCATCGCTTGAGCCGGGCAACGTAAGTCAGACCGCTCAGCGTGCTCTCGAACGCGAAGCTCACTCGAGCTGCGGCCAAGCGGTCGAGCTCGCGAAGGAACAGCCTGCCCGCGGCGATCACCGCCAGCTCCGGGCGCAACGGCGAGATACCGCCGGCGATCAGGTCGGCGTTCACGAAATGAATGATGCCCGCGTCCGTCGGAAGGAACTCCCGCGCGAAAGTCGTCTTGCCCGCCCCGTTCGGCCCCGCGATCACGATGCATCGCGGCGGACCCTTGCGTGATCGTTTCGGCATGTCGCGCGAAGTCTACGCCGCGTGGGTTCGAGCAGCGCGCCCTTCCGCAGGTAGTGGTCGCGGGCCGGCGAGACGGAGAGGCGATAGAGGAACCGCTCGAGCCCGTAGCGCGTCAGGACGAGATTGAAATCCTCGCCCCGCTTCTTTGCCCGCGCAAGCAAACGGGCATGGATCGACGCCGCGAGGTTCGCGATCACGCGACCGCCTCCAGGTACGGCCGCATCACGTTCGCAAGCCGGTCGATCCGGGCATACCGCCAGAGCTCGTCCACCGTAGCCTTCTTGGCCCGCAGCGCCTCTCGGAGCGCCTCGAGGGCGACGTCGAGCCCGATCTTGTTGCGGAACTTGAAGCAGTCCGCGACGGTCTTGGCGACGTTCGTCACGCGGATCTCGGTGCCGTCGATGCGGCGAATCTGCACGCCCTCGGTGAGCGCCGGGCCGGAGAAGCGCACGACGCGGAGCTTCGGGTAGTCGAGGCGCGGCGGATGGTCCTTGTTGCCGATCGCGATCCAGACCTCGAAGGGCGCCTGAGTGGTGAGGTCGTGCAGGCGAAGGGCGGTGAGCAGGCAGAACACGGCGTTCGGCGCGCGCCGCGCAACCTCGACGATGCTCGCGTGCTCGCCCGGTTGATAGCCCGGTGCGGCGTACAGGCCGCGTCCCAGTCGGACCAGTCGGCCTGCTGCCACCATTCGGGAGACGTGACTGCGCGTGATCCCGGCGGCCACGAGGTCCCGCGACCGGGCGGGGCGGCCTTTCCGGAGAAGCGCCTGGACGCGTTCATCGGCAGTGCGCATCCCGGCATTGTTCCATAGTTTCGGTATTTATTCATAAGTACCGAGCTTTTGTACCGCGCCGCGCTGGACCAGGAGGGGCATCCCGCAGCCTACGGCCGGCAGTGGCTCAGGCCGCGAGCCCGCGAGAGATCAGGGGCAGCCCCCGCAGCGCATCGAGCAGCACGCGCATCGCGCGGCAGTCGTCCTCGTTGTAGTCGAGGATTCGCTGCTTGCGGGCGGGCTCGGGGCTGGGGTGCGGATCGCGCCAGCGGAAGCCGAGGTACTCCGAGAAGGTCTTGACCGAGAAGTCGAGCGTCGGCCACTCGGTGTGCGGGCGCACGGCGTCGTGGTAGAGATCCACCGCGTCGTCGCCGTCGAAGAGCTCGTCCTCGGAGCACACCGCCGGATGCTTGCGCGCGAGGTGCGCGAGGCGTGGTCCGCTCGTAGGGCAGTATTATTGAGTCTTGCGTTAATGAGTAACAGATGTGTCAAAGCGGAAGCTCGGCCTGCTTCCAGAATGCTGCGAGCAGCGCTGGGCGTCGTTGCATCGAGGACAAGCGTCGTCGGGCAATCTGTCTGACCTCCTCAATGCAGCTGGCGCACAGGTTGGCGATCTCGTGGCACTTCAGATGACCCCAGATGTACTCGGCAGGATTGAGTTCGGGGGCGTAGCCGGGCAGAGGCTCCAGCTGGATGCGACCCTCTTGCGCTTCCACGTAGTCACGCACCAGATGGCTGCGATGTGCAGACAACCCGTCCCAGATGATCAGCAACTTGCCCTTGATCTGGGCCTTGAGTGCCTTGAGGAACTCGACCACCTGTTCCTTCTTGATGCTGCCGGAGAAGAAGCGAAAGTAGAACCGCCACACCGTTACCCCGGCAATGACCGACAACTGGTCCCAGTCGAAGCTGTACTGCAGCAGCGGGGTGTGACCTTTGGGCGACCAGGTGCGAACCCGCGTCGGCCGCTCGCTCAGGCCCGACTCGTCGACGAAGACGATGGTGCGCCTCTGTCGAGCGGCGTTTTTTTTAGCACCGGCCAGCGCTTGCGCTTCCATTGGCGAATCGCCGCCTCGTCTCGCTGGATGGCCCGCCCCGCGGGCCGCTGGCAGCTCCAGCCCATGTCCGAGAGGATGCGCCAGACTTGGCTGTGGCTGTATCGGCGTGAAAACAGCTTGTCGATGAGCCGCCCCACCCGCGCCAAGGTCCACAGCTCCGTGGCATACCCGTGGGCCAGCGCCCCCTGCTTGAGCGCCTGGGCGAGCTTGGCGCGCTGCGCATCGCCCAGTCCGCGCGGACGCCCCAGGCGGGCGGCACGCTTGAGCCCCGACACGCCCTGTTGCTCGATGCGCTTGCCCCATCGGTGCACCGAAGTGCGGCTCACCCCTACGCGTCGCGCCACTTCGGCCGGCTTGAACCCGCGCTCCAGCAGCCTTGCCGCCCGTCGCCGACGTCGCTCCAACCCTTTGCGTCGCTGTTCCTGTCGCTTGCCCTTGCTCATCGCCACCTCGCTGTGCATGTTGACACAGCAAGTTGGACAGCACGCGCGCAAGAAAGTTGTTACTCATTTACGAAAGTCTCAATAGTAGAGCGCGCACGGTCGGTGGTCGCGGAGGAGCGCCCACGCCTTCCGGAACGCTTCGCCTTCGGCTTGCGGCGTCGGCTCGTCGGCGAAGAACGGGACGTACCGCTCGGTCGCGTCGTCACGGTTCTCCCGGCCGAGCTCGGGGAGGAGCGTCAGGTCGTCCTCGCGCTCGAGGTGCGCGGTGCAGCTCGAGTACCAGTGGCAGAGCTTGCACGGGGCCGCGTACGCCGGGCGGGACGCAGCTCGTGTGACTTCCTGCCGGCATCGCCCGTGCGATCGCGCGAGCGGCGAGGTTCCGGAGAAAGAGTCCCTTCGTCCCGCTCGGCGCCGCAGCGATACTCTGGCGCCGTTTCGGCGATCTCGGCTATTAGGCAGGTCGTCCCGGGGGCATCCTTCCCTCCGAACGAGTACCCGCAGGCGATATCGCCAAGCCCGAGCCGTAGCGGCGCTCAACCGCCAACAGATCCTCATCGAAACGAGCCATGCAGGCCGTAGACGGGCATCTCACTCTCTCGCCGTCCGACCTTAACGACTACGTCGAGTGCGCCCACCTCACGACGCTTGCGCTCGAGGCGGCGCGAGGCAGCCGTGCCCGCCCGCACGTCGCCGACGAGTATGCCGAGCTCCTGCGACGCAAGGGCGAGGAGCACGAGCGCGCCTATCTCGAGCGCCTGCGGGCCGAGGGCCGCGCGATCGTCGAGATCCAGCTGGGCGAGCCGTGGGACTTCGAGGCCGCGGCCCGGCGGACCGCGCAGGCCATGCGGGAAGGTGCCGAGGTGATCGCCCAGGCCACGTTCGTCGACGGGCGGTGGCGCGGGCGTGCGGACTTCCTCGTCAGGGTCGCCCGGCCCACGAAGCTCGGCGCCTGGGGCTACGAACCCCTCGACGCGAAGCTCGCCCGGGCCGAGAAGCCCACGTACGTCCTCCAGCTCTGCTTCTACAGCGACGGGATCGCCGCCATCCAGGGCTCGCCGCCGGAGCACATGCACGTGCTCCTCGGCGTCGGCGAGCAGCGCGCCCTGCGCTACGACGACTTCGCGGCGTACTACCGCCGGGTGCGCGCCCGGTTCGAGGCGGCGATCGGCGCGCCGGCGGCGACCGAGCCCTACCCGGTCGAGCACTGCGCGCTCTGCGAGTTTCGCGAGGTGTGCGCCGCGCGCTGGGCGGCCGAGGACCATCTCGTGCAGGTCGCCAA
>Ga0184633_10000157_pt1 | contig 21529 bp, 19 predicted proteins | sample PLM31_170_b1_FD_133156 | JGI IMG/M metagenome (GOLD analysis project Ga0184633, IMG submission 133156) | Groundwater sediment microbial communities from an aquifer in East River, Colorado, USA - PLM3-1_170_b1 | ecosystem: Environmental > Terrestrial > Soil > Riparian zone | place: USA: East...
AATCTGAACATGGGATCCTCCTCTGTCTTGGTGGTGGCGGCGAAAAAAGACCCGCCCGGAAAGGATGGCGGCGGACGCCGACCCCGGGAATGCCACTTTGTTATCGAGACCCGTCAGGCGCGGGCGAGGAAGCGAGGCTCGGCCACGACTGCACGCTCGCAAGATTCTCGGCACGGGCCTCCACGCTGTCAAGGACGCTGAGAATGATGCCGCTGCCCGCCCGCAACCGCAGACTTCCGCGGTCGGCGCGCGACCGAATATGGAACTTGCCGGTCGCTGTGCCCAGAGTGTCAAAAAAACCGACTCTCCCGTCGTCCACCGTGTGCTCCATGAAGCGAAGGGCAGCATCGGTGAAGCCAAGAGAAAAAATTCATCGCGCTGCGCTCGAGTACCGTGGCTTGCCTGGGACGCGATACATTCTGTACGATTCGGTTCGCAACCTGGCCATGCTCGATCGCCCGCTGACCAGGACAAGCGGAGGGCATCCGTGCGGGGAACGGAAGCGCGGCAGCGGTTCCTCGCCTGATCACCAAACTGTCACAAAGGGAGGCCTTATGCACGCTGACGTTGCCCGCGCCCTGGCGCTCGTTGCGCTCCTCGCCCTCGCGAGTCCGGCCCTTCCGGACGACGACGACGATGATGATGACGACGACGGTTTGCGCATCGTCCGCTCCAGCATCTCGTGCAAGGGTTACGACGGCACGAGCGACGACCTGCTGACTGCGGGTCTCGGCAAAACCGGGCTGCAGAGCGCGGTGCCCCCGGTGAGCCCAGCGCTGACGACTCCCACCGCGGCGGAGCTACGCAAGCTCGCGATCTACATCAACTACCGGGCGCTCGCCGACATGACCCCCAACGGCGGCTACGGCCGGCTCTACGGGCCGAACATCGATCTCGACGGCAACAACACGCTGGGCGAAGGCAAGATCGCGGGCGAGGAGTGCCTCGCCTATGCCGACGACGGCACCGGCCGCAAGAACGTCACCATGATGGTGCAGATCCCGGACAGCTTCAATCCGCGGAATGCGTGCATCGTCGCCGCGCCGTCGTCGGGCTCGCGCGGCGTCTACGGCGCCATCGGCACCACCGGCGAATGGGGCCTGAAGCGCGGCTGCGCAGTCGCATACACCGACAAGGGTACCGGCAACGGTGCGCACGACCTGCAGAACAACACCGTGAACCTGATCGACGGCCCGCGCGCCGACGCGAGCGCCGCCGGCAAGGCCTCGAACTTCACTGCACGGCTTTCGGCTGCGCGGCGCGCGGCCTTCAACGCCGCGAGCCCGAACCGCTTCGCCTACAAGCACGCCCACTCGGAGCAGAACCCCGAGAAGGACTGGGGCGAGCACGTGCTGGTGTCGATCGAGTTCGCGTTCCACGTCCTGAACGAGCGCTTCGACGACGGGGACCACGACGGCCACCGGATCACCAAGCGCAAGACCATCGTCATCGCCGCGAGCGTGTCGAACGGCGGCGGCGCCTCGCTCGCCGCAGCGGAACAGGACAAGCGGCGCCTCATCGATGGCATCGTCGTCTCGGAGCCGCAGGTGCAGCCGCGGTTCACCCCGCACCTGACCATCAACCGCGGCGACAGGGTGATCGCCAACCACGGCAAGAGCCTGTACGACTACATCACCCTCGCGAACCTCTTTCAGCCGTGCGCGGCGCTCGCCCCGTCGAACGCGGGCGCACCGTTCGGTTTCCTCGTCAACCCGACCATCGCCGCGAACCGCTGCGCCGCGCTCCACGCGAGCGGCCTGCTCGGCGCCGCTGCGCCGACCGATCAGGCGAGCGAGGCGCAGGCGTTCCTCAACGACAACGGCTGGGAGCCAGAGAGCAACATCCTTGGGCCCTCGCACTACGGCTTCCAGGTCGCGCCCGCGGTGGCGGTCACGTACGCCAACGCGCACGGGCGCTTCCGGGTGCTCAACAACGTCTGCGGCTTCAGCATGGGCGGGACCTCGCCGACCGGCACGCCGGCTCCGCTCGCTGCGGCAGCGCTCGCGCAGATCTTCGGCACCGGCAACGGCGTTCCGCCAACCAGCGGCATCAACCTGATCAACAACGCCTCGGTCGGCGGGCCGCTGCGCGACCCGATCTCGGTGTCGCCCTCGACCGGGAAGCAGGACTTCAACTTCGACGGTGCGCGGTGCCTGCGCAGGCTCTTCACTGGCCCGGGTGTTGACGCGTTGCGCGTGCGGTCCGGGATCGCACAAGTGAAGCGGAGCGGGAACCTGCGGGGGAAACCGGCGATCATCGTCCATGGCCGGGCCGACAACCTCGTGCCGGTCAACCACTCGTCCCGCCCGTACTTCGGGCTGAACAGGATGGTCGAAGGCCGCGACAGCAATCTGCGCTACTACGAGGTCACGAACGCGCAGCATTTCGAGGCGTTCATCGGCCTGCTCGCAGGCTACGACACGCGCTTCATCCCGCTGCACGTGTACGGGGTCCAGGCGCTCAACCTGATGTACGACCACCTGAAAAACGGCACGGCGCTGCCCCGGAGCCAGGTCGTGCACACGACCCCGCGCAGCGGTACGCCGGGCGCGGCGGACCCGATTACGCCGGCCAACGTGCCGCCGATCGCGCAGCATCCCGCGCGGGGTGATCGCATCCGGTTCCGCAACAACACGGTGCACGTTCCCGACTGAACGTTGGAGGCTGCTCGATCCACCGTCCGCGGCTGCGCTCCGCGGACGGCGGGCGCTGCGCCTACAACCTCACGAACTAAGGCGAAGAAGGTTTCGCCGGCCCGGCCCGTACCGCGGGGAGCGCGGGGGAGTCACCCGCCGTGGCGGTCGTGCTCTGGCCGGACTTGACGGCCGGCGCGGCCGGCACCGTTGGTTTCTCGCCGGCAGCCGGCCCACCGCCCGGCTGAGGAACGAACCGCCAGGCGGAGTACATGTCAGCTCCGGTGAACGATTCGTACCCTTGCGGGAAGTTCGCGGTCTTGAGCGGACGCTCCATCGATTGGCTGTGCACGCCCATGATCCCTCCGCCCGGGCCGCGCACGAGGCCCCAGTCGCGGCCGGTCATCGGGTCGGAATAGACCCGCCGCAAGTAGCGGCGGAGGTTTGGATGGCGGTTGTCGGCGAGCAGCTCCTCGAGCTTCTGCGGGTATTGCGGCGCCCCCGGGGAGCTCGCCCGATACTCGGCGATCGCACGCGCGAACTGGTCGCCGACGAAGAGCAGCTCGGCCTCTTTTTCGCGCTTCGCCGCGGTGCTCGCGACCTCGCCGACCGCCGCGAGCCCGGCGGCCATGAGCGCCACGGCGAGCAGCACCCACACGTAGGTGAAACCGCCGTTGCGGGCGGCCCGGCACGTCTCCCCCGTGGTTCGCATGGGCATTGCTGCGGTCGCAACTTGCGCGTTGAACCGGCGGAAGTGTATCGCAGGGCAGTCGCCATGCTCGACTTGTCTCGGGCGAGCGAAACCGTAGCCCGCGACGCCCCCTTCCGAGCGCTTCACCCCGGGCGCATGCGCAAAAGCTGGGCCGCGGCGGTGCACAACGCTGCTCACTTCGAGGACTCAAGCGATTGACAGCCTCCCCGGCTCTTGCGGCGCTCGGCGAGTCAACCCGCGTGGCCTCCCCTTGGGTCGGCCACTCGACCGGCGCTTTGCCCCTTGTCAAGCCCCCACTTCCACGCGCGCCGCAGCCTCCCTGTTGCGCGAGCCACGCATCTGTATCCAAAATCTGAATTGCCCCGTACATACACAGCGCGCGGACCCCCTAGGGCAGTCCCGGCCGGTGCGCGGCAGATCAAGCGCGGCTCCCACCGCAGCACCGTTGCCCTGGAGCAGGCTATTAGCGACTACCTTGCTATCCACAACAAGAACCCGAAAGCGTTCGTCTGGACCAAAAGCGCCGACGACATCCTGGCCAGCCTCGCGCGCTTTTGTAAGCGAATCCCGGACTCAGGACACTAGCAGCCTGTCGGAGTAATCGCCCCGACAGGCTGCTTAAGCAAAACCGCCTGAAGAGGCCGACAAACTCCTAGGAAGATCCGATGTCGCTGCTGAATTCGCTGTCGCGATTGCTCATGCTGCTGCTCGTCTGCGGGGCTGCCGCCGCCCACGAAATTCGCCCCGCCGTCGCCACACTTACTCTCGTACCGGACGGACGCTACGAGATAGTGATTGTCGTCAACATGGAAGCGGTCATCGCGAGCGTAAGTCCCCAGCACCGCGATACCGACGAATCACCCAACGCCCGAGAATACAACCGCTTGCGCGCGCTTCCGCCGGAGGCGCTGCGCACGGTGATCGAGGCGCACGCCGCCCGCTATATGGACGGCATAGAGCTCCAGTTCGACGGCGAGCCCGTCCATCCAGCGCTGGCCGGGGTCGAGGTTCCGCCAGTCGGCGATGTGGCGCTTTCGCGCCAGACCACGATGCGGCTCGGCGGCGCGCTGCCGGCCGCGGCGAAGACGCTCACGTTCAGTTACGCCGAGCGTTTCGGCTCCTGCGTGTTGCGCGTGCGCGAGGGAGAGCGCCTGGACGCAGTATGGCTCAAGAACGGGGAGCGCAGCGCGCCTTACGTTCTCGGCAAAGGGTTCGACCAGCGCACGATGGTCGATGTCCTGATCGACTACACGGTGCTCGGGTTTACCCATATCGTACCGAAGGGGCTCGACCATATCCTGTTCGTGCTGGGATTGTTCCTGTTGAGTACGCGCATGGCGCCGCTCCTGATCCAGGTCACGGCGTTCACCGTCGCGCACACGTTGACGCTCGCGTTATCGGTCTACGGCGTTGTTTCACTGCCGCCATCAATAGTCGAGCCGCTTATTGCCGCCTCGATTGCGTACGTTGCCGTCGAAAATATCCTGACGCCGCAACTCAAGCCATGGCGCGCGGTCGTGGTGTTCGGTTTCGGGCTCTTGCACGGGCTCGGTTTCGCCGGCGTGCTGCAGGAGGTGGGGCTTCCGCGGTCGCAATTCGTGCCGGCGCTGGTCAGCTTCAACGTCGGCGTCGAGCTCGGGCAGCTTGCGGTAATCTTGATTGCGTACTTTGCCGTGGGAATCTGGGGGCGCAACCGGGCATGGTACCGGCCCCGCGTCGTCATCCCGGCATCGGCTGCGGTCGCGGCGGTGGGCCTGTTCTGGACGGTGCAGCGGGTACTGGGAGGCTAGCAGTTTGTCGGACTTTGGGCCGACAAACGCCTCGGGCTAAGGATTTTGTCGGGCTAGAGCACGACAAAATCCTAGGGGATCTCGATGTCCATCAACGGCGCGGAGCCGCGGGAACCGGACCGTCAACGGCCTCGGCATGCTGCTGCATCAGGGCCGGCCTGGAAGGCGTGGTTCAGCGTCGAGCCCGAGGTCACCTCAGAGCTGAGAGCGATGGTCGAGAAGACGATCTGAGCAGATGGGCAGACATCAGCCGAGCTGCGCGCGGAAGGCGATAGCCGATCCACCTGATGCCCCAACACGCTGCTCGAGGATGGCTGTCCGTCCACTGAAATACTCGCGTCGTGCCGATCTCATGCTCGCGAACTCTGCCTTGTGATCTTTGTATTCTTTGGTCCCTAATTCCCCTCGGCGTTCGTGGTTCGCAGTTCGAACGTGAGCGACGCCCATAAACTCTCCCACTCGGCGTTGGTGCCGGCAGGCGCCTGAACCATGTGTACGGCTTTGACCAACCACATCCCGCCCGGCCGCAACCGGAACCGCACACGGCCGTCGTTGTCAGTACGAGCCGCCAGCTTCTCGGAAGGGTTCAGACTGTTCATGGCAACGACGAGCGCGCCCGCGAGCGGACGGTTCTGGTACGTCAGGCGAACCGGAAGATCCTGGCCGGCGCGGATTGCGTACGGATTCCGTTCGGCCACGAGTTCGAGCGTAAAACCGAGTAGCCGATCGCCCTGCGCTTCGCTCGGCGATCCCGAAAGCACCAGGCTTTTCGCGCAGCGTGAAAAAAGTTCGCGGCCACTGGCGCCAGTTTCGTTGCGACGGGCTCTCAGTGCCGCGACCGTATCGAGCCCTTCTTCCTTCAGATACTGATTGAACTTTTCTGCCGTCAGCTCGGTTGCGCTCGGGTTGCTGCGATAGCCGATGACGAGCAAGCCGGGCATGGCCACACGCAACAAGCCCGCCGGATCGTCACCGACCCGGCGGACGACTGGCCTGCGGCCGGCCGCATCCACGACGACAAACTGATTGACGAGCGCGGGATCGAGTAGCAGTGAATCGCCGAGGAGGTCCTGCCCGACACGTAACCGCACGCCGACGATCTGGCCAGGTTCCGGAGAGAAGGTCGTGGGCTCGATCCACACGTCGTGGGCGAAGACCGGCGCACGACTCAGGGCGATGGCCGCCACCACCAGCACCCCCAGGCGACGAAACATCGATGAACTCGACGGCGGCGACATCACGATTGTCCCCGTTTCGATCAGGGATCAGGGGTTAGGAATCGGGGATGCCTTGGTCCGCGATCCCTGGTCCCTGGTTCCTGGTCCTACGCATGCGCCGGACTGGGCGATCCGGAAATCGGTGTCTGCAGATACGGGCACGTAGAACGGCCCCCGCGAGCGGGGACCGTTCCGATTGGATCGTTGGAACGCTAAAGAACAGGGATGTTCGGTACGGTAGGAACGTTCACACCACCGTGCCCCTGGAGCAGACCCTGGTGGGCAGGAGCCAAGAACGGGAACCTGTCGAGATAGTCCTTGTCGTTGACTTCGACGCCTTTGGCGAGGCCGGCAGCCGGGTTACCCGCAACGATCAGGCTGATGAGCACACTGTTCACATTCACCTGATTGCGGTTCGGCGCAGACCCACCGCCAAGGCGTCGGCCGTTGGGGAAGCTCGAATCGATGGCCGCGTCGAGGGTGATGACGTCACCCGTGAAGCCGTCGGCGATCGGGATCGGCCGGCCCAAGTTGATGGCGTTGATGATGTCCACGCGGGGGCCCTTGAGCGTGGTCACGACGTCGGCAGGAACGCCCAGGGCCGCGTAGATACCGAGCGCATCGGCGTCGCGCACGAGCACCGGGAACAAGATGTCGGCGCCAAAGTTGGTCACGTCCTTGAGGGGGCTGTTGCGCAGGTAGCGTGTCTGACGCTGGGTCCCAACGAGACCGGCGTTGAAGAGCGGCAGGGCATTTCGACCGACCTGCACGAAGGGGCCGGACCCCTTGAGACCGGTGATGATGTTGCCGGCATCAACGGTCTGCGTTTTTTGACGGGTAATCCTCGCCCACACCCGGAGCAGACTGTTGGTCGACTTGGGCCTCAGCACGCGGTTGTGCGGGATGCCGTGCGGGAAGAGCTCGGCGATCGGGATCTCGAGGGCGATCGAAAAGATGTTGAAGCCCGTGAACACGTCTTTCGCGGGCGGACGGCGCGCGCCCGGGATGCCGCCGAGATCGCTCGAGGCCAAGTTGACCAGGTCGAAGATGCCCTTCTCATCGAGCTGATAGGGATCGTCGAACTGGCCGGCGATGATCCGCCCGCCATTCGCCAGAGTGTGGATGAAGGTGTCGACGAAAGCCTGATCGTAGAGACCCACTTCACGGCTCGTGGGATCCCCAGAGTTGTAACCCTGGAAGCTACCGAGACCGTAGATGAGCCGATCGGTCTGCGGGCCATGGTTGTTCGGGAGGACAGGGAGATTCCTGCCAAGGACGACGGCACGCTCGCGATCGTCGCTTCGGCGTTCGTTCTCGTCATCCTCGCCGCTTCGGCGTTCGTCCTCGTCATCCTCGCCGCGGTGGCCGTCTTTCGAACCGGCGATGCGCGTGACCTTCATGGTCTCAGTGCCGCCGGTGAGCTGCCACAGCAGCTCGTTGCCGCCGCCCAGAGGATCCGTCGGACTCGGAGCCGCTTCGCGCTCGAGCTTGTTCGTGAACTCGATGCGGTACACGACCTCGTCCTTGAGGCTCGCGCCCTTTCCAATGTGGAACTCGTAGCGGTAGCCGTTGCATGCACGAAGGCCCTGGTTGCCCTGACCCGGCTCGTGGAGCGGGTTGAAGTTCATGATCAGATAGAGCTTGTCGTGCGCGCCGTCCGACACCCACGCGTATGTGTCGGTGTTGTCGGCGCAGGGCTCGTTGAGGATGGCCAGCGCCTCTCGATGGCTGGACGCCTGGACCAGGGCGGCGGAAATACCCGCAACGGCAAACCCGAGCGCCACAGCGGAGAGAATTCGGCCAGGAAAACGTTTGCCACGGGGGTTTGCAGGTTCCATTGTTACCTCCCAGATAGAAAGTTTGGGGTCGTAGTGCAATTGCAGGCTGATTACATATATACGTAAACAGGGATCACGCCGGATTCAGCTTCTCGCCGAGCGCTGGCCCGTTGCGCCCTAAATCCGCAAACTTCCGCTTGCTTCGCCGCAGCAATTTGACATGCGCTGCTTGCGGGATTCGTCCATCATGAGTCGGCAAAATCTGTTCCAGGCACAAGATTTCGTGAACTATCAACTAGCGGACATAGAACCGAGCTCGGCGGCGCGAATAGGGATTTTAAACGCCCCTTTTGGTCTGGTTTGTCGACCGCACGTTCCCGCGGATCGCATGATCCGCCCGACCTCTTACAGGTTCTCGAACGGCTTTCCGTCGCTAGCGTTGCCCTTCGCACCGCTCCGGATGTCGTACACCGCGCCCTGCGCGAGCGCGCTGGGGACCGGCACGATGACCCAGGTCTCGGCGCTCTCGGTGATCGGGTCCAGCGGAATCGCGCGGATGTAGCGCTTCTCCACCAGGTCCTCGAGCTTGTCGGGATAGCGCCCGTTGTCGGCGTTGAACTTGTCGATCGCATCGCGCATCACGTTGAGCGACTGGCGGAGCGTCACCTCCTTCGATCTCTCCACGCTGCCGAAGTACCGCGGCAGGGCGATCGTGAGCAGCGTGGCGATGATCGCCATCACCACGATCAGCTCGATGAGCGTGAACCCGCTGCGCCTCACGGTCCGTCACCACTGCCGATACGGAACGCCGCTGAGCCCGACGCCCTCGGCGAGCGAGTGCACGTCGAACACGTCCTTGCCGGGCTGCGGGTTGTCGTGGGGGGACTCGTAGCTCCGCTTGCCCCAAGTGTCAGCCGCCCGCGCGGCCGGGTCGCCGTGGAACGGATCGCGCGGGATGCGCCGGAGGAAATAGATGCGCCGGCGCCGGTTCGGGTCGTCGCCGTCGAGCACGCCTTCGACCAGGATGTCGAGCGACGGGGGGTAGCCGGACTCATCGGCCTTCTTGGCGATCTTGCCCTCGTCAACCGCTTTCTTGTACTCGTCAACCGCGGCGCGGAGCTGCCGCAGCGCGGTGCGCAGCTCCTGCTCCTTCGCGCGCTTCGCCGTGAGCTCCACGAGCGGGACGGCCGCCGCGGCGAGGATGCCGATGATCGCGACCGTGATGACGAGCTCGATGAACGTGAAGCCGCGCTGGCGCGGCCTCGCGTCGGCCCGTCGACGCAACGCGTCGATCATCGGGCTCCCTGGGCGCCCACGATCGAAACGCTCAGCGCGCCGGGCGCAGTCACCACCAGCGGGCGACCGGCGGCATCGGTCGCGGTCAGGCTCTCGATGCGGATCGTCGTCGTCGTCGGCGCGTTCGCGACGACGCGAAAGCGCACCGGCGTCGGCACCGTCGGCGCGCCGGCAACCGCAGGTGCCGCGACCGTCACGACCGCGCGTCCCGCATCCGGCGGCGGTGGCGCGCCTGGGGTCTGCGGCCCGGCGGGCTGGCCGCCCACGGCACTCAGCACCGTCGGGTCGTAGGCGAGCTCGACCGTGGCGTTTGCGCCCTCGTTCCGCGCCGGGAGGTTGAAGTTCACGACGAACTCCTGCCCGATGGCGGCCTGCGCCGGCCCGCTCAGCGCGAGCTCCACTGAGCCCACGGGCGCAGCAGGTGGCGGCGCGCCGGGTATCGGCGGCTTCACGGCGGGTGCCGGCACGCCCGCGCCGGGCGCGATGGCGAGCGCCCCCGGCCCGGTGGCAGCAAGCCTGAGCGGCGGCGCGCCCGGCGCGGCGTCGGTTCCGGAGTGGAACTGCGCGGCGACGGTGTCGGGCCGCGCGATGTTGCGCACGATGCGCGGCGTGATGAGCAGGATGATCTCCGTCTTGGTGCGCTGGTCGGTGTCGCTCGAGAACAGGTGCTTGGTGTGGGGGAGGTCGCCGAGGTAGGGAATCTTGTTGGCGGCGGTGCGGTCCTCGTCGCTGATCAAGCCCGCGAGCACCTGTGTCTCCCCATCGCGCAGCCGCAGCGTGGTCGCCGTGTTGCGCGTCCCCAGACGGTAGGCGACCGTGCCCGAGATGTTGAGCTGCTCGAGGATGTTCGACACCTCGAGCTGCACCTTCATCGCGACCTCGTCCTCGAGATAGACGTTCGGCTCGACATCGAGCTTCAGCCCGGTGTCGAGATACTGCACCGACGAGGACACGCCCACGTTCGCCGTCGACGTGGTGGTGATCACCGGCACCCGCTCGCCGATGTGGATCTTGGCCTTTTCCCGGTTCTTCACCCGGATGCGGGGGTTGGCGAGCAGGTTGACCGTGCCGTCGGTCTGGCGCAGGTTGAGGATGAAGACCGGGTTCGCGACGAACCACTGCCACGGGCGAGGCGGGAGCTCGACGAACGGCGGGGGCGTCGCGGCCGCCGTGGTGACCGTGGTCGCAGTGTTGGTGGTGGTCGCACTCGAGATGCTGCCACCGAGAGTGCCGACGTTGATCCGCTCGGGGTAGCGGATGCCGAATTCGCGCACCAGGCTCGAGGCGACTTCCAGCACCTCGACTTCCAGCATCACCTCCGGCTCGCCCAGGTCCTGCGTCGCGACGAGCTGCTCGGCATACCGCACCGCGTCGGCCGTGTCCTTCATGACCAGCAGGTTCAGCTTCTCGTCGATGAACAGATCGCGCGTCTTGACGAGCGAGCGGATCATCGCGGCGGTCTGCTTCACGTCCGCGTTGGCGAGGTAGAAGCTGCGCGTGACGAGCTCCAGGTACTCCTTCTGCTTGGCCGGCGTGTTCGGATAGACGAGCATCGAGTTCTCGTTCATCACCTTGCGGGCGAGCTGGTTGGTGACGAGCAGCATCCTGATCACGTCGTCGAGCGGCGTGCCGCGAACGAAGATCGTGACGCGCACGTCCGGCCGCACGTCGCGGTCGAACACGAAGTTGATGCCGGCGGTGCGCGAGATCACCTCGAACACGCTGCGGATCGGCGCGTCGCGGAATTCGAGCGTGACCGGGCGCGCCAGCGCGGCTGCGAGCGTCGGCGCGGCCGTCTGGGCCTGCGCGCGGCGCTCCGCGACCGCTTTCATCACCGCGCGCGCGCCGCGCTGCGACGAGTTCTCGGCGAGCACCGCGCGTGCCTTCGACTCGGCCGTCGCGAGATCGCCGCGCTTGAGCGCCTCCTCCGCATCGCGCACGAGCGCGAGGTGGCGGCGGTCGCGGGCGACGGCGTCGACGCCCCCCTGCGCGGCCGGCGAGCCCGGGTTGAGCTGCAGCGCACGGCGGAAGCTCGCCTCGGCGCCATCGAGGTCGCCGAAGGTGCGCAGCGCGTCGCCCTCCCGCACGTAGACGCCGACGATCGCCTCGCGCTGGGTGATATAGGCGTTGCGCGCTCCGGCGTCGTTGGGCCGCTCGCGCGCCGCCTGCTCGAGCTTCGCCACGCCCTCGTCGAGGTTGCCCTGGGCGATTAGCCGCTTGCCTTCGTCGACCAGCGGGTTGGTCGCGCAGGCAGCGAGCGCGGCAACCGCGAACAGCGTGAAAATGGGTCGCATCACTCGTCGTCGTCCTCGTCGTCCTGCACGGCCCTGCGCGGCCTGGGTTTCGCGCTCGCCGGTACCGGCGCTGCGCCGAACGGCAGCGTCTGCTCAGCACCGAGCGGCAGGTAGGTGAGCACTAGACCTTCCTCAGCGATGTTCTCGACGCGATACGTCCCGTCGAGCGTGTCGCCGAGCCGCACGACGTAGTTGCGATCCTGCCTGGTGAGGAACACGGTCGTCTTCTCGTCGTCGATCATCCTGCCGAGGTAGGTGAACGGCAGCGGCGGCGCCTGCGGCGGCGGGGGCGGAAGGTTGCGCCGCACCGCCACCAGTTCCGGTTCCCAGGAGCGCGCCCGGAACGGGTCGCCCGCGGGGGAGGCCGCGGCGCGCCGCTCGAGCCGGTCGAGCCTCACCTCGGGCACGGCTTCCGCTTTCGTCGCCGCATCACGTGCGGGTCGGTCGGGGCGCTCGGCCTGATAGGCGACGGTGGTCCGCGGCTCGGCCCGGTCTTGCCCGCCGGCCCATCTGACCGCGGTCAGGGTGAGCACGAGCACGATTGCATAGAAGACCCAGCGCTGCTTTGCGGGAATGGCCATGGTCATGCACTCCTGAGGTACAGCGTCAGCCGGATGCGCGCTTCGAGCGTCGAGCTCGACACGCTCTCGCGGCGCAGCGTGATCTCCTCGAGCGCGGCCGCCGGCACGTCGGCGAGCACCTGGCCGACGAAGCCGCGGATCTGCGCGTACGAGCCGGCAACCGGCAGCGTGATCTGATAGCGCGCGAGCTTCTGGTCGGCGCTCCGCTCGAGCTTGTATTCGCCCGAGCGCAGCACGAGGCCTTTCGCCCGCGCTGCCGCGTTGATCTTGCCGAGCCAGTCGGGCGAGCTCTGCGGCGAAGGGAAGAACGCGTAGAACGTCGCGAGCTGCTCCGCCGGGGTTCCTTTCGCGCCGCCGCTCAAGCCGCCTGGCTGCAGCCGCCGCTCCAGATCGTCGGCCTCCACGCGCAGGCCGGCGAGCTCCGTCGCGAGCGGGGCGACTGCCGAGAAGTAGAACGCCACGGCGAACGCGACGAGCGCGATGCCCACGACTCCGGCCCGGCCGAGCTGCTCGACGGCCGCGCGCAGGCGCGCGATCGCTGCGTTCATGGGCCCCCCACCCATTCGGCCGTGAGCGTGAACGCCACGGCTTGCCCCCCGCCGCTGCCTGCTTTCAGCTCGTGGCCGGAGAGGAAGACGTTCGCGAAGCCTCGCGTCGCCTCGAGCCGCCCGATGTAGGCGAGCAGATCCTCGAACCGGCGCGCCTCGCCGGCGAGCCGCACCTGCCGGCCGGCGCCGTCGGGCTGGATCCCGAGCAGCGCGACGTTCGCGCTCGCCGCGGACTCGAGCTCGCCGAACATCGCATCCCACGGCAGGGTGAGGCTCGCGAGCACCGCGTTCGCGCGGCCCACTTCCTGCGCAAGGACCTTCGCGTCGCCCACGGGCGCACGCATCCGCGGCAGATCGCGGCGCGCGAGACGCTTCACGCCCTCGAGCCGCGCCTCGAGCCGCTCCACATCGCCGGAGAGCGCGGAGTAGCGCCACGCGACGAAGCCTGCGGCCGCGACGCCGAGCGCGAGCACCGCGACGCCGAGCTGGAGGCGCGGTCCGGCGGGATGGAGGAAGTCGAGTTGCAGCGCGCGCATCATTGCGTCGCCGTGAGAGGTGCGTCCGCGAGCCGAATTCGCTCGATCGACCAGCCGCTGCCCGGCGCGAACTCCACCTGCGCTTCGTCGCGCGACACGAGCAGCACGCGACCCGCGCCTGCGTCGACGCCATCAGCGAGCCGGCTCCGTTCGAGCGCCGACGCCAGCTCGTCCTCAAGCCGGCCGCGCACACGCTCCACTCGGAGCCTGCGCCACCCGCCGCGGTCGAGGTAGGCGACGCACACACGGCCGGGCTCCGCGACCGCGAGCCACGCCGGCCGGCCGTCGATCGAGCGCCGGCAGAGGTTGAAGGCCGTGGCGAGGAACGGCTCGATCGCGACCGGCCGGAGGTTCGCCGCCGCGAGCGCCGCCGCGATGCCATCGACGAGCTCCGGCGCGATCCCCACCGCGATCGCCGCGCCGCGCTCCCCGCCGTCGCCGAGCACGACCCGCCAGCGGTCGGCACGCTCGCCGTAAGTCGCGCGCAGGACGTGGCGGGCGGCCGCGGTGCGTTCGGCTTCGCCCCGCAGCTTCCCGGCCGAGGGGACGAGCGCATAGCGCACGAAGTGATTCGACACGGTGACCCGGGTGTCGGCGCCCTGCCAGCGGAGGTTGCCGAGCCCGCGCGCAAGCGTCTCGAGCGCGGGCTGCCACGCCGTGCCGTCAGCCTCGCCGCAGGCGAGCGACAGGCCCATCCCGGGCTGCGGCCTCCAGCCCTTGCCGTACCGCGCCAGGTGGACGTGCCCCGGCCCGACGAAAACGTTTACTCGGTCACGCCACGAAGGTGACACGATTGATCTCCTTCAGGTCGGTGACACCCGCTCGCACCAGGTCAACCGCCGCCTCGCGCAGGAAGCGCGTACCGTTCGCACGCGCGGCGTCCTTCAGCTGCCGGATCGGTGAGCGCGCCACGATCATCTCGCGCAGCCCGTCGTCCAGCAGCATGGTCTCGGCGATCGCACGGCGGCCCTTGTAGCCGGTGCCTCGGCACTGCCCGCAGCCGCGCCCGGTGCGAAACTTCCAGCCCGCGACCGCGTCGCGCGCGAGCCCCGAGGCCTCGAGCGCCTCGGCCGGGGGCTTGTGCGCGGCTGCGCAGTGCGAGCAGTTCAACCGCACCAGCCGCTGCGCAACCACCCCGTTCAGCGCCGAGGCGAAACTGTACGGGTCGACCTCCATGTGGGTGAAGCGCCCGAGCACGTCGAACACGTTGTTCGCGTGCACCGTCGTGAACACGAGGTGCCCGGTGAGCGCCGCCTGGATCGCGATCTGCGCCGTCTCCGGGTCGCGGATCTCGCCGACCATGATGCGGTCGGGATCGTGGCGCAGGATCGAGCGGAGGCCCCTGGCGAAGGTCAGCCCCTTCTTCTCGTTCACCGGGATCTGCAGCACGCCCGCGAGCTGATACTCGATCGGATCCTCGATCGTCACGATCTTGTCGCGGCCGTGGTTGATCTCGGAGATGGTGGCGTAGAGCGTGGTGGTCTTGCCGCTGCCGGTCGGACCGGTGACGAGCAGCATCCCGTAGGGCTCGGCGGCGAGCTTGCGAATCGCAGCCCGCGCGCGCTCGTCGAACCCGAGGCTGTCGAGCGTGAGGCCCTTCACCTCGCCGGCGAGCGCCTGCTTGTCGAGGATGCGCAGCACCGCGTCCTCGCCGAAGCTCGACGGCATGATCGACACGCGGATGTCGATCTCGCGGCCGCGCGCGGAGACCTTGAAGCGGCCGTCCTGCGGCACCCGGCGCTCGGCGATGTCCAGCTCCGCGACTACCTTAATGCGCGAGATCATCTGCTCGGCGAGCTCGAGGCCGTCCAGCGTGCCGATGGTGTTCAGCACGCCGTCGATGCGGTACTTGATCGCGAGGCCGGTGGCCGAGGTTTCCAGGTGGATGTCCGAGGCGCCGCTCCTGAGGGCGTCGTAGAGCGTGGAGCGCGCGACCTTCACCACCGGGCTCGTGTCCTCAGTGATGCTCTTGAACGAGAGGTCCTCGACGCCGGTCGCGCCGCGCGCGCCGCCGGAGGCCGACGCGAGCGCGCTTTCCATCGTCGAGAGCGATTCCTCCTGGCGCGCCAGCCAGGCCGCGATGTCGGCGTGGTGCGCCAGGGTCCACACGAAGTCCTGCGCAACGCGCTCGTCGCCCCACGACGTCTTCGCCGTGTCGAACGGATCGCCAAACACCAACCGCAGATCGCCCGCGTCGTCGTGGAACAGCACCGCTTGCGCCTTCAGCGCCTCAGCGAACGGCAGCAGGTCGAACGCCGGCTGCCAGCGGTGCAGATCGGCGTTCGACGCGGCCGGGTAGGCGAAGGTCGCGGCAAGGCGCGCGAGGAATGTTTCCGGCGGCTCGGCGGCGAGCTCTTCCAGCGCGGCGACGAGGGTCGTACCGCGCGCGGCGGAGCGGTCGCGCGCCTGTGCGATCGTGTCCGGAGCGAAGCGCGGCGCGTCGGGCACGGGCGCGAGGCTGGCGGCATCGCGCGGCTTCACTGCAGGCTCCCCGCGAGCTCGAAGATCGGCAGGTACATGAGCACGACGATGACGCCGATCACGACGCCGATGGTCGCCATCAGCAGCGGCTCGAAGAGCTTGGTGACCAGGTCGATCCAGCGCGCGAGCTCCTCGTCGTGGAACGCTGCGATCCGGTCCATCATCTCCGCCATCTCGCCGCTCTTCTCGCCGACGCGCAGTAGTCGCAGCGCGACCGGGGTCGTGAGGCCCGCGGCCTCCATCGCGGCCGAGATGCTCGCGCCCTCGCGGATGCGCTGCGTCCCGGCGGCGAGCTGCGGCCGCATCGCCGCCGGCATGAGCCCCGACACCATCCCGAGCGCGGTGACGAGCGGCGTGCCGCCGCGGAGCAGCATCCCCAGCGTCCGGTAGAGGCGCGCGAGGTGATAGACGCGCAGCCGCTCGCCGATCGCCGGGATGCGCCGCGCCAGCCGGCCGGCGACCTCCTTCAAGCGGGTGAACCCGAGCGTGGCGGCGATCAGCACGGCGACGAACACGACCGCGAGGATCGCGCCATTCGCATTGATGAGCCGGCCCCACTCGAGCAGTAGCTGCGAGAGCCATGGCAGATCGCGGCCAACCTCCTCGTACACCCCCGCGAAACGCGGCACGACGTAGCCGAGCAGGAATAGCACCACCAGCCCGCCGACGCCGAGCAGGACGATCGGGTAGACCGACGCGCTGATCACCTTGCGCCGCACCGCGTCGAGGCGCTCGTGATAGGCGATGTAGCGGCCGAGCGCCTCGGCGAGCGCGCCGGTGCGCTCGGCGGCGCGCACGGTCGCGACGAAGAGGCCCGGAAACGTCTCGGGGAAACGCTCCAGCGCCTGGGAGAACGAGCGGCCCTCGTAGAGCGACTCGCGAAGCGCGGCGAAGATCCTGCGGAACTCGGGACGCGCCTCCTTCTCGGCGAACGTCTCGACCACCTCGGGGAGCGAGAGCCCCGCGGAGAGCAGCGCGACGAGCTCCTGGCTGAAGAGCAGCAGCGGAAAGCGCGCCGCGAACGGGCTCGCGAACGACGGCAACGCGCGGCGCGGCCGCGCCGAGAGCACCGAGAGCCCTTGGGCGCGCGCCTGCTCGAGCGCCGAGATCTCGTCGGGCGCCTCGAGCGCGACGGTCACCAGGCCTTCGGCGCCTCGCAGCGCCCTGATCTCGAATTCCATCGGGCGCTCACCAACTAATGATGTCCGCGGCCTCGCCGGTGCCGCCCGGCTGGCCATCCTTCCCAAACGACCACAGGTCGAACTCGCCGTGCTCGCCGGGCGATTTGTACTGGTAGGGCTTGCCCCAGGGGTCGAGTGGGACGGTTTTCTGCAGGTACGGCCCGTTCCACTTCGGCTCGCTTTGCGGCCGCGCGACGAGCACGCTCAGGCCCTGCTCGGTCGTTGGGTAGCGGCCCACGTCGAGGCGGTAAGTGTCCAGCGCCTTCTCGAACGCGTTGATCTGCGCCTGCGTGACCTTCACCTCGCTCCGGCCGACCTGCGAGAAGTACCGCGGCGCAACGTAGCCGGCGAGCAGCCCGATGATCACCAGGACCACGAGCAGCTCGAGCAACGTGAAGCCGCGCGGACATCGTTGTCTCACGCCCGTTGCGACCTTACGGAACGATTGTGAACGGCGCATGGCTGACGCACCGGTACGGGTTGCAGGTACAGCGACGCCAGGGTGGCAGCCGCTACGGCCTGGACGCTCTCCCGCGCCCGGCCACCGCGAACCCGCTCCTCACTCCTTTCCTGCCTTCTCGAGCTCCGGGCATCGGCGCGGCCGACGACTGCGCCACGGTTCCGGGTGTGCCCTGTAATTGGTGCCTAGTATAGACAAGGACCGTTACGGCGTGCGCGGGTAACAGGACCCGGGAATAGCCGAGCCGGGTGGGGGTTTCTCAGCGCGACGACGCTACGGCGGGGCTTTTCTGTTCCTGGTCACCGATGAATCTTGGCCGGCTGTCGAAAAACGCGTCCGGAGTGGTGGACAACGCGTTTGAGACAGCCCGCTTTAAAGGGAACCGTCGTTCGACAGCCCCTGACTCGGTGGCCGCGTGTCGGGACACTTGACACTTGTGCTGCGCACAAGGCGCACGCCCGAGCGTCCACGCGCGGCCGCAACGGAAGCGTCGGGCCTTCGTCGCGCTTGACGGCGACTCGCGCCGATGATTGACTGCGCGGGCGGAGCGGGATCGCGTCGCAGGCAGTGCGGGTTGATCGCGAGAGTCGGCTTTCGGGACAGGCCACAGAATAGGATAGGAGCATCGTCGCTGCCGGCGGGATCGGTGCGGCGACCGTCACGAGACTCGAAGCGCTTCCCAGCCCGGCACCAACACACGACAAGCAAGAACACACAGACGAGGCCGGCCGTTCGTCCACAGCGGCGCGGCGCGTGCAGGCTGGGGGGGGTGGTAGGTATGGGTGCGGGCGAGCAGGACGCTCTGGCCTCGGCGGCAGAGTCGATCGCGCGCGCGGTCGGGGTGCGGCCGCTCTATCTCGTGGAGGCCCCGACGGGCCACGGCTTGTCAGCAGCCAAGTGGCGGTTCCAGAGCTTCCGCGCGGTCCGCGAAGAGTACCCGCAAAGCGTCCTCGCCTATCGCATCGCCGGTTCGACCTGGACAACCAAGTCCACCGGCGGTGCATCGATCCGTAAGCGCCCGAAGATCGGCTCGGTCACTTTCGCGCCGGGCGACGGCCGTGCGAAGTGGACGCTCGACGGGCCGGCGGAAGTCCTCCACGTGTATCTGCGGCGAGAGCTCCTCGAGAGCTTCGTGGAGCAGCACCTGAACGGCGCCGCGCTCCCCCGCATCGACGATTTCTTCGCGATCGAGGATCCGTGGCTCGACGGCTACTTCCGGATGCTCGTGAGCGAGCTCGAGGGGTTCGACGGCCTGCAGCGTCCGATCGACTCGCTGCTGCTCGGCCAGACCGAGCACCTGCTCGTGCAGCACCTCGTGCGCTGGCACTCGGACGCCGCGACGCGCGATCTGCATGCGATTGAAGCTCAAGCGAAGGTGAACCCGCTGCGTCCGGCGCTCATGCGGCGGGTCGAGGAGCACGTCCGCATGAATCTCGCCGCCGAGATCTCGCTGCGGTCGCTGGCCGGCCTGTGTTGCATGTCGGTGGATCACTTCCTGCGGTCCTTCCGCGCCGCCGCGGGAATCACTCCCTATCGCTACGTGCTCGAGCAGCGGCTGCGGCGGGGCTCGGCGATGCTGAGGACGACCGCGGCGCCGATCGCCGCGATCGCCGCCGAGTGCGGGTTCAGGAACCCGTCGCATTTCTCGGTCAAGTTCCACGCCCAGTTCGGCGTCAGTCCGTCGCAGTTCCGCAGAGCCCTCTAGGCGCGGCCCGGAGCCCCGGCGCTGCCGGCAGGCGGCGCTGTTCGACCCTTGGCGCCCGCCTAGGCGCCGCAACAGGCGACTTTCGGTTTATCGCTGCGATCGTCGTGGAATCGACTTTATTTCTCCGGCGGAGAGCGGGCGCGCGAAGCTGCCCCTACATTGAACTACCTGATTCCCCATGAGCCTCAGCCAGCTTTATGAGCCGGTGGGGCTGGCGAGGAGCCCCATGAGGAAGCCCCGCTTCACCGAAGTGCAGATGGTCGCGATCTTGCGTGAGGCCGACGAGACCCCGGTCGCCGAGGTCGCTGCTGCTGGCTCGAGAGCCGCAAGCTTCTGCAGTGTCATCGTTGTCACCACCGGTTCGTGCGTAAGCGTCGAGAGCGGTGGCAGTTCAGGCATCACTTGAGCTTTGCATCACAGGAAGGCCGTGGGGTGGGGTAGTGATCAAACTACAAGGAGACTAGCATGGCTATGAATCGAAGAAGATTTGTGCAGGCTGCTGGCGTCGGTGCTGGCTTGGGTTTGACCGGTGCTGGCTGGGCTTTCCATAACGACGGCCTTCCGCTCATGCAACCGAGCTACGGGGATATAGCAGGCCTCGAGATCCTCGGTTTCAACGATATGAGGCTCCCAGGTCAACCCCGGGTCGACGGCTGGGATCAGACCTTTGAGTTTCGAGTTGTCGATCAGCGTAGGGGCAGGTTTGCTTACTGCGGGAACGGCGGAAGGGGGTGGACCATAGTCGATGTCACCAATCCGCGGAGGATGCAAGTGGTCTGGCGGCAGCCGCACGTGCCTACGGCAGCCTCCCCGATGGTGGCACCGTTCCTCACCGACAACACGCAGTACATCGACATCAAGGGCGGCGACATTCTGGTCGTCAAGCGAGGCAGGTCTCTTGAAACCTGGGATGTCAGCAATCCGAGCGCGCCTGTCAGATTGGCCTCCTACCAGCCTTCCGACATACATTTAACCATGGCTCAGCCGTTCCACGGGTTGTGGGTTCATGAGGATTCGCGGGGCAGATTCGCATTTGCCGCCTTCAGGCCGAACGGATTCATCGCTGAAATCCTCGACATTTCTGACATCACAGACCCCAGAAACCCGAGGCACGTAGCGCGGTGGTGGTATCCGGGAATGGGAGAGACCCCAGCAGAAGTGGCAATGCGGACTTGGTGGTCGCCTCAAAACGAAGCGGCCGGCCCGGCACCCGCGCCCCAGCTTGGCCTGGCAAATCCCACTGTCATGGTCCATGACATTACCACCTGGCATGATCGCTGCTACTTGGCGGTGCGCGACAAGGGTCTGGTCATCTTGGATATCACCGATATCCACAATCCGGAGAGGGTCGGCGAGGTCAACTGGGCCGACCAGCAGAACCGTCCGTCGTTCGATCCTGTGGTCCAGAATCCTCCGACCACCGCCACCATCCCCATGCCTCCGTTGCCGGGCCAGACGCATAGCTGGGGCCTCGTAAATCCCAAGCGCGGCCACCGGGTCCAGACCATCGTCGGCGGCGACGAGCTCGGCCAGTGTCCTTTCGGCTACATGCACTTCATTGATGTGCGCAACGAGGCTCGCCCGAGGGAGATTTCGGGGTTCAGGACTCCTCTGAACATGCACGCGAACTGCCCGAAGGATCGGCTCGGAAACCGGATGGGCATCCACGATGTCGAGCGGTATATCCGCGGCAAAGTCGTGTGGAGCGCCTGGGAAGAAGGCGGCTTCTGGGGCGTCGACTTCTCCAATCTCCACTACCCGAAACACGCCGGCTACTATGTGCCACCCGTCAGGAGCCAGTCGACGCGCAAGACCGGGCATGCCGACGACGTGTTCGTCATGGAAGACGGGACGATCTTCGGAAGCTCATCGGACGCCGGAGCCGGAGGACTTTGGGCGATGAGACGCAAGCGGGGACTCAAAGGAACTGTCGCCTGGAATGCGGACGAGTCAAATGTGATCGTTACAAGAACGGATCGGCATAGAGATGATGACGATGATGATGACGACTGATCCTCGGTAAGTGCAGGCGGCAGCACGGCAAAGGCGGCCTCCGGGCCGCCTTTCTTTTGGTGCGCCCGACAGGGCGCATTCACTTGGAGGTGCAAGTCCTTTGCGCGGTGCCGGCGACGAATCGCAAGCCCTCACGCGGGACGCATCTCGACCCGGCTGACGCGTCCGGCGCCTACTGCCACATCTCCGCGTCGTCGCACACAACTTTCGGAATCGCTCTGGTTCACGCGGCACGCGGAACTTATCCCTCGCTTACCGCACGCTCGGGGCGCTCACCCGGCGCATCCTCGGGCACTTGGGCCCG
>Ga0184633_10000158_pt1 | contig 21517 bp, 24 predicted proteins | sample PLM31_170_b1_FD_133156 | JGI IMG/M metagenome (GOLD analysis project Ga0184633, IMG submission 133156) | Groundwater sediment microbial communities from an aquifer in East River, Colorado, USA - PLM3-1_170_b1 | ecosystem: Environmental > Terrestrial > Soil > Riparian zone | place: USA: East...
TACTAATTCTGATTTTGTAATTGGACTAGTAAAATTCTCAAAATAGACAAGATCCGCCTTTTTGAGGATCTTTACTACGTCAGAACCAATTCCATCTGCACCAGAAATACCAAGACCGACAAACCACAGCATGATCGGGTTTGAAAAGTTGGTTATTTTGAGCTTACGCGCTTTGTTTTAATTTTCCGTGTAATCTCTTCAAGTGATACAGCATGTGCTTGAAAACTTCGATGCTTCTAAGAAACTCATCAATTGAAACCCGTTCGTCAATTGTGTGTGATGCATGTGGATCTCCTGGACCATATGTTACTACAGGAATGTTTAATGCATTTCCAATTATGTTCATATCACCCGTTCCTGTTTTACGGATTAGCTGTGGTCTTGATTTTTCTACATCAATTATAACCAACGTCAAAGCCCTAACAAGCGGTGAATCATGTGGAGCTTCAAATGGTTCTGTTTCATCTAATACAGAATAAAATGCACTGACTCCTTGTTTTTTTGAAACTTCTTGAACTGTTGTAGCTATTTTTTCTCCAACTGATTTGCAATTCATGTCTACCGGAATTCTAACGTCCATCACTGCATCACATTCTACAGCTGTTACATTGTGACTTGTTCCGCCTCTTATCTCAGTTAGGGTAGCTGTAAGTAGCATTCCTTTTGGTTTGTTTGCTTGATTTCCTTCTAGTTCATTTTTTAAAGCACTGATAAACACATACGCCTCATCAATTGCATTTTTTGCAAGCCATGGTGCACTTGCATGTGCACTGTTTCCTACATTTATTTTAAGATTGATAGCAATTCTTCCCTTGTAAGCGATCGTGATGTTTCTTATTCCACTTGGTTCTCCAAAAATTGCATAATCAATGTCAAGCTTTTGTTTTACAAGACTCTTGATACCAGTGGCATTTCCTTCTTCATCTACCACGGCTGCAAAAACTACAGTTCCAGTATGGTTTTGCATTGTTGCTGCAGCAAGAAGCATGGACATGAGTGGAGCTTTTGCATCAGACGCACCTCGTCCATAAAGAAAACCATTGTCATTTTTGACTTTGATTTTGCCAGGAACTGTGTCCATGTGACCGCACAAAAGTATCTTGGGAGAACCAGAACCTTTTGTTGCAATTAGATTTCCTACTTCATCGATGTGTATGTTTTCAAATCCTAAATCATCACATTTATCTGCCAAAAATTCTGCAAATGGTTTTTCAGAAAGAGAAGGAGTATAAAGTCTAAGTGCCTTCTCAAGCATCTTTACTGAAAACCTAGGTGTTATGGTTATTGAAGAGTCCAATTCTTATTTTCTCGATTTTAACGCGTAATCTATCATCAAGGCTGGAATATCTACACCAGTAACTCTAACGGTATTTTTGTATTCTGTTGTGTTGTTTACTTCATGCACAACCAGTCCTTTTTCCTTACTTTCCATTAGATCTACCCCAACTATTTGTCCCTGTACTGCGTTTTTTGCTTTGATACATATGTCTTCCATCTCTTTTGTAACCTTACATTCTTCTGCCTTGCCACCAAGTGCCATGTTTGTTTTCCATTGATCATCTCCGGAATATCTATAGATTGCGGCAACAACTTTGTCTCCTACCATTATGGCTCTAATATCGCGTGGTGGTCTTTGAACAAATTCTTCAAGATAATACACTTGGTAGATTGGATACATCCTTTCTCTACTTTCCATTATTCCTTCTGCCGAATCACGATCTTTTAGTAAGGCAATCATTCTTCCCCAGCTCCCAACTGTTGGTTTTAGAACCATTGGATATCCTTTAGATTCTAGAGTTTCAAGTGCAGCTTCTTCAGAAAATGCTACTGCACTAAATGGGGTTGGAACTCCATATTTTTGTAAAAGCATATGAGTAAACAGTTTGTTTCCTGCAAAGATGCTTGTGTTCAAAGAGTTTATCACATTAACTCCTTTTCCTTCAAGTGCTGCAGTAGAGTGTAAACTACGGTAATAACTAACACATCGTTGTATCACAGTTTCAAATTTTTCTTTGGTCTTATCCAAACTGACAAACAAATTCTTACAATCAACCATCTCCACATTGATTCCCATCTTTTTTGCAGCGTCAAAGAGAGCCTTTTCTTCCCATCTGATGGTGTCGTAAAGAATCGATAATCCGGAGCTCACTGGCCCCAGTCCTCACCAACAGTTTGTGCTGGTTTTAACTCAAAGCCTGAAGATCCTTTTGCTAGCTCAAAGCTTGCGCCACAATCTGGACATGTTATTATCTCTCCTTCGATTGCATCCTTTGGAGGAGTGATGGTTGCATCACATTCTGGGCATTTCATCTTTTACTTTCCTGACTTTACCTTAATTTGGGTGTCATTAATTATCTTTTTTTCAAGTCTATCATCCAATGGAATATCAAGCAAATCGCCCATTCGCAAGTTCTTTAGTCCTGTTGCTACTGCTTTTGCATGCTCATCATTTTGTTCCAAGCCCAAAAGTGACATGAGATAGGCTGCACCGTTTTTGCCTGCTAGTTCACCAAATACTATCCTTCGTCTATTGCCTACTACTTTGGGTTCGATTGGTTCGTATGCTGCAGGGTTTCTAAGAATTGCTGCTAGGTGTGTTCCTGCCTTGTGTTTGTATGCTGTTGAACCTACTATTGGCTTGGAATCATAGGGTTTGATGGTGGTATAATGCTCGATTAATCTTGAAAGGTCCATTAACATGTCCAATCTGAAATTGTTTGGAGATTTGTATAAGTAGGTAAGTGCAACTGCAGTTTCTGCTAATGCTGGGATGCCTGTTCTTTCACCAATTCCATCAATGGTTGTATGTATCTGATCTGCTCCCGCATCGCATCCTGCAAAAGCATTTGCTAATGCAAACCCAATATCATTATGACAGTGCACATCAAGTGGAGTTTTTATTTGATCTCGTACTGCTTTTACAAGATTGTACATTCCTATTGGTCGCATGATGCCAACAGTGTCTGGAATGCTGATCCTATCTACACCGGCATCTTCAATTGCTTTGCACATCTTAATTAAAAATGCTGGCTCTGCTCTACTTGCATCTTCCATTGTAAATCTCATCTTCAGACCATGTGATTTTGCATACTCTACTGTTTCAACAGCTCTGCGCAAAGCCTCTTCTCTTGAAATTCTTAATTTATCTTTTAGATGAATGTCTGACATACCAAGATATGTTGCCATCCATGTTGCATCACAATCCAGTGCAATATCTACATCTTCTTTTAATGCACGAACATGCGCTACAATATCTGCTTTCAATCCTTGTTTGATTATTGTTTTTGTTGCTTCTTTGTGATCACTAGATACTATTGGAGAAATTTCTATCTGATCAACTCCAAAATAATCAAGCATCCATGCAATCTGTATTCGTTGCTTGTTTGAAAAAGTAACTCCTGGGTGTTGTTCTCCTTCTCTTAGAGTGCTATCTAAGACATGAATCTTCTTTGGTTTTGTTCCCATAGCGTTATATTGATATGCGTAGAAATTCGGATCGTTCATTGCTGATCTAGTACAAAAAATCACTGAATATAAACATATTCGTACTAAAATCGTTCTATTTTGTATCTTAAGTATCGATTTTCGTCTTAGTTAGCAAAAAATATCAGAATTTCGTTTTTTAGGTCACAGTACGTAAAATGATAACAGTGTTGGTGTCAAACACTCCTGGAACCTTGCGTAGAGAATCAATACATGCGTTAATGTCAGTAATAGTTGGAGCTCTTATTATTACTGCAATATCATACTGTCCAGTTATTTCATAAATCATATGTACTCCTTGAAGCTTTGTTAGTTTTGCAGAAACTTTTGATGTATCAATTGAAGAATCAACTGAGATCAAAATTATTGCACTTGTTGCATTTGCATCACCAGTTTCTATTGTGAATTTTTTTATCATCCCACCATCAACAAGATTTTTTACTCTTCTTCTTACTGCTGATTCTGAAAGACCAATCTTTTGTCCTATCTCTACAAAAGATTCTCTAGAATCTTTTTTTAGCATTTCAATTATAGATTCGTCAGTTTTGTCTCTAGACATTTCTACGCTTTTCCTCTCTGCCTAATACTGCATCCAGTACTTCTAAAGCTTTGTCTATGTCTGATTCTGAAATCACAAGTGGAGGAAGCAGTCTCAGTATGTTTTTTCCAGAATACAAAAACAATACTCCGTTTGATATTCCGTCAAACAAGATATCCTTGACCTCAAATTTCATCTCTACACCAATCATCAGTCCCTTGCCACGAATCTCTCGAATTATCTTGTGTTTTTCTTTTAGTCTTTCTAATCCTTCTCGGAACTTCTTTCCCATCTTTGCTGCATTTTCAACTAATCGATCTTGAGTTAGGGCTTGTATCGTGGCAGTTCCTGCTGCACATGAAAGAGGATTTCCTCCAAAAGTTGATGACTGTTCTCCCTTGCTTATGCATGCAAGTATGTCTGGTCTAACAAGCGTGGCTCCCATAGGCACTCCACCAGCTATGCCTTTTGCAAGACACATGATATCTGGAGTTGTATTCCAGTGTTCTCCTGCCCACATCTTTCCGGTCCTACCAAGTCCAGCTTGAATTTCATCAAAGATCAACAGTATTCCTTTTTCATCACACAGTTTTCTTACATCTTGGAGAAATCCATCGGGCGCAACATGAATTCCGCTTTCTCCCTGAATTGGTTCTAGTATGATAAATGCTGTGTTAGAGTTTACAGTTGATCTTAATGCTTCAATGTTTCCAAATGGAGAAAAAGAAACTTTCTCGACAAGTGGCTCGAATGACTTGCGATATTTTGGATTAAATGTTAATGAAAGAGAACCAAATGACTTGCCGTGATAAGAACCGTTCATTGCCACCATTCCACTTTTTCCAGTAAACTTTCTTGCAAATTTTATTGCAGCTTCAACAGCTTCAGTTCCACTGTTGTTTAGGTATACTTGGCTCAAACCTTTCGGTGTAATCTTGATCAAATTTTCAAGAAATTCTTCACGGGTCTTGTTGTAAAATGAACTGTGTACTGTAATTATTTTCTCAAGCTGATCTTGCAGAGCTTTTACTACACGTGGATTACGATGACCAACAAGAGCAACTCCATATCCTCCCATGCAATCAATGTACTCTTTTCCATTGATATCCCATACATGGACCCCAAGACCTCGCTCTACAGTAACGGGAAATCTCTGGTAGATGTTTCCCATAAATTCGTCTTCAGTCATTTTGAAATCACCGTACAATTGTCATTTGCAATAGCTACTGATATTGGGTTTTCTCTTTGACCGTTTGAGATGAGAGCTTGTTTGACACCCATCTCTAACGCTTCAGTAGCTGCAAGAACTTTCTTTTCCATTCCAAATCCAATCTTTGGAAGCATCTCTTTTGCCTCTGCCAAAGTCAGGTTTTTGACAAGCTTGTCATTCATCAACAATCCATCAACGTCGGTCAAAAACAAAATTTTGTCTGACTGCATTTTTCCTGCAATATATGCTGCAGCTCTGTCTCCATCAACATTAAGAAAGTCAAACTCCTCGCTTATTGCAATTGGAGATATGACAGGAACATATCCTTGATCTAAGATCGATTTTATCAGACTAGTGTTTACTTCCTTTATCTTTCCAGTGTAACCTCCATCTATTGCCATTTTTCGTCCCTTTTCGTTTATTATCATGAGTTTCTTTTTGCGTTCTGCCTGAATTATTTGTCCATCTATACCTGACAGTCCTACTGCATTAATTCCATTTTTTTGTAACATGCCAACAATCATCTTGTTTATCTTACCTGCCATTACCATGGTGAAAATTTCCACAGTTTCTTTGTCAGTGTATCTACTTTTTATTCCGCCAGGGGAGACAATAAATTTCTGTTCTTTGCCAAGTGCTTCTGAAATCTTTGTCACTTCTTTTCCGCCACCATGAACTAGAATTACCTTTTCTTGTTGTGATACTTTTTTGAGGTCGGAAATTGTTGAGGGATGAAGACCATCTACAACACTTCCTCCGATCTTGATTGTGATCATTTTTTACACAGGTGTTAATGGCGAATAGTGAAGACCTTCCATCTCATCAAAGCCTGCCATTACATTCATGTTTTGTACTGCAGAACCTGCTGCGCCTTTCATGAGATTGTCTGATGCTGATAATACTACCAATCTATTGTTGTCTTCATCTATGTCAAATCCCACATCACAGAAATTAGATCCTACTACAAACTTTGGATCTGGAAACTTGTAGAATCCTTTTTTGTCTCTGATCAGCCTGATGAATTTTTCATTTTGGTATTGTTCACGATACATTTTCCAAAGATCCATCTCAGTTACTTGTTTTGTAAGGAATGTGTGATTTGTGCATAAGATTCCTCTTACAATGTCAACTGCATGTGTACTCATAGATACTTTGATCTTTTTCCCAGCAACTATGCTTAGCTCTTGCTCTATCTCTCCTGTGTGTCGATGCTTTGCTGGTTTGTATGGTCTGATTACTCCGGATCTCATTGCATGATGTGTTCCTGCAACTGAACCAGCCCCTGCTCCAGATGAACCAATTTTAGAATCAACGATGATGTGCTCAGTATCAATTATGTCCTTTTTCACAAGGGGATAAAGAGCTAAAAGTGATGTTACTGCCATGCACCCAGGACATGAAACAAGTTGTGCCTTTTTGATTTCTTCTCTATGAAATTCTGGTACTCCAAAAATTGACTTTGATAATAACTCTGGATGTGGATGTTGCCAACCATACCATTTGTCATAATCTGCAGGGTTGTGCAGTCTATAATCTGCACTAAGATCAATTACTTTCATTCCTCGATCGTATAGTGCCTTGACTATCTCAGTTGCTGTTCCGTGTGGAACTGCAGTAAAAACCAGATCGCACTTGTCTGACATCTTGTCATAATCAAGCTCGGAAAATGTCAAGTCAATAAAGCCCTTCAGACTTGGTTGTATCCTTGAAATGTATTCTCCTACATACTGCCTTGATGTGACCATTGCAATTTCGACTTTGGGATGACTTACAAGTAACCTTAACATTTCTCCACCGACAAAACCTGATGCACCTATTACTCCTACTCTCATTGATATTCATCTAGCATAACATAGTATAATTTATCTTATAGCTGAGTTGACAGCAAAATCAATCATCTCTTTGGGAATATTCTTTTTTGCTACTTTTGCCAAGCCTTTGAACTCTACAGTGTTGTTCACTTCATGCACAACCAATCCGCGTTTTTCATCTTCCATTAAATCAACTCCAAGTATTCCTCCCCCTACTGCCTTTGACGCTTTAAGACAAATGTCTTCAAGCTCTTTTGTTATTTCACAAGATACGGGTTCTGCTCCAAGTGCTATGTTTGTCTTAAAACCTCCAGTCGAAGTTCGATACATTGCAGCTATGACTTGATCTCCTACAGCTATTGCTCGTATGTCACGTGGTGGTCGCTTTACCATTTCTTGTAAATAATAGATCCTGTCTAGTGGACCATCATTAAGTTCTCTTACTTCGATTATCGCATCTGCGGTATCCCTGTCTTTTAGAGCCATGACTCCCCTTCCCCAGCTTCCAACCACTGGTTTGATAACCATTGGGTATCCTATCTTCTCAAGGTTCTCAAGTGCTGTCTCAGATGAGAATGAGAAGTAGGTTTTGGGTGTGGGTACGTTGTGTTTTTTTAACAAAAGTGATGTAATCATTTTGTTTCCACAATTGTTAGCCACTACAAATTTGTTTATGACTGGAACGTCAAGAAACTCTAGACATGCAGTAAAGTGGAGACCACGAAAATAGCTGACGCATCTTTCAAGCACAACATCACCAAAATCAAAATCAGTTCTCTTACTTTCAGTATTGATCTGCGTTATCTTTGCATCAACCATCTTTGTATCATGACCAAGCTCGACTGCCTTTTCCTCGAGCATTTTTTCCTCTGACCTTACTCTGTCAAACACGATACGGAGTTTTGACATTTACTCTCCCCAATCTTCGCCGACTTTTTCAGCTTGCTTTAGTTGGCATGTAGAACCATTTTTTGATGCGATCTCGAAATCTGCTCCACAATCAGGGCATGAAACTATTTCTCCGACGGTTGCATCATCTGGAATATTTAATTTTGCATCACATTCTGGACAATTCATTTTTTACTCTTTCACCTCTTTTTTAGTAATTTATTAGCTTCTGTGGACTGCATTCCCCACAACTCGACAAATCCTTTTGCGAGAGTTTGATCAAAGGTAGAACCAGCACCATATGTTGCCAAGTCATGACTGTACAATGAATAATCTGATTTCCTTCCAACAACTCTTAGACTTCCTTTGAACATCTTCAGCTTTACAGTTCCGCTAACCCTCATTTGTGTGGCATTGATAAACATATCTAAATCTGATTTTAGTGGGTCTTGCCATAATCCGGAATATGCTAACCAAGCCCATTCTGCATCAACTAATGATTTGAATTTGAGCTCATGTTTTGTAAGAACCATTTTTTCAAGATCAGCATGTGCCTCAATCAGGCATGTTGCTGCAGGTGTCTCATAGACTTCGCGTGATTTTATGCCTACAACCCTGTCTTCTATGTGATCTACGATACCAACACCGCAAGATCCTGCCTTTTTGTTGATGTATTCTATAAGTTCGATCGGCTTTAGATTTTTGCCATCTGCAGCAATAGGAATTCCATTTTTGAATTTTATCTCCAGATATTGCGGTTTGTCAGGTAAATTACTAGTCTTCACCCAAATGAATGCGTCATCTGGAGGTTCATTGTATGCATTTTCTAACACTCCGCCTTCTATTGCTCGTCCCCACAAATTCTGATCGACGCTGAACTTTTGTGCCGTAGTATCAATTTGTATGCCATGTTTTTTTGCAAACTTTAATTCTACATCACGTGTTAGATTCAGATCGCGAATAGGTGCAATGATAGGAAGAGTAGAACTTGAACGCATAGTTACATCGAACCTTACTTGATCATTTCCTTTGCCAGTGCAACCATGTGCAAGCGCCTTTGCATTTTCTTTTTTAGCAATCTCTACTACTTTTTGTGCAATTAATGGCCTTGCTAGTGCTGTTGCAAGACAGTATTTTTTTTGATAAAGTGCATTTGCCTTGATTGAAGGAAAAATAAAATCATGAACAAATTCTTCACGCGCATCTAAATTGTAATGTTTTACAACCCCCAGCCTCTTCGCTTTTGCAGCAATCTTTTTTTGATCATCCCCTTGTCCAACGTCAACCGTAACAGTGACAACATCCAAGTTGTATTCTTTTTGTAAATATTTCACAACTACAGAAGTGTCTAATCCACCAGAGAAAGCTAAAACTGCCTTTCCTTTCATTTAGGTTTTCTGTGATTTAATTTTCGCATTTATCTTTTGTGTTCTTTGTGTTTTTCATTTTGTGATCTTAAAAATTAAAAATTCAACTCTTAAAAACACAAAGTAGCTTGAGCTAAAATTCGAACACTATTTAACCGCATTATTATAACACCGTTATATGAAAATCATTCTTGGTGGTGTAATAGCGGGCATAGCTATAGCCATTGCTGTAATCATACTTGGCACACAATCAACAAATCATGAACAAGAAAACATGGTCAGAGTGGCATTCTTTCCAAATATCGGGCATTCAATTGCTATCGTAGGAATGGAAAGAGAAATATTTTCAGAAAAACTTGGAAATCAAACAACAATAAAAACACGACTTTTTGACTCTGGTCCCCAAGTAATAGAAGCAATGTTTGCAAACGAAATTGATATTGCATATGTAGGACCAGATCCTGCGATCAACGGATTTCTAAAGTCTGATGGAAAAGCTTTGAAGATACTAGCTGGTGCCGCAAGTGGCGGTGTAAGTTTTATCGTACATCCTAATTCTAGTATAAAATCGCCTGTTGATTTTTCTGGTAAACGAATTGCTGCTCCACAAATAGGAAATACACAGGATGTATCGCTAAGAAGTTTTCTGTATCAAAATAATCTAAAGCCAGCTGAAAAAGGGGGAACTGTTTATGTTATCAATGTAGTAAATCCTGATATTTTTACACTTTTTTCAAAAGGTGAGCTTGACGCTGCTTGGGTGCCAGAGCCATGGGCAACTAGACTAGTGCAACAACTTGGCGGAATAAGACTATTTCAAGAAAAAGATCTGTGGCCTGATCAAAAATTTTCATCTGCTGTTTTGATTGTAAGATCTGAATTTTTAGAAAAACATCCTGATGTTGTGCAAAAATGGGTGGATGCACATGTACAAACATCTGACTGGATAAACGAACATCGTGATAAAACTGAAATTATTTACAATGATTTTCTAAAGAAAACCACCGGAAAAACACTTCATCCAGAATTACTTCATGAGGCATTCTCAAACCTGCAAATAACATCTGATCCAATAGAATCATCTATTTACTCATTTGCTGAGAGAGCAAACACTCTTGGCTATCTTGGAAGGGAAGGTTATAGTTTGGAAGGAATATTTTACACAGAACCACTGTATTCTATAAAAAAGGAGATTATCTCATAATATGACAAAACTCGAAGCAAGAAACATTGTAAAACGATTTGATCATAATGGTAATCCTGTTGTTGCGTTAGATGGAATCAATCTAAAGGTTGACGAAGGAGACTTTGTATGTATTGTTGGACCCTCCGGATGTGGCAAATCTACATTTTTGAATATTATAGCTGGTCTAGAAAAACCAGATTCAGGAGAGATTCTACTTAATGGTAAAGCAGTAACCACGCCAGGCCCTGATAGAACGATGGTCTTTCAGGAAGGCGCACTCTTTCCTTGGCTCAAGGTGGTTGATAACGTAGAGTTTGGACTAAAGATTGCAGGAATTCCAAAAAATGAACGCGCACAAATATCGCAAAGATACCTAGACATGATGCAGCTAACCAAGTTTGCAAATTCATATACCTATCAACTCTCGACTGGAATGAAGCAAAGAGTTGCAATAGCACGAGCACTTGTCATGGATCCAGAAATCCTTCTAATGGATGAACCATTTGCTTCTTTAGACGCACAAACCAGAGATCTCTTGCTGGTAGAATTGCAATTGATCTGGGAAAGAACAAAGAAGACCATACTTTTTGTGACACACAGCATTGTAGAATCTGTAATACTTGGAAATCGCGTAATTGTATTAAAAAACAGACCTTCAAAGATAAAAAAAGAATTTGTAATAGACTATCGCAGGCCTAGACTAGCAGAAGACCAGAACCTAGTAAAGTATCAGCAAGATATTCTTGCTGAATTGAGAACTGAAGTAAAAGCCCAGATCAAAAGGGAGTTTGAGGAATGAAAGGAAGAATAACTGCAAAAAGAATCGTATTCTATGTTGGAATAATTCTAGTTTGGCAAATTATCTTCTCACTGAACATATGGTCTGAAAACATATTTCCATCACCTCTCCAGGTTGCAGAAGTTCTAGCATATGGTGCAGCTGATGGCAGTTTGTTTCTTGGAATAGCAACTAGCATGTGGAGATTAATTGTTGGACTTACAATTTCCATAGCTGGTGGCATAACACTAGGAGTATTTATGGCCAGAATCGAGTCTGTAAACCAAACTATTGGTTCTCTAGTTCTTGGATTGCAATCAATCCCATCAGTTGCATGGGTCCCGATGGCATTTTTGTGGTTTGGACTAAGCGACGCTGGAATAATCTTTGTTACAGTAGCAAGTTCCTTATTTGCCGTAACCATTAACACTTACTCTGGAATGAAAAACGTTCCACCATCATACATTGCAGCAGCAAGAAACATGGGCGCAAGCGGTGTACAGCTAATCACAAACGTCATGCTACCGGCAGCATTTCCACATTTAATTTCTGGTTTCAAACAGGGTTGGGCATTTGCATGGCGTGGTGTGATAGGTGCAGAAATAATTTTTTCATTTTTGGGATTAGGATTTTTACTAAATGTTGGGCGAGAACTAAACGATATCTCACAAGTAATTGCCATCATGCTTGTGATAATGATAATGGGAATCTTGATTGATGGATTTGTTTTCAAAAAGATTGAAAGAAAAGTAATGTCAAGATGGGGCCTGGCCTAATCAAGAGTCTTGTTATTTCTTTACCCTGCCTCACAAGATTAGTGATGTCTCTTCTTTTTAACAAAAATTCCAGCAATTATGGCACCAGCAGGTATGATGCCAAGTAAATAATATGCGTTAAAGCCACTCTCTGATTTTTTATCGCTCTTAAATCCAGAAATAGTTATCTGCTTGCTAGATTGTGGCTCTAAATCAAATACAATATGCCATGTGTTCTGTGCGTCTCTACTTTGTATTGATTCAATTTTTTTGCCTTCTTGATATACAACAAATTTTTGTGACTCTGACTCCATAGGGAATTCAATATTTGCAAAAGATTTCATTGGCCATGGATTTCTTGCAAATAACATTAAGGTGTCTTTTTCGTTATCAAATTCTATATCAGTTAAATATCCTTCTGTCTTGTATCTAAAATCAAATCTTTTATCATCTCTTATAACAAAAGTTGGAATTACCATATCATCACCAATAACAAAACAGCTGTAGTAATTTACCTGTGTTGCTAATGATGGATCTGGATAAATAGAAAATTCTTTCCTCTCTCCGGGCTCAAGTTCTTCCATGGGCTCTACACTTTTTCCAACATCGATAAACTTGTTATCTTTTCCATGAATCAACGCATACACTTTGATTCCATATACGGTGAAATTTCCGTTATTTACTATAAAACCTGAAGTGTGACCATCTTGATGTTTGATAAGATTAGCATCGTAAACAACTTCGATGTTTGTGTAATCACTAGGACCTGAAACAAATGTAACTTGTGGTTTTTCAAGAATTGGATTTTCGCTTGATACCTGTGCAAACTTTAACTTGAATGGTATGTCTTTAGCTGGATTTGCAACTGGTAAAGTATAAGATTCTGAAATTATTTTATCATCATCTGTTATTTTGATTTCTATTGTAGGAATTATTGGATAATTTTCTGAATTCTTGACTGCTCCAATCACCGTGTAAACTCCATCGCCATCAAAATACGAGCCAATTTGATTATCTGGAATCCATACATCTGCACTTGAAACTTGTGCAGTCATGCCTAATGCGAGCAAGACGACAAGATTTACTATGATAACAGTACGTCTCAAAGACAACAAATCAGAATTGGTTGCTGAATTTTAATGTAGAGTCTGAATTTAAGTTAGAATTTATCTAATTACCGATTGCCTGTCTTGCAAGCTCTGCGCCTTCAACCATTGCCTTGATCTTCTCAAATGCAACAGTTCTCGATCTTGTTCTAAGGCCACAGTCTGGGTTGACATAAACTTTGGCAGGATCGCCTAATGCTTTTGCAGAATAGAGTATCCTGTCTCGTACAAGCTTTGGTGTTTCTATCTTGTCAACATGAACATCGGTGACGCCAATTCCAATCTCCCCTTTGTAGCCATATTCTTTGAACAGCTTAAGCACATGGTATCCCTTTCTTTCTTTGTCATTTACTCCCAAATTCCATGAATCACGATTTGCAAATTCTAATGTGTATTGTTGAGCTTTTATCTCAGGCATCTGCGGTGCTAATGCCTCGTAATCGTTTCCTGAAAAACACGCATGCACTACAACTTTTGCATTTATTCCCTTCACAGATTCATTTACTGATTGACGAAAGATATTCATCTCGGATGGATGTGATGTAGCAGCAGGTTCGTCAATCTGAATAATTTTTGCTCCAAGCTTAACCAAATCTTTTACAAGTGGTCTTACTACATTTCTTGCCAACGCAAGCACAAGTTCTTCTTTTGATTTGTAGTGTTCATCGTATGACCAGTCAGCTAATGTGTAGGCGCCTGTCACTGGAACTTTGATATCATGTCGTGCATTTTCTCTTATGAATTTAAATTCTTCAGCATGGAAGTTTTGCTGATAAGAAATTTCTCCTGTGATTCTAGCTTTGTTATAGTATTTGTTGTCCCATGATCTGACCCGTCCTGCAAACTCGAATCCTTTGATATGTCTGACAGGCTCTTCATACATCTCAACGCGTCTTACCTCACCATCATAGATTATGTCTAGTCCTATGTCTTCTAGCGTTTTTATGTTCAGTAAAGCAGCATCGTTTCTGGCCCTTGACTTGTCCTCCTTTGAAATATCGGGGTTTTTTACTACATTCAAAAGCCACGCTGGTTTTTTCAGGCTTCCTATTTCTTGAGTTGGAAAATATTTATGCACTTCTTACTCCGCTCGCAATTTCTCCAAGCCTCAATATCTTTCTAACTGCAAAATCCTTTGGAAGATACTGAAGATCAAAGCTTGTTGTAACAAATGCTTCATCCGGCTTTGTCTTTGATATTATACTGTTTAACTCTGTTATACAATCTTGTTTGTCTTCAAGTTTTGTGTTGTAGGAATTTACAATTCCAACTGCAAGTGATTTTCCGGAAAAGCTGTGTTTTTTGATTGATGATATGGGTGTTAATATTGTGTCAAAGCCAAGGCCTGAAACAGGCATGTCCAAAAGCTTCTCGATTTTCTTTGATACGTCTCCAAAATAAAAGTGCAGAATTGTTTTTGCCTTTAGACCACGTGTAATTATTTCCAGTGCATTCTTTACTATGCCAAAATCAACTTTTTCGTTGTATGCAACAGAAGGTGCTACAAGTTGAACTAATTCAAAACCAGACTTGACCAAGGTGTCTATCTCTTTTCTAAGCATCTTTGCTATTGCTAGTGTGAATTCCTCTCTTTTCGTGTATTTTGCACTGAGATGAACATCTGCAATTGTGTACGGATCTGCTAAGCAGACTGTTCTATTTTTTGGCAACAAAGAAATGGCCAGGCTGGATTTTACAATATTTCCAGCATCATCTAAAGGACCATCAAAAGAAAGTCTCCTGTAGAAGGTATTTGTCTCATAGATTCTGTTTAATGCAGCAAGCTTGACTGATTTTAATTTAGAAAATGGCCTGTAAATATCGTCCCAGTCTAAAAGTGGATCGCAAACATAACCTAACTTTGCCTTTTTTTGTATTGCAATGTATTCTTTTTTTTCTCTCAAATAAAATGACGAAAGATTTTTTGAATTTTTACGTGTAGCTTCTATGAGCTCTTCTGATCGTGGATAAATTCCAACAGTGTAAGACGAAATCAACTTAACTTCTTTAGGGTTTCAAAGGCCCCTTTAAAATCATTTGGAGAGCTTATGAGTACATCGCCTGCAATCTTCTGTGCATTTTTTATGAAACCAACTACATCGTTACTATAATTTGTCCAGTCAAGGTTTAGTATCTTTGCGGATCTTACATTTTTTTCTGATGGTAAAAGTATACAAGGAATTATCCTAAATCCTTGTGGTTTTAACTTGTCTACTATTCTTGTGATCTGATCAAGCGAACTGACAACTTGGGTTACAAAACCACGGGGTTGCGCTTCAATTTTTTTATGTATCTTTGCAAAATCAGGATTGCTAGGCAAAGAAAGAAAAAGATCGATTTTTTTCCCAAAACCTTGTTCGTTGAATTGTTTTACGACCTCGCTTGGCACAAGTTTGGAATCTTTTGGTCCAGCGGGAGGCGGGTCGCCTTTTAAAATTAAAATGCTATTAAGCTTAAGCAATATTGCATCACAAATTGATTGAGTAAGTGAGGTGAGATTTCGGTCCCTTACACGTACACTTGCAGAAATCTCAATGACATCGTTGGAACTTCTAATCAACGCTCCTATTGTTATTGGTGAAATTCTTGGTATTCCAAGCACAGAATCTGTTACATGAATGCTGTGGCAAACATTGCGAATTGAAAAAGCCCTTTCTTTTAGCCTGTTCACTGATTCTTGTAGCTCATCATGGGATAGTATTGTATCCTGAATGACTTTTGGGGGGTTTATTTCATAGGTGATTGTCAATAGAAGATTTTCTAGATTACCTGATTATAACCTTTGAACGATAACAGTCAATAACAATCTCGCCAAAAGATATGTTGTGATGTATGGGGACGATCTTAGGAAAGCACTTTCGAGTAAAATTTTACCAGAAGCTAAACAAAATGGGCAAACAAAACCTGCTGCTGTACTGGTTGTGATTTATGGATCGGAGCCGACAATAATAATGACAGAACGACCAAAAACGATGAACCCGCATTCTGGTGAGATCTCGTTTCCAGGTGGAACGTGGAAACAAAACGACGGTGATCTTCTGACAACAGCTCTGCGAGAAACAAAAGAAGAGATTGATCTTAACATATCGAGCCAACAAATCATAGGTCAGCTTCGACCTGTTACCACATTGAATTCGGGTTTTACTATAACGCCATTTGTTGCCATTGCCTCTGACATACCAAAACTTGTGCCAAACTCTGAAATTGAGGAGATTCTTCACATTCCAATGTTTCCTCTATTCAAAACAATTGAGGATGATAAAGATTCGTTACACAAATCGATACAAGAAATGTATACTTTCAGATATGAAGACAAAATAATCTGGGGAGCATCAGCAAGAATTCTAAGGCAGATGATGCTTCTTTTATCAAAAATGAATTGATTTGTATAATTGCAAAATATTGGCCAAACCGTGTGCCAAACTGTGCTGCCTGAGATTCATTTAAAAAGAGCTTATCAAACATTCCATTTTATGGCCGCTCACAAGTCTGCTCCAAGGAAGATAAGACTGATGAAAAAACTAAAGCAGAATTCATCTGTTCCGGCGTGGGTTATAATCAAGACAAAAAGAACAGTACGAACAAATCCAAAGAAAAGACAGTGGCGAAGAACAGACGTAGGAGTTGGATAATTTGTCACAGGAAACAGTTGAACGCGTTTATACAATAAACCTTGGAAAAGTTTTGCTCTCTCCAAATAACCAAAGAGCAAAGAGGGCAATTAACATGATACGAGAATTTGCAATTCATCACATGAAGTCTGAAGACATAAAGATCGAAGAAGACGTAAGTCATTTGGTTTGGGCAAGAGGAATAAGACACCCTCCAAGAAAGATTCGAGTCAAATTAACAAAAGATGATGATGGCACAGTCTTGATTTCTAAATATCAAGAAGAAAAACCAAAGAAAGAAGCAGTAGAGAAGAAACCAAAGTCGCAAAAAGCAGAAAAGGTAGAAGAAAAATCCGAAACAAAGACAGAAAAACCAGAAGAGCCAAAACCAACTAAATCAGAGTCCACACCTGAAAAAAAATTAGAAACAAAAGAAAAACCAAAAGCAGAAGCAAAACCAGAGAAACCAAAGAAAGAACAAAAGTCTGAAAAGAAAACCAAAGAAAAAACTAAAACAAAATCAGACGCAAAACGAAAGAAAAAGTAAAATTTTATTCTATTTGATTTAGTTCAAGATCCAATTTTATACTGCAATCCGGATCATCCCAATCTAGAGTGTTTTGATTTGGAATGACTCCGAGTGGATCATATCTGTCAAATCTTGTTTCACCCTCCACTGATGTGAGCAAGATAACTTTGGAATTTTCAGCAGCCACAACAGAAAGACTTACACGTGTACTATCATCGTTAAAAATTCCACTGACTGTATTTACCATTGAATTCAATATGCCTACAGAAACTTTGTTTCCTCCCATGACATACAACATTGTACTTTTTACACTGTTTGGAGGCGCATCTTCATAAAGCATCTTTATAGAATCTCTAAGTGAGGTTTGAACATCTGACATGTCCTTGCTTGTTGAAAGAATGTTTGTGTCAAGAGGAACAGATGAAGATTTCAGAGAATAAATTACTTCAAGCAGTGCTGCATTTGTTATGATATTACAAGAATCAGGCGTCAGGTCAGGATTGCTATCAAGGAGAGCATCATTGTCTACTATGATGGTACAATCAGAATTTGTTTTTAGCCTCTTTAACGAAACACCAGAAAAGAATATTCTGTCCTTTTCAAACTTGAATGGCATTATGCCAAAGGAAAGTACATTTTTCCCTAGTTCTTTTCCTGCTTGAGAAATAACTGGGGCTAAAGCAGCACCAGATTTACCAGCAAGATTTGCGATTATGATAATTGTGGAATAATTGACTAGTCTCTCTTTTAGACTATCAAAAACGCCTAGAGAGACGCCTCTGATGAGATATGATGATGGATTAAGAACCGGTGTTGTATTTATCATAATTCTAGAGCAGTCAGATTCAAGATCTTTTGCGTCATGGCTTATCAAAAGACATTCAGAATTCAGTTTTTCTTTGGCTTTAATGGCAAGTCTACATCCAGCTCCGCCAAGTCCAACGACTAATACAGGTTCTTGCATTTCAAACTCCATAACTCCTTTTTGCTTCCCATGTAAGTTAAAAAACTTTGTTGATTAGTTTTGATCCTATCTTGGATCTAAAAATTTTTAGCTTAAAGTTTTACCATATAGCCCATATTGGGCGGCTTTTATGATCTCGACTTTGATTTTTTCTCCTAATTTTATCTTCTCATCTATAATCACTGGTTTATAGGCAAAGTTTCTGCCCTTAATTACACCATCTGAGATTTCATCAAACAATACTTCGCCTTTCCAACATAACCATTCTTTGTTTCTCTCATATGCTATCTTTTTTGCTAACTCAAATACGATCTTGCTTCGTCTTTTTACTTCATGCACATCAAGTTGTTTCATTTTAGCAGCCTTTGTGCCTGGTCTTGCACTATATCGTGAGAGGTTTATCACATCAGGTCTGGTCTCTTTTATCAGTTCTACCGTCCGTTCAAAGTCGTCCTCACTTTCAGAGGGGAATCCCACTATGATATCAGTTGAAATCGTAAACTTGCCAAATTTTTTTTGGAATTTCTCGCTTGTGTCTTTAAAGACTTTAGCTGTATGACCGCGTTTCATTTCTTTTAGGATTCTATTACTAACACCTTGGACTGGAATGTGAAGGAATTTGAAGACTTTTTCCTTTTCAAATGCTTCCAAGAGACCATCGCGAATTCTTGGCATGTACATGGGGTTCATCATGCCTATCCTAATCATAAAATCTCGATTTATCTCTCCTACTGCAGTTATTAGTCCTGGCAAGTCTATTCCTATATCGAACCCATAGCAGCCATTATCTGTAGATGAAAGCCAGATCTCTTTACATCCATCATCTACATCATGCCTTACTTGTCTGACAATATCACCCATTCGGTAGCTACGTAAATCCCCCTTGGAGAGCTTTGTTTGGCAAAAAGTACATTCACTTTTGCATCCGCTTGCAATCTCTATTATTCCGACAACTGGATTTAGTCTGACTTTTGGTAATCCGACTTTAGATGCATCAGAATCTTCAAGCTCTATTCTTCTTTTTCCTTTCAATGTGAAATCTATGACATCAAGAGTTTTTCCAATTGAGTTTGGTCCAAGCATGCTTGCATGAGAACCAAATTTCTCAATAATGGATCTTTCAGCTTTTGGTAGACACCCTGCTACAATAAGTGGTTTTGAATTGAGTTTTTTTATTCTGTTTACCATCTTATTTGCAGTAGCATCTTTTACTGAACAAGTAACAATCAAGTTCAAATCAGAATCAGATGTGCTCTGAGCAAGAGTATGGCCACCATTAACAATAAGACCAGAAATCATTTCAGAGTCTGCAAAACTTGCAGAACAGCCATATGCTTCAACCCAAATCTTTGCCATTTTATCCCAATAACGAACTTACTTCTTTTTCACTCATCAATCCTTTAGAGATCACAAGTTGTCTGATTGTTTTACCTGTTTTCAAAGATTCTTTGTATAACTCGGCAGATTTTTGATAACCAATCTTTGGAGAAAGTAATGTTACTATGACAGGACTATTTTCTATGTATTGGTGAAGCTTCTGTTTGTTTGCAGACAAGCCATCAATCAAGTTACGAGAAAATATTGGAACAAAATTCCTTAACATGTCTGTAGACTCTAAAACAGCTTTGAGCATAACTGGCAGCATAACATTAAGCTCAAACTGTCCAGCTTGCGCAGCAAGTGCAACAACTGTATCATTACCTATTATGTTAAAACAAATCATGTTCATGCATTCGGCAAGCGATGGATTCACTTTGCCTGGCATTATAGAAGAGCCAGCATGAACTGCAGGTATGCCAATCTCAGAGAGTCCTGCAACAGGGCCTGATGCCATCAATCTGACATCGTTTGAAATCTTGCCAATCTCAACTGCCAAATTTCTAAGTGTAGAGGACAGATTTGCAACTGCAAATTTGCTTTGCAAAGAATATTGCATGTCTTGTTGTGGCTTTAATGGAAGTTTTGAGATTTTTCCAAGTTCTGATATTGCTATATTTCTGTAACCTTTTGGTGTATTTGCTCCAGTGCCTACGGCAGTTCCTCCTAATGCAACATATTCTAATTCTCTTCTTGCAGCAACTATTGCACTACGAGCTTTTGTAACTGATGTAGAGTATGCAGCAAATTCTTTTCCAAGACTTACTGGAAGAGCATCCATGAGATGGGTTCTTCCAATTTTCTGAAAACCAGAAAACTCTCTAGCTTTTTTGTTTAACGATTTGATCAAATCATCAAGAGCAGGAATAACCTGCTTTAAGTTAAATAAAATTGAAACATGCATCGCAGTTGGAAACGTGTCATTACTTGATTGTGACATGTTGACATGGTCATTTGGATGAATGATGTCGTATTTTCCCTTCTTTTGCCCTAAAATTTCAAGAGCAATATTTGAAATTACTTCATTTACATTCATGTTAAATGCAGTTCCAGCACCAGAGTTTATTGCTTCGACAACAAATTGGTCAAGATATTTTCCAGATAACACTTCATCACACGCTTTTACAATTGCATTTCCGCGTTTTTTATCAAGTGAGGCAGTTCTCATATTTGCAATTGCGGCTGATCTTTTGATCATGACAAATGCCATTATAAGATAAAGATGTGATCGTTGACCCGTGACATGGTACTGTTGAATTGCTCTAGCAGTAAAAGCACCATAATATACATCATCAGGAATTTTTACTTCTCCTAGGGAATCTCGATCTATTCTAAACTTCACACGCAAGCTAGAATTCATTTTACTAATATTCATTACTTTCTGTAAAAATGGAAAAAATATTCGAAACTTTTGTAAAAGATGGCAGATCTTGGAAGTTATGCACAATAGATTAATATACTCAAAATAGATCGATTGGATCGATGAACAAGCGTTATAGTATACTGTCTATCGCTGCAGTTGCAGTAATAGCAGCAACGTTGTTCGGAAGCACGTACTCACAGTCACAAATGACTGGAAGCGCAATGTCTGTTTCAAATACTGATGCAGACTTGATGCAAAAAATCCATGACATGGGCGGTCTAGAATTAGTAATGCCAGCGGCATTTGCTGAGACAGACTGCGCAACCTTGGAAGAATCAGGTCGTAACGTGGTTGAATTCAATGTAACTGGAGAAAGTGCCGACTTGCCAATTATGGGTGGCGGATCCTACAAGGCAATGACCTTCAGTGGTCAGGTCCCAGGTCCAACACTTCGAGTCACACAAGGTGACGTTGTCAAGATGACACTCACAATTCCAGAAGGTGAACCAACTCCACACGGAAACGACATGCATGCTTCACAGATGTCTGCA
>Ga0184633_10000160_pt1 | contig 21378 bp, 23 predicted proteins | sample PLM31_170_b1_FD_133156 | JGI IMG/M metagenome (GOLD analysis project Ga0184633, IMG submission 133156) | Groundwater sediment microbial communities from an aquifer in East River, Colorado, USA - PLM3-1_170_b1 | ecosystem: Environmental > Terrestrial > Soil > Riparian zone | place: USA: East...
GTGGGTGTTGAGCGCGGCGCGCGCCTGGGCGAGCCGGTTGCGCTTATGGCGGTTGGCGAGCAAGCCGTAGTGGCGGATGCGCATGAAGCCTTGCGGCAGCACGTGCAAGAGGAAGCGCTCGAGGAACTGGCCGGCCGCAAGGCGCATCGTCTTGCGGCGGTTGCGCTGCGCCCGGTCGCGCCAGGCGAAGCGCACGCTGCCTTCGTCGAGGCCGAGCAGCCGCTCGTTGGAGATCGCCACGCGCTGCACGTAGCGGCCGAGGTACTCGAGCACCTGTTCGGGGCCGGTGAGGCTGTGCTTGGCGTAGACCACCCAGGGCTTGGCCCGGAGGGTGGCGAGCAAGCCGCGGCGAGCCGACGGCTCGGCGAGCGCGGTGGTCGAGCCGCCGAAGCGCAGCTGGTCGCGCACGAACGCGCCCGACAGGGCGTGCAAGAACTTGCCACGGAAGACCTGCGAGAGCGCCTGGACGGGGAAGAGAAACCCACGCTGGGTGGCGATCCATTGCCCCGTGGGGCCGAGCGCGCCGCCGGCGACGAGGGCGTGCACGTGCAGGTGCTGGGTGAGGGTCTGGCCCCAGGTGTGTAGCACGAGGGTGGCGGCGATCTCGCCGCCCGCCCAACGCGGGTTGCGGCCGAACTCGAGCAGCGTCGCCGAGGCCGAGGCGAACAGCAGCTCGTAGATGAGGCGTGGGTTGCCCTGGGCGAGCGCATTGAGTTCGTGCGGGAGCGTGAACACCAGGTGGAAGTAGGGCACCGGCAGGAGCTCCGAGCGCCGGGCGGCGAGCCAGCGTTCCTTCGCGAGCGTCTGGCACTTGGGGCAGTGACGGTTGCGGCAGGAGTGGTAGACATAGTGGGTCTCGCCGCAGCGGTCGCAGCGGCTGATCTGGCCGCCGAGGGCGGCGGTGCGGCAGCGCTCGATCGCGCGCAGTGCACGGTACTGCACCCCGGCGAGCCGAGCACCGGCGACGAGCGCCGGGGCGTGCGCGCGCACGATGTCGGCGAGCTCGATCCGGACCGCCCCGCGCGCGCCATGCGCGCTCGGGTGCACGGCCTACAAGCGGCTGAGTTCGGCGCGGTCGAGCAGCTCCAGCGGCGAGGGGGTCGCCGCCAAGTGCCGGTCGGTGAGATGGAAGTAGCGCAGCGTCGAGCCGATGTGGCCGTGGCCCATGAGCCGCTGGATCGTGTGCACGTCGACGCCGGCCTCGAGCAGATGAGTGGCGAAGGCGTGGCGCAGCGCGTGGATGCCGCCGTGCTTGGTGATGCCGGCACGGGCCTTCGCGGTGCGGTAGATGCGCTGCGCGGTGATGACCGCGATTGGCCGCTCCTCACCGCCGTAGCGCTCGCCGACGAACAGCCAGTGCTTGGGCCGGTAGCCGAGCCAGTAGCGGCGAAGCTCACCGAGCAGCCGCTCGGAGAGCAGCGTGTAACGGTCCTTGGCGCCCTTGCCCTGTTCGACGCGGATTGTCATGCGCGAGGAGTCGATGTCGCCGACCTTGAGGTGGCAGAGCTCCGAGACCCGCAGCCCCGATCCGTAGGCGGTCATGAGCATCGCCCGGTGCTTGGGGTTCTCGGTTGCCGCGAGCAGCCGCGCGATCTCCTCGCGGGCGAGGATCTGCGGCAGCTTCTGCGGCTGCTTCGGCCGTGGCAGCGCGGACTCGGCCGCGCTGCGCTTGAGCGTGACCCGGTAGAAGAACTGAAACGCACTCGCCGCGACGTTGCAGCTGCTCGGCGCAAGCTTGCGCTCGGTGAACAGGTGCAGAAGATAACGCTGGATCTCTTCCTGACCGATCCGATCGGGCGATCGGCCGTAGTGCTTCGCCAGCGCCGCGACCGCGCCCACGTACGCTTCGCGTGTCCGCTCCGACATGCCGCGGATCGCGAGATCGGCTTCCAGCTGCTTGCGCAACGCGCTCATCGTGTGTCTCCTCACGTGACCGCGGGAACATCCCCGCCGGATCACGCTGACACACCCACCCGGGCAGCGCGCAGCGCCGCGACGTTCATATCTCAATCGGCTTCAAAGAACTTCAGCGAGCGCTGAAGCAGCGACCTTCCACCGCGAAGCGGTTTAGTTCAACTAGAAGTCGGCGTCCCATCCGACGCCCTATAAAGCGTCTGGAAGGGGTCCGGCTGTACAGTAGTGGAAATACGGGGGCCTGAAATCATGGAGTTGGGCAGAAATAGGGCGTCCCAACGAATCCCGGGAAAGCCGTCTGGCGAAGCTGCGCCGCGCATGAAGGCGGTCCTCGCGTGCTCGATCAGGTAAGCCATCGCGTATGGCCGGACCACTATAGCATCCGCACCACGCAACGAATGCTGGGTACACGGAGATGAAGAACGATCTGCTGCATGACCAGCTCGCGGTCGTGAACGTCGGGCCGGAGATGTTCGTCGAGAGCGTGCGGGCCGGCGGTGCGCCGGTCGCTCACGTCGAGTGGCGGCCCGCGGGCGACGGCGACCCGAGCCTCGCGTGGCTGCTCGCGCAGCTCGCGGGCGATCCCGACGAGCCCGAATCGCCGGGCTCGCGCATCGACCGCGCGAACCAGACGGCGGTCGAGCGCATGCTCGCCGCGCGCGCGGTGCTCGTCGACGTCGCGTTGCGCGCGGACGAGGTCTGGCCGGAGCTCTGGGCGAACGGGAAGAGGACGCTCACGCATGCCGGGGCGCCGATTCCGTGGGCGGGCATGTGCGACCCGATGAAGGGGACGCTGATCGGCGCGGCGCTCTACGAGGAATGGGTGAGAACGCCCGAAGAGGCGGTCGAGCTGCTGGCGCGCGGAGAGGTGTCGTTCATCCCGAACCACGATCTCGGCGCGGTCGGGCCGATGTCGGGGACGATCTCGCCGTCGATGCCCGTGTTCGTCGTACGCAACTCGACCGGCGGGAACACGGCGTACTGCAACTTCAGCGAGGGCATCGGCCGCGTGCTGCGGTTCGGCGCGTACGGTCCCGAGGTGATCGACCGCCTGAAGTGGATCGCGACGGTCCTCGCGCCGGCGATCAAGACCGCGCTCGCGGCGCTTCCCGGCGGCGTCGACCTGAAGGCGATCCAGTCGCAGGCGCTCCTCATGGGCGACGAGGTGCACAGCCGCAATGCCGCCGCCACGGCGCTCTTCCACATGGCGATCGCCGGCGCGCTCGCCGGCAGCCCGTTCGACCGCGCGCGCGCGAAGGCGGCGCTCGACTTCGTCGCGGGGAACTCGCAGTTCTTCCTCAACCTGTCGATGGCGGCGTCGAAGGCGATCATGGACGCGGCGCACGGCGTCGCGCATTCGTCGATCGTCACCGCGATCGCCCGGAACGGCGTCACCACCGCGATCCGCGCGAGCGGGCTCGGCCGACGCTGGTTCGAGGCGCCGTCGGAGACGCCCGTCGGGCTCTACTTCCCGGGGTTCCGGCAGGAGGACGCGAACGCCGACCTCGGCGACAGCGCGATCTGCGAGACCGCAGGCTACGGCGGCCAGGCGCTCGCCGCCTCGCCGGCGCTCGTGCAGCTCGTCGGCGGGAGCGTCGCCGAGGCGATCGCGTATTCGCGCGAGATGTACCACGTGACCTGGGCGCGCAACCCCGTCATGTCGCTGCCGAATCTCGAGTTCGCCGGCGCCCCGGCGGGCATCGACGTGCGCAAGGTCGTCGACACCGGAATCCGCCCGGTGCTGACCACGGGCATCGCCCACCGGCAGGCGGGCGTCGGGCAGATCGGCGCCGGCATCGTGCGCGCCCCGATGGCCTGTTTCACGCCCGCGCTCGCCGCGCTGGCGGAAACGCTCGGCGTGGCCTGAAGCGCGCGGCGACCCCCCTCCGCATCGGGCGGCCGGGCCTGTACCGGCAGCGCGACCGGTACGCAGTTGCGCAAATACGTGTATATGCACTATTCTCCGCGGATGCCAGCCGCCGATCGGATCACCGGGTGCACCTGTGCCCAGCTGCGCAAGCTCACGCGCCGGATGACGCAGCACTATGACGTCCGACTCGCGCCGGCGGGCCTGCGCGTCACCCAGTACTCGCTGCTCGCGAACCTCGGCCGCGGCGGGCCGGCGACGATGTCGGCGCTCGCGGCCGCGATGGAGATGGACCGCACCACGCTCACCCGGAACCTGAAGCCGCTCGCGGACGCCGGCTTCGTGGCCGTGGCCGCGGGGGACGATGCACGCGAGCGGCTCGTGGCCGCGACCGAGCGCGGCCGTCGCGCCTGGCTCGCCGCGCGCGAGCAGTGGCGGCGCGCGCAGGACGAGGTGAACCGGGTGCTCGGGGTCGGCAAGGTCGCGGCGCTGCACGAGCTGCTCGAAGAATCGCTCGCGCGGCTGCGCGCGGCACGGACCGGGGCGGGCGAGGCGCGGGCGCCGCGGCCCACGCACAGGAAACGCAAGTGACCCGACGCAACGTCGTTCTCGTCCTCGCCGCAGCCGCGGCGATCTTCGGGCTCACGCTCGGGATCCGGACGGCGCTCGCCCTCTTCATCAGCACGATCAACACGCAGACGGGACTGGGGCTTGTCGCGATCAGCTTCGCGTTCGCCGTGTCGCAGCTCACGTGGGGGATCGCCCAGCCGTTCGCGGGCGCGATCGCCGACCGCTACGGCGCCGGCCGCGTGCTCGGCGCCGGGATCCTCATGGTCGCTGCCGGCACGGCGCTCACTACGGTCGCCGGGACCACCGGGGCGCTCGTCTTCACGATCGGCGTCCTGATCGCGGTCGGCGCGGGCGCCGCCGGGCCGTCGATCCTGCTCTCCGCCGTACAACGCCTCGTGCCGCCGGAGAAGCGCGGCATCGGGGCCGGGATGGTGACGGCCGGCGGCTCGTTCGGCCAGTTCGCGATCGTGCCGCTCGCGCAGGGCCTGATCGGCTGGACGGGCTGGATGAGCGCGTTGTTCTGGCTCGGCGGGCTGGCGGCGGCGGCGCTGCCGCTAGCGTGGCTGCTCCGCGGCACGAGCGAGGCGCCGGCCGCGGGGGCCGCGCCCCACGAGCCGTTCGGAAGCGCGCTCAAGCGCGCGTTCGGCGACTCCAACTACATGCTGCTGAACGCCGGGTTCTTCACCTGCGGCTTCCACGTCGCGTTCATCTCGACCCACCTGCCCGGCGTCGTCGATGCGTGCCAGCTGCCGGCGTCGGTGGGCGCGTGGTCGCTCGCCGTGATCGGCCTAGGCAACATGGTCGGAAGCTTCGCGATCGGCTGGTCGATGAACCGCTGGCGCTCCAAGTCGCTGCTCGCGCTGGTGTACGCGACGCGCGCGGTCGCCGTCGCCGTGTTCCTGGTCGCGCCGAAGACCGAGCTCACGTTCCTCGTGTTCGCGGCAGTGCTCGGGGTGTCGTGGCTCTCGACCGTGCCGCCGACTGCGGGGCTCGTCGCCAAGTTCTACGGCTCGCGTTACATGGCCACGCTGTTCGGCGTCGTGATGCTGTCGCACCAGATCGGCGGCTTCCTCGGCGCCTACCTCGGCGGCCTCGCGTTCGCGGCGACGGGATCGTACGACTGGATGTGGTACGCGGACATCGCGCTCGCGCTCGGCGCCGCCGTCGTCCACCTGCCGATCCGCGAGAAGCCGGTGCGGCCGGTCGCGGTTCCGGCCTGAGCGCGCGCGACCCGCCGCCCGCCGGGGATGCGGACCGGCGGAATGTAAAACTCTGTCAACGCCGCGCGAACGCGGTCCGGCACGCGCCCTCGCGCGCGCCGATTTGACAATTCTTTTCAGCACGCGCGCGGGAGACAGCCCAGACTTTCCGCGTGCGCTTCTCTGCGACCCCGGCGCGACGGCGCAAGTGCTGCGTAGGCGGCGGCGAACAGGCAGCGCACACCAGAATTCCGCGGTCGGGAGGTCGGGTGCAGGATCCTGTCGTCATCGTCATGCCCCTCGGGGGCGCCTGGCAAACCTACATCGAGGGAGGGGGCGAGCGGCAGGCGTTCGCCGCGCGCTACCCGGCGCTGGAATGGGCGCATCGCTGGGCCCAGGAGCACCGGCCGAGTCTCGTCCGCGTCTGCGGCGCGGGCGGCGCAGTCGAGGACGAGTGGGCCTACGGCGCGTACAAGGGCATCCGCCGCATCGGCCCGGCGCCGGCCGCGGTGCAGCCGCGATGAAAGTGTTCGTCGTGTACCCGAGCGAGCGGTCGGGCTGGAAGCTCCTGCGCGAGGGCGACCAGATCCCGCTCCACTTCAGCGCGAAGGCGTCGGCGATCGGCTACGGCCGGTGCATGGCCGATGCGAACCGGCCGAGCGCGCTGCGGGTGGAGACGTGGTACGGCGCGATCGAGGCGGCGTGGCGGTTCGACGCCGCCGCCCCGGCGCAACAGCGGTGACCCACGCGCGGCCCGCCCCTTCGGCTATGTACCTGGCGTGCGCGCATGTCGACCGGATCCTGCGGCTGTGCATCGCGCGATTGGGAGGCGCAAACGTGCAGCAAACCGAGATGAACGGAACAACGATGTCCGAGGCGCTGGAGTACCGCTGCTTCCGGGTGGAGTCGGCGGAGCCCTACGGCTGGGTCGTGTACCTGGAGGGCACTCGCCGCACCCACTTCTTCATGGCCCGGGGGCTCGCGCTCTCGCTCGCGAAGCTCTGGGCGCAGGCAATCCCGCCGAGCAAGGTCCAGCTCGTCGACCTCACCGGCCGCGTGACCCAGGAATGGACGTTCCGCGCGCGGCTCACGAGCGCGTGAGCGTGTCTAGCGCGGCCTCCCGCTCTCGCTGAACTCCGCGCGCGGCAGGCTCGCGCCCCGGTACTCGGGGCGGATGTTCTCTTCCGGCGTGGGCGCGACGTCGGCGCGGTTCGGCCGCTCCCACTGCCCCCCTGTGAAGGGGGGTGCCGTGTCAGCGGCGGGGGGTTTGAGGCCCGGCGTCGCCGGCGCCAGCCGCTCGAGGCGGTGCGGACGATCGCGGAAGCGCTCGAGATCGCGCAGCGAGCACCGTCCGAAGCGGTAGCACGACGGCAGGTCGTCGGTGAACCGGAGGGGATCCGGGACGAGATAGCCGCCGTAGGGATACGGATAGAGCGGCACCAGCACGACCGGCGCGACGGGATAGACCCCGTAACCGAGCCCGACGCCGCCGGTCACGACCTGCGCCTCGGCGTGAGGCGCCGAGGCGAGCGCCAGCGCGGCGAGCGCGCCGGCCCCGATGCGCATCGCGCTCATTTGACTACCCTCACGCTCGCGCGCTCGGGGTTCGCCCTTGGGGCGGCCCGGCGGGCTCACGCGGCGTCCCCCAGCTGCTTCCGAATCCGCCGTGCGAAGACCGTCATCTCCTTCGCCGCCTGCTTGTCGCCGCGCGCCTCGGCCACGACGATGCCCCGCTCGTACGCCCCGAGGCTCTCCTGCAGTCGACCCGCTTCGGCGCACGCCTTCCCAAGGAGCTTCCATGCCGCAGAGTAGTTCGGATCCCTCGCCACCGCCTCGCTCAGGTGCTCGAGCGCGCCGGCGGGATCGCCGGCCTTGAGGTACTCGCTCCCGAGCGAAAAGCGGAGCGCCGCGCCATCGCGTGGGGTGCCGACGAGCTTCAGCAGGTTGGCCAGGGCCGGAGCGGCCATGTAACATTTCGCCCGCGCGAGTGAGCCTCGCGGGCGGCCCAAGAGTACCCCTTCCCAAGGACGCGTGCCCGACATGGCGAAGACGATCGTCTCCACGCCGAGCGCCCCCGGCGCGATCGGGTGACGGGCAATGGGTGAACGGCGCGTCGCACGGGGCGCGCGCGAGCGCGCCGACCCATCACCCATCGCCCGCCCCCCTTCACCCGCAGGTCCGGCGTTGCGAGCGAAGCTCGCGAAGCTGGGCTTGCGAACGGATTTCGACCTCGTTCTGCACCTGCCGCTGCGCTACGAGGACGAGACCGTGCTCACGCCGATCGCCGAGGCGCGGCACGGCACGCCGGTGCTCGTCGAGGGCGACATCGTCTCGAGCGAGGTCGCCTATCGGCCCCGCCGGCAGCTCGTGCTGAAGGTGCGCGACGCCTCGGGGCTCGTGTTCGTGCGGTTCCTGAACTTCTACCCGAGCCAGGCGAAGACGCTCGCCGCGGGCCGCCGCGTGCGGCTCTTCGGCGAGGTGCGGCCCGGCTTCTTCGGCGGCGAGATGGTGCATCCGCGCTACCGCGTGCTGCACGGCGCCGAGCCGCTTCCGACCTCGCTCACCCCGGTGTATCCCACGACCGCCGGGGTGTCGCAGCAGGTGCTGCGGCAGCTGATCGACGGCGCGCTCGCGCGCGCCGATCTCGCGGAGACGCTGCCCGACGCGCTACGCTCCCGCAACGACCTCGAGCCGTTCGCTTCGGCGGTGCTCGCGCTCCACCGGCCGCCGCCCGACGTCGACGCCGCGGCGCTCGAAACGCGCACCCATCCGGCGTGGCGCCGCATGAAGTTCGACGAGCTGCTCGGGCAGCAGCTCTCGATGCGGCTGCACTACCGCGCGCGCCTCCGGCAACAGGCGCCGGCGCTCGCGACGGTCGGCAGCCTCACGGGCGGGCTGCTCAAGCGCCTGCCATTCCGGCTCACGCGCGCGCAGGTCCGCGCCTGGGGCGAGATCGAGCGCGACCTCGCGGCGCCCCACCCGATGCACCGGCTGCTCCAGGGCGACGTCGGCAGCGGCAAGACGGTCGTCGCCGGGCTCGCGTGCCTGCGGGCCGTCGAGAACGGCTGGCAGGCGGCGGTGATGGCGCCGACCGAGATCCTCGCCGAGCAGCACCACCGCAAGTTCGCGGAGTGGCTCGCGCCGCTCGGGGTGCGCGTCGCCTGGCTCGCCGGCGGCCAGAGCGCGCGCGAGCGGCGCGCGGCACTCGGCTCGGTCGCGAGCGGCGAGACGCAGATTTCGATCGGCACGCACGTGCTGTTCCAGGAGAAGGTCGCGTTCGCGCGGCTCGGGCTCGCGATCGTCGACGAGCAGCATCGCTTCGGCGTGCGGCAGCGGCTCGCGCTCCGCGCGAAGGGCGGCCGCCCCCCTGTCAAGGGGGGTGGCGAGCGCAGCGAGCCGGGGGGTTTCGATGCGCTCCACCCCCACCAGCTCATGATGAGCGCGACCCCGATCCCCCGCACACTGTCGATGAGCCACTACGCGGACCTCGACGTCTCGCTGATCGACGAGCTGCCGCCGGGCCGCAAGCCCGTCGTCACGAAGCTCGTTGCCGAGACCCGGCGCGAGGAGGTCGTGGGGCGGATCCGCAATGCGTGCCGCGCGGGGCGGCAGGCGTACTGGGTGTGCCCGCTCATCGAGGAGTCGGAGGTGCTCGAGCTGAAGGCCGCGCTCGAGACCCACGCGCGCCTCGCCGCGGAGCTGCCCGGGACCGCGGTGGGCCTGGTCCACGGGCGCCTCCCCGCCGCGGAGAAGGCGGCAGTGATGGACGCTTTCAAGGCTGGCCGGGTGCAGCTGCTCGTGGCCACCACGGTGATCGAGGTCGGCGTCGACGTGCCGAACGCCTCGCTGATGGTGATCGAGCACGCCGAGCGGTTCGGGCTCGCGCAGCTGCATCAGCTTCGCGGCCGCGTCGGCCGCGGCGCGACCGAGAGCGCCTGCATCCTGCTCTACCAGAACCCGCTCTCGGAGGGGGCGCGCCAGCGGCTCAAGGTGATCTACGCGCACACCGACGGGTTCCGGATCGCGCACGAGGACATGCTCCTGCGCGGGCCCGGCGAGTATCTCGGCGCGCGACAGAGTGGCGTCCCGCTGCTGCGCTTCGCCGACCTCGCGCGCGACGAGGCGCTGCTCGCGGACGCCCGGGCCGCAGCCGATCTCATGCTCGACCGCCACCCCGAGCTGGCCGGCCAGCACGTCGCGCGCTGGGCGAGCGGCCGCGCCGAGCTGATGGGGGCCTGAAGCGCCGCGCCCCGTCCGACGCGCGATTTGCTGCGAGAATTGCAGCAATGACGGCCCAAGAGCTCCGCGCCCGCATCGATCTCTACGAGCGGCTCATGCGGCTCGACACGCCGATCGGCACGCTGCTGCTGCTCTGGCCGACGCTGTGGGCGGTGTGGATCGCCGCGGCCGGCAAGCCGCACTGGGCGCTGGTCGGGATCTTCGCCCTCGGGACGCTGCTGATGCGCTCCGCGGGCTGCGTGATGAACGACGTCTGGGACGTGCGCTTCGATGCGCAGGTCGAGCGCACGCGCGACCGGCCGCTCGCCACGGGCCAGGTCAGCCGGCGCGAGGCGCTGATGCTCGTGGTCATGCTGGTGCTCATGGCGTTCGCGCTGGTGCTGTTCTTCAACCCGCTCACGATCGGGCTGTCGGTGGTGGCGCTCTTTCTCGCCGCGACCTATCCGCTCACGAAGCGCTTCCTCGCGATCCCCCAGGCCTATCTCGGCATCGCATTCGGGTTCGGGATCCCGATGGCGTTCGCCGCACAGCTGGACGCGCTCCCCGCGACCGCCTGGTGGCTCCTCGCCGCCAACATCTTCTGGGCGATCGGCTACGACACCGAGTACGCGATGGTCGACCGCGATGACGACGTGAAGATCGGCCTCCGAACGGCGGCGATCACCCTCGGGCGCTACGACGTCGCCGGGGTGATGGCCTGCTACGGCGCGATGCTCGCGATCCTCGCCTACGTCGGCGTGCGCGAACGCCTCGCTTGGCCCTACTATGCCGGGCTCGCGGTTGCAGCGGGGATGATGGTCCACCACTATCGTCTCATCCGCGGCCGCAGCCGCGAGGGGTGCTTCCAGGCGTTCCTGCACAACAACTGGGTGGGCGCCGCGATCTTCGCGGGGATCGTGGCCGCGTACGGGCTGCGCGGCGCCTGGCCGGGCTGGGGAGAGGGGTGAAGGCAGATGGATCTCGGACTGCAGAACAGAGTGGTGCTCATCACCGGCGGCAGCAAGGGCATCGGGCTCGCGTGCGCGAAGGCGTTCCTCGCCGAGGGCGCGAAAGTCGCGATCGCGTCGCGCAGCAAGGTGAACCTCGTCGCCGCCGAGCGGCAGCTGAAGACCGGCGCCCAGGAGCTCCTGAAGGTCGCCACCGACCTGCTCGACCCGGCGAACGCCCGGCGGATGGTCGCCGAGGTCGAGCAGGGGCTGGGACCCATCGACGTCCTCGTCAACTCGGCCGGCGCGGCGAAGCGCACGCCGCCCGAGGAGCTCACGCCCGAAGCGTGGCGCGCCGCCATGGACGCGAAGTTTTTCACCTACGTCCACTCGATCGACGCGGTGATCAAGGGGATGGCGGGCCGCAAGCGCGGGGTGATCGTCAACATCATCGGCTCGGGCGGGAAAGTCGCGAACCCGGTGCACATCCCCGGCGGCGCGGCGAACGCGGCGCTCATGCTCGTCACGGCGGGGCTGGCGAACGCCTACGGCGCGCACGGCGTCCGCGTCAACGCGGTGAATCCGGGGGCGACGCTGACCGACCGCCTGAAGCAGGGCCTGGAGGCGGAGGCGAAGCTCGGCGGCGTTACCCCCGAGGAAGCGCTCAAGCGCGCGACCGCGCGCGTGCCGCTCGGCCGGCTCGCGGAGCCGGACGAGATCGCAGCGGCCGTGGCGTTCCTCGCGTCCGACAAGGCGAGCTACATCACGGGCGCGATCGTGGCCATGGACGGCGCAGCGACGCCGATCGTGGTCTGAAGGGATGGCGGATGAAGGATGAGCCGAAAGCAGCGCCGCGCGGACCCGCTTCGCCCTTCGCCGTCCTGGCTTCGTCATTGATGGGGCCGGTTCCGCCGCCCCAGCTTGCCCCCGGCGAGCGCCTCGTCACCGAAGCGGCGCTCGGTCGCGGCGACACCGCCGTGCTCACCGACCGTCGCGTCCTGGTCGTGGGGCGGAACTTCGAGCGGAGCCTGCCGCTCGCGCACCTCGCGCTGGTGCACGTGCGCTTCGAGCGCATCGTGGGTAAGGTCGTCGCCGGGCTGATCGCGATCCTCGCCGCCGCGGTGCTCTTCGCGGTCGCCTCGCCGGTGCGCACTTTCTTCCTCAACCAAGCCCTCTCGCTCGAGGCCGCGGCGGCGCAGGAGCGCGCCGCCGCGAACGCGGGCGAGGGGCAGGAACCGGGGCCGGGCCAGGGCCACGGCCTCGCGCAGGGGTTGCAAAAGCTCATGGGCGGCCTCGCGGCGGCGGCGCGCGCGATCCCGCTCGCCGGGTGGCTGTTGCTCGCGCTCGCCGCCGCGAAGATCGCGCTCGGCATCCTCGGCCGCACGGTCGTCGTGTTCACCGCGGGCGGGAGCGAGCTCACCCTCGCGCGGCGCGGGCGCGACCGCTTGCTCCGCGAGTTCATCAGCGAGGTCGGGGGACACCTGCCGGGGCCGGCGCGACCCGGCGCGCCGCTCGGCCCGGCCGCCGCTGCGCCGATCCCCGCCGTCCCGCCGAGCGGGCCGGGCAGAGCCTAAGTACGCCCGTGCATTACCGCGATCTCCGCGACTTCATCGGCCAGCTCGAGAAGCTTGGCGAGCTGAAGCGCGTCGCCGTCGAGGTCGACCCGCGGCTGGAGATGACGGAGGTGTGCGATCGCGTGCTGAAAGCGGGCGGCCCCGCGGTGCTGTTCGAGAAGCCCAAGGGCCACTCGATCCCGGTGCTCGGCAACCTCTTCGGGACCGCGAGGCGCGTGGCGCTCGCGATGGGCGCGACCGAGGGCGCCGACCCGGTCGAGGCCCTGCGCGACGTCGGCAAGCTGCTCGCCTTCCTCAAGGAGCCCGAGCCGCCGAAGGGCTTCAGGGACGTGATCGAGCGCTGGATCCCGATCGGTCGCGAAGTCCTGCACATGGCGCCGAAAGACGTTTCGGGCGCGCCGTGCCAGGAGGTCGTCTGGGACGGAAAGGACGTCGACCTCGGGCGCCTCCCGATCCAGACCTGCTGGCCGGGCGACGCCGGGCCGCTGATCACCTGGGGCCTCGTCGTCACGCGCGGGCCGAACCGGAAGCGGCAGAACCTCGGCATCTACCGCCAGCAGGTGATCGCACCGAACCGGGTGATCATGCGCTGGCTCGCGCATCGCGGCGGCGCGCTCGACTTCCGCGACCACGGCCAGGCGACCCCCGGCACGCCGTTTCCCGTCGCGGTCGCGCTCGGCGCCGACCCGGCCACGATCCTCGGCGCGGTGACGCCGGTGCCGGACACGCTCTCCGAGTATCAGTTCGCCGGGCTCCTGCGCGGTGCGCGCACCGAGGTGACGAAGTGCCTCGGTTCCGACCTGCAGGTGCCGGCCTCGGCCGAGATCGTCCTCGAGGGCGTCATCCGTCCCGACGACACCGCGATCGAAGGTCCCTTCGGGGACCACACCGGCTACTACAACGAGCAGGAGCGGTTTCCGGTCCTCACGATCGAGCGGATCACGCTGCGCCGCGACCCGATCTACCACTCGACCTACACCGGCAAGCCGCCCGACGAGCCGGCGGTGCTCGGAGTCGCGCTAAACGAAGTCTTCGTGCCGATCCTGCAGAAGCAGTTCCCCGAGATCGTCGACTTCTACCTGCCCCCCGAGGGCTGCTCCTACCGGCTCGCGGTCGTGAGCATGAAAAAGCAGTATCCCGGTCACGCGAAGCGCGTGATGTTCGGGATCTGGAGCTATCTCCGCCAGTTCATGTACACGAAGATCATCGTCGTGACCGACGACGACGTGAACGTCCGCGACTGGAAGGAAGTGGTCTGGGCGCTCACGACGCGCGTCGATGCCGCGCGCGACGCGACCATCGTCGAGGGCACGCCGATCGACTACCTCGACTTCGCGAGCCCGGTCGCGGGGCTGGGGTCGAAGCTGGGCATCGACGCGACGAACAAGTGGCCGGCCGAGAGCTCGCGCACCTGGGGCAAGCCGATCGCGATGGATCCCGCGGTGCAGCGGCGCGTCGACGCGCTGTGGAAGGACCTCGGCCTGTGAGCCCGCCGGGCCGCCCCAAGGGCGAACCCCGAGCGCGCGAGCGCGAGGGTAGTCCAATGAGCCGCCCGGGCGCGCCCACGGTGCTCGTGGTCGGCGGCGCCGGCTACATCGGCTCGCACATGCTGGCGGCGCTGCTCGACGCCGGGTATGGCGTCGTCACGCTCGACGACCTGTCGCGCGGCCACCGGGAGTTCGTGCTGGATGGCGTGTTCGTCCAGGGCGGGTGCGGCGACGCACCGACGCTGGATCGGCTGTTCGCCGAGCACCGGATCGACGCGGTCATGCACTTCGCCGCCTGGGCGCTCGTTGGCGAGTCGGTCGCGAGGCCGCTCGACTACTACCGGAACAACGTCGGCGCGACCGCCGTGCTGCTCGACCGCATGCTCGCCCACGGCGTGAAGACGTTCATCTTCTCCTCGACCTGTGCGGTCTACGGCGAGCCGGAGCGCGTGCCGATCGACGAGGATCACCCGACGCGGCCGACGAATCCCTACGGCATGACCAAGCTCACGGCCGAGCGCATGCTCGCCGACGCGGCGCGCGCGCACGGGCTCGCCTTCGCGTCGCTCCGCTACTTCAACGCCGCCGGCGCGCATCCCGAGCGCCGACTCGGGGAGCGGCACGATCCGGAGACGCATCTCATCCCGCTCGTCCTGCAGGTCGCCGCCGGCAAGCGGGAGCGCATCTCGGTCCTCGGCACCGACTATCCGACGCGGGACGGCACGTGCGTGCGCGACTACGTCCACGTCTGCGATCTCGCGCAGGCGCACCTCCTCGCGCTCGAGCGCCTGCTCGCGAGGCAGCCCGGCGGGATCTACAACCTCGGCTCGAGCCGCGGCTACACCGTGCGCGAGGTGATCGAGCTCGCCCGGACGGTCACCGGACACCCGATTCCCTCGACCGACGCGCCGCGCCGCCCCGGCGATCCCGCCGTGCTCGTCGCGAGCCCCGGGAAAGCGCGCCGCGAGCTCGGCTGGCAGCCGCGCTTCGAGGCGCTCGAGACGATCGTGGAGACCGCCTGGGCATGGCACCGGCGCGAGGCGGGCGCGTAGCGAAAGCGAAGCGGGGGATTTCAAATGGCCACGATGAACCAACAGGGTACAACCGAGCCGCTGCCCTCGGTGCTCACCGTCGCGAACGTCGTCTACGCGCTGCACACGCTCGCGATCGTCGTCGGCATCGCGGGCTCGGCGACGGTGATCGGCAGCTTCATCGGCAGCGTGCCGTCGATCATCGCCGTGATATTGAACTACGTGAAGCGCGGCGACGCGCGCGGCACCTGGGTCGACTCGCATTACCGCTGGCAGATCCGGACGTTCTGGTTCGCGCTGCTGTGGTTCGTGATCGCGGTGCTCGTGATCGTCGTGCTGGGCATCGTGCTCATCGGGATCCCGATCGGCATCGCGATCCTCGCCGCGCTCACCCTCTGGCTGATCTACCGCATCGCGCGCGGCTGGCTGCGGCTGCGCGACCGCCGGCCGATGTACGTGTAGTAGTTCCGCGTTCCGGCGCGCGGTCTGCGCGCCTGGTCCCGTTGTTGCTAAGCCTGTCCCGGGGTGGGGTAACCCCCTGACCGGGGATGACTTTTTCACGGATTTCCCGTGGGGCAATGACGCGTATCCGACAGCGCTTCGGCAGGATCGGCACGGTGATCGCGGCGGCTGCGCTCGGCGTCGCGAGCGCCGCCGCGCGCGCCGACATCTATGTGCTCGTCGAGAAGAACGGCAGCGTGCGGTTCTCCAACGTTCCCAACGACCCGCGCTACCGGCTGTACCACCGCGAGCCGACCGAGCACAAGCTCAAGGACCCGTCCGAGCTCCCGAACGCGCGCAACCCCGGCGACTACCGCTTGCGCGCCCCATGGGGCAGGAAGATCGAGCCGGCGGTCCTCGCGAACCCGCGGCTCGCAAGGCAACCCTTCCAGGAGCACGTCGTCGAGGCGGCGAAGCAGACCAATCTCGACCCGGCGCTGATCCACGCCGTGATCGTCGCGGAGTCGAACTACAACCCGAACGCGGTGAGCCCGAAGGGCGCGCAAGGACTCATGCAGCTCCTGCCGGACACCGCGCGCCGCTACGGCGTGATGAAGAAAGAGATCAGGCAGCCGGAGAAGAACATCAAGGCCGGCGCGCAGTACCTCGCCGACCTGCTGCAGATGTTCGACGGCGACGTCCGGCTCGCGCTCGCGGGCTACAACGCCGGCGAGAACTCCGTGGTCCGCCACGGCAACCGGATCCCGCCCTACGCCGAAACGCGCGCGTACGTCCCGCGCGTCCTGGACACCTACGACCAGCTCAGGCTGCGCTGAGGCTCGCGTCTTCCGCCGTTTCGCCAGCCTTCCGGCTCGCGCCGAGCCGCGTCAGCGCGCCGTCTCGTGGACCCACCTCAGAGCCGCGTCCTGCGCGCTCTGCGAGGCGGCGGCGTTCGGGTGGTTGACGAAGAAGACCACCGCGAACCGGCGGCCGTTGCGGTCGAGCACGTAGCCGGCGAGCGAGCGCACGTCGCTGAGCGACCCGGTCTTGATGTGCGCCTGGCCGGACACGCGGTCCGACTTCAGCCGCTTCTTCATCGTGCCGTCGTAGGCGACGAGCGGCAGCGTGGCGATGAACTCGGGCATCACCGGGCTGCGGTACGCGGCGACGAGGAGCCGCCCGAGCCCCTCGGCGCTGATCCGGTCGATGCGCGAGAGGCCCGAGCCGTTCTCGATGACGAGCTCCGGCAACTCGAGATTGCGCGCCGCGAGCCACGATTGCACCGCTCGCGCCGAGCGGTCGTATCGGCCCGGGAGCTTGAGGGTCTCGGCCGACAGCGTGAGGAAGACCTGCCGCGCCATCACGTTGTTGCTGAACTTGTTCATGTCGCGCAGGACGTCGGCGGCCGGCGGCGAGTCGAAGGACGCGAACGGCGCCGCTCCGGCCGGCACCTGTCCCTCGCGCACGCCGCCGTTGAGCGAGCCGCCGAGCTCCGCCCACAGCGCCTTGAAAACGCCGTGCACGTACTGGTCGGGCGGGAACGGCGCGAGGTTCCACACCCGCTCGCCGCAGCTCGCGGGCATCGCGCCCGAGAAGCTCGCGCGGACGCCGGATCCGTTGCGCTGCAGGTCGTAGCGGAGACCGGCGCGCCAGTCGCCGCACGGCCCGTCGGCGAGCCGGACGCTCGTCCTCACCTCGAGCTGCGGGAGCTTCGGCTCGGGCACCACCGCGACGCGTTGCCCGGCGGCGTTCGGCAGAAAGAAGAACCGCACCGCCTTGTAGTTGATGAGCAGCGCATCGGCGCCGACGTTATAGGGGCGCAGCTCCTCGTTGTCGAAGCTCGCCGGGTCGTGGTCCGCGACGTCGAAATAGCTCCGATCCAGCACGAGGTCGCCGCGGATCTCCCGCAGCCCGCGCGCGCGCAGGGCGCGGAGGAACAGCCAGAAGTTCTCGATCGTGAGCCGCGGGTCGCCGTACCCCTTGAGCGCGAGGTCGCCGTCGAGGACGTCGTCCTGCAGCCGGCCGAGCAGGTACGCCTCGGTCTTCCAGGTGTAGGTGGGTCCGAGAAGCTCGAGCGCGGCGAACGCGGTGACCAGCTTGATCGTCGAGGCCGGGTTCATCGGCCGCGAGGCGTTGAAGATCGCCGCCGGCCGCGGCGCGTCGACCTCCTGCACGTAGAGCGCGACCGCCGAGTGCGGAAGCCCGGCGCGCGACAACGCCTGGGCGACCGGAGAGGGGAGCGCGTCGGCGAGCGCCGCCGACGCGAAGCACGCGAGCGCGACCGCGGCGAGACGGAGGTTCATCGCGGGCGAGTATGCGGCGTGACTGCCCCCCTGATAAGGGGGGTGCGGAGTGAAACGACGCGGGGGGCCCGCGGGGCGATCGTGAAAACCCCCCGCCTCACTTCGTTCGGCACCCCCCTTGACAGGGGGCAAACGAGCTCAGCCGAACCCGCGCCGCGCGTTGAACCGCGAGCCGCGCGCGAGCTGCAGGTAGAGCTGCTTCTCGGTCTCGGTCGGGAACTCGGGCGTGATGATGCGCAGGCACGCGAGCAGGTCGGTGCGCCCGCCGTCGGGCTTCGGCAGGCCGCGCCCCGGCAGGCGGAACGTCTGCCCCGAGGTCGCGCCGGCCGGCACGTGGATGCGGAACGGTTTTTCGAGGGTCGGGATGTCCACGACGGCGCCGAGCACGGCCTCCCACGGCGCGATCGGCAGATAGAACCAGACGTCGGTGCCGAGCAGCCGGAACAGGTGGTGGCGCTTGTAGGCGACCTTGGCGTAGAGATCGCCGGGCGGACCGCCGTTCGCGCCGGGGCCGCCCTCGCCCTTGACCCGAAGCCGCTGGCCGTCGACCGCGAGCTTGGGCACGCGGACCTCGACCGTGCGCGCCGAGCGCTCCGACCCGCCGTTCGTGGGGCGTTCCGGCCCGGCGACGGCGACGGCCACGGTCGCGCCGCGGATCGCCTCCTCGAGCCCGATCTGCGCGATCGCCTCGTAGTCGTCGCCCCGGACGCGCTCGCCTCCGGTCTCGGAGCGCTCCGCGCGCCGGCGGCCGAAGCGCTGGAAGAGCCCTGCGCGCCGGTCCGGCGGCGACTCGTCGCGCAAGTCGCGCTCCCACCGCGGGGGGATGCTGTCCGCGGGTGGTTCGGGCGGCAAGGTGTCGCCGAGGTGGACCGTGGAATTCACCGTCCCGGCGTCGGTCTCGGCGGCGCTCAGCTCGCGCTCGGTGGCCTCCAGCTCGCGCTCCATCGCCTCGAGGTCGTAGCGCACGCGCTGGTCCATGTCGCGCAGGACCTGGTAGGCGAGCGCGATCTCCTTGAACCGGTCCTCCGCCCCCGGGTCGCGGGACGTGTCGGGGTGGAACCGGCGCGCGAGCCGGCGATAGGCGACCTTGATCTCCTCCGGGCTGGCGGAGCGCGTGACGCCGAGGATCTCGTAGTAGTCCGTCTGCACCGGATGCGCGGCTCGAGGGGCGCGGCGCACGGGGGCCGCGCACCGCACCAAGCCTTGAGATCGTGCCCCCTCCGCGGGTCCCGCTCAAGGGACCTCGCTGCGGAATTTGTCACGCCGGAGGCCATATTTCCGGCCTCGGGGTGCCGGCGGGGGGTCTCAGGCCACCGTCGCCGCGCCGCCCGGGAGCTGGAACGGATCGCTTGCCATCCTCGCCTCCTCAGCCCAGGTGCCCGCGCGGGTTGAAGGTCGAGAGCTGACCGAGCTCCTGGTAGAGCTGCTTCTCCCGCTCCGAGAGCGCCGTCGGCGTCACGACCTGGAGCACGCAGTAGAGGTCGCCGTGCCCGCCCTTCGGCGTCGGCAGGCCGCGCCCGGCGAGGCGCAGCTTCTGCCCGGCGCGCGAGCCCGGGCGCACCGTGACCTTCACAAGCCCGGCGAGCGTGGGCACCTCGATCTCGGCTCCGAGCACCGCTTCCCACGGCGTCACCGGCAGCTCGAGGTACAAGTCGTGCATGGAAGCCTTGAACAGCGGGTGCGGCCGCAGGACGATGTTCAGGTAGAGGTCGCCCGGCGGACCGCCGTTCACACTTGGGCCGCCCTTGCCCGGCACGCGCAGCCGCTGTCCGTCGGTGGCGCCCTTCGGCACGCGCACCCGCACGGTCTTGGGCACCCGGCGGAACGCGCCGTCGGCCGTGAGCTCCGGCGCCGAGAGCTCGAGGCTCACTTCGGCGCCGTGATACACCTCCTCCAGCGTGAGGTGAGCGGTGACCTCGTAGTCCTGCCCCGGCATTGCGAAGCCGCGCTGGGCGCCGCGCCCGCGCCGCTGCCCGCCGGCGCCGAACCGCTCGAAGAGCTCGGAGAGGTCGAGGAAGTCGTCCAGATTGCCCTCCTCGAACCGGAACTGGTGCTCCCACCCCGGCGGCGGCCGGAACTCCTCCCCGGGTCGGTAACGCCCGAGCTGGTCGTACGCCGCGCGCTTCTCCGGCTCCGAGAGCGTCTGGTGGGCCTCGTTGATCTCCTTGAAGCGCTCCTCGGCGTCCTTCTCCTTCGAGACGTCGGGGTGGTACTTGCGCGCGAGCTTCCGGTACGCCTTCTTGACGTCGTCCTGCGAGGCGTCCCGGGGGACGCCCAGGATCTGGTAGTAGTCCTTGTATTTCATCGCCCGGGATAGATGCCACCGTCCGGGCCGCCGATCAAGCCCGGGGGAGATCGCCGAACGAGGCTAACCGGCGAGCGTCGCGCCCTTGATCACGTTGGCCGGCAGGGGGTCCGGCGCCGGCGATACCTGGATGTACTTGATGTTTGCGAACGGGAACAGCATGACCGTTCCGTCGACCTCGATCATGAGGTACTGGTCCTTCACGAGCTCCTGGACCCGCTGGGTGACGTTGTAGCCCACCCCCTCCTACGGTCGCGGGAACGCGAAGGAGAGCTTCGTGCCGTCAGTGAAATGGATGGTCAGACGCCGGTCGGTCATCGGCTCAGCTCGGGATTTTCCACGCGCCGTCGGGTTGCTTGCAGAACGTGAACTCGCCGCGCCCCGTCAGCCCGTCGGCCGCGTTGGTGAACTCGATGAGCCGGCACTTGCGGTCGGCGCGCTCGAAGGACTTCTGCGGCGTCGCGGTCCCCGAATGGCCCGTCTTCGAGTTGAGCCACGCGTTGGTGTGCCCGTCGGGCAGCTTCTCCAGGGCCTCGCGGTAGTTCTTCGTCAGGAGCCGGATGTCGTCCGCATTCATGCGCTCCATCGGACCGCCGGCGAGGAAGCCAAGGTTCTGCGCGATCGCGGCCGGTGCGAGCGCAAACGCGGCAGCAATGAGGATAAACCGGGCAATTGGCATTCTGTCCTCGCTCTGATGCAGGGGTTCCGGGACCCCCAAGGCCGGCTGGAAGGATACCAGCGCGACCCGCGCGATCGTCCAAGCGCGCCGTCGCCGCGCGCAGCGAAAGGGGCCGTCCGGCGCGGTCACGAGGTGGATATTGCATCGCAGCAACGCGCGTCGGCGAAACTTTCCCGCGTTCCCCCCTTGAAACCACCCGGGCGGGGGCCTAAGATTAGCACTCTATCGGGCTGAGTGCTAACAAGGCTTGGCTCGGACCCTGATCCGCTGGCCTGCCCACCGGTCGGTGAGCGGCCACACACCTACGGTAGATGGAGGAAATTCTATGAAAATCCGTCCCTTGCATGATCGCGTCATCGTCAAGCGCCTGGACGAGGAGCGCAAGAGCGCCGGCGGGATCGTCATCCCCGACAACGTGGCCGAGAAGCCCGACCAGGGCGAGGTGATCGCCGTCGGCCCGGGCAAGCGCAACGAAGACGGCAAGCGCGAGCCGCTCGACGTCAAGGTCGGCGACCGGATCCTGTTCGGCAAGTACTCCGGCTCGACGGTGAAGATCGAAGGCACCGAGTACCTCGTCATGCGCGAGGAAGACATCATGGGCGTCGTCGCCTAAAGCCAAGCGTCAACGCAAACTCAAGGAGTTCGAAGCAATGCCTGCCAAAGACGTACGTTTCCACGAGGACGCCCGCCACAAGCTGCTCGAGGGCGTCAACATCCTCGCCAATGCCGTAAAGGCGACCCTCGGCCCGAAGGGCCGCAACGTCGTGCTCGAGCGCTCGTTCGGCGCGCCGACCATCACCAAGGACGGCGTGTCGGTGGCGAAGGAAATCGAGCTGAAGGACA